>OFHA01000349.1_pt1 | contig 41243 bp, 34 predicted proteins | sample 1521891 | NCBI WGS metagenome assembly OFHA01 (sample SAMEA3504089, study PRJEB24116) | mouse gut metagenome | biome: mouse gut; feature: mouse-associated habitat; material: faeces | place: Denmark | collected 2011
CATTTTCAAAAGGCGGTTATGATCCTGTCCCATAAGGAGGTATTTCATTGACTACGATCATATTGACACAATATTCCGGTTCTATCTTAGGTCCGATCGCAAAAGTTTTGGGCTGGATTATGAACTGGATTTATCTATTTCTGGCAAATGTGTTTGGGATAGAGAACATAGGCATCACGATCATTGTATTAACGATATTGATCTATATGTGTATGCTGCCCCTTACGATAAAGCAGCAGAAGTTTTCAAAGCTGCAGCAGACGATGCAGCCGGAGATCAGGGCGATTCAGGAGAAGTATAAGGGACGCAGAGACCAGGAATCTCAAATGGCAATGAATGAAGAGACTCAGGCATTATATGCAAAATATGGAATATCTCCGACTGGGACATGCCTGCCGCTTTTACTTCAGATGCCGGTATTTTTAGCGTTGTATCGTGTTATTTATAATGTTCCTGCATATGTATCAAGCGTAAAAACAGCTTTTGACGGTATCGTGGACGGTATTATCCATACGGCCGGATTCCAGGGAATCATGGAAAAATTTTTGGAAAGCCTGAATCTGACGCAGCAAATCAAAGCTGATTTTAATAGTACGGATTTAACAGCAGTTAAAAATTTTATAGTGGATTCTATATATAAGATGCCGACTTCCGGCTGGAAGACTTTAAGTGAATCATTCCCGAATTTACAGGAAGTGATTCATTCAACAAAAGATCAGTTAAATCATATGAATGCGTTTCTTGGTTTGAATATATCGGATTCGCCTGTTACAATTATTTCAAATAGCATGAAAGAGCATGCGTATTTATTTGTACTTTTGGCTTTTCTTATACCAGTAGCATCGTATGCTTCACAGATGATGAATATTAAGCTGATGCCTCAGGCAGATTCGGATCCGGATAATCCGATGGCAAAACAGATGAAAACGATGAATTATACAATGCCTTTAATTTCGGTAGGAATTTGTTTTACGGTACCTGTTGGTCTTGGTATTTACTGGATTTTTAGTTCTTTAACAAGATGCGTTCAGCAGTATTTTGTAAATAAACATATCCAGAATCTGGATTTGGATGAAGTGATTGCAAAGAATGTAGAAAAGCGGAAAAAGAAACTGGAGAAGATGGGAATTAATGAAAACCAGATTCGTAATGCTGCGAAGCTGAGTACGAAGAGCAATGTACAGCTTTCGACGACAATGTCCAAGGCTGAGAGAGACAACAAGATTGAAAAAGCATATGAATATAGAAAAACAGCCAATCCGAACAGTTTAACAGCAAAAGCCAATCTGGTAAAAGATTTTAACGAGAGGAATAATAAATAAAGGGGAGATTTTTGTGATGGAGTTTATTGAGGTAAGTGCAAAAACAGTCAATGATGCGATTACGGATGCTTTGGTTCGGCTTGGCGTAACAAGTGATCAGCTGGAATATGAGGTTATTCATGAGGGGAGTACAGGGTTTTTAGGATTTGGCAGTAAACCTGCGATAATTAAAGCACGTAAAAAATATTCGCCGGAAGAAAGTGTCAGAGAATTTTTAAGTAAGGTATTTCAGGCAATGTCTCTGGATGTTGAGATTATATCGAATTATGATGAAGAAAATGGTCTGATCGATGTTGAGTTTAAAGGAGAAGAGATGGGTGTTCTGATTGGAAAAAGAGGACAAACACTGGATTCTCTGCAATATCTGACCAATCTGGCAGTGAACAAACAGACTGATCATTATGTGAAAGTCAAGCTGGATACTGAAGATTATCGTAAACGGAGAAAAGAAACGTTAGAAAATCTTGCAAAGAATATTTCTTATAAAGTGAAACGTACAAAACGGCCGGTTGCTTTGGAGCCGATGAATCCATATGAACGCAGAGTCATTCATTCTGCACTTCAGAATGATCGCTTTGTATCTACACATAGTGAGGGAGAAGAACCTTATCGTCATGTTGTTGTTACATTAAAAAGAAATTGATATCAGATAATTGAGAAATGACATACAATTGCAACTGTGTTCAAATTATTTTGAACACAGTTTTTTTCGTAACAGCCGGAAATAGCTGTGAATTATGAAAAAGACTTTACAGAATTATTTTAAAATTGTATGATTATGAAAATATAAGGTTAAAAATATATAGATGACAAACAGATACGATTGAATGGGAGAGTATTATGGAAACAGATACAATTGCAGCGATTGCCACAGCGATGGCTGCTTCCGGAATTGGGATTATTCGCATCAGCGGAGAGGATGCCGTTGAGATTGCAGATCGTGTATTTTATGCAAAAAACGGAATAGCTTTAAAAGATAGTTTATCGCATACGATCCATTATGGATATATTAAGGATGAAAATGAAATTATTGATGAAGTTATTGTATTATTAATGAAAGCACCGAATAGTTATACGCGGGAAGATACGGTAGAGATAGACTGCCATGGCGGCGTGCTTGTTATGCAAAAAATTTTGGAAGTAGCAGTCAGACATGGCGCCAGACCTGCGGAACCAGGAGAATTTACCAAACGTGCATTTTTAAATGGGCGGATAGATCTTACACAGGCAGAATCAGTCATCGATATTATTAACTCTAAAAATGAATTTGCTCTGAAAAGCTCTGTTCAGCAGCTCAGAGGCGCAGTACGGGATCAAATTCAGATATTGCGGGATCAAATCATTCATGAAACGGCATTTATTGAGTCAGCAATCGACGATCCGGAGCATTATTCTCTGGATGATTATGCAGACCATCTGTTACAAATTATCTCTGAAGTAAGAAAGAAAATACAGTATCTGGTCGACACATCAGATCAGGGCAGAGTTCTGAAAGAAGGAATAAATACAGTTATAGTAGGGAAACCAAACGTAGGAAAATCATCTTTATTAAATGTGTTAGCTGGTTCTGAGCGGGCCATTGTTACAGAAGTGGCTGGTACGACCCGGGACGTGCTGGAAGAACAAATTAATTTAAACGGTATTCTTTTAAATATGATCGATACTGCGGGGATTCGCAAGACAGATGATATTGTAGAAAAAATTGGAGTAGATAAAGCGAAAGAATATTTGAATCTGGCGGATCTTGTATTATATGTGATAGACAGCTCAAAGGCACTTGGTCCGGAAGATTATGAAATTGCACAGATGATCCGGGGGAAAAATGTGATTGTGCTGATGAATAAGTCTGATCTGGAGCCAAATATTACAGCTGAAGATCTTTCGGAAATAGCAGAACGTATCATACTGATTTCTGCAAAAGAAGGAGACGGGATAGAAGCACTTACACAAATGATACAAACAATGTTTTTACATGGTAAGATATCGTTGAATGACGAGGTAATTATTACAAATATCAGACATAAAAATGCCTTATTAAAAGCATTGGAAAGTTTGAATCTGGTAGATGAGAGCATACAAAACCAGATGCCTGAAGATTTTTATTCGATTGATTTGATGAATGCTTATCAGGCGTTAGGTGAAATTATTGGTGAATCTGTAGAAGACGATCTTGCGGATGAAGTATTTTCAAAATTCTGTATGGGAAAATAAAAGGATTGATAAAAACTTTTATCTAATGTGAGAGACAGAATCGGAAAAGCAAAAATATGGAGGCGGATAGAATGGAATGTCCGAAAAATTTATTGGAAGAAACATATGACGTCGTAGTGGTAGGCGCCGGACATGCTGGTTGCGAAGCTGCTCTGGCCTGTGCCAGAATGGGTCTCGAAACTATTATTTTTACTGTCAGTGTGGACAGTATTGCATTGATGCCTTGTAATCCGAATATCGGAGGAAGCTCTAAAGGACATTTGGTGCGGGAAATAGATGCTTTGGGCGGACAGATGGGGATTAATATCGATCGAACGTTTATTCAGTCAAAAATGCTGAATCGATCCAAAGGACCTGCAGTGCATTCTCTTCGTGCACAGGCAGATAAGGCAGATTATAGTATGGAGATGAGAAGAACACTTCAGAGTACTGATCATTTGACGATCAGACAGGCAGAAGTATCTAAAATATTAACCGAAGGTGATGCTGAAAACGAAAAAAAAATTATTGGAGTGGGTACGGTTTCAGGAGCTGTTTATCATTGTAAAGCGGTTATTTTATGTACCGGAACTTATTTGCGTGCACGTTGTCTGACCGGTGAAATGATATCTCATACCGGACCGAATGGATTGATGGCTGCGAACTATCTGACAGAATCGCTCAAAGAGAATGGTATTGAAATGTTCCGCTTTAAAACTGGAACTCCGGCAAGAATAGATAAACGTTCTCTGGATTTTTCAAAGATGCAGGAGCAGAAAGGGGATGAAAGTATTGTACCGTTTTCTTTTACGACCAACCCGGAAGATGTGCAGATCGATCAGGTATCCTGCTGGTTAACTTATACAAATGAAAAAACACATGAGATCATTCGGGCAAATCTGGATCGGTCGCCGATTTATGCCGGAGTTATCGAGGGAACCGGACCTCGTTATTGTCCGTCTATTGAAGATAAAGTTGTAAAGTTTCCGGATAAGGACAGACATCAGTTGTTTGTAGAACCTGAAGGAATACATACCAATGAGATGTATATTGGAGGAATGTCCAGTTCTTTGCCAGAAGATGTGCAATATGAAATGTATCGAACGGTACCCGGATTGGAAAATGCAAAAATTGTACGTTGCGCGTATGCGATTGAGTATGATTGTATTAATCCGAATCAGCTGTATCCCTCGCTGGAGTTTAAGAAAATAAAAGGCCTTTTTAGCGGGGGACAGTTTAATGGCAGTTCTGGTTATGAAGAGGCCGCGGCACAGGGACTGATTGCCGGGATTAATGCCGCGATGGAGATATATGAAAGAGAACCGTTGATTTTAGATCGTTCCGAATCATATATTGGAGTGCTGATCGATGACCTGGTTACAAAAGAAAATCATGAGCCATACCGCATGATGACTTCGCGTGCGGAGTATCGGCTACTGCTTCGACAGGATAACGCGGACTTACGACTTACAAAAAGAGGATACGAGGCAGGACTGATTTCAAAAGAGCGTTATGAATCTGTACTGCTCAAAGAACAGCAGATCAGAGATGAAGTAGAACGTATTTCACATGTGACTGTTGGAGCAAATAAGAAGACGCAGGAGTTTTTAGAAACATACCAAAGTGTTCCATTAAATACAGGATCAACTTTGGTGGAACTAATTCGAAGACCAGAATTAAATTATAATTTATTAGCGCCTCTGGATCCTGATCGTCCGTGTTTGCCGTATGATGTTTGTGAACAGGTTAATATTAATATTAAATATGACGGATATATTCGCCGTCAGATGAAGCAGGTAGAGAATTTTAAAAAACTGGAAACTAAGATGCTTGAAAAAAATTTTGATTACGATGCAGTTAGTGGACTCCGAATAGAAGCAAGGCAGAAATTGAATTTGTATCGGCCGGTATCTATTGGACAGGCTTCCAGAATATCCGGAGTATCTCCGGCAGATATATCGGTACTTTTGGTGTATCTGGAGCAATATTATCGTAATAAGAATATGAAATAGAGATTATATAAACAGGATAGTACAGCGTACATTAATGAATATTTTGAATCTTGTATGAACTGTATCCTGTCTGCAGAGGATATTATAATGAATTATAATTTTGACAAATTTGAGCAAAAGTTACTGCAATTACATTTAAGTATGACTGCTTTGATGAAAAATCAGTTTTCTCAGTATTATGATTTGATGTGTGAGTGGAATAAAGTTATGAATCTTACAGCTATTACAGAATTTGATGAAGTAATAGAAAAACATTTTCTGGATAGTGTCGCGTTGGGAGCTTTTATAGATCTTAAACATGAGAAACGAATCATAGATATCGGAACGGGCGCGGGTTTTCCCGGTATTCCGTTAAAAATTTTGTTTCCGGAATTAGACATATTATTGGTCGATTCTTTAAAGAAGAGAATTGTGTTTTTAAATGAGGTAATTCAGAAATTAGAGATTTCAAATATTTGTGCTGTTCACGGGAGAGCAGAGGATTTTGCGCACAAAAAAGATTATCGCGAGAAGTATGATCTTTGTGTGTCACGCGCGGTTGCTCATTTATCCTGTCTGAGTGAGTATTGTATTCCTTTTGTAAAACGGGGAGGTATGTTTGTAGCATATAAATCTGCTGAAATTACGGAAGAGTTAACTCAGTCAGAAAGAGCGATTGAGATTTTAGGAGGAAAATTATCCAAAGTAGAAAAATTTCAGTTACCAGATACAGAGTATGGAAGATCATTCGTTTTTATTGAAAAAGTAAATCATACTTTAAAAACATATCCGAGAAAAGCCGGGACGCCGGTCAGATGTCCTTTGTAATTAATTTAGAAAAACCTCAGATTCAAGTTATTTTGAATTTGAGGTTTTTCTGTATTTCGGATTATTTTCTTTTGCCTAGATACCTGTATGTATGTTTCTTATATTCCAAATAACTATTATTAAATTTAGATGTTAGATATTTTTCTTCTTCTAAAATTTGAAGATGGAGCGTAAGGATTGCAATGGCTGATAAAATAAGCAGAGGAATATTAAAATACATCAGCAGAATTCCAACATACATAAAATCAAATCCTAAAAATGCAGGATTTCTGCTGTATTTATATATTCCATCTGATATTAATTCGGTATGTTCATTAATCGGAATGCCAGCCCGCCAGCTGTTTTTCATTGTTAAGACAGCGGCAAAAAAGATACAATCACCCAATAATCCGATAATTAATCCTGTAACCTGAACATTTTTGGATGAAATTCCCCATGTAAAAGTGATTGATACTAATTGAAGAAAAACAATCGAAACATTTAATAATAAAAGCAGAATTTCTATTCTTTGCAAATGTTTTTCTTTTTTTCTTCCCAGCTGCAATGTTTGGATACCTTGTCTTTTTTGAGAAAACTGTTTTGTAAAATATATGCCATAAAAAATAATCAAAATTAAATAAGCAGCTTTTTTCAGTGAGTCTTCAATGGAACCAGTCAAAATAATGGTAGTAGTAAAGTCTGAATTTCCGATTCGAGTATCAGACATAAAATTGTCCTTTCTTATGCTTACACAATAAATATAAAATTTCTTCCTGCAGTTACTGCAGATACAACTATATTCAATTAAGTTAAATAGTATTAGTATATATTGTTCATTTCCAATATTTAAACAATTGATAAATGCTAATTAGTCATAATATTACAAATATTATGAGCAATGGTTTCAGGTATTTCTAACTGTGGCAAAAGACGACAGTGTGATACATATATAGAATGGATCAACGAATTACTGTTTTTATATTCCTGAAAAATATTTTGATAATTTTCATTTCCAATTAAATATATTTCATGTTTAATTTTTGGAAGAGCGTGTATAATATTAATATTTGTATAATTTCCAAGAATACTTCCTAAAAGATATTTCCCATCTGAATGATTGTAGTGCGCATTATAATAGGATAAATCAATGGACTGCTGGGATATATTTTTTTCGTTATAAAAGTACTTAGACTTATAATTATCAGTAATTACCGATTTACTCATGTTGCAATTATATAAAAAGGTTCCGATAACAGGGAGAGCAAAAATTTTTTCTGCTAATTTTCCTTTTTTTGTGGCAGGAGTATATAGCTTTTGAAATGATATTGGATTTATAACGATGATTTTATTAATAATATCCGGATAAATGCGTGCCAGCATAAAGGTAAACGAGCTGGAGTAGGCAGTTGCGCATATACTCGTTTTTTCTTTGATAACTTTATTTATAAAATCATTTAAAAGTTCAACATACATATAATTTATATAAATAATATTTGGTTTTGCAGACTTACCGCATCCAGGTAAATCTAATTCAAAGATGTGAAAGTCTTTGGATAATTGCTTATCTATATACAGCCATTCTTCTTTCGAAGAGGATGGATCTAAATTGTGAATGAGCAGAAGCGCAGGTTTTTGAACATTACCTTTTTCTATGTAGGTGATATTCATGTTTTTCCATAAAAATGTTTTCTCATCCTTTTCAGGGATTATCGGAGTATTGCTTAAATCAGTATATTCGTTTATGATATGCATTCCGGTGAATAATAAAGCTGAAAAAGTAATTATTTTTTTTGCAGGTTTGTTCATTTATGAGCCTCCTCTTTATTTATTATAGCGTGTTTATAGTTTTTTTTCTGGATATTTTAATATCTATTATACCTTATTTTTTACATTTTATGTTGTATTTTTTTATAAAATATATTTAAAATTCTGATATGTTTCCGTGAAACATATCTTAGAATTTTAAATATTATAGAATAATTGTGAGAATAAATAATTAGATGTATTTTTTTTAATATTTGATAGGTTTATAGTCTTTTTAATACTGAATAAGAAAAAGAAAGATTATGGGTATCCATAATTTAATATAAAAATAAAAGGTATTGTTATATGAATGAAAATTTCAATGTTTTCATTTTGTTTTAGAGTTATGGTAACAGCGGCATTTGCGGTATATCCGTGAGCATAGAAGGGTGTTTTACACCAATTTGTTGATAAGCGGCAAACTGCAATCTTTCCTTTCCGAAGTTGGGCACAGGAACTGTTTGACCGTCTTATGAAGCAACGGGCGGAGCGGAAGGCATTACTGAAAAACTGAAAGCCGATAATCAGATGGAGTGGATTGGCAGAATGAATGCCCTGCGGTCAGCGGTTACGGAAACAGTCAATGCCGAGGTGATCTTCGTATGAGAAAGCGGAAATATTACCTTTACCTCACAGCAGAGGAACTGAGGTATATTTTCAATGCTTTGCTTGCTTTCCGTAACAAACTGATTACTCAAGGCAAATATACGGATGCTGTTGACGAGGTTATGATAAAACTGCAAAAATAAAGTGCTACAATCAACGCCAGAACGCTCGGACAAAAATATTCTGGCGTTCTGAGCAGGCGGTAGAAATTTTTACATTTTTGTGATATACTTTATCTAAATAATGGGCGAGATAAGATTACAATAGAAACTTTGAATTTATCGAATGCCAACCATAAAGGAGTGAACAAAATGGCATTGACCGAACATGAGAAGTTTTGGAATGAAATTTCCCAGATAGAAGAAGTCGACTATGATGACGAAATGATAAACCGCCTTTTGAGGTTTAAAGCCATTCAATGTCATTTATCAGGGGTTCACACAATTCTGGATGTAGGAGCAGCAACAGGAGCTTATTCTATCCCTCTGGCCAGAATGGGATTTGATGTAGTACATTTGGATTTGTCTGATGAAATGATTAAGACAGCAAAAGAGAACGCGGCAGACTTGGACAATATTCGTTTTATCGAACATGATGCATCCTGCCTTGATGTATTTGGTGACGATGCATTTGACCTCGTGCTATGTTTTGATGGAGCAATTTCTTTCTCTGGAGCCAAGGCAGGAAATGTAATTTCCGAAATATGTCGTGTTGGTAAAAAGGTTATGCTCTCCGTTTCCAGCAAAAGCTGCATGACGGCTACATGGCTGAACTACTGTCTTGCCAAACTGAACCGTATCCATCCATCTGTAAAAGACATGATGGAAACGGGCTATTTTAGCAAAGAAAACTATGATGATGTTGATGAACTGACTTCAATTACCGAATTAAAGGCCTATGATGTTGACGAGCTGAGGGAAATTTTGGACAAAAACGGAATGAATGTTCTGGAATGTCACAGTATCGGCAGCCTAACACACCTGTATTTGCTGCATCTTTATCGGCAGAATAGCAAAGAAGAAGTGCATAAAAAAATCAATGAAATCAGTACCAACAAGGAATTTCTTGAAATCTGCGATTACTATGACAAGTATGTAATGCCAAGTGCTATGGGCAGTTTCAGAAGGGCTGGTATATTTGCAATAGCTGAAAAACCGTAAGCCAAATTTCAGTTATAAATTTTCAAAATTGACACCCTGCAAGGTTTTGAAATCTTGCAGGGTGTTTTACTGTCAAAATGTATGTAATCCCGCAAGCAGGGAACAGCCCTGCGGTGTTGGTTATTTTATATTGATTAAAGTTTCAATATGCTTTTGAGAACCAAGGGATATTGTGTTATAAAAATGTTATTTAGAATTGGATTGATTTAGCGATATTATAAGAGGATCTTTATTTCAGAAAGTGAAAAATGTTAATAATTATGATAGAGAAAAATGTTTCACGTGAAACATTTTTCTCTATTTTGGAAAATGAAGAGCCAGATTTGAATCATAGATAATGAATGAAATTTAGTTTAGTACTAAAAAAGATTATGATGTTTATAAATAAATATTTAGTAAATAAATTTAAAATAGATATAAATTCCCCTATGATAAAACTTGTTGTAAATAATTCTTAAAATAAATTAGTATAAATAGAAGGGAGAATGAAATAGAAGGGAGAATGAAATAAAAGGGAGAATGAAATAGAAGGGAGAATAAAAAAAGCAGAACTAAAAGCTAAACAAAAAAGAAAAATGTTTTAAATAAAGTAAACAAAAAATATATAAATCAAATATCTGTTAATAAATTTAGTGGGAGGTAAAGGGAAAATAGGAATTGTATGAATGAGTTATCTATAGAATCTATAAAATATTCATATAAAAACGAGTCAAAGAATGTAACTGAAATAAAAGGAAGAATATTGCGACAATTAAGAATAAATTGGACTGAGAGATTGATATTATTAAATATAATAACATAGGAAATATAATCTGAAATAAAACAATACATTCAATAAGGAAGATAATGGGAATATAAGACTAATTTTACATTGTAAGCACTTTTTATGAAATTGAGAGAATTATTATTAATTTATTTTTATTCTGGACGAAAAGAAGATTAGTACAAATGGATCAGGTGATATAAAGGATTAAATAAATTGCTTTATATAAATGAAAAGAAGGCAGGTTTAAAATTGGATTAGGTTATTTAGACTACAGTAAAAGATTTTTACGGTAAATTATGTAAATTTTCCTAAATAAAAATATATGTAAAGAAAAAAAGAGCAGTGTAAAAGAGAAAAGTGTTACAAGAAGTAAAATGAAACAGGAAAAGAAGAAGAATATAGAACAGGAGAAGAAGAAATAGAAACAGGAAAAGAAGAAATAGAAACAGGAGAAGAAGAAATAGAAACAGGAAAAGAAGAAATAGAAACAGGAAAAGAAGAAATAGAAACAGGAAAAGAGAAGCAAAAAGGAACAGGAAAAGAAGAAGCAAAAAGAAACAGGAAGATAAGAAGCAAAATGAAATAGAAATAGAAGAAGTAAAATAGAATAAGAATTGAATAAAATGTAATAGGATATAAAGAAAAAAATATAATAGAAAGCAAAAAAAAGAGAAAGAATAAGATAAGTAAAAATGTAATAGAAAACCTTAAAATAAATTAATTCTGAATAAAAATAAGACGGATAAGAATGTTAATTGCGAACCCTGATACTGCAGATGTGAGAATAAAAGAATACATTGAAAAGATTAAACGAAGTAAAAAGTTTCAAAATTGAAATTAATGAACCAATCAATAAAAGTAATAAAAATTATTTGGAAAGAAATTGACAGAGATTCATCTAAAGATTTATTCATAAAGGTAAAAAGCAATAACTATTAATAGATAAAATCAAAGTATTAAAACTATTATGAAAAGGAGGAGTACGCAAAAAGAAACTTGGTGAAAATTGAAATTCCTCAAAACTATAATAACCAAAGACAATATCCTAAATAAAAGAATTATTTGGAAAATACTTTTATTTAAAAAGAAGCGAAGTATTTGTGAAATTTATAAAAGTTAAAGTGCACTTTTAGGATTTTTACGTTTCGTGCTATAAATAATATGGTTTTTAATAGTTTTGCATATATAATAACCAGAACTCTTAGATTTATTATTTCAGTGTTTGCACATATCAGATAAAAGCAAGATGAACTAATTTATAAAGCAGTAATATTTATTAATACGGATACTAAGAAAAAGAATTTATAGAATATGTTTCACGTGAAACATATAGGTTATTATATTTAAAATAAAATTTGATTTTTTTCATATATATATTTCTTTCATAATGTAAAAGTAGTGTAATTTGCTAAAAGTTATATTTTTTTCAAAATCTATAGAAAATGAGAAGGGAAGATGATATAATATAGTTTATCATAGTGGTTGGCGAAAATTTGTTATCTGTTTGCATCAGAACTTTTCATCTGTTATAAATACCATAAAAATATATCATCATCACGCAGCTGAATTTTAAACGATGTGAAAATAACAAAAGTTTGTTAAATATAATAGTAGCCGCATATTTGCAGTTCAGAAAGGAAAAGTAATGGGAAGAATCATTGCAATTGCAAATCAAAAAGGCGGAGTAGGAAAGACAACTACCGCAATTAATTTATCTTCTTGTCTTGCAGAATTGGGTAAAAAAGTATTGACTATAGATTTGGATCCGCAGGGAAATACAACGAGTGGAATTGGTCTGGAAAAAAGCGAATTGGAAAATACAGTTTATGAATTGTTATTGGATGAGTGTACTGTAAAATCCAGTATTTGTGAAACTCAGGTCGAACGATTATATGTGATTCCATCCAATGTAAATCTGTCCGGAGCTGAGATAGAATTGTTGGGTGTGAACGATAAGGAATATTTATTAAAAAATGCAATAGATTATATTAGAGATGATTTTGATTTTGTAATTATTGATTGCCCGCCTGCTTTGAATATGCTGACTGTGAATGCAATGACTACGGCAAATTCCATACTTGTTCCAATACAATGTGAGTATTATGCCCTGGAAGGTTTGAGTCAGCTGATACATACAATTGATCTGGTACAACAGCGTTTGAATCCGAATGTAATTATTGAAGGAGTCGTCTTTACAATGTACGATGCCAGGACGAATTTATCCATGCAGGTTGTTGAAAATGTAAAAGAAAATTTAAATACTATGATTTACAAAACAATTATTCCAAGAAATGTGAAATTAGCAGAGGCGCCGAGTCATGGGCTTCCAATTAATTTGTATGATAAAAAATCAGCAGGTGCGGAGAGCTATCGTTTGTTGGCAAAGGAAATCATTAATAGAAAGGATTTATAAAATGCCTGTAAAAAAGAGCGGTCTGGGAAAAGGGCTGGGAAAAGGATTAGATTCATTGATTCCGGATAAAGTCGGAAATGTTGAAACAGATGAAGAAGAGAAAAAAGATGAATTTATGGTTAATATTAATAAAGTAGAACCAAATAAAGAACAGCCAAGAAAGAATTTTGATGAAGACGCACTTTTGGAATTATCTGAGTCAATCAAACAATTTGGCATATTACAGCCTTTGATTGTTCAGGATAAAAATACATACTATGAGATTATTGCTGGAGAAAGAAGATGGCGCGCAGCAAAGATGGCTGGGATTAAAGAAATACCTATTATAGTAAAAAGTCTCACGCCACAGGAAATGGTTGAAATTTCTTTGATTGAAAATATACAGAGAGAAGATTTGAATCCGATTGAAGAGGCAATTGCTTATAAGCGTCTTCTTACTGAATTTAATCTAAAACAGGACGAAGTGGCTGAAAGAGTAGCAAAATCAAGAACTACTGTTACAAATTCTATGCGTCTGCTAAAATTAAATGAAAAAGTTCAGCAAATGGTAATAGATGAAATGTTAACTACCGGACATGCACGTGCTCTTTTGGCAATTGAAGATCAGGAGATTCAGTTTCAGGCAGCACAAAAAATTTTTGATGAGAAACTAAGCGTAAGAGAAACAGAAAAGCTGGTTAAAAATATATTAAAAGGAAATTCTCCTAATAGTGAAAAAACGGCAGAGAACGATGAAGAAAAGAAAAGATTAAAAACAATTTATCACGAACTAGAAGAAAAAATGAAACAGGCACTTGGTACAAAAGTTATTATTAATTTTAAAGATAAAAATAAAGGGAAAATTGAAATAGAATATTACGATTCGGATCAATTTGATCATTTATTGGAAATGTTTCAGTCATTGAAAAAATGACATTGCTGTTTGTTTCAAAATAAAATGTAGTCTGAAAAGTTTTTAAGCGTAAAAGAAACAGGGAGGGAAAAAATGAGTATAAGTGATTACCTTGGCATCGATCTGGAATATATTGTCTGGGGACTGGCCGGCAGCGTTGTGGTATTATTATTCATACTTTTTATTAACTTTTGTATGATTGCAAAATTAAAGAAAAAGTATAAAAAGTTTATGGGCGATACAGATGCAAAATCATTAGAAGAAAAAATAGTAGAACGTTTGGAACAGCTGGATGATCTGGTAGAGTCACATTATACAAATAAAAGTAAAATTGAAAAATTAGAAAGTCAGATGACTGTCACATTCCAGAAAATTGGATTGGTAAAATATGACGCATTTAATGAAATGGGCGGCAAACTCAGTTTTTCACTCGCATTATTAAATGAAAAAAACGATGGATTTGTAATCAATGCGATGCATAGCAGGGAAGGATGTTATACGTATATTAAAGAAATTATTGCTGGTAAATCTGTAATTGTACTGGCAGCGGAAGAAAAAGAAGCGTTGGATATGGCATTAAATTATAAGTAGAAAATATTGCAAAAGTTTGAAAAGTATTATATAATAATAATATTAAGCGGAGAGAGGAGGAAAAGTGGAATGCATCGTTTCCTGCGAACTATAGGATTTAGTGAACTTACGAATAAAAGACAATTAGATGATTTGATAAATGATTGTATTCATAATTCTGATACAGAAAAAATGGCAGTTGATTCGAATGGATTTGAGTTTATTGAAATCACAAAAATGTTTCATGAGAATCTCGGAATTGCTATTTGCGGACAATATCAGGAAGACGGTAAGTTTTCTATGGAATATTACTATCCGTTTTTTATCGGAAATGAGATTTCAACAGATGAACAAATCGAGATTGAGCGTCATGTTGGTAATGAATCATACGCTGGTGTTTGCGATGAAATGCGGCTGGGAGTTACGCTTATATTTTATTTGCAGAATGTCGCTGATTATCTGAATCAGAAAACGATATGCGATGCACCGTTTCAAAATGTTACGACTAACCTGTCTGCGCTTGCTTTAAATGGAAAAATTATTCTTCCAATAGGTAAAAATGAGGAACAGATTAAGAATAATGAAAAAAACAGAATGAACCGTAACTATCTTATGGCGGCAGCCCGGGATGGAGACGAAGAAGCGATTGAGAGTCTGACTTTGGAAGATATCGATCTTTATTCTATGATATCCAGGCGTGTAGAAAAAGAAGATCTGTTCAGTATAGTTGAAAGCTATTTTATGCCGTATGGTATTGAAAGTGATCAATATTCAATTATGGGAACCATTTTGGATCTGAAGGAAACGCAAAATCATATGACGAATGAAAAAATTACGTTAATGAAAATTAATGCAAATGATCTGATATTTGATTTATGTATCAACACAAAAGATTTAATTGGAATTCCTGAAGTTGGAAGGAGATTTAAAGGAAACATCTGGATGCAGGGAAAGATTAACTTTCTTGATTAATATTTGTCGTAAAATTTGCACCTATAGCTCAGCAGGATAGAGCGACCGCCTCCTAAGCGGTAGGCCGCTGGTTCGAATCCAGTTAGGTGCATTTATTAAATGAGAGGGGTTAGGATCATGACGCAGGATAATAAAGAGAAAGCAGGAAAGAAAAACAGTCAGATGATGAAAATCTCATTCGTTTCATTATTAGTAGTATTGCTATTTATGATTGAAATGTATGAAATTATAAATGATCCGGCAAATATGGTTGTCATTGGTTCATTGGGTGTTTTTTTGCTTGTATCAGTTTATGTTGAGATGCTATTTATCAGTAAATTAGTGCAATCGCGGGCACAGGAGCAGGAAGAAGCTTTTGATCACGTTTATCGTTCGGAAAAGGCTTCTTATTTATTGATACGTAAAAATTTTGACAAGATGGAACAGAAGATGGATAGTTTGGGAGATCTGTCAAATATTCCGTATAAAGAATTGATTGCAGCTCAAAAAGCTCTCGCTAAAGCACAAATCAATCGTAATAAGCAAAATACAAACGCGCTGTTGATTTCAAATGACAGAATGATGCAGAAACTTACAGGTATTCATAATGATATTTCAGATATTCTTACAAATACAGGTTCAAATGCAGGCGAAAATAATAATGAAATAAAACCAGGTCTTAGTGAGCAGGATAAAGCAGTTTTTCTGGAAGGAAATCAGAATGTACTGGAAAAACAGCAGGAGATTTTGCAGAACTTAAAAGTGTTAGAATCATCTCTTCGAAATGAAATTTTAGAATCAGCCGATAAACTGGCATCTATAAAATCTCAACAAATGACTGTACCAAAATCGCAGATGCAGATAGAAGAAGCTGAGGATGAAATACTTTCGTTAGATATTGATGATTTAACGATGCCAGAGCCTCAAATGCAGTTAGAGGAAACTGAAGAAGAAATACTCCCATTGAATATGGAAGATGATTTTTCGTTAGGCAGTATTGAAAAACCAAAAAAGATCGTAGAAAAATCTTCAGAATCAACTTTGGATGAATTGTTACAACAAATGAATGTTTCGGAGATTTTAGAACCAGAATTACCTTCTATTTCTGATGATGTGGAGCTGCAGCCAATTGCAGAAGAATCGGGTCAATCAGAAAATGCAGTATTAGAATCGGCGATTGATGTGCCAGAGTTACAGCCAATCATAGATGAATCAGAATTACAGGCAGTAGCTGCGGAACCGGAATTACAGCCAATTATAGATGAATCAGAATTACAGGCAGTAACTGCGGAACCGGAATTACAGCCAATCATAGATGAATCAGAATTGCAGGCAGTAGCTGCGGAGCCGGAATTACAGCCAATCATGGATGAACCGGAATTACAGCCGGTAATGCCAGAATTAGAACCAATTATAGATGAATCAGAATTACAGGCAGTGGCTGCAGAGCCAGAGTTACAGCCAATCATAAATGAATCAGAATTGCAATCAGCAGCAGAACCTGAATTACAGCCGATAATGTCAGAACCAGAGCTGCAGCCAATGACAGATGAATTGGAATTGCAGTCAGTGAATATAGAACCAGAGCTGCAGCCAGTGACAGATGAATCGGAATTACAACCAGCAGTAGCAGAACCGGAATTACATCCGATCATAAATGAACCGGAATTGCAGCCAGTAATGTCAGAATCAGAGTTACAGCCAATGATAGCAGAACCGGAACCGCAGCCGGCAAAGACTGAATCAGAATTACAGTCAATGATCAATGAATTGGAATTGCAATCGATGGTGAATGAACCAGAATTACAATCGATAATAAATGAGCCGGAACTGCAGCCAGTAATGCCAGAATTACCAGTACAACCAATGATGGATGAGACGGATTCGCAGACTGTAGCTGCAGCACCAGAAATACAACCGATAGATAAGACGGAATCGGGAAAAGCTGAAGAGTCGGAATCTTTGAAAAGAAGTTCTATATCTGAAACACTAAGTGCCGGTCAGGAAATAACTCCGGATCAGCTTGCTGCTATGGTAGCAAATTTAGGAACAGATATGAAAATTGAACCAGAACCGAAAACAGAAAGTAAAGATGCAGCAAAGGGATCTTTTATCGCACAAACATTTGAGCCGTCTTTGGAGCCAGTAGTACAGAAAGAATCGAAGCAGATAACTGAACAGAAATCTGCAGATGACGATCTGGAACAAATTATGAAGGCTCTGGATATTAATGATATTACGGAAAGTTCACTGGAAGATCTGGATATAGATAAGATTTTGGAGATTCCCGTATCAAATGGGAAGAGCGAAGCGGGAAACGGCAATCAGGTAATGAGTTCAGAAGAAATAGCAGCTTTAATTGCAAATACGGAATTATTATCGGAACCAGAGACTTCTAAGAATGATGATATGATGGATTTATCAGATCCTGGTCATGTAATGTCATCCGATGAGATAGCAGCTTTGATTGCGAATATGTAACTGAAAGTATTGATACTGTGCATACCATAGGTGTGAACAGTATCAATATAATAATCGTTCAGGCAGATTTGCACACTAACTGCGCTCCGGTATGAAAATATTGTATTTTCAGATATCGCCTGCTGCGAAGAGATTTTTAATGGCTGGATATGCAAACAGAGTTATGTTCTCTCTGAGCGGATCATCAATATAAAAAAATTTTAAAAAAATTTAAAAAAGTACTTGCTTTTTTTATAATTCTGTTATATAATAATTCTTGTGTTCAGGGGAACACAGAGAAAAGCGCCACTAGCTCAGCTGGCAGAGCACCTGACTCTTAATCAGGGTGTCCAGGGTTCGAACCCCTGGTGGCGCATTAAAGTATCGGTTTCAAGTGGGAGACTTGGGGTCGGTGCTTTTTTATTTATTTCAAATATTTTTTTATGTCTAAAAAGGAAGAACGAAGAACAGAAATCTTTTTAAAAATAGCAGGATGGTGATAGGAAAAAATAATTGCTTTTCTTTTAAATGAAAATGACATAGGCAGCCTCCTGAAAAATATATATTTTTATCATAAAGTCTATAGTTATATTTTATGAAAGATGCAAGGATCGTTGCATGTACAAAGTATTTTAATTGCCTGCTTTGATATCTTCCATTCGTCAGATCAATGAAAGCAGATAAATATATCTTCCATTCGTCAGATCAATAAAAGCAGATAAATCAAAGCAGGTGATTTGACAGATGAATATGAAGAAGCGTTTATATAGACAGTTTAAATTATTCTGCTTGCAATCAGTTTACAAATAGGGTTTCCAATTGAAGAAAATTTCTCTTCATATTCTGTCATAATATTGTTTTGGTTCATCTCAGAATTATGATGAAGGTCAAACGTACAGGCATCTATATGCCAGTGTGATTCTGGAAGCTCCTGTAAAGAAAAGTCAAAGAGTGGACGATTATCAGTTTTGAATTCCAGCGTACCGTCTTTTTCCAGGATTTCTGCGTAGAGATGTAAAAATTTGCCTGATGTAAGACGACGTCCTGCGTGACGTTTTTTCGGCCAGGGATCGGAAAAGTTCAAATATATTTTAGAAATTTCGTCTGGAGCAAACACATCTGTAAGATTTTCCGCGTTCATACAAATGAAGCGTAGATTAGAAGGAATTTGTTCTGTCTGTTCACGATTTAGTTTTTGAATGGCTCGCAGCAGAACGCTTGTGTATTTTTCAATCCCGATGTAGTTAATCTGAGGATTATTTTGCGCAAGCTGGAGGAGGAAACGTCCTTTTCCCATTCCTATTTCTATGTGTATGGGGAAATTATTTTGAAACACTTGCTGCCATGCATTTTTATAATCTTCCGGATGCTGGATACAAATTGGGTTAGAAGCGATTTCCTGGTCCGCACTTGGAATATTTCTTAATCTCATATTTATCTCCTTGATATATAATTTATTGTGTCATATCCTTATTATAGCATTGTTTGAAAGTATTAGCAAAAGTAAAAAAAAGTGTTGCTTATCACTTTTATCCACACTATAATAAGATTAGGTTATTTTGAATACTGAAATATAAATAGAGATTGGATATGCAAAAATGAAGAGAAAAAAATTTATGCGAAGTAAGTTTATCTGTATGATATTGCTGGTTTCAATATTGATACCGACGGTACCGGTACATGCAAAAAAGAGTAAAAATTACTGGCCCAGGCTGTCAGAAGAAATTACGGCAGGAGCAGCCATTTTGATGGATGTGGATACCGGTACGATTCTTTATAAAAAGAATATCAATACGCCGTATTATCCGGCAAGTATTACTAAAATACTAACCACACTGATTGCTGTAGAAAATAGCCGCATGGATGAAAAAGTCACTTTTTCAAGAGATGCTGTCTATAAAACAGAAGGTTCCGGTATATGGAGAGACGTTGGAGAAGTAATGACAATGGAGCAGTGTTTGTATGCCGTAATGCTGGAATCTGCGAATGAGTGTGCTTATGCAGTAGCAGAGCATATTAGCGGGTCTATGTCTAAGTTTGTCAAATTGATGAATGAAAGGGCAAAATCCATAGGCTGTACATCTTCAAAGTTTATGAATCCACATGGTCTGCCGGATGAAAAACATGTTGTAACAGCAAAAGACATGGCTTTGATTGCCAGAGCTGCATACGAAAACGAAACATTCCGATCAATATGTGGGACAAAACGTTATACGATACCTCCAACAAATAAGCATAGTGAATCTACTTATATGGTAAATCACCATAAAATGCTTTATCCGAAAGATACAGACGCATATTTGTATGATTATTGTATGGGAGGAAAAACCGGATATACAAACGCTGCAGGCAATACGCTTGTGACGTATGCGCAAAAAGACGGGATGACGTTACTGGCCGTTATTTTAAACGGATCTTCCCCTCAGTACTGGAATGAGACAAGGGCGCTGTTTGATTTTGGATTTGAAAATTTTAATCTTTGTAATGTGTCTGAATATTTTGAAGCGGATGAAAGTTATGATGAAGAAAAGTATGATACGCTAAATACGAATGATCCCTATGCGCAGATCGATCCGCAGGCCAGGATTATACTTCCAAAAACCGTAAATTTTAATAAAGCGGTAATGAAGATTAATTATGAAAATCTTCCAGACGATGTACTGGCACAATTAAAATATACGTATGGAAAGCGTAGTATAGGAACTGCAGATGTTATACGTACACGTACTTTAACTACTCAAAATGATATAATCAAAGATGTAGCAGCGAATGATCAAAATCAGACAGGTACAAATAGTGAAACGGATGATTCTGCACAGACAGAAGATTTGAAAAAGCCGGAGGCAAACGATGAAGAATTGAAAAATCAGTCAGATCAGAAATCGCAACCGAAGGATGAAAAGGTAAGTTTTATTGATAAAGTAAAAAATATGGATCTTGTCAATAAAATAAAAAATATCGATATAGGGAATATTTTTGCAGACATAAAAAACTGGTTTCATAATTTTAAATTTGATTTTTCATTGAAGAGTATTATTATATGCGGATGTATAGCAGCCATACTGATACTGGCAATTGTTTTCAGGATATACTATGAAAAATCTTATATGATCAGACAGAAAATAGCAAATTACCGGAATCGAAAGAGAGCACAAAAGCAATACATTATTATCAGAGATACCAGGAGATCCAGACGTGGAAGAAGAAAAAGGCGTTAAAGTAACTCTTTGGATATAATTGGTAGAAAAATAAAATATGACTTAACTAACAAAAACGACAATTTTTCTATTGAAAAATTGTCGTTTTTATCGGTTAGGACATTATATAAAAATGATTAAATATTTTATTAAAGTTCCAGTGCCGTATCTTCTACAATATTTATTTTAATAAATTCAGAAAAAAAGGAAATTAATTTATCCGCATTTCTCGTATAGAGTAATACACCCTGGTCAGTTTCAGTCATGGTAACGCAAAGCTGCTGCAGTTCCGGCGCTGAATGGATCAGATACATAATGTGTTGCCGTTTCCATAATTCTGTTTTTATTAGTACAGGTGTGCAGTTTTCTAAATTAAGAAGGCTGGAAGATTGTAGCAGATGAGAAAGCTCCTGTTCTGCTTTATATTCTTCAACCGTCTTATTGATAATAAAATAACCGTTTTCATCACGAGGCAGATTGAGAGCGTTAATGGCACGCTGTACCTGTTTGGTCAGTCCTGGAGAAGCCGGATGCAGAGATTCAAAATAAATCATGAAATCAGATGCCTGTTTAAAATGGTGATTTTCACCATACTCTTCAAATTCCCGCGTCAGTATTCTTTTTATCGTTTGTTCGCATGATTTTCTGGATGGATTTTTATGTGACGAACTTAAATACGTAGTTGGCATATTGAGAAGTCCTTTCTATCATGATATTTTTCTAAAACGTTCATATCGGCTGAATGACTCATATATATTAATAATAGTATAACCATATCTTATTGTGCAAGACTTTTATTGTTGTTTTGTTTGACAGATATGTATGGAAAGGAATATAATGTGACTAAATACTCTGAGTATATTTATGGAGCGGAAAAAATAGTATGAGTGAAATAAAAATGACCAGACAGGAAAAAAAGGAACGACAGATTGCTGAAATCCAGGATCTGATGGAGCAAAACGGCGGTATTGTAAAAACGGCCCAGCTCTATACATTGGGAATGGATTATCGGCGGATTCAGACTTTTGTAGAAGATGGCGTAATCGAACGGGTGAAAAATGGATATTATGCTATGAATTATTATAAAAAGCGTGAAGAAGATATTCTTGCGGCTATGTTTCCAGATTGCGTACTGAGTATGGAAAGCGCTTTATATTGTTACCATTATCTAAAAAACAGACCGTTTAAATGGACAATTGCGGTTGATAAAAATACTTCGAAGTCGAGATTTAAAATAGACTATCCTCTCGTACAGCCATATTATACAGAACCTGAAGTACTGCAAATGGGTACGATCAAAATTTCATTTGGAAACTCACAAATGTCTGTGTATTGCAAAGAACGCTTAATATGTGATATTTTAAAATATGAAAACCGGATGGAGCGAGAGGATCTCCAGCAGGCACTGCGTGCATTTATTATGGATAAAGATAAAGATATCGCAAAATTACTGGAATATGCGAAAGAGAGAAAAGTGTTATCGAAAGTTCGTAATCAGGTAGGGGTGTGGTTGTAATGGGGAATCGGCTGCTGAATGAAAATTTTATCAGACAACGGAGCGAAGAACTTCAGATTCCATTTGAAAATCTGCTTGCAGCATCCATATTGGAAGAAATTGTACAAAGAATTGCTGAATCGGACTGTTCGGCCTGTTTCTGGATGAAAAACAGTATGAATCTGAAACTTGAATATTATAGGAAGAAAGTAGATTTAAATTTATTTTTCTATATCAAAAATACAAAGGAATTTCAATTTAAAAAAGCTGATGTGAGCAGTCTGGCAGCAGAGCTTTTTCGTAATTATAAAAAAGAAGCGGTTCATTGGAATTATAACGTATACATGGATCATGGAAAAATTTTTATTGACATTCTCGCAATGCTTTCTTCCGTGAAAGTGCCTGTGAAAATAAAACTGGAACCCGTATTGGATGAGAAACTGACGCCTTATGTCAGGGATTTTCAATTATTTACGAATAATAACCGTCAAATAAAAATAAATTGTTTTCCAAGCGAGTATGTGGTGACAGAAAAGTTTTTAGAAATTATCGAAAAGCTGGAATTGATTAACGATTTATCCTGTTATATGGATATTTATGAAATTATGAAAAAAGAAATACTGTCCGGCAGGAAAGTATGGGAACTTTTGTATCAGGGGTGTAAAGATAGAAATATTCAGGTCGAAGAAAAAAGATTTGATATGTTAAAATCTTATCAGACAAGCAGATATATGGAAAAAAAGTGGAAGGCGTATCTGCGGCGTGAGAAGAGACAGCAGCCCGGCTGGAATGAAATGACAGATTTGCTTTTTCGTTTTTTTTCAGTCTTATGGGAGCATATGTGCCAAAATATCATATATCTTGGAGACTGGATGCCTGAACTGGGCAGATGTATAGATTCTTAGACAGCGACATGGAAGGAAAACAGGAAAATAAAGTGAAAATGAAGAAACAGATGAATCAATTGGACGAGTATGATAATTTGTATGAACGGCTGTCGGCGTATGCCAGGACGGACGTTTATCCTTTCCATATGCCTGGACATAAACGTGCAGATTTGAATTTTACAAATCCATATAAGATAGATCTGACAGAGATCGACGGGTTTGATAATTTGCATTTTGCAGAAGATATTTTATTAAAGGCGCAAAAAAAGCTGGAAAAAATATATCATAGCAGGAAGTCATATTATCTGATTAACGGAAGCACCTGCGGGATTTTAAGTGCGATTGGGGCGCTTACAAAGCCGGAAGATCATGTTTTGATAGCACGTAATTGCCACAAATCCGTATATAATGCGGTAAAATTATTCCATTTAAAGGCAGACTATGTTTATCCGAAAATTATGAACTGCGGCATACAGGGAAATATAGAACCCGAACAGCTCGAACAGATATTGGAAAAACAAAAAAATATAAGACTGGTTGTGATTACGTCGCCTACTTATGATGGAATTGTATCAGATATTAGAAAAATAGCGGATATCACACATAAATATCATGCATATTTAATTGTTGATGAAGCACATGGCGCACATTTTTCACTGAGTGAGTATTTTCCGGAATCAGCGGTCAGTCAGAATGCGGATCTTGTGATTCATAGTCTGCACAAGACGCTTCCTGGTTTTACGCAGACAGCTGCGCTGCATGTAACAAGTAACAGAATCGATGAAAAGCAATATGAACAGCTGGAAGAGATGCTGCGTATTTTTCAAAGCAGTTCGCCTTCTTATTTACTGATGGCTGGAATAGATCGTTGTGTTGACATGATTGAAAGATCTGGCTCTCAGCTCTTTGAAAAATATCAAAAAAATCTGATTCGTTATTATAAAGCATGCGAAAAACTAATCCATCTGCATGTTTTAACCGAAAAAGATTATGAGGAGTATCAAATACCCGCAGCGGATCATGGTAAAATACTCATTCGTACAGACAGTACGTCACTGGATGGAAGACAATTATATCATCTGCTGGCAGATTCGTATCATTTGCAGATGGAAATGTATTCTGCCCGCTATGTGCTGGCAATGACAAGTATTATGGATACACAGGAAGGGTTTGACCGGCTTTTCTGGGCGCTGCTGGAAATCGATCGTCAACTGGATGAGGATGATCAGGAACAGACAGCGCAAACAGAACATTTTCTGGAAAAAGTTTACGGAGTCAGAGAAAAAGTATTGGAAATTTCAGATATTGTTCATTATAATATAGAAGAAACGGATTTGCATTGTTGCTCTGGAAAAATATGTGCAGAATATATTTATCTGTACCCGCCTGGAATACCAATGATCGTGCCGGGAGAGAAACTAACAGATGAATTTGTAAAGACTTTGGAAAAATGTTGTCAGATGCGGCTGCAGCTGACAGGAATGAAAGACAGGAAATGCCGGAAAATTCTTACAGTTGCATGCAAATCGATGGATCGGTTATAGTAAGATAGCAGGATATAAATATTTAGGAAGAAACAGGTCGGGAATATGGATATTAAAGTAAATCAGGCGGCTGCAGCGATGCCGACAGAGGGCATGACGCCAGTTGAGACTGGCGACGATGGATTTAAATTTGCTCTTACAAGTGCAATCGAAGATTCTGATCTTTCTCAGCAGCTGGAGAAAATGTTAAAGGATATTACAAAACAGGGCGAATTAATTGCGCGTCATATGGATATCCGTGATATGAAAAAGTATCGGGGGCAGATCAGGGAATTTTTAAATGAGGTTGTGAACCGATCGCATAAGTTTTCAAGAGAAAATTTTTTGGATCGCAGAGGCAGGCATCGTGTATATGGAATTATCAGGCTTGTAGATACGAATCTGGACGAACTTGCACAGGAGCTGTGCGAAGAGGAAAAAGATCATATTAAGATATTAAGCAAAATTGGAGAGATTGCAGGCTTATTGCTTGATATTTTTACCTGACAGCAGGATGATAAAATAAATCAGATGGAAGGGGTGTCGTTATGGCAGGGTTTAGAGACATCATAGGTCATGAACAAATGACAGAGCATTTTCAAAATGCGATTAAACTGGATAAGGTTTCACATGCATATATTTTGAATGGTCCGGATCAGTCCGGAAAGAAAATGCTGGCAGAAGCATTTGCGATGGCTTTGCAGTGCGAGAAAAAGGGGATTGAGGGATGTATGGAATGTCATTCCTGCAGACAGGCAATCAGCCATAACCAGCCGGATATCATATACGTATCGCATGAGAAACCAAATACAATTTCAGTGGACGATATACGCAGACAGGTAAATCAGGATATAGTAGTAAAGCCGTATGCCAGTCCTTATAAAATCTATATCGTAGATGAAGCAGAGAAGATGAATCCGCAGGCACAGAATGCGCTGCTAAAAACAATGGAAGAACCGCCGGCTTATGCCGTTATTTTATTACTGACTACCAATGCGGATATGTTTCTGCCTACGATTTTATCACGCTGTATTCGTCTGAATTTAAAACCGGTAGCTAATGAAAAGATTAAAAGCTATCTGATGAAGAATTTACAGATACCGGACTATCAGGCGGATATCAGTACCGCTTTTGCACAGGGAAATGTTGGAAAAGCCATACAGCTGGCTGGGTCGGATAATTTTAAAGAGTTAAAAGATTCCGCTGTACAGCTTATGAAGCGGGTGAAAGATATTGATATATATGAAATGGGAGAAGCGGTAAAGCAGATTGCAGAATACAAGTTATCCGTCAATGATTATTTTGATATTATGATGGTATGGTACCGCGACGTATTGATGTATAAAGCGACGATGGATATTAACGGACTGATATTTAAAGAACAGATATACGATATTAAAAAACAGGCAAGTAAAAGTTCCTATCATGGAATACAGGAAATATTAAAGGCTTTGGAAAGGGCCAAAACAAGATTAAATGCAAATGTAAATTTTGATATTGTAATTGAATTATTATTGCTGACAATGAAGGAGAATTAGGTTATATGATAAAAATCGTAGGAGTCAGATTTCGAAACGCGGGGAAAATCTATTACTTTGATCCTATAGATATGGAAATGGAAACCGGAACGCATGTGATCGTGGAGACGGCAAGAGGAGTCGAATTTGGCGTCGTTATGATTCCGCCCAAAGATGTAGAAGACGATAAAGTAACGCAGCCTTTAAAACCGGTGATCCGGATTGCGACAGACGAAGATGAGAAACAGCAGCAGAAAAATAAAGATAAACAGGAAGGGGCATATAAAATATGCCAGGAGAAAATAAAAAAGCATGGACTTGAAATGAAACTGGTTCAGGCTGAATATACATTTGATAATAATAAATTGTTATTTTATTTTACTGCCGACGGAAGAATTGATTTTCGGGAACTGGTTAAAGATCTTGCCTCTGTATTTCGTACGAGAATTGAGCTGCGTCAGATTGGCGTCAGGGATGAAACGAAGATTTTGGGCGGAATTGGGATCTGTGGACGTCAATTGTGCTGTTCTTCTTATTTATCTGAATTTGTGCCGGTATCGATTAAGATGGCAAAAGAGCAGAATTTATCATTAAATCCTACAAAGATATCAGGTGTCTGCGGAAGATTAATGTGTTGTTTGAAAAATGAGCAGGAGACATATGAATATTTAAACAGTACGCTGCCGGAGATTAACGAATACGTATCGACAAAAGATGGATTACGAGGCGAGGTGCAAAGTGTCAGCGTATTACGTCAGATTGTAAAAGTAAAAGTGGATGTGAACGGAGAAAAAGAATTAAGAGAATATAAAGTAAACGAACTGAAGTTTAAACAAAAGAAACATAAAGTAAAAGTATCGGCTGAAGAGATAAAAAAACTGTCGGTACTGGAAGACAGGGAAGGAAAATCAAAATTAGATGACGCAAAATAATCTTCATCAGGGAGAACGCATCGATGATCTGCAAAGAAACGGCTATGTAATTATTCAGAATCCAAAACGGTTCTGTTTTGGAATGGATGCGGTATTGTTATCTGGATTTGCACAGGTAAAAGCTAACGAATGTGCGTTAGATTTAGGAACCGGGACTGGAATTATACCGCTATTATTAGAGGCAAAGACGGACGGCAATCATTTTACGGGACTGGAAATTCAGCCGGAAAGTGCAGATATGGCAAGAAGAAGCGTGATGCTGAATCATTTGGAAAACAAAATAGATATTGTAACCGGAGATATTAAAGATGCTTCCAGGCTGTTTGGAGCATCTTCTTTTGCTGTTATTACAGTGAATCCTCCGTATATGATAGGACAGCACGGTCTTAAAAATTTACAGGATGCAAAAACGATCGCACGTCATGAAGTATTATGTACATTGGAAGATATATTAAGGGAAAGCGCAAAGATACTGCCTCCAAAGGGCAGATTTTATATGGTACATCGTCCGTTTCGTCTTTCAGAGATTATGTGTAAGATGACAAATTATGGGATAGAACCAAAACGTATGAAGCTGGTGTATCCATATGTCGATCGTGAGCCCAATATGGTGCTGATCGAAGGACTGCGCGGAGGAAAACCAAGACTGACCGTAGAAAAACCGCTGATCGTTTATCGGGAAAACGGAACGTATACGGATGAAATATATGATACTTATGGCTATTAGACAGTACAGACATCAAGGAGATTATTTATGGCAGGAAAATTATATTTGTGCGCCACTCCCATTGGAAATCTGGAGGATATTACTTTACGGGTGTTACGTACGTTAAAAGAAGCAGATCTGATTGCAGCTGAAGATACGAGAAATTCCATTAAGCTACTGAATCATTTTGATATCCGGGTACCTATGACCAGTTATCATGAATTTAATAAAATAGAGAAAGCATATCAGTTATTGCAAAAACTTCAGGAAGGGAAAAATATCGCTCTGATTACAGATGCCGGAACTCCGGGGATCTCTGACCCTGGAGAAGAGCTGGTCAGGATTTGCTGCGAAGCAGGCATTGAAGTGAACGCTTTGCCAGGAGCCGCTGCGTGCGTGACTGCTTTAACGGTATCGGCATTAAGTACCAGAAGATTTGCATTTGAAGCATTTTTGCCGCGCGATAAGAAAAAACGAGGAAATATATTGCAAGAATTAAAGAATGAAACAAGGACGATTGTTATCTACGAGGCGCCGCATCACCTGCTGCATACGTTAGAGGAATTGTATCAGGTTCTTGGAAATCGTAAGATATCGGTGTGCAGAGAGTTAACAAAAAAGCATGAAGAGATATTGCGTATGTCTTTGGAAGAAGCAGTTGATTATTATAAAGTGCAGGAAGCGCGCGGAGAGTTTGTTCTTGTAGTGGAAGGAAAATCTTATGACGATATTGAAGAAGAGAACAGGCAGAAATGGACAACGATGGACCTGCAGGAACATATGAATCTGTATGAATCGAAAGGTATTTCAAGGAAAGAGGCTATGAAACAGGTCGCTAAAGATCGCGGGATTTCAAAGCGGGACGTCTATCAGCAGTTATTGAATCACTGATCGATCAGATTTTGTTCAGCCCCTGGGTCCGGCAGAAATGCTCCCAGGGGCTGAAACTTTAAATTGTACTTAATTTGCCGCTTTGTAGTATTTCACGAAGTATTTTTCTAATATATAAAATGGCGCGGAACCCATATTCAGAACAGCAGTATGGAACATTAACTCTGAATAATCATTTGCATAGTAAGTTTTCGCCTGCTCTTTGAGTTCCAGAAATTCCAGATATCCGATATAATATTTCAGATAGTTTGCCGGATTTTCAATTACGGCCTGATATATTTTGGATATTACAGAAGTTTCTGTAATCCCATATTTGCCTAAGAAGTCAGCAGTGTCAGCCAAAGTCCATCCGTCATAATGTACGCTCATATCAACAGTAGCATAAAGACTTAATGTTGCATCCTGATTTAACATAAGTGCGCGGGAAATCAGGGGATCCAGTCCGGCATACTGATAGGAAAGCATTTCTACATAAGTAGCCCATCCTTCAGTATAACCGCCATGATATAACAGATAGCGGATCGGAGACAGATTTTTAGAGTAAGAATAAATGGTCTGATATAAATGACCGGGATATCCTTCGTGTGCCAAAGTTGTAAATAATTCTATCTCATTATAATTATTTCCCGGATTGATATAAATACAATTTTCAGTAAACTGATCCATAGGCGCTGTCAGATAAAAGGCAGGGGATAAAAATTCCTGCAGCTTTTCATTGACGTTTTTCACAGTGTAATGAGCTGAAGGGGCTGCTGGAAACGAGGTCTGAATCTGTGTTTTTAAATGTTCCAGCATTTCTTCAGGCGTCTGATAAGGCAGTAGTCCGGAAGACTGATGATAGGCGTTTTTCGTTAAATTGGATGTTATTTCAGTAAATTCTTCCAGGTTTTTATCGCGTTGTTCTTCTGTCATTTTCTGAAGCTGAGAAATGGAACGATCGGAACCTGTTGTAGATTTTACAAGCAGTTCATAATATTTTTTTCCATTTTTGAAGTAACAGAGGCCCTGCTCATTTTTACCTTCTTTTCGAAGAGCTTTTAATATGGCGATCAGATTGTGGTAGGCAGGATAGACATGTTCCTGCAGCATTTCCTGATTCTGGCGAATATAATCGTTCTTCTCTTTTTTACTTAATGATTTTATCTGATCCAGACGTTCTTTAAATGTTATTTCCCAAAAGGAATCTTTTGAGTTTTCCGGAATAAATGCCTGGCATTGTGAAATCAGATTATCTACTGCTCTCTGGTTCATAAAAAGATCCTGTTTGGCTTTTTCTTTTTCAAAAGCGCAAACTTGTTGAAACAGCGTATCGTATTGGGAGAGCAGAGTGAGATAATCGTCGATATCTTTCTTTGTGCGGAAGGAATATTCAGCAAGCAAAATCGGATATTCGGACTGAACGCCTCCCGTAGAGCTTAGTAATTCATTATAATAGTAGTAAGGCGCCAGCTCCATGCTTCGTGAGATAGAATCCTGCAAGATGTCATATGTAATTTGTGAAGAAAGCGACATCCTGGAAGAATCATATTTTTTCAGCTCATTTTGCATATTTTCTAACGCTGCAAGCTGAGAAGATTCCTGTTTTGAAGAAACGATTCCAAATGTAACAGGATATTCCCTGATATCAGCTGAAGAAGGATCTGCGAGCGTATAATGAAGATTTAAAGTATTTTCAGTTATTTGTGCCTGAAACAATTTCTTTAGGTAAGATTGAAAGGCGGCTTCCTGGTTTTTTGCTGTGGATTGTGTACTTATATAAGAAGAATCCGTCTGTGTAGATGCAGCATGGAATCGATATAACCCAATTACGAGCAAAAGACCAATCAGTGCATAGATTGGAAACAGGAGCGGGGAAGGTATTTTCTTTTTGTCTGATTTGTTCGAAAAACTAAAACGTTTCATAATACCTCATTGTAAATATGCGGCAGATTTCTAATGAGTTATTTTTAATAGAAGGATATCGTATTTTCTATCTTGTGGATATCTTAGGGAGGTTGTGTATAATAACCTGAAAAATCAGGTGTGCTGTGGATGATATTAGAAAGCTGCCAAATATTTACCTGAATGATTGAATTTGTATAATATATGATTGTTTTAGAAAAATAGAACGTCCATGAAATTGCATGCAGTCTGAAAAACCAGCTTATCACTGATAAGCTGGTTTTAAAGCGTTTCTTTTTCTCACAGGTATCATTTTTTTAATAATACAAATGCTTCGTAAGGTTTTAAAGTAATCGTTTCTTCTTTATATGAAGACGAGGTATTTGATATCAGACAAACGGCGTTTTGGAAGGATTCCGGTATCTGAAAATCGGCTTCTTTTTGAGAAAAATTGCAAACGACGAGTATTTTTTCATCTTCCAGAGTTCTTGTGTAAACGAACAGATCTTCGCTGTTTTCTAAAAGTAATTCGTATTTACCATATACGATGACCGGATACTGTTTACGAAGCGTAATCAGTTTTTTATAGTAATGGAACACAGAATCAGGATCAGAAGTCTGCGCTTTTGCATTTATTTCTGTATAATTTGGATTTACGGCGATCCATGGCTGTGCTGATGAAAATCCGGCATAGGCGGTATCGTCCCATTGCATAGGAGTTCTGGCATTGTCACGACTTTTAAATATAAGGCATGGCCAGAATGCTTCATGAGAAAGGCGGCCGCTTTCGCACCATTCTTCATATGCATGAATACTTTCGATATCTCGAAATTCCTTTCGATCGCTGAATGGATAATTGGTCATTCCAAGTTCTTCTCCCTGGTAGATGTAAGGAGTACCCTGCATCATGTGCAGACAGGTTGCCAGCATTTTTGCAGAAACTTCGCGGTATTGCGGACTGTCATTTCCGAACCGTGAAACAGCTCTTGGCTGATCGTGATTATCCCAAAACAGACTATTCCAGGCTTTGCCATACAATTCAGTCTGCCAGCGAGACAATAATTTCTTTAACGTCGTCAGAGGAATTTGCTCATCCGTCCATTTTCCATATTTACCATCGCTTTCTACATGTTCAAACTGAAATACCATATTTAATTCGTTTGTATCTTCGCCGGCGTATAGCTTTGCCTGTTCCGGAGTTACGCCGGACGTTTCTCCAACAGTCATAATATCGTATTTGGATAGTACCTGCTCGTTCATCTCCTGCAGATATTTGTGAACATTTGGCCCATGTACGCAGTAAGGTGCAAAATCTCCATATAGATCGTGTACTTCACCGTCTGGCATATCTTTTGTCTTGGATATCATACTAATCACATCCATGCGGAATCCGTCGATGCCTTTTTCACACCACCAGGTCATCATATCAAATACTTCTTTGCGCACCATCGGATGATCCCAGTTTAAATCCGGCTGCTTTTTGGAAAAAAGATGCAGATAGTACATATCTGTCGCTGCATCGTATTCCCAGGCAGGGCCGCCGAAACAGGATCCCCAGTTATTTGGAGGAGCTGCAGCATCTTTGCTCTCACGCCAGATATAGTAATCCCGATACGGGTTTTCTTTTGATTTGCGGCTTTCAATAAACCATTCATGCTCATCGGAAGTATGATTGACAACGAGATCCATCACGATCCGGATATTTCTTTTATGAGCTTCTTCAAGCATTTCATCAAAATCATCCATGGTACCAAATTCGCTCATAATGGATCGGTAATCGCTGATGTCGTACCCATTATCATCATTCGGGGACTGATACACAGGAGATAACCATATGATGTCGATACCAAGATATTTCAGGTAATCCAGTTTGCCTGTGATTCCTTTGATATCTCCGATTCCATCCCCGTTGCTGTCCATAAAACTGCGCGGGTAGATCTGATAAATAACTGATTCTTTCCACCATGTTTTTTTCATCGCTTTCCGTTCCTTTCTCATTCTTTAAAATTCTAATATCACAACCTGATAACCGCTTAAGTAAAGTATGTTGTCTGTTTGTCTCAGCGTCGAATCATTGTTTAATAAAATACGTTTATAGGTTTGAGGAAGATGCACAGCCTGTTCTTCTTTCTGATAATTACCAATTACGAGCAGTGTCTTATCTTCCTTGCGGTAATAAGCCATTAAGTTTTTCTGATCTTCCCAGACCGGTTCTAACGTACCGTATACGATTGTATTTTTATATTCCGGATGTTTGCGCAGCGCGATCAATTGTTTGTAAAAATTTTTTACGGAGCCTTTATCGTTTTGCTGTGAAGCAGCGTTAATTGTCGTATAATTTGGATTTACTTTGAGCCACGGCGTACCGGTCGTAAATCCGGCATGTTTATCCGCAGACCACTGCATTGGCGTTCTGGCATTATCACGACTGAATCTGGATACAGCTTTTAAGGCTTCTTCTGGTGAGAGTCCGGCATTTAAGGCTGTCTGGTATTCATCCAGTGTGGAAATATCGTCTATTTCATCGATAGAAGCAAACGGAACATTTTCCATTCCGAGTTCCTGTCCCTGATAGATAAAAGGAATCCCGCGCAGCATAAAATTTAATGCGGCGAGCATTTTTTTACTTTTTACCGTGCAGTCGCCCTGTGGAAGATATCGGCTGACACCTCTTGGTTCATCGTGATTTTCTATAATATTTGACAAAAATCCGATCTGTCCGGCCTTTTTTTGCGCTTCAAAACAACAGGTTTTGTATTCTTCAGGCGTAATTTGTCTGGCGTCGTACCATCCTTTTTCACTGCCGCCGCAAATGGTTTCATTGAAATCGAACATGCTTGAGAAATAACCGTTGTCTCCTATAAAGTCGGAAATCTCTTCAGGTTTTTCATTGAACACTTCTCCAACCGTAAATGCATCGTAATTTTTAAATGTACGATCACGCATTTCTCCTAAAAACTGTCCGATTCCCTGTGCTTCTTTTAACATATTATTAATACTGGACAGTCCATCGGCACGATCCGGTTCATAGTTGCGAAATGGAAGCGCTTTTTTGATATTAATAATAGCGTCAATACGAAAACCGCCGATTCCTTTTTCCAGCCACCAGTTAATATTTTTATATATTTCTTCGCGAAGCTGCGGATTCTCCCAGTTTAAGTCTGGCTGTTTCTTGTGAAAAACATGCAGATATTGTTTCTTTGTACCTGGAAGGTCTTCCCAAACGGGCCCGCCAAAGTAAGAACGCCAGTTGGTTGGGAGCGTGTCTTCTTTTTTATCCTCAAGGTAAAAGAAATTGCCGTATTTGCCTTCAGGGTCCTTGCAGGCTTTTTGAAACCATTCGTGTTCGTCGGAACAGTGATTGACTACGAGGTCCATCAGCAGATACATGTCGCGTTTTTTTGCCTCAGCGATTAAGCGGTCCATATCATCCATCGTACCGAAACGAGGATCGATCCTGTAATAGTCTGAAATGTCATAACCTTCGTCAGCTAATGGAGAACAGTAACATGGAGACAACCAGATAATATCAATACCGAGATCATGAAGATAATCCAGTTTGCTGATAATACCGGGAATATCGCCAATTCCGTCCCCATTGGAATCACAAAAACTCTTTGGATAAATTTGGTATGCCACTTTGTCATGCCACCATTTTTTTGTCATAAATATACCTCCGTAAGATATTATTCTTTGAATGATTGTACTGTAGGTTGCAGGTGTTCGGATCTGTTTTTTTACATTATAATGGTATATTTTGAAAATGTCTTACGTTTATTTGATTAAAAAATACAATATTTTGACTTTTACAAAAATCTTAGTCTTTATGACTCCTGTTTTCTGAAAGATCAGGCATTTCTTCAGCGTTTTTGGAGTGATAATTTTTACGATATTGTAATGGGGTAGTGTTGGTACAGTTTCTAAATTCCCTCAAAAAGTTTCCAAGATTATTGTACCCGCATTCCAGGCAGACTTCCATAACCGGAAGTTCTGTTTCTTTTAACAGATGAACGGCCTGTTTTATCCGGTAATCATTGATATATGCTATGGGAGAACGACCGATCGCCTTTTTAAAAAAGCGGCAAAAATATTGTTCGTTCATATTTACTAATTCTGCCAGATCACGAATATATATTTTTTCTTTATAGTTTTCCATAATATATGTAATAATTTTTTTTATTTCTTCTACGCGCTTGTCATAATTTTTTTCTGCGGGAATAAAAAGTCTGCCGGCAGATAGCAGCGCAAAGATGTGCAGCAGAGAGGACTTTATAAATAACTGACTGGTCAGATCATTCGATAACGTGTGGTCTTCAAAGGGCTGTCTGCTTTTGCGTATGATATTCAAAAATATATCCCGAACAGATGTAAAATCAGGATGCTCCGGCCTGAGACAACGGGGAAACAGCATTTTCCCATTTTGTATCGGCTGGATCAGCTGAACCTGAACTGCGTCATAACAGTCAAAACTTAAAATATCTGGTGAAAAAACGATCGCTTCTTCTTCTGAACTTTTATTTTTTTCGATGACAATACTATGTAGTTCTCCAGGATTAATGAAATAAATGCATTCAGAACGAATATAAAATGGTTCCATGTTAATCTCAAGTCGGAAATCTCCTTCAAAAAAATAGATGATTTCTATTTCTTCATGCCAGTGATGTTTTACCATAGTACCTTTTGAAAAAAAACAGGTTTTGTAAGCTGCAAAAGGAAATGATTTCGTGCCATGGTGACGAGGTTCCTTCAGAGTGGGAGATTGCGGGTGCTGCATGTGATTCCTCCTTGACATGTGTGCTGTTCTAATGAAGTTAACATTAGGATAAAGAAAAGTCAAGATGTAATCGATCAGGGAAAGGATGTTTGAAGGCAGGACATTTGGGCGGAGGATATTTGAGTGAAGGACATTTGAAGAAAGGATGCAGCAGTTGATCGCGGCGACCATGAATTTTTAGTTTTGTGTCTGGATTGCGAAGGATACACATATATATGGAAGAAAGATATATTTCTGGTGAGAGTATGAATTATTTATGGGGATGTATGATCGTTGCCGGTATTGTTTATGCGGCATTGACAGGATCATTGCCTGATGTTACGCAGGCGGCAATCGATTCTTCTAAAGAGGCGGTTACTTTATGTGTGACCATGACTGGGGTGATGGCCTTGTGGATGGGGTTGATGAGGATTGCGGAAAAATCCGGCATTATTTCAAGTGCTGTCAGGTGCATGAAGCCGATTCTGAGAATTTTATTTCCGAGGATACCGAAAGGTCATTCGGCGAATCAGTATATTGCGGAAAATTTTATTGCAAATGTGTTTGGATTGGGATGGGCGGCTACGCCGGCTGGCTTAAAAGCCATGGAGAGCCTGGAAGAGCTGGAGGAGGAAAAGCGGAAGGAGGAAGAAAAAAGAATAAAAGAAAGAAGCGGCCGGACGGAAATAAAAAGGCCTTCCGTTCCACGGGGGACGGCCAGCAATGAGATGTGTACGTTCCTGATCCTGAATATTTCGTCTCTGCAGCTGATTCCGGTGAATATGATCGCCTACCGGAGCCAGTACGGGGCGGTAAACCCGGCGTCCATTGTCGGGCCGGCGATTATAGCCACGGCGGTGAGTACGCTGACGGCGATTATTTTTTGTAAAGTGATGGATGGAAAGCGGAGAGCGTGAGGCTCTCCGCATTTTAGTCTTTTAAGAAATGTGAAGTTGACAGAAAGCCGCTGGTATTGCGAGGGGCGCGTCAGGTAGGAAAAACATGGATTATGCAAGAGTTTGGCAGGCAATATTATGAGAGATGTGCTTATATCAGTATGGATGAGAACGAGAGGATGCAAGAGGTTTTCCGGGAAGCATTTGACATTGGCAGAATTATTGAAATGTTAGAAATAGAAGTGGGTTTTAAAATCAATCCTGAGAAAACACTTATTATTTTTGATGAGGTACAGGAAATACCCAGAGCATTAAAGTCTTTAAAGTATTTTCAGGAATATGCACCTCAGTATCATATTATAGCGGCAGGTTCTTTTTTGGGGATTGCATTGCATGAAGGAACGTCGTTTCCGGTTGGAAAAGTTGATTTTTGTAATTTATATCCATTGACATTTCGGGAATTTTTACTGGCATGCGGGGAAGAGAAGCTGTTAGAAATATTAGACAGGAATGATCCGGACATCATGCAGGCATTTAAGACAAAGTATACGGATTATCTGAAATACTATTACTATGTTGGGGGAATGCCGGAGGCCGTTTCGGAATTTATTACGAACAGAGATCTGAAGAGAGTAAGGGAAATCCAAAACAAGTTATTGTATGCCTATGAAAATGATTTGTCCAAGCATACTACAAAGGAAATTGTTACGCGAATCAGAATGTTGTGGAATTCTATTCCGGCTCAGTTGGCAAAAGAAAACAAAAAGTTTATTTATGGATTAATTCGTGAAGGGGCCAGAGCCAGAGAATATGAGGCGGCCATCACATGGTTGACGGATGTGGGGTTGGTATATAGAATCAGCCGGGTGAAAAAGCCGGATTTTCCGCTTAGGGCGTATCAGGATTTTTCGGCATTCAAGTTGTTTGTTGTGGATGTTGGTTTGCTGGGTGCCATGTGCCGTTTGAATGCAAGAACAATTTTAGAAGGTAACAGGCTGTTTGAAGAATTTAAAGGGTCTTTGACGGAACAGTATGTTTTGCAGCAGTTAATTGTCAATTCGGAAAATGATATATTTTACTGGTCGTCGGAGAATGCTACTTCGGAGTTGGATTTTTTGATTCAAACAGATGATTGTATTGTTCCGCTGGAAGTAAAGGCAGAAGAAAACCTGCAGGCGAAAAGCTTAAAGGTTTTTGTACAGAAATATGGAGTAAGAGATGCTGTAAGGGTATCGATGTCTGGGTTTCGGGAGCAGGATTGGGTCACAAATTTGCCGCTTTATAATATTGGGAATTTAAACCGGTATTTTAATGAAAAATATAATAATCATTTGAAGGAGAGGCATCATGAAAGTTAACGAATTAACAGAATTATACAAACTATATGGATTTGAAAAAGAATTTGTATCAAAAACAGAAAGTTTTATCGTGTTTAGTTATCATTTGGGTTTTTTTAATAATATTGAGTTTGTAAAATTAAAAAATGATAAGCTGACAGATTGCGAAATTACTGCAATGAAGAAGGAATATGAGAAAATAGGTTATAATTCTATTGTAGTGCATAGCTATGAGGGTCTATATGAGGCAGAAAAGTCTCTTTTTCAAGCTTTTTTTTATCCAGAGGAAAATAAGAAACGATTAAAACAGGAATATAATAATTTTTGCATACGTCAAAGTGAGAAATTACAGGGAATATTTGAATATATTGCTGGTTCTTTTCAGGATTCTAATTCTGTTATTAAAAGTGATTTAGTAAAATACATTATTGAAACCAGACAAATAACTAATGCAAGACTTACAATAATGGAAGCAGCAGCTGGATATGGAAAAACTTGTACTGTTTATGAGATTATAAACAACTTACTGAATTCAGAAAAAATACAGGTTCCATTGTTTATTGAGCTATCAAAAAATCGAAATGCCAGATTATTTCGTTATGTGTTGCAAGATGAGATTGATAAAAAATTTACTCAGCTGTCTTCAGCAGTAGTGATTCGCGAAATAAAAACAGGTCGTATACCTTTGATTATTGATGGATTTGACGAACTGATTGAACAAAAAAATGCGGTATTAGATGATTCTGATGAGAGATCTTTATCTATGCTATCTACAATAGCAGATTTATTGGGGGATGATTCGAATGCTTGGATTTTGCTAACAACTAGAAATAGTGCTATTTTTAGTGGGGATTTATTTGAAGAATGGGTCATGTCAAAGTTAGGTAGAGGGTGTATTGTTGATAGACTACGTATTATGAAACCATCAGTTCAAGAATGGCTGGGTAATAGAATATATAAAATCATACAAGAAAAAGGAATTGATATAGAAGGAATGGCAAATCCTGTTTTATTGACGTTTTTAAAGAATATGAGTGAAAGTCAATTAGTAGTGCAGTTAAGTAATCAGGATTCTGTACTGGATCAATATTTGAGCCTGCTTTTAAACAGGGATCGTGAACGGTTGGATTTATTATTAGATGAGGAAGAACAGCATACAATTTTAGAAAAATTGGCAGGAAGTTTTGCTCAGTATGATATAACATCAGAAACTAATGAATTTCTTCAGGATATATTAAAAGATATACTTGAAGATAAATTTCCAGAATTGCTTGGGCGATATCATAAAAGTGGAGAAGTAGATCCTGTTATTCAAACATCTCAGGAATATGTGCAGAGACTATCACATAGTTGCTTATTAGATAGGATTTCGCTTTTTCAAAATCAATATGGTTTTATTAATGAATTCATTTTGGGAATAATGGCAGGTGATGCGGTAAGGAATGGTTATTTATTACCTGAAGAGATTTCGGAAAGATATCTTGATATAATAACTACATCATATGAAGGTCGTGGTGAGAAAATCAGATTAGATTTTTATAAAAAAATACAATATACTCTTAAGGACATAACAGCTGTGTGTAGGTTGAATGTCGAATGTGCATTGTTACATTGTCCAAACAGTAATTACAAAAATCAATATTTTCAGTCTCTTATATTTTCAAAATATATTTCATTTAGGAAAGAATATATATTTGATAATTGTATATTTGATAATTGCTTATTTGAAAACTGTAAAATTAGTGCATCCGTTTTTATGAAATGCAGGTTTTATAAATGTCAGTTTTATAATATTGTGGTAGAGGGAAAGCCTGATGAAGAATTAGTTTTTATAAATTGCATTGGAGAAAAAGATTTGTGTGCTGAACATGAAGTACCAGTTTTAGGAGATTCGGGAGATGACTACGAGAAAATAGTATTAGAGCAGTTTTGGAAACCAGGATACTCTTCGGCTGAACTGAGGAGAACTTATACGGCTCTTTTTAAAGGTGTGAATCCGCAAAAGCATACTAATATACAGAAAGCAATTCAGAGCTTATTAAGAAAAGGTTTTATTCGGGAATTAAACATATGTTATGAATTGAATACAAATTATATGGGGGAAATAAAACATATTCTTGGAAGATAGTAGAGGAGAATTTATGAAAGAAGTACAGGATATAAATGAAAGGGATATATATACGTTAATAAATGGAAACACAGCAGACAGAGAATTACTTTCTAAGATTTCGCAGGGCTTAGATAAGGCAGGGATTTATTACCGCATTTTTGCAAGAATAAAAGCTGCTCACTCAACAGCAATTAAGTTGATTGAAAAAGAGGATAAGTATAAAGGCCGAAAAAAAGGAATGCAAGATATAATAGGTGTGCGAGTGGCTCTTTATTACCATGATGATATACTTGTATGCAAAAAGATTCTTTCCAGTATGTTTCAATTAATTCCAGAAGACTCAGAGGAAGATGTTCCGAAAGCGGAAAATTTTTCGCCTATCAGAAGAAATTTTGTATTCCATTTACCTGATGATATTATTGAATTGTTTCCGCAATATTTATGGGAAAACTATCGCATTGAAAAGACATTCGAGTTACAACTAAGGACGATATTTTCTGAAGGATGGTACGAGGTTGAACACGACGTTCGATATAAACATAGGGAGGAGTGGAAAGATAAGAAGTATTATGAATATCATCGTGGATTAAATAGTATTAATGCCACACTTGAAGTTTGCGATCATGAAATTGTACGTTGCTTGGAAGATTTGGCGTATGATTGCTATAAGCGAGGGGAAATACAGCGGATGTTAAGATATAAACTAAGGATTCACTTTGAAAAAGAAGATATTTCAAATGAATTAATAAGTGCAATGAATAGTACAGATAGTTTTGTTAAAAAGATTTATCAGATGGACAGAGGAGAGATATTGTGTTGTATTTCGCATCCTGAAATGACACATTTGCCTAAAACTATGGAGAATATTATTTTTTTATGTAATGAATTACATATACAAAATAGCAGTATAAGAAATTTAGCCAGCCCTCTATTATTAAACAAATTGAATAAGGGAATTCGGGCTTTCAAAAATATTAAAGAAGAATGATATTATTCTCAGCAGTGGAAAAGGATAAAACGGAAAACCTTTTATTTGAAAAGTTCGTGTCATTAACTTGACACAAGGGGGATTACGGGCGATGGAAGAGCTTTCAAAGCTGGAGGACGACAGGAGGCGGGGTAGACTTCCGGGACCGGTGAGAAAGAAGGGAATTGCCAGTAATGAGATGTGTACGTTTTTAATTATT
>OFHA01000357.1_pt1 | contig 40811 bp, 33 predicted proteins | sample 1521891 | NCBI WGS metagenome assembly OFHA01 (sample SAMEA3504089, study PRJEB24116) | mouse gut metagenome | biome: mouse gut; feature: mouse-associated habitat; material: faeces | place: Denmark | collected 2011
CCATAATCTGCCCTACCACAATCAGGGAGGGGTAGCAGGCGTCGTTGTTGACATATTTCAGCCCCATGTCCACGGCAGATTTCCCGCCGCTTTTTAGGACCACGATATGGTACCCGGCAGACTGGAAGGCGGGCTGGAGCAGGTCAAAGTGGATGGGCGACATCTGGGGGCAGAGGATTGTGTAATTTTTACGCATTTCCTCGGTAAATACCACACGTTTGTAGCTGGAAGGCTGTATCTTGCAGCTAACTTTCTGTTTCTCCCGGACCCGGAGGGCGGAGAGGAGGGAACGGATGCGGATGCGGGCGGCGCCCAAATTGTTTACCTCGTCAATTTTCAGGCAGGTGTAAATCTTCCCGGATTTAGACAGGATATCCCCCACCTGGTCCGTAGTGACGGCGTCTAAGCCGCAGCCAAAGGAATTTAATTGGATAAAATCCAAGTCCTCCCGGGTTTTGGCATAATTTGCCGCCGCGTAAAGCCTGGAATGGTACATCCACTGGTCCATGACAAGGAGGGGGCGTTCCAGCTCCTGCAGATGGGAAATGGAGTCCTCGGTCAGCACGGCAATCCCATAGGAATTAATCAGTTCCGGGATGCCGTGGTTGATTTCCGGGTCGATGTGGTAAGGCCTGCCGGCAAGGACAATGCCCCTGCGCCCGGTTTTTTCCATATAGGATAAGGTTTCTTCCCCTTTGCGGCGGATGTCCGTGCGCATGTTGGAAAGCTCCTGCCACCCGGCGTCCACTGCGGCATCAATTTCCCCGGGCGGGATGGAAAATTCTTCCTGGAACACCAGCCTTAGCTGTTCCGCCAAAGCTTCCTTGGATGCAAAGGTCAGGAACGGGTTTAAAAACCGCACCTTCCCGGAGGTAATTTCATCCACGTTGTTTTTGATGTTTTCCGCGTAGGAGGTGACAATGGGGCAGTTGTAGTGGTTATTGGAATCCGGGAATTCGTCCCGCTCATAGGGGATGCAGGGGTAGAAAATAAAATCCGCCTGCTCCTTGATGAGCCATGCAATATGCCCATGAGCCAGCTTGGCCGGGTAGCATTCCGATTCGCTGGGGATGGATTCAATGCCCATTTCGTAAATTTTCCGCGTGGACTGGGGGGAAAGCAGGGTGCGGAATTGTAAGCTTTTGAAAAAAACCGCCCAAAAAGGGTAATTTTCATACAGGTTCAGTACCCTTGGGATGCCCACAGTCCCCCGGGCTGCTTCCTGCTCTGGCAAGGGCTCGTACCGGAAAAGCTGCTGGTTCTTGTATTCAAATAAATTTGGGACCTGTTCTTTGTTTTTTTCTTTCCCAAGCCCTTTTTCGCAGCGGTTCCCTGTGATAAACTGCCGGTTCCCAGAAAAGCGGTTGATGGTGAGCAGGCAGTGGTTCGTGCAGCCCTGGCATCTTGTCAGCTTGGTGTCTACCTCCAGGCGGTTGATTTCCTCTAAGGAAAGCATCGTGGTGGAAGGGGATTCCTCGTAGCGTTCCCGGGCAATCAGCGCAGCCCCGAAAGCCCCCATAATCCCTGCAATGTCCGGCCGGATGGCTTCGCAGCCGGAAATTTTTTCAAAGCTCCGCAACACGGCGTCGTTGTAAAATGTCCCGCCCTGCACCACGATATGTTTCCCAAGGTCCTTGGCGTCGGAAACCTTGATTACCTTGAACAAGGCGTTTTTGATGACAGAGTAAGCAAGCCCAGCGGAAATGTCGGAAACCTCCGCCCCTTCCTTCTGCGCCTGTTTTACTTTGGAGTTCATAAAGACCGTGCAGCGGGTCCCTAAGTCAATGGGGTTCCTTGCAAACAAAGCGGCCTGTGCGAAATCCTCTACGGAATAGTTTAAGGATTTTGCAAAGGTTTCGATAAAGGAGCCACAGCCGGAGGAGCAGGCCTCGTTTAGCTGTACGCTGTCTACGGTCTGGTTTTTGATTTTAATGCATTTCATGTCCTGGCCGCCAATGTCCAGAATACAGTCCACTTCCGGGTTGAAGAAAGCCGCTGCATAATAGTGAGCCACCGTTTCCACTTCCCCTTCATCCAGCATAAAGGCAGATTTCAGCAGAGCTTCTCCATATCCGGTGGAACAGGAATGGACAATCCGCGCGCCTTCTGGCAGCAGAGAGTAGATTTCCTGAATGGCGGAAGTGGCGGTAGCCAGAGGATTTCCGTTGTTGCTGCTGTAAAAAGAGTACAAAAGAGAGCCGTCTTCTCCCACCAGAGCCACCTTTGTGGTGGTAGAACCTGCGTCAATGCCGAGATAACAGTTTCCCTGGCAGGTGGACAGATCTCCTGCAGCTACATGATGTCTGCTGTGACGTTTCCGGAACTGGTCATATTCTGCCTGTGTGGCAAACAGAGGCTCCATCCGTTCCACTTCAAATTCCATATGGATGTCAGAAGACAGTTTCTTTAAAATGTTTTTCAGCTCCATGGTAACTTCCGGTTTGCAGTTTAAAGCAGAACCCATGGCTGCAAACAGGTGGGAGTGATGGGGCGCGATAATATGATCCTGATCCAGTTTCAGAGTCCGGATAAAGGCCTCTTTCAGTTCCGGCAGGAAATGCAGAGGACCGCCCAGAAAGGCCACATGGCCCCGGATGGGCTTACCGCATGCCAGTCCGGAAATGGTCTGATTGACCACTGCCTGGAAAATGGAAGCAGACAGATCTTCTTTGGATGCCCCCTCATTGATTAAGGGCTGTATGTCAGATTTTGCAAATACACCGCAGCGGGCGGCAATGGGGTAAATTGCCTTATAGTCCCTGGCATAGGTGTTAAGCCCTGTGGCGTCAGTCTGGAGCAGGGAAGCCATCTGGTCGATGAAAGAGCCGGTTCCTCCGGCACAGATTCCATTCATGCGCTGTTCCACATTGCCGCCCTCAAAATAAATGATTTTGGCGTCTTCACCGCCCAGCTCAATAGCCACATCGGTCTGAGGTGCGTAGTCCTGCAGAGCGGAAGCCACCGCAATTACTTCCTGTACAAAGGGGATTTCCAGATGTTTTGCAAGAGTCAGTCCTCCGGAGCCGGTGATTACGGGAGACAGCAGAAGATTTCCAAGTTCATCCTGTGCCCTTGCCAGCAGGTCAGAGAGTGTCTCCCGGATATTTGCAAAGTGTCTCTGGTAATCTGCAAACACAATATGATTTTGAGGGTCTAATATTGTAATTTTTACGGTAGTTGAGCCAATATCAATGCCCAGCCTGTGCAATGTATGATGTTCCATATCATTTCCTCCATGTTTCAGACAGAGTAAAAATGGTAAAAATTTCTATTTCTTCCTATTATATAAGTGTTCCGAAATCGAACACCGCTTATTATACGACAGGAAATTACAAAAAACAATCTGTTTTTTTATTTTTTAATGGAATGTTTAGAATTGCTGTACCGGTTTTTGCGGCTGCCATATTCAAATATATGTCTGAAATAAAAATGAAGAACAGCGGAAAAGGAAAAGAATTCATATCATGATTTAAAGTGTTTTCTGTGTGGTTTCATCATAAAATTTCCCTGTGATATGCAAAGCACCCATTTTCTCCGATGGAATATAATAGTAAAGAGATGACTGAACCAAAATGGAGGAAATAAACATATGGCGAAAATTATTCCGATTCCAATTGGGCCAATTTACAGTGAGGGTCCCTGCCGGGGAATGGTACATGTAATCGAAAAAGGAGATACTCTGTACCGACTGGGAAAGCGGTATCACGTAAGTGTTGGACAGTTAATGTTTGCCAATCCCTTTGTAAATGTATACAATCTGCAGATTGGAGATGAACTCTGCATTCCAATCAGTATTCAGCCCAGAACTCCGGAGGGCAGAATGCAGGGAGAACTGATGGAAAATGAGGGAATGAACATGGCACCGGAAGGGATGGAGTCTGACCGAATGTTTCAGGAGCCCGAATTCCGGGAAACAGCGGAATATCCGGAATCCATGGAAGAAATGGAGCCGGAACAGATGAAGGCCCCGGAGTATCCGGAAGAAATATAAACTTTTTATGAAACTATGGCCCCTTTCGTTGACAAACCGGAAAGGAAAATCTATAATGAATACTTGAGTACCATATATTTGCAGAGGAGGATATTATGGGTTTTCTGAATAAAATGGAACGGAAATTTGGAAAGTATGCAATTCCTAATCTGACTTTCTGGTTGATTGGAGCCTGGATATTGGGATTTATTATTCAGTACACAATGCCGGAGGTTCAGAAAATGTTGATTTTGGAACCTGCCATGATTCTGAGGGGGCAGATATGGAGAATTGTTTCCTGGCTGCTGGTTCCGCCTCCGGTAAATATTCTGTTTTTAATCTTTTTTCTGTCCTGTTACTATTTTATTGGAATTTCTATTGAACAGGCCATTGGGACCTTTCGTTACAATGTGTATTTAATCGGCGGTATGCTGTGTTCCATTCTGGGTGCATTTCTGCTGTACGGGTTTTACTATTTTGTAAATGGAATGGCTGTTGCCGGTATCGGATATTATTTCAGTACCGAATATATTACCATGTCTCTGTTTATGGCATTTGCAGTGATATATCCCAATGTGGAATTTCGGCTGTATTTTATCATCCCCATTAAGGCAAAATGGATGGGCATTGTGGACGCAGTCTGGATGTCATTTATGTTCCTGTCATCCAATGCGGCAGGGCGGACAGCGATTCTTGCCTCTCTGCTGAATTTTCTGATTTTCTTTTTCAGTACAAGAAATTACAAACGGGTATCGCCCAAAGAAATACATCGAAAACAGGTCTACCGTCAGCAAATGCGGCAGGCAGAAAATATTACCCGGCATAAGTGTGCCATCTGCGGCAGAACGGAGCGGGACGGAGCTGACCTTGAATTCCGGTTCTGCTCCAAATGCGACGGAAATTATGAATACTGTCAGGAACACCTGTTTACCCATCAGCACATCAGACGCAGCTGACGGGTTCGTTATATCACATTGAACTCAGGAGGAATACAGATGGAAAATGAAATCGTTTCCAGGAATTTTATTGAACAGGAAATTGAAGAGGATTTAAAGGAAGGAAATTGTGAGACGGTAAGGACACGTTTTCCACCGGAACCGAATGGTTGTCTTCATATAGGACATGCCAAATCTGTCCTGCTGAACTATGGTCTGGCACAGAAATATCATGGCAAATTTCATATGCGTTTCGACGACACGAATCCCACCAAAGAAAAAACGGAATTTGTGGAGTCCATCAAAGAGGATATCCAGTGGCTGGGAGCAGACTGGGAGGATAACCTGTTTTTTGCTTCCGACTATTTTGAACAGATGTATGAAGGGGCAGTGAAGCTGATTAAAAAGGGCAAAGCCTATGTGTCGGATCTGACGCCGGAACAGATGCGTGAGTACAGGGGAACTCTGACAGAGCCGGGCAGAGAAGATCCCAATGCAGGAAGAAGCATTGAGGAAAATCTTCAGCTTTTTGAAGACATGAAAAACGGCAAATACGAAGACGGAGCTCTGGTTCTTCGGGCAAGAATTGATATGGCTTCCCCGAATATTAACATGCGGGATCCCATTCTCTACCGGGTGGCCCATATGACCCATCACAATACCGGGGACAAATGGTGTATTTATCCCATGTATGATTTTGCCCATCCCATTGAAGACGCCATAGAAGGAATCACCCATTCCATCTGTACCCTGGAGTTTGAGGACCACAGACCCCTGTATGACTGGGTGGTACGGGAACTGGAGTATGAAAATCCTCCCAGGCAGATTGAATTTGCCAAGCTGTACCTGACAAATGTGGTAACAGGGAAACGTTATATGAAGAAACTGGTGGAAGATGAGATTGTGGATGGCTGGGATGATCCCAGAATGGTATCCATTGCAGCGCTGCGCCGGAGAGGGTTTACCCCGGAATCCATTCAGAAATTTGTGGAGCTGTGCGGAGTGTCCAAAGCAAACAGTTCCGTGGATTATGCCATGCTGGAATACTGTATCCGCGAGGACCTGAAGCTGAAACGCCCGCGTATGATGGCGGTGCTGAATCCCATTAAGCTGGTGATTGACAACTATCCGGAGGGGCAGGTGGAGTATCTTAACGCAGCCAACAATCTGGAAAATGAGGAACTTGGCACCCGTCAGATTCCTTTCTGCAGAGAGCTGTATATTGAGCGGGAGGATTTCATGGAGGAGCCGCCGAAAAAATATTTCCGGCTGTTTCCGGGAAATGAAGTACGGCTGATGCACGCATATTTTGTAAAATGTGAAAGTTTCGTGAAGGATGAACATGGAAATGTGACAGAGGTGCACTGTACCTATGACCCGGAGACGAAAGCGGGGAGCGGCTTTACCGGGCGGAAAGTAAAGGGAACCATTCACTGGGTTCCGGCGCCTTTTGCAAAAACATGTGAAATACGGTTATACGAAAATCTGGTGGATGAGGAAAAGGGCGTCTACAACAAAGAAGACGGGAGCCTGAATCTGAATCCGGACTCACTGACTGTTTTAAAAGAGTGTTATGTGGAACCTGCGCTGGCGGATACCAGGCCATATGACAGTTATCAGTTTGTACGACAGGGATTTTTCTGTACAGATGTAAAAGATTCCAGGCCGAATGCACTGGTGTTTAACCGAATTGTATCTTTAAAAAGTTCTTATAAGCTGCCGGTACAGAAGTAGCGGCATACAGGAGGAGAAATATTATGAGTTTGTTTTCAGGGCTGGAAAAATTCGGTTTCAAACCAGAGGATTCCAAAGAGATTCTTAAAAGTGAAAAAAAAGAAGAACATAAGGAAGAGCAGAAAAAGGAACCGGTGAAAAAGGAGATTCCTCCGGAGAAGGATTTTCTGCTGCCAAAAACCGTACACTGCAAAGTGTGCGAAAAGGATTTCAGGACAAAGGCAGTAAAGAGCGGGAAAACCAGGAGACTGCAGCCAGACCGGGATTTGCGCCCGCGGTTTCAGTATATAGATACGCTGAAATATGATGTGTTCTCCTGTCCCCACTGCGGATATTCAGCTCTGGCCCGTGACTTTGACAACATAATTCCCGCACGGGCAAAATTAATTCGGGAACAGATTTCTTCCAAATTCACCCCTCAGGAGGAGCCGGAAGCAGATTTTTATACTTATGATATGGCAATCGCCCGTTATAAGCTGGCGCTTTTGAACACCACGGTGAAAAAGGGAAAGGAAAGCGAAAAAGCATACACCTGCCTGAAACTGGCATGGATTCTGCGGGGAAAAGCAGATACCCTGTCAGAGGATATACCGGAAGAGAAGGAAGCAAAGAAAAAATGTCAGGAAGAAGAAGAAGTCTTTTATCAGCAGGCATATGAGGGATTCAGCAAGGCAATTTCAGAGGAAATGTATCCGATCTGCGGAATGGATGAAAACACCATGGATTATCTTCTGGCCTGCATGTCCTATCATTTTGAAAAATATGAAATGGCATCCAAATGTCTGGCAAGAGTCCTGACTTCCTCCAATGCAAGCAGGCGTCTGAAAGATATGGCACTGGAACTTAAGGAGGATATTGTTGCCCAGCTGAAACATTAAAAACTGAAAATCTGGAAGAACATCACAATGGAGCATTCACAAATCATCGGAGGCGGAATATGAAGAGACACACAAAATTTGTAACAGCGGGAATGACGGCGGCAATGCTGACAGTTTTTTGTCTGACCGGCTGTGGTGGTCCTACAGAAGAGCAGAAACAGGCTGCAGAAAAATACAGATCAGAAGCGGAAACCTGGCTGGAGGGAAATAACTACACGAAAGCGCAGGAAGCAATGGAAAAAGCTCTGGAGCAGATACCTGAAGATGAAGAGTTACAGGCGGCTGCAGAGGAAATAAACAAAAAAGCAGAAGAGATGAAGGGGTACAATGAGACCATGGAGGCTGCCAGAGCTGCTATGGAGGCAGATGATGCCGCAGCGCTGGATGCACTGCAGGAGAGCGAGGCAGGACAGGCTCTTGTGAAGATGGCAAAAGATACCGGGAGTTATATCTATCTGCCGGAGGGCGGTACCAGCGGAACCGGAATCGGATTCTATACGTTTGACGACTGTGACTGTGACCAGTGGTATTACGGAGACTATCAGGAAGGCAGACGGGAAGGAAACGGCATCTGGTATTATGCCAGCAGCCGGACAGAAGACGGAAGCCTTTATAAAGAGGTGTACAATGGCCAGTGGAGCCAGGATGCACCCAACGGAAAAGGCCATCAGCTGATAGCGCTGGGAGATACTGTAGATACAGACCAGGATTTTGATGTGGAAAACGGATTATTTTATGGTACCTATGATGTTAAGGATACGTTAGAGGATGGAACGGAGGTTACCGGGAAGTACGAGCTGCAGAATGGAAAATATGTAACCATTTCTGACGAAGAACTTGAGGCAAATAATTTCGTGGTGCCGGAAGAACCCCATCTTGCCATTGCTTTTCTCTACAATGAGGCGGGAGAAATTAAGAGCTGCACCATGGTGTATACAGAAGATACAACCAGAGGTGTGAAACATTTTTATTAAATTTAATCAGTGCCCGGCAGGGCCTTTCATGAGTAAAAAAGAATCCCCTTTTCCCGTACAACCGGGAAAAGGGGATTTTTATTGCTGTACATTTTTGTTTTCTTACTGTTTTTCCAGTTCCGCCATCTTCATGGCACGGACTTTCAGAGGCAGGCCGAATAATGTGATAAAGCCTTCCGCGTCATGGTGGTCGTACAGATCACCGGTGGTAAAGCTGGCCAGAGATTCACTGTACAGAGAGTAGGGGGAAGTGGTTCCGGCTTTGATGATATTTCCTTTGTAAAGCCTGAATTTTACTTCACCTGTTACATATTTCTGGGTAGAGGTTACAAAAGCCTGTACTGCTTCCCTGAGCGGGGTGAACCATTTTCCTTCATATACAATCTGAGCCATCCGGTTGCCCATGTCTTTCTTTACTTCCATGGTGGCACGATCCAGTACCAGTTCCTCTAACTGCTGCTGCGCTTCCATCAGAATGGTTCCGCCGGGGGTTTCATAAACGCCGCGGGATTTCATGCCCACCACGCGGTTTTCCACAATGTCAATAATACCAATACCATGTTTTCCGCCCAGACGGTTTAATTCACGGATAATGTCAGCCACTTTCATTTCTTTTCCGTTGATGGTTTTGGGAATACCGGACTCAAAAGTCATGGTAACATACTCCCCTTCGTCAGGAGCCTGTTCCGGAGATACGCCAAGAACCAGAAGATGGTCATAATTCGGCTCGCAGGCAGGATCTTCCAGTTCCAGTCCTTCATGGCTGATATGCCACAGGTTCCGGTCCCTGCTGTAACTGCTGTCTGCAGAGAAAGGCAGGTCGATGCCGTGGGCCTTGCAGTATGCAATCTCTTCTTCACGAGACTGCATATCCCATTTGTCGCTTCTCCATGCGGCAATGATTTTCAAATCGGGAGCCAGTGCTTTGATACCCAGCTCAAAACGAATCTGGTCGTTTCCTTTTCCGGTAGCTCCGTGGCAGATTGCGGTAGCGCCTTCTTTTCTGGCAATTTCCACCAGACGCTTTGCGATACCTGGACGCGCCATGGAAGTTCCCAGCAGATATTTGTTCTCATAAACTGCGCCTGCCTGTACACAGGGAATAATGTATTCTTCTGCAAATTCGTCTGTGATGTCTTCAATATATAATCTGGAAGCGCCGGACAATTTTGCCCGTTCTTCCAGCCCGTCCAGCTCTTCTTCCTGTCCGCAGTCGATACAGCAGCAGATTACCTCATAATCATAATTTTCCTTTAACCATGGAATGATGGCGGTGGTGTCAAGTCCACCGGAATAGGCTAAAATTACTTTTTCTTTCATTACCTGTCCTCCATTGTATTAAATTGCTTATTGCTTTCCCGGACATTATATACTAACAGGGACAAAATAGCAAGTGAAAAAATATGCATAATTAAATTATAAAAATGCAATAATGTTACGGAAAATGATCTGAGGATACGTTGATAAGGGAAAGATATTCATTATTATAAAAAAGTATTGCATAAAACATGAAATATATGTATAATTATGCAATATCAGAAAAAAGGGCTTTACGAATCGGAAAAGATATATTATTATGAAAGCTGACGTCTCCATCTGTCAGAATGGAGTTTACAGGGAAAGAGAGGAACAAATCAATGATAAAAGCAGGAATTATCGGAGCCACAGGGTATGCCGGGGCAGAACTGGTACGAATTCTCCTTGGACATAAAGAAGTGGAAATCAAATGGTATGGCTCCAGAAGCTACATAGATGAAAAATATGCCAGAGTGTACGGAAATATGTTTCAGCTGGTGGAAGACACCTGCCTGGATGACAATATAGAGACGCTGGCGAAGGAGGTTGACGTGATTTTTACTGCCACTCCCCAGGGATTTCTGGCAGGGGTTCTGACAGAAGAAATTCTGCAGAACACAAAAGTGGTGGATTTAAGTGCAGATTACCGCCTGAAGGATGTGTCAGTATACGAAAAATGGTATAAAATACAGCATAAAAGTCCTGAATTTCTGGAGGAAGCGGTGTACGGCCTGTGTGAAATCAACCGGGAAAAGGTAAAACAGGCAAGACTGGTGGCAAATCCCGGCTGTTATACCACCTGCTCCATTCTGACAGCATGGCCGCTGGTAAAAGAAGGGCTGATAGATCCGAATACCCTGATTGTGGACGCCAAATCGGGAACTTCCGGAGCCGGGCGCGGTGCGAAGCTGCCAAATCTGTTCTGCGAGGTAAATGAAAATATCAAAGCATACGGAGTGTCCACCCACCGCCATACGCCGGAAATCGAAGAGCAGCTTGGCTATGGGGCAGGCAGTCAGGTCACCATCAATTTTACTCCCCATCTGATTCCCATGAACCGGGGAATCCTGGCAACGGAGTATGCATCTCTGAAAAAAGTCAGACAGAAAGACGGAAGCATGGGGCTGCCCGATTATGAACAGATAAAAGAAGTATATGACAGATATTATAAGCATGAATATTTTGTCCGGGTACTGGAAAAAGGGGTGTATCCGGAAACCAGATGGGTGGAAGGAAGCAACTTTGTGGATATCAGCTTTCAGATTGATGAGCGAACCGGAAGGATTATTATGATGGGAGCCATTGACAATCTGGTGAAAGGCGCGGCGGGACAGGCAGTGCAGAATATGAACCTGATGTTTGGATTTCCGGAACAGGAAGGACTTGAACTGGTACCCATGTTCCCGTAAAGAAAAGCGCGTTGCATGGAGTGAAAATCAGTGCAGCGGACAGCATAATTTTGCAGTTTACAGTCAGAACGGGGAAAAACAGGAAGAAAAATGGAAAAAAATAATCAGAAAATCGTTATCCGGCCCATGACGGAGGATGACTATACAAAGGTATACGAGCTGTGGAAAACCATCAGAGGATTCGGTATCCGCAGTATGGACGACTCCAGAGAAGGGGTAGGACGGTTTATCCGCCGGAATCCCTCTACCAGCATGGTGGCAGAAGCAGAGGGGGAAATTGTGGGAGCCATTCTCTGCGGCCACGACGGCAGACGGGGCTGTTTCTATCATGTATGCGTCCGGGAAGACTGCCGGAAGCGGGGCATAGGAAAATCCATGGCTGTGCAGGCCATGAAGGCATTGCAGGAAGAACAGATTAACAAAGTCTGTCTGATTGCATTTAAGAAAAATGAGGTGGGAAATTCTTTCTGGAAAAGTGTGGGCTGGACTTTCCGGGAAGATTTGAATTACTATGATTTTGTACTGAACGACGAAAATATTACCACATTTCAATAAGGACTCAGACCGGCAGGCTGCCGGGAGTCCGGGGCAGGGAGGAAAGCGTATGGAAATAATCACAGGCGGAGTAACCGCACCAAAAGGATTTCAGGCGGCGGCCGCAGCGGCGGGAATCAGGTACCAGGACAGAATGGATATGGCCATGATTGTCAGTGAAACGGACGCAGTGGCTGCAGGAACTTTTACCACAAATGTGGTACAGGCGGCTCCGGTAAAATGGGACAGAAAAATCGTTGCGGAGAAAGCATGTGCCAGAGCAGTGGTAATCAATGCGGGGATTGCCAATGCATGTACCGGGGCAGAAGGTATGGAATACTGCCGGAAGACAGCAGAAGCTGTGGAACAGGTTCTTAATATTCCCGCCAGCCAGGTTCTGGTGGCTTCCACCGGAGTGATCGGAATGCAGCTTCCCATGGATAAGCTGTCAGCCGGAGTGGAGGCAATGGCGACGAAATTAAATGGTTCCGCGGAAAACGGCCATCAGGCGTCCTGTGCCATTATGACCACCGATACCAGAGCCAAGGAAGCGGCGGTGACCTTTGAAGTGAATGGAAAAACAGTAACCATGGGAGGCATGTGTAAAGGCTCCGGAATGATTCATCCCAATATGTGCACCATGCTGAGTTTTGTGACCACAGACCTGGCTATTTCCAGAGAACTGCTGCAGGAAGCACTGAAGGAAGATGTGCAGGATACCTATAACATGGTTTCTGTAGACGGAGACACCTCTACCAACGACACGGTACTCCTTCTTGCCAACGGTATGGCCGGAAATTCTGAAATCACCGAAAAAGATGAAAATTACCGGAAATTTAAAGAGGCGCTGAATTATATCAATACCACCCTTGCAAAAAAAATGGCAGGAGACGGGGAGGGTGCAACTGCCTTATTTGAAACCAGGGTCATACATGCAGATACAAAGGAACATGCAAAAATCCTTGCAAAGTCCGTTATCTGTTCTTCTCTGACAAAAGCGGCTATTTATGGCCATGACGCCAACTGGGGCAGAATTCTGTGTGCTCTGGGCTATTCCGGAGTGAAATTTGACCCGGAAACCATAGAGCTGTTTTTTGAGAGTAAATCCGGCCGCATTCAGATTTACAAAAATGGCGTGGCGACGGATTACAGTGAGGAAGAAGCTACAAAAATTCTGTCTGAGGAAGAAGTGACGGTTCTGGCAGATATGAAGATGGGAGAAGCAGAAGCCTGCGCCTGGGGCTGCGATCTGACTTATGATTATGTAAAGATCAATGCGGATTACCGTTCCTGACAGGAAATCATTATGAGAGTATTAAGAGGAATCCTTCGCGTACTGGCAGCAGTTTTATGCATTCTGCTCATCTTTTTTGTGGTACTGCCTGTGGTAGAGGCAGGATATCAGTGGTATTACGGTGCAGACAGCATTTATCTGCTTACCGGAACCGGGCTTCCTGTTGCATTATCGTTGATTCTGTTTGCAGTGTTTCTCTGGCTGTTTAGCCAGGCAGGGCTGAAAGGATATTTTGAAGAAGAAAACGGAGAAGGAATCAAAGCTGATTTTTCCGGAAAGAAGAAATGCGCGGCCGGACTGCTGGCGGTCTTTCTCACCATAGCCGGAATTATTGGAAGTATGTGCTGGTTTCAGCGTTTTACACTGGAAGGCGTAGAATACCATTGTTTTTTCCATCAGAAAGAATATACCTGGCAGGATGTGAAATCTTTTATCCTGAAATCAGATTCCCACGGTGTTTTGATGTTTGAGTTTCAAATGGAGGATGGTGCAAAACATTCATTCAATGGGGGAATGTTGTGGTGTATGGAGTATTTCAGCAGTGGGTTTGAACAACAGTTTCCGGAGGAGGTGTATGATTATGCCCGATGGCTTGGACGGGAACTGGGCAGCCGGAGGATACCCATGGAAGTAAAAGGCGGCTGGGATGATCTGATGGAAGAACTGGAATACGATTCCTGGAAAGTGTTGGCAGAGGACGTTTGGCAATGTTATGAGAATGCCAGGTGAAAGAGAATGATAAAATAACAGTCTCGTAAAAGGGATAAGAGAACAAAGCGGCAGAAAAGATTTGGAAACTGTCGTAGGAGGAAGAAAGAATGGAAGATAAAAATATGCAGGAAATCCTGCAGAAAGCAGAGGTACTGATTGAGGCTCTGCCCTATATCCAGCGGTTTAACCGCAAAATTATTGTGGTAAAATACGGCGGCAGCGCCATGGTGGATGAGGAGTTGAAAAAGAGCGTAATTCAGGATGTAACACTGTTAAAGCTGGTGGGATTTAAACCCATCATTGTCCATGGGGGCGGAAAGGAAATCAGCAAATGGGTGGAAAAATCCGGTATGGAGCCGGAATTTGTAAATGGCCTGCGCAAAACCGACGCAGCCACCATGGAAATTGCGGAAATGGTTCTGGGAAGGGTCAATAAATCACTGGTGCAGATGGTACAGGAGCTGGGCGTCAACGCCATTGGCATCAGCGGAAAGGACGGAGGGCTCCTGAAAGTGGATAAAAAATATTCCCAGGGCCAGGATATCGGTTTTGTGGGCGACGTGAAAGAGGTAAATCCCAAAGTGCTGTCTGATCTGCTGGAAAAAGATTTTCTCCCTATTGTGTGCCCCATTGGCCTGGGAGACGCCTTTGACACCTATAATATCAATGCGGACGATGCAGCCTGCGCCATTGCAAGAGCGGTAAATGCGGAAAAACTGGCATTTCTGACGGATATTGAAGGGGTATATAGAGATCCCGAAGACAAATCTACCCTGATTTCCGAGTTATCTGTTTCCGAGGCCCGGGAACTGATTGGCGACGGATTTATTGGAGGCGGAATGCTGCCCAAACTGAATAACTGTATTGACGCTATTGAAAACGGAGTGTCAAGAGTGCATATTCTGGATGGACGGATTCCCCATTGCCTGCTGCTGGAAATCTTTACAAACCGTGGAATCGGAACTGCCATTCTGGGAGACAGTGAGGAACGGTTTTACTGTAAAGGCTGAGAAGCAGTCGGGAATCTGTGACAGGGCAGGCAAAATATGCTGCCAGTGTATGGAAATGGAAAAGGAGAAAATAAGATGGAAGCAAATGCATGGATAGACCAGGCGGAACATGCAATTTTACATACCTATAACCGTTATCAGATTATACTGGAGCGGGGAGAAGGACTTTATCTCTATGACACAGAAGGAAAAAAATATCTGGACTTTGCGGCAGGAATCGGAGTGCAGGCCCTGGGATATGGGAACAGTGAATACAATGCTGCCCTGAAAAAGCAGATAGACAGGCTGCTCCACACTTCAAACCTGTATTATAACCAGCCCATCATAGAAGCGGCAGAAAAACTCTGTGAGGTTTCCGGCATGGAGCGGGTATTTTTTACCAACAGCGGAACTGAGGCAATAGAAGGAGCCATAAAAGCGGCCAAAAAATATGCTTACGAAAAAGACGGTACTACAGACCATGAGATTATTGCCATGGAGCATTCGTTCCATGGAAGGAGCCTCGGGGCGTTGGCTGTAACAGGAAATGCTCATTACCGGGAGCCTTTTGAGCCTCTGCCCGGCATTGTAAAATTTGCAGAATATAATAATCCGGACAGCGTGGCTGCGCTGATAAATGAGAAAACCTGTGCTGTGATTATGGAAACGGTACAGGGGGAGGGCGGTATTTATCCTGCGGCAAAGGAATTTTTAGCGGGAGTAAAAGAGATTTGTGAAGCCCGTGATATTCTGCTGATTCTGGATGAAATTCAGTGCGGTATGGGAAGAAGCGGCCAGATGTTTGCGTGGCAGAATTACGGCGTTAAGCCGGACATTATGACATGTGCAAAGGCACTGGGCTGCGGCGTTCCGGTGGGAGCTTTTCTGGTGACGGAAAAAGTGGCCTGTGCTTCCCTGAAACCGGGAGACCACGGCACCACCTATGGAGGCAACCCCTTTGCAGGCGCGGCTGTCAGTAAAGTGCTGGATATTTTTAAGGAGCAGAATATTACCGGCCATGTGCAGAAAATTTCCGGTTATCTGGAAGAACAGCTGGAACAGGTGAAAAAAGATTACGGATTTGTGAAGGCAAGACGGGGGCTGGGCCTGCTGCAGGGCCTGGAGCTGGAGCCCCGGGTGCCGGCGGCAGAAGTCAGCAAAAAAGCTCTGGAACAGGGCCTGATTCTCATTACCGCAGGAAATAATGTTCTGCGGTTTGTGCCGCCGCTTGTGATTGAAAGAAAACATGTGGATGAGATGACAGAGATTCTGAGAGGGATTTTTGATTCATATGCGGACTGAATGTAAACGTGCTGTTACTGTTTTTCCATAGTTTAACCTCCTGTTTCTGGTTCTGACAGTTTTGGACAGCCAGGCCGGGCAGTTCACGTATAAAATAACCGTATGCCTCAGATGTCTCAGTGGAATGTTTTTTTTCAGTATAATGTATATCAGATGATTTTTCAATCAGATTTGAATCTGGTCTGTGAAAAAAAGGGGAAAAAATTTCCCGAAAAATCAGGAAAAGGTAGTGACATATATGGAAACATTTTGTATAATACAAACATATGGTTTTGCTAACAGTAAAAACTGAAAGATAACATGATACAAAAGGAGGATAGTAATGGGGAATCAGTTAGAATGGCAGGATCGGTTTAATATAGGAGTGGAAGTTATTGACAGGGAACACAGGAAGCTGTTCAGTATTTTGCGAAAACTCCTTGCTAACAGAAATAAAGATGAGAGAAGTAAGTGGGTCTGTCAGGAGGGAATCAAATATTTTAAGGAACATGCCATGAAGCATTTTGCAGAGGAAGAGGTTTATATGGCATCCATCAGCTACGCGGGGTTCGATACACACAGACGGGTGCACGATAATTTTCGGAAAAAAACGCTTCCGGCTTTGGAGAAAGAGCTGAATCAGTCGGATTATTCTCCGGAGGCAATGAATCATTTTCTTGGCGTCTGCGCCGGCTGGCTGATTGGCCACACACTGACGGAGGATCGGGCCATTACAGGAAAAGTTGTGAGCAGGTGGGGCAGTCTTTTGCCGGAAGAAGAACAGGCAGCCATGCGGCAGATGATTCTTCAGCTTCTGGATGATATGTTCCAGCTGAAAGCACGGGTGGTCAGCGAATGTTACGGTGGAGAAAAGTTTGGAAAAGGGATTTATTACCGAATGGTTTATGGTGCCAGCCAGCAGGAAAAATGGGAAATCATTCTGGTGTTTGAAGAAAAACTTCTTGTTAATACCATCGGACGCATGTTGGGAGACCAGTCGGAAGAACTGAACGTTATGATGGTGAACGCTGCCAGATTTACAGCTCAGCGGTTTGCCAGCCGTATCGGAGAGATGTTTATATCTCCGGACGGATATGAGATGAGAGAAGAAAATCTGCTAAGTTTTGAACAGTTTCAGAAAAGGTTTGAAGGTCAGAAACCTCAGTTCAGCCTGCTGTTTGATACAGGGGAAGGATATTTTGCGTTCTGTGCCATTGCACCTCATCTGGTTCCGGAACAGAATAAGGGTTCCGAAAAAAATGAAACTGCCATTAAAGCAGAGAATGCAATGACAGAGGTGAAAAAGTATCTGGATAAGAGCCACGAGAATCAGAAACAGGCCAGCAGTAAGAAGAAAATTCTGGTGGTGGATGATTCAGATTTTATGCGGCAGACCCTGAAAGAACTTCTGGGGAATGATTATGAGCTTACAGAGAGCAATTCCGGGCTGGGAGCAATCAGAGGCATTACATTAAGCCGGCCGGATCTGGTTATTCTGGATTATGAGATGCCTGTCTGTGATGGCAGCCAGGTGCTGGAAATGATTCGTTCTGAGAAGGAATTTGCAGACATCCCGGTTATGTTTTTAACCAGCAGAGTGGATAAAGAAAGCGTTCAGAAGGTAATCCCTCTGAAACCATCGGGCTATCTTTTAAAAACGCTGCCCCCTGAGAAGATAAAAAAAGAAATTGATGATTATTTCAGAAAGAAAAGCAGGTAACAGAGTGTCGGATATCTGGAAATCAGAAGTCGGGCCGGAATGTTTTACCTGTGATTCGGTATAAAAATTCCAGTTATGGTATATCCTACATAAAAACAGAGGTGTCAGGAGGAAAAACCATGATTGGAATTTTTATTGCCCTGTTGTCAGGAGCATTGATGAGTGTTCAGGGAGTATTTAATACAGGAGTAACGAAAGGAACCAGCATGTGGGTCAGCAACAGCTGGGTACAGTTTTCAGCCCTGATGATCTGCCTGGTGGGCTGGTTCTTTACAGACAGGAGCAGCTTCGGGGGGATTTTGCAGATACAGCCGAAATATATGCTTCTGGGAGGAGTTATCGGTGCATTCATTACCTATACGGTAATTAAAAGTATGGATACTCTGGGACCGGCTCAGGCAGTGATGTTAATTGTGGTAGCACAGCTGGCTGTGGCATATCTGATTGAACTGTTCGGGCTGTTTGGTGTGGATAAACAGCCTTTTGCATGGCGCAGAGTGATAGGCATGGCAGTCTGCATTGGAGGAATTATTCTGTTTAAGTGGGAATCCTGAGAAAGGTTCATTCATATAGACACGATTTTTCAGTTCCGGGCAATGGTGAGCTGTTGAAAAAAATTCAATATTTTTGAAATACTCTTGTAATAATTCGTAAATTTCGTTACAATATAAAAGATTCGTGAATAAGACTTTTCTCTGTATTTTTTATTCGGCAGGGGCAGACAGGCCGCTGCAGTGAAAGACATCTGTAACTGTGAAATCAGAAGAGAATGGAGAAAAGTATGAAACAGAAAATCATTTATGCTGTAACTATACTGTTTCTGCTGACCGGAGCAGGGGGCTGCCAGGGCAGGCAGGAAGAAGAACTTTTGCTGACCGGGCAGGAGGAAGCGTTTTCGGAGGGAATTTCCGGACCGGAAGAAACATCCGAAGAAGCAGTACAGGAAAATCCGGTGATTTATGTGCAGGTAAGCGGTGCGGTGGCAAAGCCCGGCGTCTATGAACTGAAAGCGGGCAGCCGCATCTTTCAGGCCGTAGAACTGGCAGGAGGAATTACGGAAGAGGCAGATACGAAAAACCTGAATCAGGCCGGGATTCTGGAAGACGGACAGATGGTGTATATTCCGGACGCAGAGGAAGCGGCTCAGGGCCTGCCTGTGGAACCTGGGCAGGAGGATGGCAGAATTAATCTGAATACTGCCACAGAGACAGAGCTGATGACGCTGCCGGGAATCGGTGCGGCAAAGGCCAGAAGTATTCTGGCCTTCAGGGAAGCCAACGGCAGTTTTCAGTGTACAGAAGATTTGATGAAAATAGAAGGAATCAAAGATGGTGTATTTTCCAGGATAAAGGACAGCATCAGGGTTGATTGAGGTGTAAAATATGGCAAAGAAAGTTCTTGTAGTGGATGATGAAAAGTTAATCGTAAAAGGAATCCGTTTCAGTCTGGAGCAGGACGGCATGGAAGTGGACTGTGCTTACGATGGCGAGGAAGCGCTGAAGCTGGCTACGGAAAACAGTTATGATATGATTTTACTGGATCTTATGCTGCCGAAAATGGATGGATTCGAGGTATGTCAGCACATACGGGAATTTTCTTCTGTGCCTATTGTGATGCTCACAGCCAAAGGCGACGATATGGATAAAATTCTGGGGCTGGAATATGGAGCTGATGACTACATAACAAAGCCCTTCAATATCCTGGAAGTAAAAGCCAGGATTAAGGCTATTATGAGAAGGACTTCTCCTCATCAGTCAGAAAAAGCAGATTCCAGGCTGGTGGAGCATGGGGATCTGAAGCTGGACGGGGAAAGCAGGCGGCTGTTTATTCTGGGAAAAGAAATTAACGTGACAGCCAGAGAATTTGATTTACTGGAACTGCTGGTACTGAATCCCAATAAAGTGTACAGCCGGGAGAAACTGCTGAACCTGGTATGGGGCAGCGATTATCCGGGAGATGTGCGCACCGTGGACGTCCACGTGCGGCGGCTGCGGGAAAAAATAGAGAGTAATCCCAGTGAACCGAAATATGTACACACAAAATGGGGCGTGGGATATTATTATCAGGGTTAGCACAGTAAAAGTTGATTTTGCTGCGTAATCATAAGGAACAGAGATGAAAAAACTGAAATTTTTACACAGTCTGAAATTTCGGCTGTTTTTGCTGATGGCATTGACTGGCATTATTCCCAATGTGGTGCTGCGGGCGGGAATTCTTGCCAGCTATGAGAATCGGGCGGTATCCAACCGCAGCATTGACGTACTGGGTCAGGCCAGGATGCTGAGTAATCAGGTGGTTACATACGATTATATAAAAGATACTTCTGTGGAAATCATCAATGCACAGCTTGAGATGCTGTCTAATATCTATGATGGCAGAATTCTGATTATCAACAGTGGTTTTCAGATTGTAAAGGACACCTATGGGCTTGATACCGGGAAAACCATTATATCCGAGGAAGTGGTAAAGAGTTTTCAGGGAGAGGAAATCACCAAATATGATTCTCGAAACCGTTATATTGAACTGGCCATTCCGCTGAAAAAAGCAGAATCTGAAAAGAACCAGGGAGTCATGCTTGTGAGCGTGTCCACAGACAGCATTCTGCTGAATTATGATTATCTGAAGGACAATGCCATGATTATAGAGCTGGCAAATCTGGTGGTGATCCTGGGGCTTGCTCTGTTCTGGTCCGGTCGTCTGGTGCGTCCTTTTGGCAGACTGACCAAATATCTGGAAGAAGTGCAGACAGAGGACGAGGAAAATCTGATGATTTCCGACTATACGGAAACAGAGGCTATTTCCAACGCCTTTAATGAAATATGGAGCAGGATGCGGGTAATTGACGATTCCAGACAGGAGTTTGTTTCGAATGTGTCCCATGAGCTGAAAACGCCTCTTACTTCCATGAAAGTGCTGGCAGATTCTCTGCTGTCTCAGGGGGACGCCCCTGTGGAGCTGTACAGGGAATTCATGGGGGACATTGCGGAGGAAATCGAACGGGAGAATAAAATAATCAATGATCTGCTTTCACTGGTAAAAATGGATAAGGCAGCGGGAACCCTGAACGTTTCTGTGGTAAATATCAATGATTTGCTGGAGATGATTATGAAACGTCTGCGCCCCATTGCAGAGAAGAAGAATATTGAACTGGTACTGGAAAGTTTTCGCCCCGTGAGCGCGGAAGTGGATGAGGTGAAACTCTCCCTTGCCCTTAACAATCTGGTGGAAAACGCTGTCAAATACAATAAACCGGAGGGGTGGGTGCATGTCTCTTTAAATGCAGATCACAAATATTTCTTTGTCCGGGTGGAGGATTCCGGAATTGGGATACCGGAAGAAGCGCTGGAACACATTTATGAACGGTTTTTCCGGGCGGATAAATCTCATTCCAGAGAAATCGGGGGAACGGGTCTTGGCCTTGCTATCACAAGAAATGCAGTTCTCATGCACCGCGGCGCCATAAAGGCCCACAGCAAAGAAGGAGAAGGCACGATTTTTACAGTCCGTATTCCATTGATGTATATTGTGTAGGAGGCTGGAATGAGAAAAGCGAAGGAAAGTCTGTGTCTGCTGTTCCTGTTTCTCTCCATTGCAGGTCTTGCGGGATGTGAAGGAGGACGGGAAGACGCGTCAGAATATAAGATTTATTATGTCAACAAAGAAAATACAAAAACAGTTGCAGTTGGGTATGAGCCGGAAGCGGAAGAAGACAGAGAACTGATACGGGAACTTCTGCGGAAGCTGGTTCAGGATAAAAAGCATTCTGATTATCACAGGGCCCTTCCGGCGCAGGTGAAGCTGGAATCCTGGAAACTGGATAATTCCCAGTTATATCTGTATTTTAACAGTGCCTATATGGAGATGGATAATGTCCGGGAAGTACTGTGCAGAGCTGCCATTGTAAGAACCCTGATTCAGGTGGAAGGGGTGGAATGCATTTCCTTTTATGTAATGGATTCACCTTTGACAGATGATGGCGGGAATCTGATTGGTCTGATGACAGCAGAGAGTTTTATCGAGAATCCGGGTGAACAGATTAATACCATTCAGACAGCCAGCATCACGCTGTATTTTTCCAATCCCGAAGGGACAGCGCTGATACCGGAAGTGCAGGAGGTCCATTACAGCAGCAACATTTCCCTGGAAAAACTGGTGATGGAGCAGCTGCTAAAAGGGCCGAAAGGAAAAGGAAAGCGTTCTGCCATTCCGGAAGGAACCAAACTGGTAAATGTATCTGTGCTGGACGGGGTGGGATTTGTGAACCTGAATGAGGGATTTCTCAATCAGAATTATGAGGTTGCGGAGCCGGTGGTAATTTATTCCATTGTGAATTCTCTGGCGGAGCTGGCAAACATCAATAAAGTGCAGATTTCCGTAAACGGAGACAGCCAGGGAGTTTATCGGGAAAAACTGGAGCTGAACACAGTCTACGAGCGTAATCTGGATTATCTGGATGAGAGCGTTCGTTCCCAGAAGGACCGGGAGGAAGATGGCGTGGAAAATGTAGTAATTGAAGAGGGGGAATCAGGTGACTGATCGTGTAATTTGCTGCCTGACATTTTCACTTCTTATGGGAATTCTTGCTGAAAAGTACGGGAGCCTGTGGCCGGCAGGCGGATTGCTGGCTCTTCTTCTGTACACCGGACTGGTAATTGTCCGATGTCAGGAGCATCCCTGGCGGGTGATACTGATTCGGAGCGCTGCCTGTGTTCTGATGTTTTGTTTCGGTCTGTCCCGGTTCCAGGAGGAACAGAGTCTGCGGGACAGACTGGAAGGAGTGTTAAAAGAAGGAGACAGGCTTACCGTTCAGGGAGAAGTCAGCAGAAAAGAAGAGAAACAGGAGCAATGTCTTTATTACCTGACAGATACCAGGATACTGGCAGATGGCAGGATTTATCCCGGCAGCGGGATTCTTGTATACAGTTCTGAACGTCATATTCAACGGGGAGATATTCTGAAAGTGACCGGAGAATATGAACCATTTCAAACAGCCCTGAATGAAGGGAATTTCAACGAAAAACAATATTACCAGAGCAGAAAAACGGAATTTCGCCTGTATGCGGAACAGGAAATGGTGGTGTCCAAAGAGGGCAGAGAATTTATCCGGGTTCTGGAAAAAATACGACGAAAACTCAGGGAAACCTACCAGAGGTGCATGTCTGAAAAAAATGCCGGACTGATGGCCGATATGACACTGGGGGATAAATCTTTGCTGGATCCGGAGAGCAGGGACCTTTATCAGGCGGCAGGCATCGGACATATTCTGGCCATTTCCGGCCTGCATGTGTCTCTGGCCGGTATGGGTGTGTACCGGCTGCTGCAAAAGTGTTCCTGTCCCTTTACTGTGCGGATTCTGCTGTCAGCAGGAGCAGTATGCAGTTTTGCCACAATGTCCGGTATGGAAATTTCCACCTTTCGGGCAGTCTGTATGTTCTGTCTGTCTCTGACGGCCCGGATTCTGGGCTGCAGTTATGATTCTCTGACAGCCCTTGGAGTCAGCGGAGCCCTTCAGCTCTGGGAAAATCCCTTTCTGCCGGACAATACAGGATTTCTGTTTTCTTACGGAGCAGTTCTGGGGGTAACAGCGGCGGCCCGGATTCTGAGAAAAGACAGAGAACAGGAAAACAGGAAAGAAAAAACAGATGAAACCAGAAAGGGATTTTTCAGAAAAGCAGGAAAGCTGCTTAAGCAGTGGAAAGATACCATAAGTATGAGTTTTTATATTCAGCTTGCCACTCTGCCTTTATCCCTGTATTTCTATTACGAAATCTCCTGTTACAGTATACTGGTAAACGGGTGCGTATTGCCCTTTCTGGGTCTTTTGCTGGGGCTGGGATTTCTGGGCGCCGCAGCAGGAAGCATTTTTCCTGCTGTGGGAAATGTGATTCTGGGCCCTGTGGGATGGATGCTTACAGGAAATGAGATAATCTGCCGCAGCGCTTTAAATCTGCCGGGAGCAGTATTTCTGGCGGGGAAGCCGGATATCAGACTGGTATTTGCTTATTATGGAATTCTGGGACTGGTATGGTACCTGTGCCATTTCAGCAGTAAACTGTCCGGACGTCCCTTTAAACACACCGATAATTCCTCTTCTGAATCAGTACAGTCTCCGTGGTACAGAGTGGGAAAAATTGCCGCGGGGGCAGGAATTACGGCAGCTCTTGGGATGCTCCTGTTTTTGCGGGAAGGGCCTCAGTTTGAAATTGCTGTGCTGGATGTGGGGCAGGGAGACGGAATTTTTATTCAGACAGAAGAAGGGGAACATTTTTTTGTGGATGGAGGCAGCAGTGATGTGAAGCAGGTGGGTACCCGACGGATTCTGCCCTTTCTGAAATCCAGAGGAATTACATCTGTCAGAGGATGGATTGTGTCCCATGCAGATGCGGATCATATCAGCGGACTGAAAGAACTGCTGGAAAAGGGATACCGGGTGGAATATCTGATTGCTGCCAGAGGTATGGCGGAAGATGAGAACGCGGAAGCATTACTGGAACTGGCAAAAAAGGCAGGCTGCCAGGTGGTTTTGGCAGTTCCCGGCATGAAGTTTGGCACAGAAAATACGAAATTTACGGTTTTTCATCCGGAACCTGATGTACATAAAAGGGGAAAAGAAGACCGAAATGGCAATTCTCTTGTGGTTGCCCTGGAACATCAGGGTTTTACCGGAATGTTTACCGGAGACATCGGCGCGGAGCAGGAACAGCAGATCGCCCGACAGCAGGTGAAAACATGGATGAAAGAGCGGGGAATAAATCATGTGGATTTCTACAAATCTTCCCATCACGGTTCCAATGGTTCCAACAGCCGGGAACTGCTGGAGATTTTTTCTCCAAAGGTGACGACTGTTTCCTGCGGAAAGGGAAATTCCTATGGACATCCGGGCAGGGAGGCTCTGGAGCGGATAAGAGAGGCCGGAAGCAGGATATTCTGTACTATGGAAAAAGGTCAGATTACCCTTTGGCCGAAGGGAGATGAAATTGCTGTCCGATTTATGACCGATGACAGAACAGTTCAGCTTCCTGAGATTGAAAAAGGAGCAGAATTATGGTAGTATAGAAAGAAAATAAGATGGGAATCACAATAATCAGAGCATTCAGCATAAAAAGGAGCAGGCATTTATGAAAAGCATAGATGAGGATATAAAAAAGGGCAGTTTTCAGTCAGTGTACCTGCTGTACGGAGAGGAAGCCTATCTGAAAAAGCAGTACAGACAGAAATTAAAACTTGCTTTATCTTCTGAAGGCGATACCATGAATACAGGAATTTATGAGGGAAAACAAATCAATCCTGAAGAACTGATTGATTTGGCGGAAACACTTCCCTTTTTGGCAGAGCACCGGTTGATTCTGGTGGAGAACAGCGGTTTTTTCAAATCTTCCTGCGATAAACTGGCAGATTATATGAAACAGATTGCACCGTCTGCCTGTTTTGTGTTTGTGGAAGATGAGGTGGATAAGCGCAGTAAAATGTATAAGGCTGTAAAAAATGCAGGGAGAGTGGTGGAGTTTGCCAGACAGAAGGAGGGGCTTCTGACAAAGTGGATTCTCACCCGTCTCAGACGGGAAAATAAAAAAATTACCCAGCCGGTTATGGAGCTTTTTCTGGAAACAGCAGGAAACGACATGGAGAATATAGACAGGGAACTGGAAAAGCTGTTTTGCTATACCCTGGGGCGGGAAGTCATTACAGCGGAAGATGTGGAAGTCGTATGTGTGGGACAGACCACCGGGAGAATTTTTGACATGGTAAATTATATTGCAGAGCAGAGGCAGAGACAGGCCCTGGAGCTTTACTATGACCTTCTCGCACTGAAAGAACCATCTATGCGGATTCTGTTTCTGGTGGCCCGGCAGTTTCAGAGTTTACTCCTTGTGAAGGAACTGCGCAATCAGGGGTATGATTCAAAAGCCATTTCTTCCAGGCTGGGGATTCCTGAATTTGCAGCCCGGAAACATCTTGCCCAGTCAGGGCATTTTACGCCGGAACAGCTGAAAAAGGCTGTCTCAGACTGTGTGCAGGCAGAAGAGGATGTCAAAACCGGAACTATGAATGACCGGATGGCAGTGGAGGTGCTGATTGTCCGTCTGAGCAGTAAGAACTGTAACTCAGGGTAAGCAGAATGGACTGAAAAGTCGCAGGTTGTCCTGGAGTTATCGTTGCTGACGTTGTCATAATAATAATTCCTGGCAATACAATTTGCAGAAAATGACAAACAGAAAATGATACACAGAAAAAAGAAGCCGACTGACGGTATCGGCTTCTTTTTATGATTTCCTTTTTATAAAAACTAAGCAATGTTGTTTACAGCTTTGGTAAGCTGAGAAACTTTTCTGGCTGCATTGTTTTTGTGATAAACACCTTTGGAAGCAGCTCTGCTGATCTGAGAAATAGCAGCGGTTAATGCTGCCTGTGCAGCCTCCTTATCATTTGCTGTAATAGCAGCTTCTACCTTTTTAACAGAAGTTTTAACAGCAGATCTGATAGATTTGTTGCGGGCTGTTCTTGTTGCAGTTACTAAAATTCTCTTTTTTGCTGATTTGATGTTAGCCAATCCGTACACCTCCAATTTTATAAAAGTATGACAATCCAGTTGACTGTTATGCGGAAAAAGGATTGTACTGTATTCTACAGTTGTTTCATTAAATCCGGACACGGACGTTCTAATGTAAACATACTCATATATTCTAGTCCCAAATTTTCAGTCTGTCAATACATATTCCAACACTTTTTGTAAAAAATAGTTATTGCTGCATAAGATGAAATGAAAACTGGAAATATTCTTGGAGGGATTGTTATGGAACAGTTTCAGGTGCGTACAGATCTGGCATTGGAAACCCGTGAGAAATTTGAAGAGGACAATGTGGAAATCAAAGGAGTGCGGGTAGAAGAAGAATATCGGGAAAAATCAGAAATTAAAATTACCACCATGGTAATCGAGACAGAAAACGGGGCAAAAGCCATGGGAAAACCCAAAGGGACCTATATTACACTGGAAGCAGCCAATATGGACTGCCAGGACGAGGACTACCATCGGGAAATTTCCCTTGAGCTGGCAAAAATCATCCGGAAGCTCCTGCCTCCGAAAAAAGAAACGCTGTCGGTACTGGTGGCGGGGCTGGGAAACCGGGAAGTAACGCCCGATGCTCTTGGGCCCAGGGTGGTGGACAACATGTTGATTACCCGTCATGTACTGAAAGAATTTGGAAAATATGCATTCGGAGAAGAAGAGGTAAATGCGGTCAGCGGAATTGTGCCCGGGGTGATGGCCCAGACCGGAATGGAAAGCCAGGAAATTATCCGCGGTGTTGTGGATGAAACGAAACCCGATGTGATGATTGCCATTGATGCGCTGGCAGCCAGAAGTACCAGAAGGTTAAGCCGAACCATACAGATTACAGATACCGGTATTAATCCCGGTTCCGGCGTGGGGAACCACCGCCATGGACTGTCAGAAAAAACCATGGGAATTCCCGTAATAGCCATCGGGGTGCCTACGGTTGTGGATGCGGCCACCATCGTAAATGATACCATGCATACCCTGATTCAGGCCATGGAGGAGAACAGCCACCTTGAGACCCTTACCACCGGGCTGAATGCATTGAATGACATGGAAAAATATGAACTGATTCGGGAACTTCTGTCTCCCCAGCTGAATACCATGTTTGTAACCCCGAAGGATATTGACGAATCCGTCAGACGTCTGAGTTTTACCCTTTCCGAAGGATTGAATATTGCATTTGCATAAATATTTTCGTACAGGCATATATTTAATTATTCAATATAAATATAACTGCCTTTTTGCAGACGACGGATAAGGAAGACGGGAATGGGGAATTTTTCAGGAAAAAAGAGAAGAAGGAAAGTCAGGAGTTATACAGGAGGGGTTCTGCTGCTTGTAAGCCTCCTGTTTGTATTTGTATGTTATCAGAACATGTCGGAAACGGGAAAAGCGCCTGCAGTAAAACAGGTTATCTCCTGGATAAAAGAAGAGATTGCGGTGGGAGCCTTTAAAAACTGCATGATGATTATGATAACAGAAAAAGACCAGGAACAGTCTCCCACACTGGGGGCCTGGTTTCTGGAAAAACTGGAACAGACTTATCCGGTCTGCCAGTTCAGCGAAACCATGACGGAGTATAATACCAGGGTGGAAAGCGACCTGGCCGGAGCGCTGCTGGCAGAAAATGAGCGGGAAGGGGAAAAATCTCCGGAGGAACAGGGAGGCCAGGAAACTCCGGAGGAACAGGAAAGCCAGGAAACTCCGGAGGAACAGAAGACAGAAGAAAGCAAAACGGAACAGAAAAAGAAAGACGAACAGGAACAGGCGGAAACTGTTGTGGATGCAGAGGGAAAAGCCCTGGAGATTTCCAGAGAAAAATTAAATGATTTTGACTATCTGGTGCAGAATTTTTATCAGATTGACCGTACCACCACCATTGACAGCAGCCAGCTGAATGCAGACGCGCTTCTTGGAAAGAGTATGAAGCTGGAAAAGGGAGCTGAAAATGTACAGATTCTGATTTACCATACCCATTCCCAGGAAGGATACGCGGATTCCACACCGGGGGATACAGGTACCGGTGTGGTGGGCGTGGCGGAATATCTCACAACACTTTTGAGGGAAAAAGGATATAATGTTATACACCACACCGGAGAATATGATGTAAAAGACAGAGATAATGCCTATTCTTATGCAGGACCGGCCCTGGAACAGATTCTTGCGGAAAATCCGGAGATTGAAGTGGTGATTGATCTGCACCGGGACGGGGTTGCGGATACGACTCACCTGGTGTCGGAGGTAAACGGAAAACAGACTGCTCAGATTATGTTTTTCAACGGGCTGAGCCGAACCACTTCCAACGGTGATATCGCTTATCTGGCAAATCCGTTTCTGGCAGATAATCTGGCCTTTTCTTTTCAGCTTAAGCTGGCGGCGGAGGAATATTATCCCGGTTTTGCCAGGGCAAATTACCTGAAAGGTTACCGCTATAACCTGCATTACCGGCCCAAAAGCCTGCTGGTGGAGGTGGGCGCCCAGACCAATACGCTGGAAGAGGCCATGAATGCCATGGAGCCCCTGGCGGATATTTTACATAAAGTGCTGTCAGAATGATTTTCAATACCAATGGAGGAAACAGTGATGGAAGAAGCAGGCAGAATCCGGTGGATGAACCGGGAGAATCTGGAACAGAAAGAGAGAAATCAGCAGGAAGAACTGCTGCTGCAGTCCCTGTACAAACTGGAGCCGGAATACTGGAGCGGTGTGAAACTGGTGGAAGATTCCCTGTATGGAGCCTTCCGGATTCATGAGGGAGCACAGGGAACCGTCAGCGCTGCCTTTTTGCTGAATGAGCAGGATTTCATTCTGGTAACCGGGAAAGAAGAAAAAGAGATTTTGCTGCGGTCTGAAAACCCTCCCATGGAGGAAGGGCTGGAAGAGCTTTTTGAGGCTGTTTTAAAGCGGGGTCAGCAGAAAGTGGAACGGATGGAAAAATATCTGATTGACATGGAACAGGAAATTGTGAAAGGAAAAATCAACCGGAACCGAAATCAGAATATTTTTGAGTGTAAACGTTCTCTGGCGGTGTGGAAAAATGATTATGTGCAGTTTCTGAATGTGGTGGAGGGGATCAACGGACTGGAACAGAAAAAGAAAGAAGGACGGGGGCAGATTTTAAATGAGGAATCTGCCTGTTTTTTTCGTGTCTATGAAAATAAGCTGCGGCGCCTCACCGAGGAGACCCAGTTTCTGTACGAAGAACTGGTGCATATTCGGGAAGCGCTGGATGCGGCGCTGTCCTATGAACAGAATCACATCATGAAGGTGTTCACCACAGTCACTACGGTTTTCATGCCCCTTTCTTTGATTGCAGGCTGGTACGGAATGAATTTTGCCGGAATGCCGGAGCTGGGCTGGAAATACGGTTATCCCTTTGCAGGTGTTTTAAGCGTGCTGGTGGTACTGGTATGTATCTGGTTTTTCCGGAAGAAAAAATTGTTTTAGGAAAAAAAGATTGCGAAGATACAGGCGAGAGTATATACTATAGTCTGAAACGTAACGAAACAGAGATAACAGGAGGATTTTGAAAGATCATGGCAGCAACGGACCAAAGTAAAATCAGGAATTTTTGCATTATTGCACATATAGACCACGGAAAATCCACACTGGCGGACCGCATTATCGAGAAAACCGGCCTTCTCACCAGCCGGGAAATGCAGGCCCAGGTCCTTGACAATATGGAACTGGAACGGGAACGGGGCATTACCATCAAGGCTCAGACGGTACGAATTGTATATCAGGCGCAGAATGGAGAAGAATACATATTCAATCTGATTGACACGCCGGGACATGTGGATTTTAATTATGAGGTATCCAGAAGCCTGGCAGCATGCGACGGGGCGGTGCTGGTGGTGGATGCAGCTCAGGGAATCGAAGCCCAGACACTGGCAAACGTATACCTTGCACTGGATCATGACCTGGATATTCTTCCTGTCATCAATAAAATAGATCTGCCCAGTGCCCAGCCGGAACGGGTAATTGAGGAAATCGAAGACGTTATAGGTCTGGAAGCTCAGGATGCACCCAGGATTTCCGCAAAGACCGGACAGAACATCGAAGAAGTGTTAGAACAGATTGTGGCAAAAATTCCGGCGCCGGGAGGAAATCCGGACAACCCGTTACAGGCATTGATTTTTGACTCCCTGTATGATTCCTACAAAGGGGTTATTGTATTCTGCCGTATCAAGGAAGGCCGGGTAAAACCGGGCACCACCATTAAAATGATGGCCACAGGAGCCAGAGCCGACGTGGTGGAGGTGGGCTATTTCGGAGCAGGACAGTTTATTCCCTGTGAGGAACTCAGCGCCGGAATGGTGGGTTATCTGACTGCCAGCCTGAAAAATGTCAGGGACACACAGGTGGGAGATACCATCACAGATGCGGACCACCCCTGCGGGGAACCCCTTCCGGGATATAAAAAGGTAAATTCCATGGTTTACTGCGGCATGTACCCGGCAGACGGCGCCAGATACCCGGATCTGCGGGATGCGCTGGAAAAACTTCAGTTAAACGATGCGGCTCTGCAGTTTGAGCCGGAAACATCCATTGCGCTGGGCTTTGGATTCCGCTGCGGATTTCTGGGACTGCTGCACCTGGAAATTATTCAGGAGCGTCTGGAGCGGGAATATAATCTGGACCTGGTGACTACGGCGCCTGGTGTTATTTATAAAGTCCATAAGACCAACGGGGAAGTGATTGAACTGACCAATCCTTCCAACCTGCCGGATCCGGCGGAGATTGAATATATGGAAGAACCGGTAGTCAGTGCGGAAATCATGGTAACCAGTGATTATATCGGGGCCATTATGGATTTGTGCCAGGAGCGCCGGGGAATTTATGTAAGCATGGAATATATGGAAGAAACCAGAGCTCTGCTGAAATATGAACTGCCCTTAAATGAAATTATCTATGACTTTTTTGACGCCCTGAAATCACGGTCCAGAGGCTATGCCTCCTTTGACTATGAGATGAAAGGCTATGCCCGTTCGGAACTGGTGAAACTGGATATCCTGATTAATAAGGAAGAAGTGGATGCCCTGTCTTTCATTGTCCACAGCGGAACCGCTTATGAGCGGGGAAGAAAAATGTGTGAAAAATTAAAAGAAGAGATACCAAGGCATCTGTTTGAAATCCCGGTTCAGGCGGCCATTGGAAGCAAGGTTATCGCCAGGGAAACGGTGAAAGCCATGCGCAAGGATGTGCTTGCAAAATGTTATGGTGGGGATATTTCCAGAAAGCGGAAGCTGCTGGAGAAGCAGAAAGAGGGAAAGAAACGGATGCGTCAGATAGGTAACGTGGAAATTCCCCAGAAAGCCTTTATGAGCGTGCTGAAACTGGATGACAAATAGACACTGGAGCCCATTTATGAAACCTTTTTCCGAAAAAGAAAACAGAAGGAATCTGGAGCTGTATCTGCATATTCCCTTTTGTGTGCGAAAATGCAGTTACTGCGATTTTCTGTCCATGCCGGCAGAAGAAACACTCCGCAGACAGTATGTGGACATGCTGCTGACAGAACTCAGAGAAAAGGGGCGATTTTGCAGAGGATATCAGGTTTCCACTGTATTTTTCGGAGGCGGCACACCTTCTCTCCTGTCAGGTGTGCAGATTGCGGAACTGATGGAGGAAGTAAGGAACAGCTTCAGCCTGGAACCGGAGGCAGAGATTACGCTGGAATGCAATCCCGGTACTCTGGACAGACAGAAACTTTTATTCTGCAGAAATTCCGGAATCAACCGGCTGAGCATGGGGCTGCAGTCTGCCAGCAACAGAGAGCTGGAGCTTCTGGGGCGCATCCACACCTTTGAGGAATTTCTGGAAAATTTTGCACTGGCCCGGAAAATGGGATTTGAAAATATAAATCTGGATTTAATATCCGGACTTCCCAGGCAGACCGTAGAAGACTGGAGAGATACACTGGAAAAGGTGCTGGCCCTGCGGCCGGAGCATATTTCTGCCTACAGCCTGATGGTGGAAGAGGGGACGCCTTTTTTTGAACAGTACGGGGCGGACGAGCTGCGCCGGGAACAGGGGGAACATCCCGAAATTCTGCCGGAAGAGGAAACAGAGCGGGAGATGTATGAGCTTACCCGTAATCTGCTGGAGGAAAAGGGATATCATCGTTACGAGATTTCCAATTATGCCAGGGCAGGCAGAGAATGCCGCCACAATACCGGCTACTGGCAAAGAGTTCCCTATCTGGGGCTGGGTCTGGGAAGCGCTTCCCTGATGGAAGAGATACGGTTTTCCAACCCCAGGGATCTGGAGACGTACCTGAAGGGACAGTATGTGGATCTGTCCCGGATTCTTCAGAAGGGTCCGGAAAACCCAGGGAGAGAATCCGGGAATGGGCCAGGGGAGCAGCAAAATCTGCCGGCGGAAGTGACAGTGCTGGATAAAACACAGCAGATGGAGGAATTTATGTTTCTGGGCCTTCGCATGACAGAAGGCATTTCCAGAGCAGAATTCCGCCAGCAGTTTGGAATGGAGCCGGAAGGCATTTACGGGGCCAGGCTGCAGCAATTTCAGGGCCAGGGGCTGGTGGAACAGAAAGAAGGCAGGATTTTCCTGACAGAGGCGGGAATCGGAGTGAGCAATTATGTACTGAGCGGATTCCTGGTGGAACAGGATGAATAATTACAGGTTTTACATCAGAAAAAGGGCGCTTCACAACAAAAAAAGTTTTTTCCGGCAGAATCACACGATATAACATAAAATATGCGCAGATGGAGGGAAAAGACTTGAAAATTGCAGTATGTGATGATGAAAAGGTGATAAGAGCCGCCATTGGGGAGCGAATCCGCCAGCTGTATCCATCCTGTCAGATTCTGGAATATGAAAGGGGCGAACAGCTTCTGCCTCACAGTCAGGAGCTGGATATTATTTTTCTGGATATTCAGATGGAGGGAATTGACGGTATGGAAACAGCCCGCCGAATCCGGAAAAAGAACCGGCAGGCAGTCCTGATTTTTCTCACTGCATGGGAGGAATATGTATTCCAGGCCTTTGATGTGGACGCCTTTCACTATCTGGTAAAGCCTCTGAAAAAAGAAAAATTTTATCAGGTGTTAGAGGCAGCGGTGAACCGGGTGAAAGATTCTTCAGTTTCCCCTCAGGCAATGGAAGAGGAGCGTGCAATTCTTGTGAAATCCGGGGCGTTTTCCAGGAAAATTCCCGTGAGTGATATTATGTATGCAGAGGTGAGAAACCGTAAAGTAACGCTGCATACCACCAGAGAAAGCATGGAATTTTATGCAAAGCTGATGGATCTGGAACAGGAGCTGGGAGAAGATTTTGTGCGCTCCCACCGGAGTTATCTGGTTCATCTTCGGTATGTTTCCGGATACTGCGCCACGGATATTACACTGGAAGACGGAACAGTGATTCTGCTGGCCAAACAGAAGTACCGGGAATTTGTGCAGCGGTATCTGAACTATATAAAAAGGACAGAGGAAGCCATATGAGCAGTTTATCGCCGGAAGAGATATTTGAAATCCTGACCTTTCTGGAAATGAATCTGGGGCATCTTACTGGCGCATTCTTTTTTGGACAACTGACAGAAATTCTTCTGGAAGCAGATTCAAAAGGCAGGCGCAGATGGTATGTAACGGCAGTTTATGCTGTCGCCATGATTTTTCTGGGAGAAATACCGGTGGTTCTGGACAGTTTTGCGGCATATATTCTGGGGGTTCTGGCGGTATTTGCTGTACTGCTGCCGGGAAGCCGGGAGGATATATGGATTAAGGTTTTTCTGTGCGTCACCTTTTTTTCCATACGATTTCATGTGATGTCAGCCATCAATCAGATTAATATGTCCCTGTTTGAACTGGGAACTGTTCTGTTCAACAAAGTTACGGAAAACCGTTATATCAATGCAGGACAGATTTCCATGGTGCATATTGCTCTGTCTGCCGCACTGGGTTTGCTGTGGCTTTTGGGGAGTTTTGTTATCATGGCGAAATTTGCGGCCCGCAATGTGCCTTTTCGGAACCGCAGGCCTGACGGAAAAGAAATTCTGATTCTGCTGATGCCGGGAATTCTGGGATCTCTCTGCTATTTTATGATTCACTGGATTCACGTGGAATCAGGACCGGGACAGAATGCGGCATGGTTCAGCCCCTGGCAGTATTTCTCTATCTGGCTGACCGTTCTTATGATTAATATTCTGAGTCTGGCGTCCATATTTGCGGTGTGGAAGCTGTTTCATGAACTGGAACGGAAGCAGGAAGAAGAAAAGTATCAGGAACTGCTGGAAAATCAGATGCGGGAAATGCAGTCTCATATCCGGGAAATCGAACAGCTTTACGCCGGGATCCGGGGGATGAAGCATGACGTGAAAAATCATATTACTGTAATGGAATCCCTGATGGATCAGCAGAACTATGAGGAGGCCCGGGCCTGGCTGGGTTCCGTGGAACGGGCGGTGGAGCAGATGGAATATGAGCACAGAACGGGAAATCCCGTTACGGATGTAATCATCAACGAAAAATACAGCCGGGCAAAAGAAGAAAAGGTTCGGTTTGAAACGGGATTTTTCTTCCCGGAGCAGGAAGGGCCGGATGTATTTGACATCAGCATTATTTTAAATAACGCACTGGAAAACGCACTGGAAGCGGTAAGCAGGGAACCGGAAGAAAACCGGCAGATTATGCTCCATTCCCGCTGCAGGAAACAGGTATTCCTGATTGAAATAAAAAATACCTTTACAGGTTCCCTGGACTGGGACAGGGAAAGCGGTCTACCTCTGTCTGCCAAAGAGGACAGGCAGCATCATGGTCTGGGGCTGAAAAATATCCGCAGGGCAGCGGAAAAATATTATGGGGCCATTGACATTGAAACAAAGGACGGAATGTTTTTGCTGACCGTTATGCTGAATTTGGGCGGTCACAGTATGGAAAAACGGAGTGAATCATAACAATGAGGAAGCGTAATTATCAGAAAGAGCTGGATCAGATTCTGGAAGAACAGGAACAACAGGGCCGGGTGCCGAAATTATTTCTTCACAGCTGCTGCGCCCCCTGCAGCAGTTATGTACTGGAATATTTATCCCGGTACTTTCAGATTACCCTGTTTTATTACAATCCCAATATTTATCCGGAAGAGGAATACCATAAACGGGTGGAAGAACAGAAACAGTTTATGTTCAGAATTCAGCGGGATATGCAGGAGACAGAAAAGCTCTGCCATCCCATGGAATTTCTGGAAGGAGCTTATGAGAAAGAAAGGTTTTATCAGATGGCCAGGGGGATGGAAGAACTTCCGGAAGGCAGAGAACGCTGCTTTCGCTGTTATGAACTGCGGCTGCGGGAAGCAGCACGACAGGCAAAAAAGCTGGAAATGGATTATTTTACCACAACACTGTCCATCAGTCCCCTGAAAAATGCGGAGAAATTAAATGAAATTGGGGAAGGGCTGGCAGAAGAGTACGGCGTGCCTTATCTGGTTTCTGATTTTAAGAAGAAAAACGGTTTCAAACGTTCCACGGAACTTTCCGGAATGTATGATATGTATCGGCAGGATTACTGCGGCTGCGTGTTTTCCATGAGAGAACGACAGGACAGGAAACAGAAGGCAGGAAGCAGCGGCAGTCCGGAACTATAATAAATGAAGATTTAACAAAACAGAGAAAGAGGGAAATACTATGGCACAGTTATGGGGCGGACGCTTCACAAAAGAAACAGATCAGTTGGTTTATCAGTTCAATGCATCCATATCCTTTGACCGGAAATTTTACAGACAGGACATGGAGGGAAGCATTGCTCATGTAAAAATGCTGGGAAAGCAGGGAATTCTGACGGAATCTGAGACAGAGGAAATTGTAAGGGCGATAAAAGAAATTCTGCAGGAAGTGGAGGATGGTACACTGGAGATTTCTCAGGAATATGAGGATATTCACAGTTTTGTGGAGGCCACGCTGATTGACCGTCTGGGGGATACCGGGAAAAAGCTGCACACGGGAAGAAGCAGGAATGACCAGGTGGCTCTGGATATGCGTCTCTATACCAGACAGGAGGTACTGGAAACTGACGAACTGCTGAAAGAATTACTGCAGGTACTTTTTACAGTGATGGAAAATAATCTGGATACTTATATGCCGGGATTTACCCACCTGCAGAAAGCGCAGCCGGTAACGCTGGCCCATCATCTGGGCGCTTACTTTGAAATGTTTAAACGGGACCGTCAGCGTATGGAGGATATTTACCGGAGAATGAATTACTGTCCCCTTGGCAGCGGAGCACTGGCAGGAACCACTTATGACCTGGACCGGTACCACACTTCAGAACTGATGGGCTTTGCCGGGCCCACTTTAAACAGTATGGATGGTGTGTCTGACCGGGATTATCTGATAGAATTTCTGTCCGCCCTGTCTACGATTATGATGCATTTAAGCCGTTTTTCAGAAGAAGTGATTATCTGGAACAGCAATGAATATCAGTTTATTGAAATTGACGACGCCTACAGCACCGGGAGCAGCATTATGCCTCAGAAGAAAAATCCTGATATTGCAGAGCTTGTCCGGGGAAAAACAGGCCGGGTCTATGGCGCCCTGATTTCTCTGCTCACCACCATGAAAGGAATTCCGCTGGCCTATAATAAAGACATGCAGGAGGACAAGGAACTTACCTTTGACGCCATGGATACCGCAAAAGGCTGTCTGGCTCTCTTTACCGGAATGCTTTCCACCATGAAATTCCGAAAGGAGCAGATGGAGGCCAGCGCCAGAAACGGCTTTACCAATGCCACAGACGCAGCGGATTATCTGGTGGGTCATGGGGTGCCCTTCCGTGACGCCCATGGTATTGTGGGGCAGCTTGTACTGTACTGTATTGAGAAAAACAGGGCCATTGATGAAATGACCCTGGAAGAGTTAAAAGCTGTAAGCCCTGTATTTGAAGAAGATATTTTTGAGGTGGTTTCCATGAAAACCTGTGTGGAAAAGCGGCTGACACTGGGAGCTCCCGGACAGGAGGCCATGAAAAAAGTTCTGGAACTGGAGCGGGAATATTTAAGCAGCGACTGGAAGAGCCAGCTGAAAGACTGGGAACAGGAACTTCTGAACCAGGCCCCTGCCACACAGCAGTCTGTCTGATTTGTATAAATCAGAGCAGGATAATTTGTGAAATTTGTATAATATACGAATTGTTTTTTCAGAAGAAATGTATTAGTATATTGTGAAAATACAGTTGTTCGCGACATGCGGACAAAAAATTGAAACAGGGAAAAGTGAGGAGACATGAAATGAGTCAGAAATTAAAAGCAGGAATACTTGGTGGAACCGGGATGGTTGGGCAGCGCTTTATCGCCCTTCTGGAAAATCATCCCTGGTTTGAGGTGACTACCATTGCGGCGAGCCCCCGTTCCGCGGGAAAAACATATAAGGAAGCAGTGGGAAACCGCTGGAAAATGGATACCCCCATGCCGGAGGCAGTGAAAGATATTGTGGTTATGAATGTAAATGAAGTGGAGGCAGTGGCTTCCAGAGTGGATTTTGTGTTCAGCGCCGTGGATATGTCCAAAGAGGAGATTAAAGCGATTGAGGAAGCCTATGCAAAAACGGAAACTCCGGTAGTATCCAATAACAGTGCTCATCGGTGGACGCCTGACGTGCCCATGGTGGTGCCGGAGATTAATCCGGAACATATGAAGGTGATTGATTTTCAGAAAAAACGTCTGGGAACAGAACGGGGATTTGTGGCAGTAAAACCAAATTGTTCCATTCAGTCCTATGCTCCTGTGCTTACCGCATGGAAAGAGTTTGAACCCTTTGAGGTGGTCGCCACCACTTATCAGGCGATTTCCGGCGCAGGTAAGACATTCCAGGACTGGCCGGAGATGGAAGGAAATATTATTCCCTATATCGGCGGCGAGGAAGAAAAAAGTGAAAAGGAGCCTTTACGGATCTGGGGAGAAATCAAAGACGGCGTGATTGTGCCGGCCCAGACGCCAGTCATTACATGCCAGTGCATCAGGGTGCCGGTGTTAAACGGCCACACAGCGGCAGTATTTGTAAAATTCAAGAAAAAACCTTTGAAGGAACAATTGATCGAGAAACTTGTTTCTTTCAAAGGACTTCCCCAGGAGCTGGAGCTTCCCAGCGCGCCCAGGCAGTTTATCCAGTACATGGAAGAAGATAACAGGCCCCAGGTAAAATTGGACGTGGACTTTGAAAGAGGTATGGGAATCAGTGTGGGACGTATCCGCCAGGACAGCGTATACGACTGGAAATTTGTAGGGCTTTCCCACAATACAGTAAGAGGCGCGGCAGGAGGAGCCGTTCTGTGCGCGGAACTGTTAAAGGCACAGGGATATATTACTGCAAAATAGATAAAAAAGTAAGGTCATGGCCTGGCTTTGAAAAAGAGGATAAATGTTCATGGAAGAATTACGTTATAAGGTAGACCTGCTGAATGCGATGAACCAGCGGCTGGTAACAGACGAAAAGATGTACCGGCTTATCTGCGATACATCCAGCAATGCTTTTTTATATGCAAATTTTAGAACTAATGATGTAAGAACGCTTGCCAACTGGACTTTCTTTTTCCCGGAAGTGGAAATAAGGGAGATGAAGGATCTGGCAAAGCTGTATTCGCAGGTTGAAGATAAATATGTACTTCCCCTTCGGGATCTGCTGTTTCTTGAAAAGACAGAGTTAAATGCTGGCAGTGGAATCATAAGGCTGAAAGACAATAGAACATGGGTGGAATGTGAGTCCGCTATCCTATACGATGAAGAAGGCCATGCTACGGATAAAGTAATACGTTTTAAGGATATATCCAAATTTAAGAACCAGAACGACGAACTTACCTATATAGCTTATTACGATATGCTCACAGGGCTTTATAACAGAAATTATTTTGTAAGGCTTCTTGCGGACTTTGTGCACAGGGCAGAGGAAGAAGACGTTGTTGCCACAGTAATGTTTGTGGATATCGATGATTTCAGAAAACTCAATGACAGTCTTGGAATCATTGCGGGAGATGAGCTGGTGCAGCAGTTCGGCCAGTTTTTGTCCTCTTTTCAGGGGGAAGATGTGCTGGTATCCCACTTCAATGCTGATATTTACTGCATTGGTATTTTTGACCCTCAGGGAGAGCGGAGCGTAAGGCATATTTATGAAAAGATACATGAAAGGATAAAGACCCCTTTTGGCTTAACTACAGGACAGGAACTTCTTATCTCCGTGAGCGTGGGGGTCGCAGAGTACCCGGAGGCGGCAAGGACAACGCTGGAATTGATCAACTGCGCAGAGATTGTCATGTTTAAAGCTAAAAATCTAGGCAAAAATGCAATCCAGTATTTTGATGCGCCCATTTTAAAGGAATTTCTGCAGAATGCAACTATTGAAAATAAATTGAAGGAAGCTGTCTTTTCACAGAACTTTACCATGAATTTCCAGCCCCAGTATTTTGCAAAAGACAAGACGCTGCGTGGAATGGAGGCACTGGTAAGGTGGCGTGACATCGACGGAAAGATGATAAGCCCGGCTGTTTTTATTCCCATTGCCGAAAAAAACGGGACAATTGTACCTCTTGGGACATGGGTGACCGAGGAGAGCATCAGGACTTTTTCAGAGTGGAAAAAGAAATACGCATGCAATGTGATTTTGTCCCTCAATATTTCTGCAATTCAGTATATGCGGGAAGAATTCATTGATGAAATACTGGGAATCATCGAAAAGTACAATGTAAACCCAAGTGAACTGGAACTTGAAATCACAGAAAGCGTTCTGATTGGGAACTTCAAGGAAATCACGGAAAAAATGTGTACCCTCCGTGCTCATGGCATCCGCATTTCCATGGATGATTTCGGGACGGGATATTCTTCCCTTTCCTATTTAAAAGGGCTTCCCATTGATACGCTGAAAATAGACAAAAGTTTTGTGGACACAAGCATTACAGATGAAAATACCAGAGTAATCACGGAATCCATTATTTTTATGGCAAAAAGGCTTGGATTTGAGACGGTAGCCGAGGGTGTGGAAACCAATGAACAGTTTGAATATTTAAAGAGTATCGGCTGCGACTGCATACAGGGGTATTTCCTTGGAAGGCCCATGCCCAAAAGTGACATTGAGGAACTTTTAGGCAGCAAAAGGCAGCGGCTGGAAGACATAAGCTGACAGACAAGAAAGTACGGATGCAGCAGGCATAAGATTAAGTATGGATGGGATGTGAATGGGAAAAAGTTTATATATTGCGGAAAAGCCCAGCGTGGCAAGGGAATTTGCCAAAGCCCTGCAGATCAGCGCAAGTAACCGGGACGGATACATGGAGTCTGCAGACGCAGTGATTACTTGGTGTGTGGGGCATCTTGTGACGATGAGTTATCCGGAAGTTTACGATGAAAAGTTAAAAAGGTGGTCCCTGGATACCATTCCCTTTATCCCTTCCGAATTCAAATATGAAGTGATAGAGGGCGTCAAAAAGCAGTTCCAGATTGTAAGCGGACTTCTAAACCGCAGCGACGTGGAGACTATTTACGTGTGTACGGACTCCGGGCGTGAGGGGGAATACATATACCGTCTTG
>OFHA01000358.1_pt1 | contig 40754 bp, 46 predicted proteins | sample 1521891 | NCBI WGS metagenome assembly OFHA01 (sample SAMEA3504089, study PRJEB24116) | mouse gut metagenome | biome: mouse gut; feature: mouse-associated habitat; material: faeces | place: Denmark | collected 2011
AACACTGGATTGTGGCATTATGGACGTGATTGAGCTGGCCAGTGACGAGCCTTCCACCACAGGAGGGAACGACAATGGAAAAACTGAAAGAAAGAATCACAGAGAACGGCATTGATTATATTCTGGTAGGCGACTACTACATCCCGGACTTGAAGCTGCCGGAGGAGAACCGCCCCATCGGACGCTATGGGCGGCTGCACCGGGAATATCTCAAACAGGAACACCCGGCACGGTACAGCTCCCTTATCCTGACCGGGAAATTGTGGACGTACCTTGCCGACCTAAATGAGCAGGCGGAGGAACGGCTTGACTTAATCATAGAGCAGATGAAAGCAGCCGAGGGAGTGACGGAGAAACTGAAAGCCCGAAACCAGCTTGAATGGGTGGGCAAAATCCAAACTTTTGGATTTGTCTGAAAATCCCAACTTTAAAGAAATCCAAACTTTCACACAGATATGCTGATAAATACGGCATTGTGCGAAAGAAAAGTTTGGATTTCTTTTTAACGTTTTCTATTTTTTCAGTCCGCAGAAATCTGTCAGTGTGCTGTTCTTGTTCTTCCATTTTTTAGGGACTGTTTTTTGTGTTTCATCCTCCAAAGTAGCCAATGCTTTTATCCTGTCTTCCGTTGTGATGTCCAGATACCGCATCGTTGTTTCAAGCTGTTCATGCCCCAGAAGAAAACTTACCTGTACAACATTAATTCCATCCTCCAGCCAGTGTGATGCTTTCGCATGGCGAAATTGATGTGCATGGGCATCAAGGGGTACATCCGTACACTTTTCGTGTGCTGCTTTTGCACATATTTTTATCCGCTTTGCCAATGCCGGCTCTGTGAGCTTCGTGTATTTGCCGCCTACCCGTGAATAGAACAGGTATGCATCAGGGTCAGGCGTGCCATCGTGAAAAGCACTCAGATATACTTTGATGTAAGCGACCGCCTTGGGAAGAAGATATGCAGTTCTGATTTTATCCCGTTTCCCTATCAGATTCACATAGGGCTTTTTCCCGTCAAGGTGCAGATGACGGATTTTTATGGAGCGGATTTCATCCAGCCGTCCAGCTGTTGCATACAACAGGGTCAGGAATACAAGATCCCTTTTTCCTGTTTTTGTAGATACATCCGGTACTGCGAGCATGGCTGCTACCGCATCACGCGTAAAACCGGATACTTTCTTTTTGGTACATTTCTGGCGTTTTATTTTCTGCGCTTCCTGATATAGATACAGGTATTCCATATCTTTGCTGCCGGGGAATTCCAGAAAGACCCGCAGGGAACCAAGCCGTACATTGCATGTTTCAGGACTGCAGTTTCTGGATTCTTTTAACCATACAGTCCATTTTTCTATTTTCTCCCGTTCAAAACAGTGTCTGGAAAAGCTTCCCGGCGTAACCGACTCTGTTTCCAGGAAATTTATGTATAATCCAAGTGCATCCCGATAGGATTTCAGTGTATGTCCGCTGGTAGTAAGAAAATTTGGGGCATAAACGTCAAAAAACTCCGAGATATACCGTGCGATTTTAACTGCGTCATCAGATTTCTTCATGTTCCACCTCCGGCAACAGTTCATTGAAACTGCGTTCTGTTTTTTTCAGAAGGATATCGGCGAGACAGGGGGTGATTGAATAATAGTACAAAGTGGATTCGATGCCCCTGTGCCCCATGGACTTGGAAAGGTAATGAAGCTTCTGGTCGAATTCAAATGTATCATCCGCCCACCGGTTGATGTTTGTGGCGGCATAATTATGTCTGAGATCATAGGCAACCGCTTTATCCTGCTTTCCATTCGCTTTTTCCCATAAACACTGGAAAGCCTGCGTAACCCACTGTCTGGAATAATACTTCCCATCAGGGGTCTCAAAAAAGTAAGTACGATCCGGGCGGATGGATTCTGCCGCTTTGTCGTATTGTTTCAAAAGTTCTGTCATGCTTTTATGGAGAGCTGCATAGTGCTGGTCATATCCTTTTGATTTTCGGATGTTCAGCACCCCGTGTTCAAGGTCAACATCTTCCCGTTTCAGGTATCCGGCTTCCGTAGTGCGGATTCCGCTGCTGTATAAAAGCCGGAAAAAGACAGGACATGTGATTTTTTTCATCTTATACTTTAATTCCGGCCGCAATGGGACGATCCGGTCGCATTCATTAAAAAAACGGCAAAGTTCCCCATCTGTAAATGCATGGGGGATATATGTCCTTCCTTCCGGTTTCGGCGGCAGTGCCGGTTCTACGGTTGTCAGTCCTCTTTCCCGCAGATAGCGTATAAAAGAACGGATACCGCCAGTTCTTGTAAAACAGGAAGTATTGGTTTCTGTCTCACGTTTCCTGCACCATTCATCTACCATTTCCTGACAGAGTGGCTGTCCGGGATAGTGCAGGGCACAGTAGCGGCCAAAATATCTGATGTTCAGTCCGTGTGCATGTTCACTCCAGGAATCTGCAGCTTTTTGATATTTCTCATACTGTTCGATCAGGCCGGAGAATCCTGATATATAAGAATTCATATCGAAAAAACCTCCTTCCCGACAGGATAGCATTCAATGCTTATGGCACAGTCACGGAGATGTGTGATATCTGCAAAAAGATAATGGTCAGGTGAATCAGGGTCCGCATGTCCGAGAGTAGCACTGATCACAGGACGGGGGATATTGTTTCGGGAAAACGAAACTGCGAGGTTATGCCTGAAAAGATGGGCGCCTTTTCTATCATGCTCCCCTTGCCGTACAGCTGCTGCTTTATACAGCTTGCCTGCAGCATTGCCCACTGTCCCGGCACTGATCGGCCCATGTGGTGTCTGTTCGCATAAAAAAATCCTTTTAGAATCACTTTTCGGACGTTCCATGGTTATATAATCATAGATAGCATTTCCGATGCTTGCAGTTAGCGGAAGCACAAGCTCATTTCCAGTTTTCTTCTGAAATATCCTGATCTCTTCTTTTTCCCAATCTATATCAGAGAAGGCCAGCCCGGCTATATCACTGGAACGCATGCCGGTAAAAAACAGGAGCATGCCGATTGCCCGGTTTCGCAACGTAATGCTGCTTTTTTCTGACACCAGGACATCCTTGACGGATGGCATTTCTTCTTCCGTAAGATACTGGATATTTTTCCGTCTTCTGTTCAATGCCGGAAGATAAGCAAGGATTGTCCTTGCCGCATTGGTATACATCCCGAGATCTGCATGGAAAACAGATGCGATATTTACCTTTGTGCTCGGACTCAGGGCTGGTTTTCCTGATTCATCGCAGAAATAAGACAGAACAGTATCCTCCGTGATATCTTCCAGCATTGCGCATCCTTCTTTCTGGCAGTGCAGGAAAAGGCCGCTGCAGGCAGAAATGCTGGATTTGTATGTACCGGGTTTTAAGCCACGCCTCACACTGTCTTCCTTATAAAGGTCCAGTATATTTTGGAAATATGGGGCAAGCTGTGAATATGTATCCTGGCGGAACAAGGGTTCACGGGTCGGGGTGGAAAGTGTTCCATAGAATGCATAACGCCGAAACAGGCTATATATAGACCGGAACTGTTCTTTCATCTCAGCAGATTCCGTTTCTAAAGAGCGTAAACGGCAGGCTTCTTCATAAGAAGAAATCCCATATGCATCCTGATTTGCGGAAAGCCATTTCATTTCCCTTTTTACATGTTGGATATGGCAGGAGCTGTAGCCATACTCCTCCATATGTTGGATAAGTTCCTCATATGTACTGTTTGATTCGAATAAATTCATATTTGTTCACCTCCAGTTTTATCATAAACGATTGGAGTGTAAACAAAAAGAAATCCAAACTTTCTTTTCGTACAATGCCGTATTTATCAGCATATCTGTGTGAAAGTTTGGATTTCTTTAAAGTTTGGATTTTGCAGAGAATGAATAACATAAGGGCGAGAGCAGAGGAGATTGTGAGGGAAGAAATAATATATTGTTTATAGAGAAATATTGCGCGGGATTAGCAAAAAATAATAAAAATTCCTTTGCTTCTAAATTATTTTAGATGATGAGTAAAAAGAACCAACATAAAAGCCTTTTATCTGTATTCTAAGTAGGTTCTTTTTTATTAGGAAAACTGACAAGGTATAGAAATTGGAGATATTTTAGGAAGTGATTTAGAACAGAATGAGTGTTTCTTGACAAATATGCATTGAAATGATATAGTTACTATTATAGTGGTAACTAAAATTGAAACATAATTAATTAATGGGAGTTAATAGAAAAGAAGATAAAAATTAGAAAATTGCAGAATGAGAAAGGGTTGGGGTATAGAAATGACTTTTAATATCGTATGTATGTCAGGCGATGGCATAGGTCCTGAAATTATTGCTGAAGCAAAAAGGGTTCTAAATAAAGTCGCCGAAAAATATGGTCACAGCATTACATATAAGGATATTTTAATGGGCGGAGCCTCGATTGATGTATATGGAGAACCACTTACGGATGAGGCAATTGAGATTGCAAAGACTTCTGATGCTGTGTTATTAGGTTCTATTGGCGGAAATGCGGCAATATCACCTTGGTATAGAATAGCGCCGGAATTAAGACCAGAGGCAGGATTATTAAAGTTAAGAAAGTCATTGAACTTGTTTGCAAATCTTAGACCGGCATATCTCTATGAAGAATTGCAGGAGGCGTGTCCACTAAGGGAAAATGTTATAAGTGACGGTTTTGATATGGTGATTGTAAGAGAATTAACAGGTGGTCTTTATTTTGGTGAACGCAGTACAAATGAAATGAATGGAATGATTACAGCGACAGATACTTTGTCGTATAACGAAAAGGAAATCCGGCGTATTGCTGTTAAGGGCTTTGAAACTGCAATGAAGCGCAAGAAAAAAGTCACAAGTGTAGATAAAGTAAATGTATTGGATTCTTCAAGGTTATGGAGGAAAGTTGTTGAGGAAGTTGCAATGGATTATCCGGAAGTTACATTAGAGCATATGATTGTTGATAACTGTGCGATGCAGCTTATAAAAAATCCGAAACAGTTTGACGTTATACTTACAGAAAATATGTTTGGTGACATTTTATCAGATGAAGCAAGTATGATTACGGGTTCTATTGGAATGCTTCCGTCAGCAAGTTTGAATGATACAAAATTTGGGGTATATGAACCAAGCGGCGGTTCTGCTCCGGATATTGCAGGAAAAGGAATAGCCAATCCGATAGCGACAATATTAAGCGCAGCAATGATGCTTCGCTATTCTTTGGGTTTAGAGAAAGAAGCAGAGGCTGTTGAAGCTGCGGTAAAACAAATTCTGAAAGAAGGTTATCGTACGGTTGATATCATGCCACAAGATAAAAGTCGGTGTAGTTTTTTCAAGCAGGTTGGTACAAAAGATATGGGGCGTTTGATTACAGAATATATAGAGATTTGTTAAGTTGATGCGACAGCGTTTTGAAAAAATGAAAGGAAAGAATAGAAAATGAAAGATACGATGCTTGATAAGTTACAAAAGTTTGGTTTAAATCTTTACGAGGCAAAGGCATATACCAGTCTGTTAAAAATTGGAACGGCAAATGCTTACAAAATCAGTAAAGAATCCGGCATACCAAGAGCAAGGATCTATGATGTTTTAGAATCAATTACGAAACTTGGCTTAGCTATGGTAGAAGAAAGCAGTGATAATGTAAAAATTTATACCCCTGTACCAAGTAAAATATTTTTGGAAAGGATAAAAAAGGAGTGGGAAAGTGATTATGAAGAAGTAAAAAGCGATCTTTATGATTTGGAGGCAGAGGAAAAAAAGCAGGAGATTTATGTTTTTACTGTCAAAGGGAAAGAGAATATAACTGCTTATTGCAGACAGTTAATAAAAGAAGCAAGTCAGTACGTTATGATTTCCATGTGGAGTCAGATGTATGAATTACTTTTGTCGGAACTGGAAGAATGTAAAAACCGGGGATGTAATGTGCTGGGAATCAGTCATGACATTGATAATCCAATGGAGGGAATTGAGAAGCATTTTGGCGGTAAAACACATAATATGCCGGAAAATATGCATTGGTTTGTTCTTTCGGCAGATGGGAAAAAGTTGTTATACGGATATTCTGTTGAAATAGAAAAAGATGCTTTTTATACAGAAGATACGAGCCATATTTATTTGATGGAAGATTACATTTTGCATGATATGGTGATGAATCATTTTATAGAAAGTGAAGAAGACAGGAGTAAAATGGTTCGCATCATGCAGGAAATTGTCAGTAAAGTAAATAGGTAGCACATTGCTGCCGTTTATAATAAATTTAATTTATGGGAGGTCATATCAATGGCAAGAATCTATTATGAACAGGATTGTAACCTTCAGGTATTATCAGGAAAGAAAGTTGCAATCATAGGCTATGGAAGTCAAGGTCATGCGCATGCACTTAACTTGCATGAAAGCGGTGTGGATGTTATTGTTGGTTTGTATCAGGGCAGCAAATCTTGGGCAAAAGCTGAAGCGGCTGGTTTATCGGTCGTTACAGCGGCAGAAGCAGCTAAGGCAGCAGATATTATTATGATGCTGGTCAACGATGAAAAACAGGCAGATCTGTATAAAGAATCGATTGAACCTAATCTTACAGAAGGAAAGGCTTTGGTATTTGCACATGGATTTGTGATACATTATGGCTTGATTGTGCCGCCGCCTTTTGTGGATGTATTTTTAATCGCGCCTAAAGGTCCCGGTCATACAGTCAGGAGCCAGTTTTTGGAAGGAAAAGGGGTTCCATGCCTGATTGCAATTCATCAGGATGCATCAGGAAAAGCGAGGGAAACTGCACTTGCCTATGCCCTTGGAATTGGAGGCGCAAGAGCCGGAGTAATAGAGACTTCATTCAAAGAGGAAACGGAAACAGACCTTTTTGGAGAGCAAGCGGTACTTTGTGGCGGTGTTTCCGCATTGATCAAAGCTGGATTTGAAACTTTAGTTGAAGCAGGTTATCAGCCGGAGATGGCGTATTTTGAATGTTGTCATGAAATGAAACTGATTGTAGATCTTATCAATAGGGGCGGATTGACTATGATGCGGTATTCTGTCAGTGATACAGCGGAATATGGCGATTACATAACAGGTGAGAAGATTATCACTGATGAAACAAGGAAAGCGATGAAAGGTATTCTCAAAGATGTTCAGGAAGGAAAGTTTGCCAAGGACTGGCTTCTTGAGAATCAGGCGGGGAGAACCTACTTCAACGCGAAAAAGCAGATTGAATCAGAACATGAGATTGAAAAGGTTGGGGCAGAACTTAGAGGCTTAATGTCATGGATGAAAAAGCCATTGGATTAGAACAGCATATGGAATCAGTAGGATTTATGGTGTTGTAAGGTGGGAGAGCGTTTGTTGGGAGAAAACCGATAGACGCTTTTCTGCATTTTATACCAATCAAATGTCATCGCGCTCCCCGATTCTGATTTTGTTTCAGATGATACAAAGATTCGGAAATGGAGAATAAGGACAATGATTGATGAGGAAGTAATCATAAAACAATTTGCATCATTTTGCAGGAAGATATTGAAGTGTGAAAAGATAGATTACTATCGGGAACGGAAATATAGAGCAGAGCGTGAGCTTCATCTTGAATTGTTTGAGGACTATGAGGTGGAGAGGCTTATACAGACATTTGATACATACAGCTTTGACTGTTTTGAGGTTATGGGATATGAGATTTTCGTAGATAATGAATATTTGAAGCAGGCTTTAAGAAAACTTCCGGAAAGATATTTGAAGATTATTCTGATGTATTATTTTATCGGGCTGAATGATGTTGAGATTGGACGAGTGTTTGGAAAGGTAAGAAGTACCATTTGTGAACAGAGACACAGGGCGATAAAAATGTTGTATGAATTTATGGAGAGTGGAGAAAATGAATGAAAAATACGAAAAATACCAGATTACATTTTCGACAATAGTGAAAGCAACGCAAGGGGATGAAATTGCAATGCAGGAAGTAATAAGGCTGTATCGCGCATACATGGTAAAGCTCAGTATGGACGAGGGAGTAATAGACAATGAACTTTATGAAAGACTGGTACGGAAGTTGATGCTTGCAGTTGTAAAATTCAAAATTGACTATGAAAGAATATAAGCTGTCAGATGGCAGCACAGGGAGGACATTCAGAGATGAGTGTCCTTTTATCTTATACGGCGGTGTAGTCGGTTAGGGAATAAACAACAAATGAAACATAAACAATATGCTGTAAAATATTTCGTTGATTATTACAGCGTTTTTAAGTATAATATAAAAAGAGATATTATAGTTTGAGTTGAAAGGAATGGTATATCTATGGCAAGTATATTACCAGTGTCAGATTTAAGAAATTATAATGAGGTTTTGAAAAATTGTCAGATCGGAGAGCCTGTGTTCCTGACTAAAAATGGCAGGGGCAGATTTGTGGTAATGGATATAGAGGATTATGAACGTGATAAAGCAGAAAAAAAGCTGCTGGAGAAGCTGTATGAGGCAGAGGAAGCTGTTAAAGATGGAAATGGCTGGCTGTCAATGGATGAATTAAAGGCTGAGGTTGGAGAGTAAATTTATGATGAAATTGCGAATCAATCCGGTAGTGGCAGAGGATTTAAAAACAATTAAGAAATTTATTGCAGAAGATAACGCCGATAAAGCATTAGAAACGGTTCAGGAGATTTATAGGCAGTTTGAGAATATACAGCAGTTTCCTTATATTGGTGCAGATTTGTCTAAACGTGTGAGTTTTAAGACGGATTATAAGTATGTGGTGTGGAATGATTATGTTGTGTTGTATAAGGTTGTTAAAGAGGCAGTTGAGATTTATCGGGTAGTGAATCGGTATCAGGATATTACGAGGATTTTTAGTTAATGTAATTTTAAAACACCACTTTACAACTTTATAAATGATACTCCTATTTCCAAATCAGCTGTTTTTAAGGCATTTATTAAGACATTCGATTTTACATAGGTTTCGACTTTTTTCAGGAAAATGGCATAAAATATCTGCTGGCGGATCTGTTCGCTTAGAGCAGACCGAAACTCCTGCACGCTTTCTGTCTGATATTTGTAAAATGCCTTATCCTGATACGGTAATATTTTCATAGCGCAGTATGAGATGTTGATCAGGTTCACCAGCATCTCAATCCCTTTTCGGCTGCGCACCATATATCTGCACAATGACCAGAATGTTTTCTGTTCGTAATAGCTGACCTCTATGTTCCATCTGAAAGCATACAGCATCAGGGGGATATACTGCATCCGGCTGCTGCCGGTCTGGTTCAGCGGGGATTTCTCCTCCCATGCGCAGAAGATCTGCAGCTGTTCCGGAAAAACTGTGCTGAAAAACAAACGCCTGCTGCCCGCTGCTTTATCAGCGGATGTGACATATGCCAGGACTGTCCTTTTTCCAAAAATGTTCGTAAGGACATGGCGCACGGCCATATAATAATCACCGATTTTTTCATCAGACAGCGTAAAATCGTCCTGAATGGAAAGTTTTTTCCCATGCAGCGCCGGCCGTCCTCTTTTTCCAGTACGCTGCGGCGCCAGGTCATAAATGACAGAATCAGACCTGGCATTTCCTATAAGGCCAGGGTTTTCATATTCATCTACGATAGAAACAAGGCCCTTTTTTACATACCAGCTGTCACAGAGGATGATAACGTTTTTCCTTGTGCGAAGTTCCGGCATAACCTGGCGCACCATAGAGGCAGCGGGTTCAAGCTTTGATTGCTTTTTCTGCCACATACGGTATCCAAGCGGGACACAAAGATATCGGATTCTGCCTTTATTGTATACCGGCACGCACAGCATTACGCTTACGAAGCAGTGCCCGTTCAGATAGTTTGATCCATTATGCGAAGCATGGTCAAAAAGCTTTGAAACATCCTCAAATTTCGTGCCGTATTTCGAAATCATTGTGTCGTCAATGCACAGAAACACAGGCTGTGACTGTAGTTTTTCTGGTATGAGTTTCAGGGCCATGCCCGCAGTGGTATTCATAAATCCGGAATAATCAGCTTTTGCATAAGAGCATGCATAGTAAAATGCATTCAGGGATTTTTTTGTAATCCCGGATAAAAAATGTCTGTACAAAGACCGGACAGAATCTGCCGACTCCATAGCCAGAATGGATAATACCAGCAGAAACAAAGTTTCAATAGTTGGCATTGAAAAAGTTCTAAAATAAATAAAAAAATAACGGTACAGTCTACCAATTAGATTATTTTCGTTGTATAATAAGTCTGACGTACAAGGTCACTCTCTTTCGTATATTTTAGTTGGCAAACTTATTATACATCAGAAAGTGCTTTGTACGTTATTTTATTTTCCATTTCCTGAAAAGTTGTAAAGTGGTGTAAAATACTTTACAAGCAGGAACTGGGTGGAATTTTCACTTGATTTGTTAGGCGGCCGTGGAAAAAAAGGTGCATTCCGGTATGCCCCGCTAATCGGGCCGGATATTTTATCGGGAATCCTGGCGAGAGCAGCAGGAAAGCCTGTATTAGAATTTGCACAGGAAAATTTGTTTCATCCGCTTGGGATTCAGGTGGAAAATAATCTGTCTTTCAAAAATAAGGAGGAGCAAATGGCATTTAACCAGTCTGTGGATATCAGCGGATGGGTTACAGACGCCGCAGGAACTCATGCTGCGGGCTGGGGCCTTACGCTGACGGCCATGGACATGGCAAAAATCGGCCAGCTGTATCTGAATGGCGGCATATGGGAAGACAGGCAGATTATTTCGGCAGAATGGATAGCGAAAGCACGGCAGAACACAGCCGGTGGAAAAAGAGGAACCTGCCTTACGGATATTTGTGGTGGGTCACTGAGGATGGCTATGCAGCGATGGGAGATGGCGGCAATGTTATTTATGCCAATACAAAGAAAAAGCTGGCAGTTTCTATGGCAGCACTTTTTGCGCCACGAGCCAGGGACAGAATCGGGCTGATTCAGAAATACATAGAGCCAGTTTTATAAGATAAATAAGGCTGTATTATCAGTGCCTATAGGGAATGAAGTTATTCTTCGGGAAAGGCTGGCAGCGGAGAAACATCACAAAAAATACAGCTTTCAAAACCGGTTTAGGATAGGAAGCTTAAAAAGCAGGAATATCTGGCTTGAGTTGGGGTTGATAATGTACGGATAGTCAGCTATACTAAAATAGGCATATGGAAAACATGGAGAGCAGTTTGACGAACCAGTAATGTGAGAGGAATATTATGAATGAACCCATTAAAATGGAAAATACTGATTTTATGAGTATGTATCAAAAATCAGAAAATATATTATCTGATATACAAAATATGATAGAAGTTTCTCAACGGCAAGCTTATCATGCAGTTGATACGATTTTATCACAAAGAAACTGGCTGATTGGATATCGGATAGCAGAGGAAGAAATTGACGGTTCAGACCGCGCTGTGTATGGAGCTAATATCATAAAGAAATTATCCAAAGAGCTGACTGCAGAATATGGAAAAGGCTATGACCGCAGTAATCTTTATCATTGTCTGCGCTTTTATAAAGAGTTTCCCCAGATTGTCGACACAGCGTGTCGACAATCTTATATTCGTCTTTCATGGTCGCATTATCGTGCATTATTACAGGTAACAGATTCTGCTGCCCGCAGCTGGTATGAGAAAGAGGCATATGAACAGACTTGGAGTGTGCGTACTTTGCAGCGTAATATCAATACCCAATACTACTATCGCATATTGCAGTCTCAGAATAAAGAACTGGTGGAACAGGAAATGATGGAAAAAACTTCTGATTTCCAGAATGATAAGCTGGAATTCGTCAAAAATCCTGTTATAGCAGAATTTCTTGGGTTATCGTCCAATACAGATTTTACGGAAACCGATTTGGAAACCAGCATTATTTCTAATATTCAGAAATTTTTGATGGAAATGGGGAAGGGGTATGCTTTTGTAGCCCGTCAGCAGCATATCAAGACAGAGAAAGAGAACTATTATATAGACCTTGTGTTTTACAATTATATTTTAAAGTGTTTTGTTCTGATTGATTTGAAAACGGGCAAGATTACGCATCAGGATGTAGGGCAGATGGATATGTATATTCGCATGTATGATGAATTAAAGAAGGGTGCAGAGGATAATCCAACATTGGGTATCGTATTATGTACAGAAACAGATGAAGATATTGCAAAGTATTCAATCCTTCATGGCAATGAGCAGCTGTTTGCATCAAAATATAAATTGTATTTACCGACAGAAGATGAACTGAGAAAAGAAATAGAGATACAAAAAACCCTGTTTTATTTACAGCAGAATGAAAAGAAGACCGAATAAAAATACAGTGCAGGAAATTTTATTTGATTTAACAACTACATTTATGAAATAATTTCGGGCGGCGGGATGAACCTTATATTTCCTGCCGCCTTTGCAGCGCACGTTTTTTATAGTTAATAATTACAGATATGAATTAGTAATAAGTATTTGCTGTTATAATAACAGGCGGGTATAATCAGAACCAGAAAAAGAAGCTGGAAAGAAAAAACGGCAGACTTTCAGACATTCGAAAAGGGAGAAGATTTATAATGAAAATAATTGAAAATCAGTCTTTTGACAGGGAACGGGCCTTTTATGGATGCAGGGATATTCTGGCAGGAAACTGCTCTTTTGACGGGCCGGCAGATGGCGAGAGCGCAGAAATCCGACGTGGAAGCAGTAATCACTACAAAGGCAGACAGCATCAAAAATCCTTTGTCCGGGCAGATTCAGGTGCCGGGAGCCGGGGAAGTGATTATCGATGATGAAAAAGCAAAAGGGCAGGCTGTCATAAGCACAGGGCTTGCAGATTGCTGCAGGATGTGCAGCTGTGCCCGACAGAGAAGTTTTCACATGCTTCAGGAAATACCTGCCATTTGAAACAAACATGACATACAGCTGTCACGATACGTCTGTTATCATAACAGGAAAAAAGAAAACATGCCGGAATAAGGCATGGAGGAGGCTGGCTATGAAATTAGATGGATTTGGAATTATGGCAGACGATATGGCGGCTATGATACGGTTTTACCGCGATGTGCTGGGATTTGACATCAAGGAAGATGAGAATGCAGCCAATGTATTTCTGGAAAAAGACGGCACCCTGTTCCTTCTGTATCGCAAAACAGATTTTGAAAAAATGGCAGGCAGGAAATTTACGTATTGCTCCGGGATAAACGGGCATTATGAAATAGCGCTGAGCGTGGAAAATTATGCAGCAGTAGATAAGGCATATGCCGAAATTACTGCTGCCGGGGCACAGGGCATACTCGAACCAGTCACGGAGCCATGGGGACAGAGAACATGCTATGTTGCAGACCCGGAAGGAAATCTGGTTGAAATCGGTTCTTTTGTAAAGGAATCATGATTCATATTTTTTCAGGCGGCAGAAGCAGGCCGAGCAGTATCTGCAAAGGCCTGGCGGCCTGCTTCGGACAGGCTACGGCCCGCCTTGCAGCTTTGTCAAATCCCACACAGCCGTTTCCCCAATCTGCTGCATATAATCATCCGGGTTCAGCCCGTCGATTTCCGGCATGTCAATGATATAAAAGGTAACCGTCAGCTGCTGTGCATCCTCTGCGACCCATGTCAGCACTGGCGCATCCTTTTGCGGCACAAAGCTGTTTTTCAGATACCCCCTGCCGTTTCCAAAAGAACCGCAGTCGAATTTCGTCATGCGGCCCTGTTCGTCTACAGCATGCAGCTCAAAATCCTGGTAATACATGGCATCTGCGGAAATATGAAACGTGATTTTCTGTTCCAGCTCATTCAGGCTCAGTTCATCCAGTGTTATTTCGGAGCCGTCCGGCAGGGTATAGCGGATGCCAAGTGCCATGGTCTTTGTATCGGCATAAATTTCGGAGCCGTCTGCCTTAAATTGAAACACCCATTCGCCTTCGTGAATCTGGTTTTGGTCAGAAAGCCGAAGCTCATAGCTGTGCTCGCCAGACAGGTCAAAGCCGCTTAGAAGATAATCGGTGCTTTCCCTGCGCATGGTTCTGCGTTCGCTGTCAAATCCCCAGGATGAGCCGCTGCCGGCGCATACAGACTGTCCGTCAATCAAAAGCTCCGAGTACAGTGACAGGGAATTGTCCGCATCGGTCATAGGCTGCCCGTCCTCACGCTGCGTGGTAAACCGGACGTACAGCTTTTCCGGCGCGGCAATGGCTTCTTCCAGTGTGATGACATAATCCCCGCTGCTGACAGAAGTATGGATGATTTCGGTATAATGGGACATTCGGCTTTCCGGGCTGAATACAGTGCTCAGGGTGACGTGGATTTTCTCAATCGCTGCCTGCACCTCGTTGTGGAAAAGGCCGGTTACCGCTGCCATAAGCAGAATGCAGGCTGCGGCAGCAGGCAGGCGTCTGCGGCGCTTTTGGGCTTTTTCCTGGCGGATAGCAGCAAGCATATGATTGCGGTACTGTTCCGTTACGGCATCATCTGGCTGTTTTTGAAAAAAGGACGCAGCATTATCCGTCCCGTCCATCGGGTCAGCGATTTCGTTTGCAAGCATATAAAAATCCTTATTCATAAATGACATCTCCCTTCTTTTTCTGCCATCATGCGCAGTTTCTTTTTACCGCGGAAAAGCCGGACATACAGGCTGTTTACAGTCAGTCCCATATCCCTGCTTACCTGGTGCGGTTCTTCTTCCCTTGCATAAATCCGCAGAAACAGTTCCTGGTCTTTTGGTGCAAGGCAGGACAGCAGTGCCTGTGTTTCCTCGGACAGCTCCTGTTCGATGAGTGCAAGCAGGCTGGTGTCCTCAGCCGGAATTTCCAGTCCGTCCAGACTGGCAACGGACAGCTCACGGCTGGCCCTTCGCAGGCAGTCAATAGCCTGCAGCCTTGCAATTCCGCCAGCCCAGTTTTTAAAACTGCCCCTGGATGCATCAAAGCTGTCAATGTTTTTCCAGATACCAAGGAAAATATCGTTCATGCATTCATCCACCCTGTCGGGAAGGGCATACAGCCGCCTGCATACAATCGCCCTTAAATAACCGCTGTAAGTTTCGATAACATACAGAATGCCTTCTTCCTTCTTTCTGCGGATAAGAGAAATAAAATTTTTTTCATTTGCTTTCATAACCGTGCACCTCTTAACATTATTTGCTGGCTGATGAACTGCCTTCTATATAGGATTCCGGTTTTGAAAGGAGAAATCTTACATATTTTTGAATTTTTTGGTGGAATATTCTGCCAGAATCCTGCCAGCGGCCGTCATCTGCTCCGGGTCTGGCTCCCAGCTAAACTGGATTTCCACAATCCGGTTCTCATAGCAGAGCAGATAGTGGTCAATATAACCGCTGCTCCAGCGCAGGCGGTATGCGTCCTGTGCCAGCCATGGCGAAGGGTCTGACGGTTCATAGTGGTTTGCAAATGCCTGGCCGTCTGAGATATCATATTTTTTCGCGTTCAGCAGGCTTTCTTTGCACAGGGAATAAAGAAACGGCAGCCGGATGTCTGTAATGGTATATTTCAGTTCCGGGAGCTGTGAAATGTGTGTGCTGTCGTAACGCGGGTGCTGCCACATTTCGTACTGTGCGGCCAGCAGGGATTCGCTGCTGCTGCGTTCTCGGATGTATTCCTCGGATTCCGGAACGGGAAGCTGCTGCAAATCCTGAACGGTTAAAGGCAGGTTATCCTGATAGATGGGAAATGTGGCCCCGTTGTGTTCGTAGGTGTCGTGTTTTCCGTACAGCAGGCCGTTTGCAGATGCATAAAGAATGCCGGATGTAATGCCTGCAAGCAGGACAGCGGAGAATACAAAGCTGGAAACAAACGTGACGGTACGGTTGACATTCCGGGAAACTTTTTTCCGTTTGAGCAGCTGCTTGATTCCGTTTACCAGAAGTATTACGGCAAATGTATAACACAGCATGGAAATGCACGTGATTTTCAGCAGGGGAGATGCACATGCAAAAACGGTAGCCAGCCAGTATGCAAAGCCTGCCAGCACGGCAGCGCCGATGATTTTTTGTAAGAGGATGCGGCTTTTGCTGTCTGGAAATTCACCCCGTGCGGCAGCCTGCCTTGCTTTTTTCAGCCACCAGAAATATCCGCCTGTTTCATGGATGCACAGCAGAAAGACCATCAGCCATGCAAAGCCGGTAAAAAGGCTGGAAGCGCTTGCAAGCAGCCGGATGGGATTGTCCAGCAGCGTCTGTACGAACAGGCCCCCGTTCAGCAGGGAGAGCAGCAGCAGTAACGCATGCGACGGCAGATAGCTCTTTTTTGCGGCAGCATGAATCATTTCCAGTTCCAGTTCTGGTTCTGTTTCGATAGGGGCGGGATTTTCCCGGCTGTTATAAAATACCTGCATCTGCGCGCAGGTCATGGCACAAATCCATCCGGTATGCGCGCAGAAGTCCTGAAACTGCTTCTGGCCCTCGCCTGGTTCCGGGTCAAATTCGGATGCTTTTGGATAATAGGAAACAAAAAAGTGCAGCTTCTGCGGCTTGATTCTGCGGTAAGTCCAGCCAAAAGAAGACATTTTTTCGATAAGCCAGCCCTTTTCGGCCATTTTCGTCAGATGCCGTGCAATTCCCGTATAGTCAAAAAAGGAAAAAAGCTCGATTCTTCGTTTTTTATCTTTCATATGGATTCCCCCTCTCCAAAAACAGCGCGGTAATCAGCGGCCCGCGCACAGATGCGCGCATATTCCAGGTCCAGCATTTCCCTGCCCTTTTCTGTCAGGATATAGCTGCGCCGCCGCCCTTCCGCCTTCGTTTCGCGTATCATGCCAGCGGCCAGAAACTGTTCCAGCAGCGTGTAAAGCGTGCCGGAACCAATGCTGACGCGCTGGCCTGTCATAGACGGGATTTTATCCAGAATAGCAATCCCGCAGCATTCATCTTTTAAGCAGAGCAGTGTATAAAACATCTGCTCCGTCAATGTCTGGAATTTTGGCCTGGGCATGGTTTACCTCCTGATTCTGATTCCCGGGAAGCTGCGTTCCAGGCAGTCCTGAGCTTTAAAACCTGATTATTGTGCAGCTTCCAGATTCCGGGAACCGGTGTTTTCAGCAATCTCGAATATCGAGTATTTAATGTTATTATATTCTCGATATTCGAGATTGTCAAGAAAAAAGAAGGATGATTTGTCTGAAAGGCAGGAATAGGCAGTTTTGCTGACATATGCTATACTTTTGTTACGCGATACATTGAAAGAACCCAGCAAAAGAGGGAGCAGCTGTTTATGAACGGGCGGAATATGGAAAGGAGTGCACTTTATGTCAGTTGTTAATATAGAAATGCCAGAAGAAATGGTGTCTTTTGTATTGCCGGCAAACAAGGAAGAACAGTTAAAAAGAAATGCAATGATGCTGTATCCATATGTTCATGATGGGATTATTTCACATGGCAGAGCTGCGGAAATCCTTGGAATATATAAAATAGACTTGATTGTCTTATATGGAAGGCTGGGAATCCCCTATATTGAAATGACAGTTGAGGAAATAGACGAAGAATTGTCGACGGCTGCATCGCTAAAGGAAGTGATATCATGATTGTAATTTCAGATACAACACCAAAACGAAGCACAAATGATTAAAATGCAGAATTTCTTTGGGTGATGCCGGTAGAAAATATGAAATCGGTGAGTATTTTCCGCCGTGTTACAGGTCTTGATTTGGGAGAGAGCGAAGCGCTTATTATGTATGACGAACAGAAAGCAGATTTGTTATTGATTGATGAACGAAAAGGACGAAAGGTTGCAAAACAGCTGAATACAAGATATATAGGAACAGCAGGTATTTTAATGCAGGCTTATGATATGAAATTGATGCAGCAGTCAGAGATAGAAAAAATAGCTGGAGCATTCTCATTCAGTTCAAGTAAAGAAAGGTATCTTATTTACAGCCTGATAACGAATTATAGAGATGGATGCCTGTTCGCTGGCTGTTATTTGGAACGAAGAACTTATTGAAGCCCTTGTAAAAGCTGCCAGGGCAGCATTTCTGTCTTTAAAAGAAACGGCCAAAGAACATTTTTATTTCTATGCGTTTATATTTGATGAGGGCTTGCATCCATATATTTCAGCATGGTCTTACGAAGCTTTGGAAAAATCGATGATGGAACAGCAGATACCGGAGGAAGATAAAAGCTGGTGGAAATGGGACAGCGCAGATTCTCCCTATGCTGGTTATGGATCTGACGAATTGAAACTGCAAAGGAACGGGAACGTGTAGTGATTCATGCAGAACAGGCACCGCCTGACGAAGATAGCCCAGAATACAGCAGGGCGTTGCGGTTAAATCCATCTTCGGCCCTGCTGTCTGAATATTTAGAAACATGTGAGTAAATGGGGAAATGCGGAGACATGCAGCAGATATATCAGCATAGCCCGTCAGAATGATTCTGTCTCGTCCGCGTCCTTATCCTTATCTTTAATATTCTCTTTATCCTGCGCCTGGGGCTCTGCTGCCAATGCGGCCCTGCGCAGCCCCCTTCCCCGGAAGCGTTTCCAGAAAATCCGCAAAAGCACAGCTGCCGCAATCCCAAGCGGAACCAGTACCGGAAGCGAGCTGATTATCCAGACTGCCGCAGAACGCAGCCACTGGCCGACGGCATATAAATTATCTGAAAACCGGTCTGAAACCTCTTGAAAGAAGGATGCCCGCACAGGCGTCACGCTGGTTGTGCGCTCTACTTCGTAAACATCCAGGTAAACGGTGCTGTAGTCAATCAGGTTATCATACATCCGCAGCTGGGATTCATACGATTCAATCTCGTACCGTACCTGTGTCAGCTGGCTTTGCAGGGCAATAATGTCTTTCAGCTTTTCCGCCTTTTCCAGCAGCCTGAGCAGGGTTTCCTGTTCGGTGCGGAGAGCCTTGACATGGATTTCCATATCTGCATACTGCAGGGTTACGTTTTCAGAGCTGCGGCTGCGGTATGTTACGTTGGATTCTTCATCCAGCATAGATGTCAGCTGCTCCATTTTGTCAGCCGGAATGCGAAGCGTCATATGTGCATAGCGGTTTACACCGTCAGACACGCTGCCGTTTGTTTCAGAATTTTCAACATAGCCGCCCAGCGTTTCTGTCTTTGCGGTTACCTTTTCATAAAAAGAGTCAAATTCCTTTGTTTCGGTCGTGTAATTATATGTATAGATGATTTTCTGGTTCTGGCTTTTGACCGTGCCTGTACTCATGCCGCTGCTGTCGGTACTGCCGCTGTCCATGTCGGCATCATCGGCAGCCCCTTCTGCTGGGGCAGAGTCAGCGGACTTTCTGACCGCCAGTTTTTCATCCGCAGCATTCGAGGCAAAGGAATCGGAAGCGGCGGAGCTGGTCTCCTGAGAAACCGCTGTTTCGCCGGCACTGGCACCGCATCCGCCAGCCGCAAGGCTGAGTCCCAGCAGGCCTGCCAGCATCATTGCTGTAATATGTTTTTTCATAGAAATTCCCCCTGTCTGATTTCTGATTGTTGTGTTCTTATAAATAAAAACGCAGAAAGAGAAGGGGTGGTTGCGGTCATATAAATTTTTTTAAAAATTTTTTCCGGCAATCAGGCATGCAATTTCCACCGCAGTCACGGAAACCGGATGTGCAGCGGCATATGCAGCGGCCTGTTCCTTCGTGCAGCCGTCATCCAGACGCATGGCAAAGCGGTTCAGGGCTTTCAGTTCTTCTAAAAGCGGTTCAAAACCCAGGCCGCGGTCGAGCAGTATCGTTTCCCCGCGTTTCTGCTCGTATTCGCAGGTTGAAATAATCTGCATGCACAGCTTTAATTCCCCGCGGATATCCGATGCTTCCATCAGCACGTCCGGGCGTTTTTCCAGCTCCTGCAGGAAATACTGCTTTGCGCCGGCAATATCCCTGCGGGCAAAAAAGGCAGACATCTGGTTCTTGATTTCCTCGGTCTCCCGCTTTTCGGCGCACATTCCAACGCAGCTTTCGTAAACATGCAGCTGGTTTCTGGCAATCCAGACCGTGAGCAGGAATTCGGACAAAAATCCATATACCCGCTTCCGGTAATTGTCATATCCCGTCGTATCAATTCTTTGCTGCACTTCGAATAAAATATCAAACAGCCAGGTGCAGTATTCATCATAGAGCTGCTTTGAGCATATCATCATATTTGCAAAATATGTTTCTTTTTTGTGTACCATGTCATGGAACAGGGCGGCATATTCCGGATATTTTTCCGAAACAACCCGCTCGGTTTCCACCAGGTCTTTTTCATCGTGGGTAGAAGCAAAGCCGTCGTAATAAGGCATGCGCAGCTCCAGCTTTTTTGTGACAATCATATCGTACTGCGACAGCAGCTGGCGGATATCCGCCCGGTTATAAAGATGGCCGTCCTCTGCGATAAAATACCTGCGGTAATGGCAGATGCCGATAATATCCGCATCCCGGTAATTTTTCCAGAGCCAGTACACGCCGGTCAGTTCACTGAACCAGGCATTCAGATCTGAAATATGTTCGCCGCTGTCATCCCCCAGAAAGCCAAGCGGTTCATGCAGGGCACGCCCGACCTGGAGCGGGACATACATGTTATCAGGCGGCGGTGTAAATGCTTTATGTGTCATGGCAAAAATCTGTATTTCCGGTGTATTTGTCATAATGGCTGGCTCCTTTCTCCTGTGAACAGGCAGAACTCATCATGCATGGACAGGCAGCTTTGATACAGAGACACAACAGGTGCAAAACGATGCCTGGGATGATGTTTTAGTAGGAAAGTATTTCAGCACCGTCATCCGTGACCAGTACCATGATTTCCCACTGCGCGGATGGCTTGCCGTCTTCCGTGTATACCGTCCAGTCATTGGCTTCGTCTACATAGATTTCCACCCGGCCCATATTTACCATAGGCTCAATTGTAAATATCATGCCAGGAACCATCAGCATTTCTTCCCCGCGCTTGCTGTTATAGCTGACCCATGGGTCTTCGTGAAATTCCAGGCCGACGCCGTGGCCGCCGATTTCACGGACAACGGTATACCCGTTTGCAAAGGCATGGTCGTGGACGGCCTGTCCCATATCGCCCAGCCAGCCCCATGGCCGGACAGCCTTCAGGCCCTCATAGACACATTCTTTCGCCACTTCCACAAGCCTTTTTTTCTCAGGACTGACTTCCCCGATGCAGAACATGCGCGAAGAATCCGAGAAATAGCCGTTTAAAATCGTGGATGCGTCTACATTGACAATATCGCCTTCTTTGAGAATCACATCCGCAGACGGAATGCCGTGGCACACCTGGTCATTGACCGAGGTGCAGACGCTTTTCGGATAGCCTTCATAATTGAGCGGTGCAGGCATGCCGCCCATCTGGGTGGTCTGTTCGTAAACCATGCGGTCGATTTCTTCGGTACACATGCCCGCATGGATATGTTCTGCGACATAGTCTAATACCGCTATGTTGATTTTGGCGCTCTGGCGGATTCCGGCAATCTGGTCTGCGGTTTTAATCATCTCCCTGGCTGGAACCGGGCGTCCCTGGCTGGCAATACGTGCGATTTTGTCATCAAATGCCTGGTGGCACTGCTTGTATTTTCTGCCGCTGCCGCACCAGCATTTATCATTTCTGCCTAATTTTATATGCATGTCTTTGTCCCCATCCTATTTTTGAAATTAAGTTTACGAAATCATACCATGTATCATTATAACCATGTTTTCATTTTTCGCAAGGGATGTGAGGGAATTTTCTATATTTATTTGCGCAGGCAGCAGGCCGGGCAGCGGGCCGGCCTGGGTATTTGGGGGATTACCGCGAAGGGGGTATAAAATATAAAAGAATAGAAGCTGCAACGATTATGATGAGTTTGTTTGATGAGGAACAGATAATGAAGGCGTTTATTAAGAGTGAAAGGCACGACGAGGCGAGAGAAACAGCGGAAAGGCTTATAAAGAAAGGGAAGATGCCGCTTGATGAAATTGCAGAATGTGTTCCGGCGTTATCATTTGACGAATTAAAAGAACTGGAAGCCGGGGTTATGCAGTCAGTATAATCAATGGCATGTTTTTCCTGCTGCGGCAGCCCTGCAGATATCCCTGGCAGGCCGCCCAAAATAAATAACCAGCCCGATTGCCTGACGGAAACTTCGAGCGTGCATGGCAATAGGGCTGGTTTTTAAATTCAGTGATATGTAGACAGTAATCCCGCGTTAATTAATAATTCTGCGGACTGCAATAATGGTACGGTAGGTCGCATTCTGTGTGGTAATGCCCGTCCGGGAGCTCTGCGCACCGACAATCCTTCCGCCGCCCATGTACAGTGCTACGTGTCCGCTGTAGCAGATAAGGTCGCCTGGCTGGGCCTCGCTGTAGCTGACGCCCCTGCCGCAGCCTGCCTGTGCAGCAGAGCTGTGCGGCAGTGAGTAGCCGAAATGCGCATAAACACTCATTGTAAATCCGGAACAGTCAGCACCGTTTGTCAGGCTTGTGCCGCCCCAGACGTAAGGGTTGCCGATAAACTGTGTCGCATAGCTGATAACGTCGCTTCCGGTTGCGCCAGACGGGCTGACAGCCGGCGTCTGCGGAACAGTAACGGTGACAGACGGAACCTGCGGAGAACTGCTTCCGGAAGAACTGCCTGTACCCGAGCCTGTGTTGGAAGAAGAACCGCCGGAACTGCTGCCGGATGACTGGGACTGCTGATTCTGCTGCGCACGGGCTTCGGCTTCCGCGCGTGCCCTTGCTTCGGCTTCTGCTGCCGCAGCGGCAGCAGCTTCCCTTGCGGCGCGTTCTGCTGCTTCTGCAGCTTCTCTTGCGGCGCGTTCTGCAGCTTCCCTTGCAATCCGTTCTTTTTCTTCTTCGTCACGGATAATCTGGTTTTGCTGCTGGATGGTCTGTTTGTATTCTGCAGCTAATACCTTTGCCTGTGCCAGCTGGGAATCAAAATCATCCATGTCCGATTCTTTCTGGGACACCATGGCGTTTAAGTCTGCTTCCTGAAGCTTGTAATTGTCCTGCATTTCTTCCATTTCGGACTGTTCTTCCAGAAGCTGGGATTTTAAATCAATAACCTGCTGTTTGGTTTCCTTATATACTTCCAGCTGCTCCTTGTCATAATCGTATACGGCATTGTAGTAGTTTACCCTGTTTAACAGGTCGGTCATGCTCGAAGCGCCAAGCAGCGTTTCGAGCATGGTGTTGTCACCGTGCTCATAAATGCTGCGTACCCGTTTTTTCATGCGTTCGTACTGGTCGGTTTCTTCTTTCTGTGCAGCCTTTAAATCAAGGCTGGCCTGCTTGATTTCCTGCTCTTTTAAATCCAGCTCGTCGGAAAGGATATCCATATTTACGAGAAGCTCAACCAGCTCCGCGTCCAGTGCATTGATTTCCTTTTGCAGCTCCTGCTGGCGGGAAGTAATGCTGCTGATATTGTTATTTACAGAATTTAAGCTGCTTTCAGCAGCTTTTTTTGCATCCTCTGCCTGGGATTTGCGGGTTGTTGCAAATGCAGGCTGCAGGGAAGTAAGGCTGACAGCTGTTATAAGCAGCAGGGATGCGAGTTTTTTGGATGTATGTGCGTTATATGCAGTAAGTTTTTTCAATGTAAGGCTCCTTTGTGTGTTGTCCACGGTTTCTCGCAATAGTATAGCATGGCTTTTATATAATTTCAACCGGACACCCGCATGAAAAATGATAAAAAAGTGTGAACTTTTTTTGAATTTTTACAGCATTTTCGCTATGTTCCGTGAAACAGGATGTAAGAAAACAAAAAGCAGGACATTCAGATAAGCTTTAAGTGCCTGCAGCACCCATCTGTTTTACAATTAAGAGCTTATCGCCCCGGCTGACATTTTCGCTGGACAGCTGGTTCATCTGCATGACATCGTCAACGGTCGTGTGGTGTTCTTTTGCGATGTCCCATAAACGGTCGCCGGATTTTACAATATACCCGGCAATGCCTGGCTGTTTTTCGTACTGCTCCAGGTCGACCGGCTGGCGGTTCATGCCGGTAATCAGCGAAGTGTTTTCCTGGCGGAATACAATCGCATCCAGGCCAATGACAGCCTTGATGTCTGCCTGGCTGTTGTCGGCCAGAATCACGGTCAGCTGGTCGACGCCGGCAGACAGCTCGAATGTATCTTCCGGGCGGATGCCTTCTGCTTCTATCTGTCGGCTGAACGGAATGACGCCTTCTGCAATACCGATTGGCATGTCGTCGCTGGCCGTAATGTAAAGCATGCGTACCTTTAAAATGCCTTCTGCTTCAATGCCGTCCGGGACAATGCGGCTGTCCTCGATAAATACCTCCCCGACGCTGGCACACAGCTGCAGGATTTCCGCCGGCTGGTTTTCGATTAAAATCTGGTCTGCAATTTTAAACTTGGAGTCATTTTTTACCAGAAGGTCCTGCAGTAAAAACGACTCCCGTTCCAGAATCAGGTCATCCTGGAGCGAATAGGCGTCTTCCAGAATCTGCTGGTTTTCCTCGCGCCATATCCTTAAATAAAAATCGAGCGTGCCTTCCAGTGTCAGGATGCGGTTTTCGCCGTCTTCATCCTCTGCGGGCGTCACTTCCAGCTGCACCTGCAGCGGAACAAGCTTGAAAAGCGTTTCCGGGTCGCAGACGCTGCATTCAATCCGTTCATGCAGCGCGACGGTTGTTTCCATGCACTGCACCTGTTTTTCGTCTTCCTCGCCCTTGTAGAGGATATTGACCAAAAGCTCCCCGGTCAGTTCGATTTCCCCGGCGCGGATGCGGCTGTCCAGTCCGCGCAGCTGCACAGACTGCCATAGCAGGCGGCTGATATTCGGGCGGTTGGAAGGCAGCAGGATTTCGCTGTGAATGCGGCAGATGTCTTTTTTCTGGGTCAGCAGCTGCAGCATTTTCTGCTGTTTGTATAAAGCCTGTACCGAAGGGTCTTCGATGCCGGTCGGAAGCTCAATCTGCTGTTCCATCTGGTCTGCCGCGTGCAGCTCGAGCAGCGCGCGGATATTGAGCTTGCGCGAATTAATCATGCCAAGCGTCAGATCTTCCATGCTGCTTTGCAATACAAGCTGGTCGGTTTCCTGAACGCCTTCCATATGTATCGTTTCGGTAAACGGCACTTCTCCCTGCAGGCTGCAGATGCTTCCGGATTCCGTGCATTTATAAAGCGCCTGGAACAGCAGCGCGCCGTTAATGACTGCCTGGTCCGGCTCGACTCTTGTTTCGTGGATGCGGGCAGTTCCCTTGCGGTCAATCAGCTTAATCATGTCCGGTTCATAATCTGGCAGGTTAAAATCATTTTCGACCGTAATCTGGATGGATGCCCGTCCCCTCTCCTGGTTTGTCTGCAATAGCTTCTTTATAAAATCCAATAAAAAATCCTCCAATACGAAATCTTTTTTATATCTTATTCCGCATCGAAGGATTTTATGAATCAGATTGTAAATTCGGGCGTTATCCAGACATGCTCGAATGCTCCGCCCAGCCAGAACAAAAAATCCTGACTGGATGGAGCATTAACACAATTTCATCCGGATATCCCGGGTAATAATGTCTGAATAACTGAAAGACAGCAGCTGTGGCGGATTTTTTTCATCCTTGTCATCTACCAGCACCGTAAATACACTCGGGTATGCACCCTGTATAATTCCGCTCTGGATATCTACTTTATTCCGGCCCCTGTCAAGCTGTATCATTACCTTGCTCCCGCATTGCTGATGCACAGAAGCACGCACTTTATCTATTTCTGTCCGCTGCATTTGTCTTGTCCTCCTCTTACCGCATTTTGCCGCATCCCATGTTCCCCAAAACAGGGATGCGGTCTGAAACACTAGATATAGTATAGCACTCTGCTATGTAAAAGTCAATATTTTCCCTATTCAAATACTATATTTTGGTTATACTTTTTTGTCTTTACCACAATATATGGATAACTGGGCTTTTTTTGAGGGTCTGAACCGTTCTTTGGGCCGAGCAGCTCGGTATCAAAATATAGTGCATTTTTGGTCAGGTACAGGTCGCGCACAACGATGCTGTAGCCCCCGGTTTCCTGTTCCCCATAGCCGTGGACAAGGTAAAGGTCATCGTTATTTTCGAACGAAATTTTAAATTCGGCTTCTTTTTTCTGATTGATGACTTCAAGCAGCTTTTCGGGAATGTAGTTATCTTCTACAATGGTGTAGCTGACGTCTTTTATTTTCTGTCTGTCTGTGCCGGACATGCCGCAGCCGGCAGCGAAGGCGAAAAGGAGTGCGGCCGCAATTGCAGCCAGAAGCGCGGCACAGCCGCGGTGATGGGAAAAGCATGATTTCAAAGTGGTTTTGATGCGGGGATTTATCGTCATTTTAATACTGCCAGGGATTTCTTGTTTTTATTGTATGAGGGCAGCTTATCCGGTATGCAGCCTTTTTTGCGCAGATTTCTCGCAAAAAAGATTGCAAATGCCCGGAATATCCCATATAATTGATAAAAAAATAGAAACAGGCTGCTTTGCACGCTCGAAGCAGCCAGGCAGGGGGAAAGTCATGATTCGAACCATTTTGATTGCATGTTTTTTGCTGCTTTTTTTTATTGCAGGCGTATTTATCTGGGGCATCACGAGCATTATCGGACGCTTTGACAAATATAAGCAGGATATGATATGCCTGCGTGCCGTGCAGTTTGCATTTAAAACCGTGCTGTTTCTTTCCGGCGTCAAGGTGGATGTCCATGGAGAAGAACATGTGCCGAAGGACGAGGCGGTGCTTTATATCGGCAACCACCGCAGTTATTTTGATATTGTCATCACCTATGCCAGGTGCCCGCGCCTGACAGGATATGTAGCAAAAGACAGCATGCTGAAAATCCCGTTTCTGCGAATCTGGATGAAACGGCTGCACTGCCTGTTTTTAGACCGTACCGATATCAAGGCCGGGCTGAAAATGGTGCTTACCGGAATCGACCAGATAAAAAACGGCATTTCCATGTGCATTTTCCCGGAAGGGACAAGGGCAGACGGGGAAAACGAGACGGATATGCTGCCGTTTAAAGAGGGAAGCTTAAAAATGGCAGAAAAAACCGGATGCCCGATTATTCCGATGGCGATTGTAAATACGGCAGATATCTTTGAAAAGCATGTGCCGTTTGTCAGGAAAACGCATGTGGTACTGACATACGGGGAGCCGGTATATGTAAAAAACCTGGATAAAGAACAGAGGAAGCATCTGGGAAGCTATACACAGGGGATTATCCGCAACATGCTGGAAAACGAGCTGAAAATGCAGGAGCAGATTTCGCAGCAGGCTGGATAAAATATAGAGCTGCAGGAATCTGGTGCTATGGCGGATAAGAATGAGAAATAGCAGCATTTGATGGATAAGCCAGAAAACCAGGGGCTGCCATATTAAGAGGAAGACTTGCAAATATTGTTTTTAAAATAGCAATATTTTGCAGAAGATTCTCTTAATACGGCAGCCCCTGGTTTTTTATATGGTAATGATTTCTTCCACCACTTCAGGAAATTCCATAAAGTGCGATGCTTTTACGAGAATGGAATCGCCTTCCTGTAAAAACGGCAGCAGTTCTTTGAGCATCTCGTCGCGGGATGCAAATACATGCACATCGCATGCGGGATGATGCTCGCGTACCGCCCTTGCGGTTTCCTGTATCAGTGTTCCGGCACAAAACAGCACATCAATCTTTTTTTCGGCCACATGCATGCCGACCTCATAGTGGAGCGTGCGCTCATTTTCCCCAAGGTCGCCCATATCGCCCAGAACGGCAACGGTTCTGCCTTCTGCGGTTGCGAGAATATCAAGCGATGCTTTCATGGAAACAGGATTGGCGTTATAACAGTCGTCGATAATCGTCATGCCGTGGTTTTCAATCAGGTTCGTCCGTCCGTCAATGGTTCTGGCCTGTTCGATGCCGGCCTTGATTTCTGCAATTGTCAGGCCGAGTCTTGTGCCCGCTGCTGCGGCAGCCAGGGCATTGTATACATTGTGCGTGCCGGGAATCGGAATGCGTGTGTCAAAGGCTCCCTGCGGCGTATGGATGGTAAGGCGGATGCCTTTCAGCCCGAGATTTTCAATATGTTCGGCATAGAAGCTTTTGCTGCCATAGGCTGCTCCCTGCGGCTTTTTCGTTCCGATGCCATAAAAGACAGGCTCATTTCCCTGTACGGTACCGACAGATGCGAGCATGTCGTCGTCTCCGTTTAAAATCACGGCAGCGTGGTCTTTTAAATGGTCAAACATTTCTGTTTTTGCTTTTAAAATACCGGCCCTTGATTCCAGCGTTTTTAAATGTGCCAGGCCGATATTTGTAATGACCGCAATATCCGGGCGCGAAATGGAAGCCAGGCGGTGCATTTCCCCGAAATCGGAAATGCCCATTTCCAGCACGGCAGCCTGGTGCTCCTCGCGCATTTTAAATACGGTCAGCGGAAGGCCGATTTCGTTGTTGTAATTGCCCTTGGTTTTGTGCACGCAGAATTTCTGCGATAAAACAGAAGCCATGATTTCTTTGGTGCTCGTTTTGCCGACGCTTCCGGTGATTCCGACTACCGTTACATCCAGATTAGCCAGATAAAATGCGGCCAGGTCTTTGAGCGCCTGTTTGGTGGATTTTACCAGAATACAGGGCCTGGAGCTGTCTATTGGCTGTTCGGACACGACAGCCAGCGCGCCGTTTTCAAAAACCTGGCTGATATAGTTATGCCCGTCTGTGCGTTCGCCCCTGATTGCAACGAATACATAATCTTCCTGGACCTTGCGGCTGTCGATAACAATGCCCTGAGCAGTCAGAAACTGCATGGCATTTGCCCCGATTAACTGGCCGTGGCATGCATCTGCCATAGCCTGCAGTGTCATTCCTTTCATGCTGTTTACTCCTTATGCTGCGTTTTGTCTAACGAAATATGGATTATTTTTTCACACAAATCATCAAAGCCCATGCCGATGGCCTGTGCTTCCTGCGGAATCAGGCTGGTCGGTGTCATGCCGGGCAGCGTATTGGCTTCCAGGCAGAATATCCGGTTTTGGGCATCCAGCATGAAATCCACTCTGGCATAGGTGTCCAGCTCCAGCACTTTTGTGACTGCGACCGCATACTCCTGCATCTGGCTGGCAATGGCAGGCGGCAGGTCAGCGGGACAGGTCTCTATGGTGCTGCCGGCTTTATATTTGTTTTTGTAATCATAAAAGCCTTCCAGCGGCGCGATTTCGATAACCGGAAGTGCCCTGGATTCGATAACGGCAATGGAAAATTCACGGCCCTCAATGTAGTTTTCCAGCAGGATTTCCGTTTCCAAGCGGAATGCTTCATCCAGCGCGGCTTCATATTCTTCCGGCGTGCGCACGAGGGAAATGCCGACGCTGGAACCGCCGCGGCATGGCTTTACAATGCATGGCAGCGACAGGCCGGTCTGTGCAAAATTGCTGATGCGTGCAGATTTTTTCATGGAAATGCCGTCCGGTACAGGAATACCGCTGGCGGAAAAAAGGCACTTGCTCAGTTTTTTGTTCATGGCAATGGCGCTGCTGACATAATTGCTGCCCGTGTAGCGGATGCCGAACAAGTCAAATGCTGCCTGAATCCGTCCATCCTCGACATTTTCACCATGAAGCGCCAGAAAGACAATATCAGCCATCCGGCACAGCTCTATGACATTCGGGCCGAAAAAACAGCCTGACTGGTCTTCCCGCATTGCCTTTACCTTTTCCAGGTCTGGCGCCGTGTCCGGGACACCGGTTACCTGCAGGCTGGTTTTGCTTCCTGCGGCAAACAGTTCTTCCGGGTTATCACCCGTCCTGCCGCAGCCCATAAATACGTCAAGCAGCATTGTCTGGTGCCCTTTGCGGCGCAGTGCTTCGTTTACCATGCTGCCGGTTGCTAAAGATACGTCCCGTTCCGTGCTCAGGCCGCCTGTTAAAACGACAATTCTCATATTGCTTACCTCTTTCTGAAAGTGTGGTTTCTTTTGTATTTATAGTAAACCATTTGGCGGGACATGACAATAAATATTCGAAAATATTTATGAAACCGGGATGCTTTTACGGCTGCATGATAAAAGCAGCCCGGTTTGCGGCCGGACTGCTTTGCGAAAGCGCTTTTAATGTGATGCCATATCTTCTGTACAATATAATAAAAAATTCTGTTTCATCAGTTCTTCCATGCTCTGATTTACAGCCGGCTGCCTGCACCAGCCGAATATATTTTTTCCAAGTGCATATAATGAGTTTGCTTCTTCAAGGCTGCCGAGCTTCATGCTGAGAATGGATAGCTGCAGTATGAGCTCCGGCATTGCATAAACGGCGCCTGTGTCGAAACATCTTTTCAGTCCCTGCATCAGGACGCGGTATGCTTCTTCATAATAGCCGCTCTGGCGGAGTGCATTACCCATGTTACAGCTTATGACAGGCAGCAGACTGCTGTAGTTTTCCAGGCTGCCCTGGATTCCATGATATAATTCGTCCCAGATCTGGTAAGATAAATCACACAGTCCCAGTTCGAAATAATTGACGGCTACGTTATTCAGTGTTTTGATACCCAGTTCTTTGTCCGGAGACATGAGAAGCTGGTAGTATGTCATATTTACCCCCTCACTTTCTTGCGCTTCCTGTATTATTGTAGTATATCCGGCTGGATTGAGACAGTGTCAGTTCGGCCGTTTTCCGCGTCAGTTTGTACGCAGCGTGCTATTTGCCTGGGAAAATACGCGTGAAACTGGTACTATTAGAGCGTGTCTTAAAAATGGTTACGGTTTACTCCGTGACCAGTAACCTTCGCAAATCCATCTTAAATTCAATACGCGAATGGGATTTGCTCACTTCGGAATCACGTTCTTACGGACTTTGCAGTGAATGCCCCTGGGGCAGACCCTGCAAAGTCCTGTGTGAACAGTAACTAAAAATGCTTTCATTAAGAAAAACCGCCTGCGGGAGGATGGAAAAGAAAACGGGATATCAGGCTCGGAATCAGGGTGCAGCGGCTGCATGAAAAGCGGCATAGCCAGGTATGCATGGCTATGCCGGAATATGTTTGATTTATAAATATAGAAATCCTGCAAAATGTTCTGGTTCTTGTGATTTGCAGGAAAGGCACTGGAATATTTCAGAATTTTATACATTTACCCTGCAGGTCAGTTATCAGCTTCTATCAGGCCGTAGTTGCCGTCCCTGCGTTTGTATACAACGTTTACCTCGTCGGTTTCGGCGTTGCGGAATACATAAAAAGCATGTCCGAGCAGTTCCATCTGTATGCAGGCATCTTCCGGAAACATTGGTTTCATTCCAAATTTTTTGGAACGGATAATCTGGATTTCTTCTTCCTCTGACGCTTCGGAATCAATAAATTCCTGCTTGAAATTGCCGGAAGCCTGCTGCTGGCTTACCAGCTTCTGGCGGTATTTTTTTAACTGTGATTCGATGACTTCCTCTACAAGGTCAATCGTGACATACATGTCATTGCTTTCCTGTTCCGCGCGAATGATATGTCCCTTTACCGGAATGGTAACTTCCATTTTCTGGCAGCGCTTTTTGGTGACACTGAGTGTAACATTCACAATTGTATCAGGTGTAAAATATTTCTCCAGCCGAGACAGCTTTTCCTCCACTGCAGAGCGCAGGCCTTCCGTGATGTCTAAATTTTTGCCGCTGATTGTTATGCGCATATCATCACCCCTTCATTTTTTACTAAAGTTATAGATAACTTTGAAATGATTGTAGCACAAACTGGATGCTTTTCCTAGTAAAATATTGATAAATTTGTGAAAATATTATAATATCGTTACGGTTCATACAGGACTTCGCAGGGTCTGCCCCAGGGGCATTCATTGCAAAGTCCGTAAGAAAATGATTCAAGCGTGAGCAGATCCCATTCGCAAAGCGAATTTAAGATGGATTTGCGAAGGTTACCGGTCACGGGTGAACAGTAACATAATATCGTTGTTGTTTCCGGCAGGACGCTGCCAGAAAAACAGAAAGGATGGGGAATGCATGACAGCAGCATTTATTTCAGGAGCATCACATGGGATAGGGAAAGCAATTGCGGCAAAGCTTGCTTCACAGGGATGCAGCCTGGCACTGAACTGCAAAAACAGTGCAGATGCATTAAAGGAGCTCTGCCTGGAACTGGCAGATACACATGGAGTAACGGCGCTGCCGCTTATCGGGGATATTGGCAGCTATGCGGATGTCTGCCGGATGTTTGCACAGGCACAGGAACGGCTTGGAAGCATCGGGCTGCTGGTAAATAATGCCGGCATATCCAGAATCGGACTGATGAGTGACATGGAAGCGGAAGAATGGGAAAATATGATTGCAGTCAATCTTTCGTCTGTATTTTACTGCTGCAAGCTGGCAGTGCCCGGCATGGTCAGGAAAAAATGCGGGAAAATCCTGAATATTTCTTCGGTATGGGGTGAAACCGGCGCATCCTGCGAAGCAGCCTATTCAGCAGCCAAGGGCGGGGTCAATGCGTTTACAAAAGCACTGGCAAAGGAGCTTGCTCCAAGCAATATCCAGGTTAATGCGATTGCATGCGGATGCATTGATACACGCATGAATGCGGGGCTGGCCATGGAAGAACGGGCAGCGCTGGAAGAAGAAATCCCGGCAGGAAGGTACGGAAGGCCAAAAGAAGTGGCAGAGCTGGCATGGCAGCTGCTGTCAGGGCATGAGTACCTGACCGGGCAGGTTATCCGTCTGGATGGGGGATGGATATAAAATATTATAAACAGTGTGTGGCTGACCGGGCAGGTTATCCGTCTGGATGGGGGATGATTGAAAATTTTCAAAATAGTATTTGACATTTATCGTCCAATGGTGTATGCTTTTATAAATTATCAGTTTAGTTTAAATGATTATGCATAAAGCAGGAGGGATGGCAGAATGGCTATTTCAGAACGAATCCGTTACCTTGTAAAAAGACATCCGAAAAGCAGGCAGGAAATTGCGGGTGATTTGTTTATTTCCACCGACTGTCTCGGAAACTACATTACCGGGCGCAGATGTCCGGATGCCGCTATGGTGCGGAAGCTGGCAATTTATTTTCAGGTGTCTGCGGATTATATCCTGTGCGTAACGCCGGCTTTAAAGGACACCTTTACACTGCCGACGGTCGGACAGGAGCAGGGGCTTTTGAGCCTGTTCCGCACGATGAATCCCGTGCAGCGGGAGCTCTTTTTGCACAGCGGCTATGGAATCACAAGCTATGCTTCGATTCAGCAGATGCTTCCGGTTATGGAAATACCGGGCGAAACAGTATAGAGATTCCCGGCCATGGAAATACCGGGCGAAACCATTCAGGTATTCCCGGTTTATGGAAATTCCATGCCGGTATAAGCGCTTATTCTGTAATGAGCCGGAAAACTTCCTGCGGCGTATCGGCAATCACGGAAGCTCCGTTTCTGCGCAGAAAATCCGTATCACGGAATCCCCATGAAACAGAAATGCAGTCCAGTCCGGCATTTGCAGCTGTCTGGATATCCACCTCTGAATCACCGATATAGACCGTTTCCTTCCTGCTGCTGTTTAATTCTGCCAGCGCGGCTTCCACCATATCCGGTGCCGGTTTTCGCCGGACGCCTTCCCGTTCGCCGATGGCGGTCTGAATATAGCTGCCAAAATAAGACGCATTCAGTTCTTTTACGGCTTTGTCCAGCTTGTTTGAGACGATGGCCATCCTGCAGCCGGATTCCCGGAGCTTTTGCATCAGCTCGGGCACGCCGTCATATGCGTGTGTCCTGACTTCGCAGTGTGACGTGTAATATTCACGAAAAGCAGAAATGATGTGTTCAAAATCGGGATTGGATTCGCCGCCCGGGACAGCGCGCTGCATCAGGGTGCGGACGCCGTTTCCAACAAAGGTGCGGATTTCTTCCAGCGTGCGTGCCGGGCAGCCATACTGCTTCAGGGCATAATTCACGGCTTCCATCAGGTCTTCCAGTGTATCTAATAAGGTTCCGTCCAAATCAAAGACTACGGTCGTATATTTCATTCGTATGTTCCTGCTTTCTATGAAGGTTTTGTTATTCTCTCCGGTATATGCATAATGCGCCGGCCCTGTTTCGGGCAGGCGCTGTGGCGGAGCTGTTTAATGTATAATCGCGCGGTGTTCCAGGTAATCGACCCAGAGCGGATAATAGTTTCTCTTTATATGGAGCCCGTCAGCTGTGTACATCGAAGCCAGGTGTCCGTTTTTATCGGCATAGAGTGTATCTACATCCAGGTAAAAGATGGTTTCCGAATCGGCCAGTTCCCGCGAAGCTTCGTCACGCAGCCGGAGATTGCGGTTATTCAGCGAGCCGTCAAAATCCTGAATGCCGTAGCTCATCGGGATATTTCCCTGAATATAGATGATGGCGTCCGGCTGGGTCTGCCGGACAGCCTGGATGATTTTTTCATACTGCTGGCGGAACCAGTCCGTATCTCCCATGGACATGTCGTTAATGCCAATCATAATATAAACCTTGCCAAAAGAGTGCCTGTGCAGTGCATTTTCTACCGATATCAGGTAACCGCCTTCGTTTACGATGCACTGTGATAAAAGCTCCCCAATGCCAATGCCTGTCTTGGCATAAAAGGTGGCGTTTGGCAGAAGGCCGCTCTGCTGCATCCCGACCGTGCGGGAATCCCCGATAAACAGGGCATCGGAAAAATAATCTTCGGTAACAGTATGAAAAGTATTGTCCTGGCCGCTGTTCTTTTTTTTGCCGGAATCGTCTTTTTTCTTTCCGCCGCTGCTGGAATTGTCTTTGCTGTCTTTGCCAGAGTCAGCATTGGCAGAATCTGTTTTGCTGTCTTTGCCAGAGTCAGCATTGGCAGAATCCGTTTTATCGTCTTTGTCAGAGCTGCTATTGCCGGAATCCGTTTTATCGTCTTTATCAGAGCTGCTATTGCCGGAATCCGTTTTATCGGACTTGCCTGAACTGGAACTGCCTGCATCAGAATCGTTCTGGCCGTCAGCCTGATTTGCAGAACCATCCAGACTGGCAGGATTCTCTGTGCCGGAATTACTCTGCCCGGAAAGATTTCCGGTACCGGAATTGTCTGGCCCGGACGATTGTTCTGCCTGAACGCCGGCATTCTGACCGTCAGCTGCGGTGCCATCCGGGCTGGCGGATTGCTGCGGCTGGTATACCAGATGCCGTTCGCCGGAACTTATGTCAGGCTGCATTGCGCCATTTCCGGCAGAAAATCCGGCTTCCTGGGAGCCCGCTGGTGCTGCATTCTCCGAATCCGTCTGGTTTGCGTGATAGGCATTTATGGCAAATAAGAGGAATGAAGTCAATGCAATGGTTCCTGATAAACATAAAACAGCTCGTTTGGCAGCTTTCACAGTCGTCATCCTTTCCGGTTATTTTGGTGTACTAGCATCATAACATAAAAGAGCTGGCAGATAAAGGCCTGAAAGAAATTTAGAAAAAAATGGCAGGCCTGCTGACAAATTATTTCATAATTCGCCGTATTATCATGGATTCCCGGACAATATGCCGGGACAGCCAGCCCTGTTTTATCATATTTTTCGGCAGGATAGAAAAGATAAGTTAGGCTTGCAAAAGAATCCGTTCATTTTTGTACAAAATGTTACAAAAATGAACGGATTTTTCGAATATTTTACGTTATTTTACATCTTTTTTACAATATAATACGTTGAAAGCTTTTTATACTCCGGTTCGGAAACGACATTTTCATAGCGGTAGATGCTTAAGAGCAGTCCGAGAAGGATGCAGGTATGTATCATTCCGCTGCCGCCAAATGAAATCAGTGGGAAATAAACACCGGCTGGCGGTAAAATTGTCAGGTTGACTAAAATAAATTCTGCGGACTGCAATCCAAATACAAGGCTGCATCCGAGTCCCATAATCATGCCCAGCTGATTTTTCTGGTGCAGGGAAATATGCAGCAGCCTTGCGCCGAACAGCAGCACAAGCATGACAAGGGCGGCAGCTGTAAGGATGCCAAGCTGGCCGATGGTATAAGCCAGCAGATAGTCGGAAGTACAGTCTGGCAGGAAGCCTGCGGCCTGCGGGCCGGTGCTTGGGCCAACCAGCTGGCTGCTGTTTATAATGCTGCGGATAAGCGCAGGCACATATCCGGCACCGCCCGCGTCGGCCGATGGATTCAGCCACGACGCAAGGCGGGCCAGCTGGTAGCTTTTTAAATTCATGACAAACAAAACGGCCAGGGCTGCAGGAACAGCCAGGACTGCCAGTGCGGTTTTGCGGACAGGAAGCCCAAGCCAGCCTTTCAGGATGGCAGCAGCCAGAATGATGCACAGGATTAAGGTTATGTTCAGGCATAACGGTACCGAGCTTTGCAGGGAAAAGAAAACAGGCAGCACGGTATACAGTAAAATTTTCCACAAATCCTGTTTCCGGCAGCTGCGGTATGAATGCAGCAGTGCGCCATAAAGCGGTACATACAGGTAAAATAATACGGAAATGGAAAAATCAAATCCGCCTATACGCACGATGTTCAGCCAGTACATGCCGGAACGGCCCATCTGCTTCTGGAGCAGGATGAGGAATAAAAACAGCAGGATTCCAGTACACAGCTGCCGGCAGTATGCTGCAATTACAGTATAATCCAGCAGGTAGATGATGCACAGTACGGCAAATCCGAGGACAGCATACTGGAGCTGGTTTTTGAAAAAATAGTCTCCTTCCTGCAGGAGGCTGGAAGATTTCAGGATGGTGTATTGCAGTAAAACGCCTGCTGCGCATAAAGCGGCAATAATCGCAAGCATTCCCCAGGCTGGCTTTGGACGGTGGATGCGGTCAAGCGCAGCACCGGCTTCTTCCGGGCTGCCCATATCTGCAACTGCTTTTCTGGATGCTTCTTCCTGTGTCATGCCGTCTGACAGATAGCATGCCTTCTGGTCTTCCAGATGGCTTTCGACTTCCCTGCGGACGCGTTCCCGTGCGCGTTTTTCCCGAATCTGGGAGAGGAGTGTTTCTATATAATTTGCTTCTATATAACTTGCTTTTGTATCATTTGTTTCTATCCCGGGTGCTTCCCTGCGGTCTTCGTCTGTTTTGTCGGGATATGTTTTGGTTTGGTTTGTTTCCATCATGATAGGTCTCCTTGCAGTTGATTCAGCACGGGTTCAGCGCATGCAGCCCGGCGGCGGAAAGCACGTCAGCAACAGCCTGCGCATAAACCTGCCATTTCTGTTTTTTGTCTTTTAAATACTGGCTCCCGTCTTTCGTAATCTGGTAATATTTCCGCAGCTTGCCAGTTTCAGCTGATTCATAAGAGTCTAACAGTCCCTTGTTTTCCAGGGAATGCAGCAGCGGGTAGAGCGTGCCGGCTTTTAACTCAAAGACGTTTCTGGAACGGTGTCTTAAGGTGTCAATCATTTCGTACCCGTACATATCTTTTTCTTCCAGCAGGCGCAGAATCAGGATTGCGGTGCTGCCTGAAATCAGGCTTTTGTCAATGGACATGGGGCGGCCTCCTTTCTGTTATTTATATCGGTTATCGATATATTATGGGGTTATTATATATCGGTTATCTATATATGTCAAGCGGGAATTTTTCAGGATTTTCAAATTGCTTTTTTCCAATGGCTCAGATATAATGAAAATATAACAGCAGACATCCGGTTTATTACAAAGGAGATGTTTATGAGCGATTTTTTAATGAAACCTAAAATAGATTTTGCCTTTAAAGAAATTATGACAGATGAAAAGGCGCGTGCTGGATTTTTATCTGCGGTATTAAGGCTGAATCCTGTGGATATTGCCAGAACGGAGCTTTTGAATACAAATCTTAGAAAAGTACATGAGGATGACAAGCTCGGCATTCTGGATGTCAGGATTTCCATGAATGACAATACGGAAATTGATACAGAAATCCAGCTTTCAGAATTAAACGTATGGACGGAACGGGCTTTGTTTTATCTTTCGAAAATGTTCACAGAACAGATAGAAAAGGGACAGGGGTATGATGTGCTGAAAAAATGTGTAAGCATCAGCATTCTGGATTTTAAACTCTTTCAGGACGAGAAAGAGTACTATTCCTGCTTTCATATCAGGGAAGATGAGCGGAAATTTTTATTTACGGATAAGATGGAATTCCATGTGATAGAGCTGCCGAAGCTTCCGGATGATTTAAAGGAAGAAAACAGCAGCGTCCTGTTATGGGCAAAATTTATCAATGCAGAGCGGAAGGAGGATTTTGATATGCTGGCAGAAAAAGACCCTTATATCGAAAGTGCTTACCAGCGGCTGCAGGTTATCAGCCAGGACAAAGACAAGCGGCTGGAATATGAAGCGCGGGAAAAAGCAATCCGCGATTATAACCAGTTTTTGAAAGAAGCAGATGCGCGTGGCGAGCAGCGCGGCATACAGATAGGTGAGCAGCGCGGCATACAGATAGGTGAACACAAAAAAGCCGCTGAAATTGCAAAAAATCTGCTGGCAATGGGTATGGCAGCAGAAGCGGTTGCGGCCGGGACGGGCCTGACAGAACAGGAAGTGGAAGCTGTACGCAGGGAGGCTGCTGCTGACTGAGCCTGCAGCGGGCAAGACTAGGGACTGTGATTTCCGGCAGAAGCCGGAATTTGACTGCCGGATTGTGATTTCCGGCAGAAGCCGGAATTTATATGAATGTAATAGTCCACCGGCAGTTTTCTTTTGTGTAAATCAGTTTCACAACTTCCGTCCTGCCTTCCAGAAATATTTTGCATAAATGCTCCACGGTCTGTATGCCGGAATAGGTCTTTTCTTCTGCGGTCAGCAGTTCGATGTGGCGGATGGTATGCAGGATGCCTTCTTCATCCATAACCTTAATCAGCTTTGGAATGATTCTGCCCTGGCTGGTGAACCAGCATTCACAGGCAATTTCCCGCTGGATTCCCTGCAGCAGGCCGTGTTCTTTCTGTTCAATTATGTTACCCAGCTGGAATGCCATGGAGTCACCTTCTTATCCGTTTTCATTTTTTGCTGTCATGCCTGCAGCCGCACATGGTCAGTCTATTTTTTGCGTACTGTAATCCACAGTCCGTTTTTCCCGTGAAATCCCGCCATTTAAATGGTCAATTTTATCCTGCTTTAAGAACGAAGCGCGTAAGATAGCGTCGGAACCGAATTTTTCCCGGATGCTGTCCACAGCGTGGTCGAGCTTTTCCAGCTTCTCATAATCCGTATGGTCAAAAAGCGCAAGCTGCCGGTTTGTTCCGTCTTTTGTGACACGGCCGGTATGAACGCCGAGATGGCGTATCGGGGCGCCGTCCCAAAGCTCGTCGAACAGCCTGCAGGCGGCATGGTAGATTTCTCTTGTAATATTGGTTGCAGCCGGAAGGACGCCCTGATGCGAGACACTGCTTAAATCGTGAAAGCGGATGCTGACGGAAACCAGCTGAATGCGTGCCTTGTCCCGGCGCAGCCGCCCGCCAATGGTTTCTGACAGCGAAAGCAGCACCATTTTTGCCGTGGCAGCATCGGTAACGTCAAAGGCAATCGTTGTGGAATTGCCATATCCCTTGCTGTCTGCCGGTTCGGGTTCCACGAGCGATACATCCCGTCCGTTTGCAAAATTCCAGATGACTTCGCCATGCTTTTTCAGGACGGATTTTAATATCTGGACATCTGCGCCGGCAAGCTCCCCAATTGTCCGTATACCGAGTCCATGCAGCTTTTGCTCCGTTGCGCTGCCGACAAAAAATAAGTCCCGGACGGGCAGCGGCCACATTTTTTCCCGGATATCTTTTAAAAATAAGGTATGCACCCGATTTGGTTTTTCAAAATCACTGGCCATTTTTGCGAGCAGCTTTTTATCCGAAATGCCGACATTTACGGTGAAACCGAGTGTATGGTAAATTTCATCCTTAATGGCTGTTGCAGCGACAACGGGCGGGCCGAAAAGCAGCTGCGTGCCTGTCATGTCCATAAAAGCTTCGTCGATGCTGTACTGCTCTGTTTTATCGGAATATTTCTTTAAGATTTCCATAAAGGCTTTGGAGTTTTTTTCATAAAGCTCATAGTTCGGCGGCACCAGCCTCAGGTGCGGGCATTTGCGAAGGGCATCCACAACGGGCTCCCCGGTCTTTATATGATATTTTTTTGCGGGAATGGACTTTGCAAGTATAATGCCGTGGCGTTTCGAAATGTCTCCGCCAACGGCAGAGGGTATCGTCCGCAGGTCCACCGTTCCACCCAGATGCCGGATGCGGCAGGCTGCCTCCCAGGATAAAAATGCACTGTTTACGTCGATGTGAAAAATTACTTTTTGCGGCATGACGGCCTCCTGTCTGAAATAGTATCTGCGTGCGGGCATGGATTTATTCGTGCCGGATGGAATTGCAGAGTGATTATGCTGAAGAACTGCACAAATCTGCAGCAATTCGAGAATGATGAAAAAGTCTCTGGCAAACCGGGCATAAATTTTAGGGTGAAGGGTACAAAATGCAGATTTGGGCAGTCTGATGCGTTTTAAGCTGAGAAATGGGATATAGTATGGTAGCCGGATAAATGTGTACAGGAACTGACAGCCATGTATGATTATGCAATGGAGCATGCACAGAAAGTATCTCTGTTTGGGTGCAGCAGGGGAGCTTATTTTCAGCTGCTTGCATTTGCAGATGCCGGTATAGACTGCGCATGGCTTCTTTCTCCGGTTACCGATATGGAAAGAATCATTCACAACCTGATGGATTACTGCCATATCAGCGAAGAAGAATTCCGGGAAAGGGTTTTGGTGGAAAACGATATGGAGCCTTTATATTTTCCATATTATGAATATGTCAGAAAGAATCCGGTTACGAAATGGAAGCATCAGACATACATTCTGCGTGGGGAAAATGATACTTTATGTGAATATGCGTATGTAAAAAGCTTTGCGGACAGATTTGGATGTGAGATGACGGTGCAGAAAATAACTTTTCGGAGATTTGATTAGTCATTACCGTACATTGAAAAACAAACGCTGT
>OFHA01000359.1_pt1 | contig 40651 bp, 33 predicted proteins | sample 1521891 | NCBI WGS metagenome assembly OFHA01 (sample SAMEA3504089, study PRJEB24116) | mouse gut metagenome | biome: mouse gut; feature: mouse-associated habitat; material: faeces | place: Denmark | collected 2011
TGGCCCCGATGGGAAATGGCCCGTCTCCGAATGTTTTTTCAAAATCGCCCGCCATGATCGTCTGCGGCTCCTTCTCGTCCGCCGATGCCTTATGCCGGATGCCGTTCTCCACCGCATACGCCTCCGCCGCCGAGCCCCTGGCGCAGACCATGCAGAGCCCCTCGCTGCTGCCCGCAAAGGCTCCCTCACCGATGGTCTGCACGCTTTCCGGGACTATGGCCTGCTCCAGGGCTGTGCAGCCTGCAAAAGCTCCAGCCCCGATCTCCTTCACGTTCGCGCCGACCCTCACCCTCTGCAGCGCCTCTATGCCGTAACAGGCTCTTTCTGCTATGGAGGACACCTCATATGTGCTTCCATTGATTGTTACGAGGTTTGGTATTGTTACCACCGTGCGGTCATCATTAAGGCTCGTAAAGCACGCCTCTTTTGGCTCCGTGCTGGTGATTGTATACGTGCATCCCCCTATGTCATAGCTGGTCCCTGCCAGATCTGCGGGAGGCGGGTTTTCCCCGGCCCCTGACGCCGGGTTTACCGTGATGGTGATCACTTTCTGCGCCGCCTCGTATTCACTTGTTTCAGCCGCGGCAATGGTGACCTGTGCCGTTCCGGCTCCAATAACTGCCGCAACTCCTTTTGAGGAAACAATGACCACAGACTCATCGCTGGACTGATAAGACAGCACCCCGTCGCCGTCCGTGCTGGCTCCAATCGAAAATGCCGCGTCACCGACTGTCTTCGTATGGTTGCTTGCTGTAATCGTCTGTGGCTTTTTTGATATGACGGAATAATCCATTCCATGTTTTTTTGCATATCTCTCTGCATAAGAACCCTTTGCACAATAAATGCATAAATCATCCCCGCATCCGTAAAAAGCATTGTAGCCTATTTCCTCGACGCTGCCCGGCATGACAACTTCCTCCACTCCCAGACAGCCCTCGAAAGATGCATCGCCAATAATCTGTACGCCATCTGCCACTGTTATCCTGCCTTCCTTTCCCGCAGGGCATCGGATAAGGCTTTTAGGAGCTGCGTCTTCTCCTTTTCTGTATAGAATCCCATCCAAAGAAATATATACCCCGTTGTTTTTATCCACCATTATTTCCGTCACTCTTTTGCAGCTGGAAAAAGCATCTTCCGCTATGCCGGTAATGTCCTGTGGTATAGTTACGCTACCCTGCTTCCCGGCTGGACAGAACTGTAGTATGCGGCCCAGATACAGCATCCCTTCCCGTACGCTGAATAGCCTGTTCGCTTCATTCACTGTTATTTCCGCTAAATTCGTACAGTCGCTAAATACGTCTGCAATTGAGGATTCTTCATCTCCTATTGACGCAATGCTTTTTGGCATTGCAATTCCTGTAATTCCACCGCAGCCGATAAATGCTGAAGCTTCTATATATTGAGCCTTTTCTTGAACGTCAATGGCTCCCTGCTTTCCTGCTGGACAGCAGACGAGGCGGGTTCCCGAATTTCCAAATTTGGATCCTATATAATACAACGCGCCGTCCGAAGAACAATAATTTACATTCTCTTTGTCCACAACTATCTCGGCTAACCTGCTGCAGCCTTTAAAAGCGGTGTATTCAAGATTTCCATACTCATCATATGCTATATCTGTAACATCTTTTGAAATATTAATCCTTTCTAAATTACTGCAGCCATAAAACGCTCCGCGCTCTATTTGCGCCACATTATCCGGCACTGTGACGATTCCCTGCTTTCCAGCCGGACAGAATATCAAAGAAACGATTGATTCTTCATATTCATTTAGTACATTTTTATATAATATGCCGTCTAAAGAACTGCAATATCTACTATTCGCATCCACAACGATCTCCGTCAGATTGCTGCATCCAAAAAATGACGCGGCGCTTACGATCATGACGCTTTCTGGTATGGTTATGCTTGTCAATTCCCTGCAGTTATAAAATGATACAGAGTCTCCTTTGTCTCCAATCATTCTTACCCCTTCTGGTATTACCAAGCTCCCCTTCTTTCCTGCTGGACAGCAAAGCAGTTTTGTCCTGTCGCTATTATACAACACCCCTTCTAAGGAACTAAATTCTGTGTTGCCTGAATCAACCGAAATTTTTGATAAGTAAGGGCAGTTGCTTAATGCATTATATCCCAAAACTTTAACAGAATAAATTGGGCCCAGCTCACGTTTATATCGCCATGTGTATGTAGCAATTGCCGTGACGCTTTCTGGTATAGTAATGTCACCTTGTTTTCCAGCCGGACAGCAGAGTAGAGTCGCCATGCTTTTATCGTACAGGACGCCATCTTTCGAACTATACTGCGCATTGCCTTCCCCCACTATAATCTCTGTCAATTTTTTGCAGTCATTGAGCGGCATATATGAGTCATATTCTTCATCAAGATAACCAATTTTAGCAACGCTTTCAGGTATGGTAATGCTTCCTCTTTTCCCTTTTGGGCAATGAAGCAGGCTCGTCTTGCTTTCATTATACAGGATTCCATCCTGTGAGCTATACCACGCATTGCCTTCCTCTACAATAATCTCTGTCAGATTTTCACAGTCGTCAAATGCCATATGTGGGTAAACTCCGTAATCTCTGTCTTCTTCCTCAATCTCCTTAACGCCTTCCGGTATTGTAACGCTTTCTAACTGGCTACAGCCGCTAAATGCATTCATTCCTATCTTCACAACCATCTTTCCGTCTATTTCAAACGGAATAGCAAGAACATTGGCACTGCCTTTATATTTGATAATTTCAACTTTTCCAGCCTCCAGTTCCTCATACTCAAATCCGTCTTCTATGCTTTCCGCATTACCTGCCTCCCGCGCCTCCGCCGCTTTCGCCTCATGCATCCCGGCGGGATAGCTTACTGTGCCCGCTGTAACGCAAAGCGCCAGCAGGGCCGCCATGATTCTCTTCATATCGTTCCTCCTTTGATTTTTGTCTTTTTGTTTTTCCATAATTCAAACCCTTATGCGCATCCCTTGCCTCTTTTCATTTGTAAATGCCTTGCATCTCCCCTTTCCCGCTCTTCCTAAAAGCCGACTTTCTATTTTCTGAAAATGGCTTTTCACTCCATCATGCCTTACATTTTATATCCTCTAAGCAAATTTTGCAATGCTTATAGCAATTATATTTTCTCCCAAAGCAAAACGCAGCATTATATCATGAATAAAACAAACTCTGGAGGTGAATGATTATGGTAAACGGTCTCGGCAAGCGTCTGGAACAGGCAAGGGTAAACCTGCACCTTTCGCAGAAGGAAGCCGCGGCGGCGATCGGAGCGTCCGCCTCCGTCATTTCCAATTATGAGAGCGGGGAGCGCACGCCAAGCGTGGAGAACCTCATGGCCTTAGCCTCCCTGTACCGCTGCTCCACCGACTATCTGCTCGGCCTTCAAAAGCCGTCCGACGCTTATGTTGACGCTTCCATGCTGGACGGCAGGCAGCGCCAGCTCCTGCAGGACTTCCTTCGGGGACTGGGCGGTTAGGCCGTCATCTCTTTTCCGTCCGTCATTCCTCTTCCTGTCGCATATATGCGGACAGTTCTTTTTTCATGCCTTTTAAGTTTCCATGTATCATTTTCAGGATTCTGGCATGGATTCCGTCTGACTTCTGTATCTCCATATCATTTTCCAGTAAAATAAGGAGGCTTAATGCATCTGACAGCATTTCGTTTATCTGTTCCAGCTTTATGTCCTGTCCCTGTTCTTCTTTTTTCTCAAATCCCACGTAACATTCTCCCTGTTCCTTCTTTTCTCTTTCCGTCCCGATTCTTCCCTTTTTCTTTATTCCTGAAACCCGGCGCTGCCTGGTCTGTCATATCCTCTGGGTGTCTGCCAGGCTGTTCCTCCATCTCCCAAAATATACCTTGTACCGCAGCCCCTCCAGCTTTCTGTATATCTGATGCATCACAGTTACAGGAAAATAATATATAACTCAAAACGCCGCAGAAACAGCCGCACGGTTCTATGTCCCACAGGGAGCATAGAAACCTGCTCCCAGACACAGCCTGTTCTTTCATAACAAGCCGTCAGGGAATATGCGGCCATGTCATTTCTCTATCTCCTCTTTTAAGATCTGCCTGAATCTGTCCTGCCGTTCCCGTGTCTGCCTCATATTCTCGCGCCGTTTGTTTCCTGTGGTAAAATTTACGCTGTTAATGACAAAATGAATATGTATGCAGTCATTGCCACTGTCTTTCGTATGTGCGCCATATACAACCTGGCAGTGGTCCCTCTCATAAAAATCATATGCCATTTTCCGTGCAATCTTATCCACGTCTATTCTTTTTTCCTTAATATGCCTTTCTTCCACAGATGAACAGGAATAAATCTCATGGTCCACATACCGCCCAAATTTACCTTTCCCCCTGTGCATCTTCTGTACGTCTTCAAACTGCCTTGTCATTCCTTCCGTCCCCGTAAATTCTGCAACGCCTATGCCGCCCCATGTAATCAGGTCATTGTCCGGCTTTCCATTTGTGCGCGTTACATACCGGATCAAATATACCATATCCTGAAAATTAGAATATTTTCCTTTTCTGGCTTTGTTAAGTAATAATCCGTATTCTGAACTTTTCATTTTCTAAAATCCTCCCCAAATTTTTTCAGCGCCGTCTGAAATATTTTCCTCACCTCCTGCTCCGTCTGCCTGCCGTCGGACATTACCAGGCCATGATAAATCTCATTTAACAAATTACAGATGTCAATTTTATCTGAAATAAAACGATAACTACTGATTTTTTCTTCCATGCTTTTTCTCAATATATAAACACTCATGCTTTCATTATTTTGTTTTGATAAGTATTTTAATTTTTCTTTTTGTTCTTTTGTTACTCGTAGTTTTATAGATTCATTTTTTGTTTTCATTCTTTTCTCCTTTTATAAATTTAAATATATATAGCAGGTACGCAATTTTTCTTTTCATTTTTCATAAAATTCTGCTGTTTTACAAATGCATATCGTTGTTAAATTCTAATTTTTTTGTGGGTACATTTTTTTGATTCCTTATCAAATTGTCAGAAGCCATTTATCGTTTTGTTAGACATAACATAAAAATAATGAGGATCATAAATGCGCATGACCTCTATTGCTCAGTTGTGAGTGGAAAAATAATTATTTATAATTGAAGCATTCCGCTTTGGAAAGGAGAGAAAATGGACGACTATTACATGACCGTAAAAGAATTCTGTGAGAGGCTGCAGGTCAGCCCGTCAACTGTTTACCGGATGATAAAGAACCATATGATCCCTGCTGTGAAATTTGGACGGTATTGGAAAATACCAAGAAGCGTATTTGATTCCATACATTAGTTTTTCAGAAAACAATCGGGAAGAACCATTGTTTGATTCTCCCCGACAGCACAAGTTCTTTATTTACAATATCAAAATTTATTTTTCAAAATCAAAGCCTTATGGCATTGCCTGAAAAAGGATGCGCCTGTTCAAAATCAGAAGCCTCCCTGCTGATTTCTTCCGGCGTTTTCCTGTCAAAATACCCTCTTTGCCATTTTGTATAATCAAATTTTTCTCTGATAACAAAGGAAATGAACTGCTCTGCCTCCACAATTCCCATTTGATCTGTCAGGCATTTCATGCCCCTGTTCATAATTTCAACCATATTTGCAGACATTTAATCCGCCTCCGTTTCTGTTACAAATTCGATTGGCGTAACCATTTTTATTTCATTCGTTTGATACTTTAACAGCCGCTTATCCGTGGATATAAAATAGCTGCATTCCGCATAAATCGCCGAGGCAACATGACAGGCATCTTTAAATTTGATGCCAGTCTCCATAATTTTCTGCGCTTTTTCTTCAATTTCTTTTTGGCATCTATCCCCTACATATACATGCGTATGTTTGTTCATAAACTCAAAAATTGTATTTTTTCGCATTTCAAATGGATTCTGGCTGCATTCGTACCTAAGCATATACGATGCGGCCATTTCCAGTTTTCTTTCTTTTATCAGGTTTTGAATATGAAGCTTACACTGCGTTTCCATTGCTACTTTCAACTGTGACTGATCATCATACGGCCTGTTGAAACAACACATATCAAGATAAACCCTCAACACCGCACCCCCTCTTGTTTTTTAATTATAGCATAGATCTATCATTATGCAACTTGGTAAATCCTTGATTATTTCAAAAATTTTTCATTTCTGCCAAATATATTTCTAACACCTATTTGCATATAGGAATAATATATTTTTGAAAAAGATTATCTGCAACGCATAATTCTATATTTTTTTGACAGCAATTTTGACAGCAACGCCAACAGCACAATAGAACACAGAATAACACTATATGCACGAAATGTCTGAAAAGCCGAAATCCACAGCATGATATGATACCAAAAAACACCACATAAAAGCGATTCTTATTATTTAGGTTCTGGTGGGAGACCGTGCAGGTTCAAGTCCTGTTACCCGCATATACAGACTAAGAACTATAGAACATTGCGGCATATGTTCTATAGTTTTTATTGGTTTAACTTAAATTTCAGGTTTTTGCCGCTTCTGATGATTTTATGTTTCCGAAACGCTTTGCTTTCAGATTAATTTCTTACATATTTTCTTTCTTCCTTAATAACATAATATTCCAACTCCAACGCTTGCCGCCGCCTCCAAATTTTAATTGAAAAAATCCGCCAAACATCGTATAATAAAAAGAAAAATGAGACGTTTATGGAGGTTTAACCACATGCAGACAAGACTTGAAGATATCACGGATGATTTATCTGATGATCTTATTGCAGAACAGGCAAAAAACAAAGTAGTTGTAATCGGCATGGACGCGATGAATCTAATACTTGCCATTTCATATTTTATTGAAGTGTTAAAAAACCAGCGCTCTCTGCCGGAATACCTAATTGTATTTCTCTTAACCATACTCCCTACCGTCATTATGACCGCTGTTTTCCTAAAAGACAAAACAGCAGCCTCTATACGCTATATCGCCATGATATCTTACATTATCTTCTATGCTTACGTCATGCTGACAACAGATAAAATGATCGTATTTTGCTATATCATCGTACTTATGACCCTGCTGATGGTTTATGGCAGGCTCCGTCTTGCCCTTATCTGTAGCGCCAGCGGTCTTCTTATCAACATTATAAGCGTAACAAAGCTGGCTCTCACACGCCATTTAAGCCTTGCTTTTATTACAGAAATTGAAGTTGCGATTGCTTGTATTGTACTAATGTCCTTTTACAGCATCATGACGTCCAGACTAAACGAACGGATCAACGCCAGCCGTATCCACAGACTGGATCAGGAAAAAAAGCAGACTTCCGAATTCCTTGAAACTGCGTTAAGCATAGCCGGTTCCATGGAACACAGCATTAAAGTCCTTACAGATGAAACCTATAAACTGGACGTTTCAATTAGTGACACAAAATCTTCCATGGAAGACTTAGCCGAAGGCGCGGAGCATACAGCGGAAGCGATTATGACCCAGCAGGAAAAGACTTCTGAAATACAACAAGATATCCTAACGCTTGAAGGAGTTGCCGGACAAATCACCGGACAGGTAAAAACTTCCGAACAGATTGTATCCGACAGCAAACTAACAATGGAACAGCTCTTAGAACAAGTCGCAAATTCTGAAAAAACCAGCCAGTATGTGGCAGAGCAAATGCAGGAATTGAAAGCCCATACCAGCCAAATGCAGGATATCCTGACCTTAATTAACAACGTAGCCTCACAGACCGGAATGTTAGCGCTTAACGCCAGTATAGAGGCCGCAAGGGCAGGAGAAGCCGGAAAAGGATTTGCCGTCGTGGCCGATCAAATTTCCTCATTGTCCGCTCAAACGAAAAACGCAACTGGAAATATCCATCAGCTCATTGAAGGCATAGGCCAAGCGCTGGAACAAACAGCCGCTTCCATAAACAGCCTGTTAGACAGCAACCGCGCGCAGACAGAATACGTCAATGACACTGCAAAAGAATTTTCAGAAATACATATCGCAGTAAACCAAATTTTACAAGAATCAGACCATCTGGACAAAATCGTGCAAACCGTATCAAAGGCCAATGGACAAATCACAGAAAGCATTCAAAACGTATCCGCGAGCACAGAACAAATTACCGCAAAAGCCGCGGAAACGCTTGAAGGAGCAAACGCAGACAAAGACAGCGTAGAAAAAACGCTTTCCATCGTCGAACAATTAAAAGAATATGCCGCTAGGTTAAGCAGCCGGCATCCCTAATATCCGGTACGGATTTTGATAAAGAACAATTAGGAGGATGTATGAAATGAATCAACCAAAACACATGAAACACCATGTCAAAAAATGGATGCTGTCTGCGCTGATTTGCATCTGTTTGATTATGACGCTGATTCCTGTTGAATATTATGGATTTTCTATTTCAGGAACAGGAAGCGAAGGTTTTGCCGCGCGTATAGAAGCGCTGTCTTTTGAACCACTTCCAATGGATATTAGTTTACAGACTGTAGAGCTGGGCGCTCCATTAGAAGATTTAAACCTGCCAAATACGCTGACGGTGTTCTGCCGTCAGGTAACCGGAAACGATTCAGAAACACCGCCGGAAACAGAATCGGAGCCGGAAGAATCCACACAAACGACAGAAACACAACAGCCGGAACCAACAGAATCCACACAAATGCCAGAGACGGAAACACAACAGCCGGAAACGACGGATTCCACACAAATGCCGGAAACGGAAACCCAAACGCCGGAAACGACGGATTCCACACAAATGCCGGAAACGGAAACCCAAACGCCGCCACAACCGGAAACGGAACAGACCCCGACGCCACAGCCGGAACTGTCTCCTTGGCCAGAAAACACGGACTCCCCTTCTCAGAATGGCGGCGAAACGCCTGAAGATCCCACGGTTCCTCAAGAAATTCCACAACAGCCAAAACAGGACAGCGAACCCGCCGTCCCGTCTGAAACATCGACGGTAAAACCAGCGGATACGTCGGTTTCCGTCGAAAATGACAACGCAAAAACAACATCCGTAACAATAGAGGAACATTATTCCGCAAACGAAACCTCCATGGAATTTAAAGAAGTTTCCTTGAAAGGATCGGATCTTTTGGGGCAGACTTCTATCATTGAAGGTATCCTCTGGAAAAGTTCTCCCGAATACGATGCCACAACGGAAGGAACGTATTTTTTTACGCCTATCCTTCCGGCAGGCTATACACTGGCAGAAGGCGCAGCCCTTCCTGAAATCACGGTTGTCGTAGGCAATCCTGAACTCTATACATTACATTCTTTAGATGAAGAAGAAATGCCGAAAAGCAAACCTGCTTGTGGGACAATAAGCGAAAATACCATTTGGGAAGCAGGCTCTTTGCCGGACGGGGAACTTATCATCAATGCCGGAACCACGCTTACTTTAACTGGAGCCGTATCAGTTGAGGGCTCTGTTTCCATCTCTGGAGGAGGAACGATTGCAAGAGGAAACGCGCAGGCCTGCCTTTTAGTAAAAGCAGGGAAAAGCCTAACTATAAATGACACGGTAATTTCCGGCTCTTCCATACCTTCTGGCGAATCTATGATTTCCGCAATGATGGGAACGGTCACTTTAGGAAACGGATGCCGGATTTTAGACTGTGTCAAAGAAGTGCCGGACAGCGGCGCTGGAACGGCAGAAAGCGGCGGCGCAACGTCTGGCAGCGGCACAGGCGGAGCCGCAATCCATCTCAACCGGAGTTCTGCCACACTGGAGCAAGCGGAAATTTCAAATTGTTCTTCTTCCTTCCGCGGCGGCGCCGTTTATGCAATGGGAAGCGCCATCACCATAAATGGCGGAACATACCAGAATAACAGGACGACCGCGGCCCAACCCCGCGGAGGAGGATTTCTCTATAACGATGCTTCAAATGTCACGATAAATAGCGGCAGTTTTATAAACAATTCTTCCACAGGGCAAGGCGGCTGCATCTATCACAGCGGCGCCGGAGGCACAGAAACAAAACTGGCAGGCGGCTATTTTCAGGGAAATGTCTCGTCTATGGAAGGCTGTCAGGGAAGCGGGGCAATCTGGAATTCTTCTGTTGCGACAGGCCAGACAAAACTCTCCCTCTCTGGAGCCGTGCAATTTTGCGGAGATGGCAGGGAAAAATCCGGAACAGACGGCATCTATCTGGATCAGCAGGACGAAACACAGCGGAAAATATACATAACGGGCGCGCTAAACACTGCCACTACTATCTATGTAAAAGCAAGTGAAGGCTATGTCATTGCAGAAGGGGAAGGGTATACGCTGACAGACAGGGATATGAAAAAAATTAAATTTGTGGACATAGCAAATTCTGACCGCATCTGGTATGCGGTGTTAAATGCCGAAACAAACCAAATTTATATCTCTGAGACCGATCCGGAATATGGTTTAACGGTCTCATACATCAGCAACGGGGCGCAAGGCTCGGTCATTGACGAAACCCTTTATCATGCCGACGAAAGCATAACGATAAAATCCGCTGATGCGCTCAGTCTTGACGGTCAGTTTTTCATTGGCTGGAATACAGCCTCAGACGGTTCTGGCATATTTTACCAGCCGGGCAGTGTTGTTTCAAACCTGACAGATGATTTAACGCTTTACGCTATTTTTACGGCTTCCCTTTCCGCCAAATTCTATTCGGGAAGCGCAGACACATTTGAAACGATAGACGGCAAAGACAACGGCGGCATGATTCATCTGCCGGAATTAAAGCCGATGGAAGGATACACGCCGATAGGCTGGGCGCTGGAAGATTCGGCAGATTATATAGGCGGATTTAAGCCCGGCGACTCCTATACCTTACTAAGAGACGCTTCCTTCTATGGAGTATACCAAAAACCCATTGCCCTCTCTTACGATGCAAACGGAGGAGAGGAAACGCCGCGTGGACGGACAAACCAGCTTTTTGCCAATGTACACGAAGAAATTACATATGATTTGCCGGAATTTACTTTGAATGGGGAAACAAGCCGTGTCGGCTACACACTAAAAGGGTGGGCGGCAAATCCAGACGGTTCTGGCGTTGTTTACGATCTAAACAGCAAAGCGAAATTTGATAAAGACACGACGTTATATGCCTACTGGCTCCCAGAAAATGAAACGGCATATGTAGTGGAGCATTATCAGCAAAACGTAACTGGGGACGGTTATACAAAAATAGAAGCGGATACACAGAATCTGACTGCCGCTACCGACTCTACAGTAGAGGCCGAAGCAAAAACATACATTGGATTTACAGAAAATACGTCACACACCTCAAGGGTAGCCTCTGGCGTTGTAAGCGCCTTAAACACATTGACGCTGAAACTTTATTACGACAGAGACGCTTATGAAGTGGACTTTAACCTCAATTATAAAGACAGCGGAAACGTTCCAAACGCCCAGACAATTCTATATGGCGGACGGGCAACCCCGCCGGAGGAACCGGAACGGACGGGCTACTCCTTTAAGGGCTGGCACAAAGACCAGAACGGGACAGCCGGAAGCCAATGGGATTTTGAAAACACTGTAGAAACAAACACAAATTCCCGTTTCGTCACGCTGTATGCAAAATGGGCAGATGAAATCGCCCCCGTTTTAGGAGACGCCTCCTTTAACGAAGGTTTCAAAAACTTCCTCAACCAGATTATCCGTAAAAAAAGCCTGATTATCACAGTTCCAGTTACGGAAGAAGGAAGCGGGATCAAAGAAGCGAATTATACATTACTGTCCGAAGATGAACCCGAAACAAATTCCAAACGCGAAACCTCATCTTCTGGCAAACAAGCCGCCATCGAAACAGATGAAAACGGCCAGACCATTGCTAAAATTGTAATAGATGAAGATTTTAAAGGAAAAGTTTTCTTAACCTGTACCGACCACGCAGGAAATATATCACGGGAAAAATCCATGACGGCAGAAGACGGCAAAATCATTGTGGAAGACAATGCCCCAGAAATCCGCTTTTCCACAAAAGCTGAAAACGGAGAAGACTGGCATTATGATTCCGCCACCATCAATGTTGTCGTTGAAGATGAAGCGGCATCGACGGAAGAAAGCCGCGTTTCCGGAGGAATTGCAAGCATTGTCTACACCATTGACGAAGGAACGGAAATTGCCGCTTCAGACAAAGGCTTTGATGAAGACACCGTGACTTATTGCTGCTTTGACGTTACAATAAAAGAAGCTGGGATTCATACCTTAAGCGTCACCGCAGTAGACCATGCCGGAAACGTAACGATCCAGCAAAAATCAGTAGAAATCCGACGGCAGCAACGAAAATATAAAGTGGAGCATTACAGACAGACCCTAAACGGAAACGCCTATGCAAGAGTAAAAACGGATTCTCAGGAACTTATGGGCGAAATTGGCGCGACAGTTACGGCAGAACCGAAAACATACACGGGATTTACAGAAAACACCTCCCATGAATTAAGAACTGCCTCCGGAGTCATAGACGAAAACGGATCGCTAACGCTTAAATTTTATTACGACAGAAACACTTACGAAATCGGATTCGATTTAAACGGTGGAAAAGGAGAAGCCCCCGCCAAACAGACTGTACGCTATGGCGGATTATTAGAATCAGTAGAAGCGCCCAAAAGAAATGGATACGAATTTAAAGGCTGGTATCTAAATACGGCCGGAACCGACGACAGCAAATGGGATTTTTCCCAAACAGCAGAAAACAACACCAGCCAAAATACCGCGACTCTCTATGCAAAATGGGCAGACGAGACAGCTCCCGTTTTAGGAGACACGACGTATAACGACGGATACCGGAATGCGCTAAACTATATTATCCGCCGTCCGGAACTGTTCCTTACCATTCCAATTATAGAAGAAGGCAGCGGCGTCAAACAGGCTGACTTCACCTTAATGCCGGAAGACGGAGAACTTTCAGAAGGAAAGGCAAAAATCGAAACGGTAAACGGAACTGCCACAGCAAAAATTTCAATTACAGATGACTATAAGGGCGTAATCCTGCTTTCCGCAACCGACAATGCCGGAAATGTATCCGCAGAAAAAATAATTACTGCGGAAGACGGCATTATCGTCGAAGACGACGCGCCGGAAATCAGCTTTTCCACCAAAAACGGCAGTATCTCAGACTGGTTTACAAACCCTGTCACGGTAAACGTTTCTGTAAAAGACAATGAAAACCACAGCAGAATTTCAGGAGGGCTTCAAAGCGTCATATACCAGATAGACAATGGCGCGAAAACGCCTGCGCCGGACGAAGATTTTAGCAATGAACTAATAGAAGAATGTGATTTTTCCGTTCAAATTTCAACTAAAGGCGAACACTTCTTAAAAGTCACGGCAGTGGATAATCTCGGAAACGAAACCACCCGTCAGGTAAAAATCAAACTGAAAGAAGCGCCAAAGAAAAAACCAGCTGCAAAAATCACTAATGCCCCTGCTCCTGTCACACAGCAGGCTCAGGAAACCAATACAATCCAAACAGGAAGCGAACCGCAAACGGGAGATGCTTCCCAAATAGAGTTTTACGTCACGATCGCAATGCTCTCCGGCGTACTCTATGTATTTTTCCTCCTTCGGGGAAAAACGCCAAATATTTCTATCTACGGCAAAAAGAAGAAACGCAAAAAGGAAGATAGTGAATGAAAAAACATGACAGATTCCAATTTATACGAATCATTCTTCTAGCCATCTTAATAATATGTCTGGTCAAAATCGGCCAGACATATTATTTATCCGTACAACATAAAAAACAGGCAGAAGAATTAAAGCAAGGCTTTCATACAAAAAAGCCCTCCGCCAAAACAACACGCCAAGATCATTTACAAAAACTTGCAAAAAAAAATGCCGATCTAATCGGCTGGCTGAAAATAGAAGGAACTAAAATTGATTATCCCGTCATGCAGTGCCAAGACGACAACTACTATCTCAGCCATGACTTTTACAAAAACGAAAGCCGTTATGGCTGTCTGTATGTCAAACAAATTGCAGACGTTACCACTCCGGATACAAACTTTATCATATATGGGCATAATATGAAAGACGGTTCCATGTTTGGAGAGCTCGATCAATATAAAATCTACTCATTCTACGACACACACCCGGAAATAGAGTTTGACACACTGTCCGAAACCCGCCAATACGAAATCCTAGCGGCATTTCCAACACAAATTTCAAACCAAAAAGACAATTTTCAGTATTACGAATTTTACCATGCCGACACAGAAAAAGAATTTCAAGACTTTTATCAAAACATAAAAAAACTTTCCTTATACGATACCGAAAAAACAGCAGAATGGACAGACACATTCCTTACACTTTCCACCTGCGACAACCACACCGAAGATGGAAGATTCGTCATAGTCGCAAAAAGGAAAAAAAACTAACTCCTATATCCCCAATCAAAAAAGAACCGCCGCATTCTCCTTATGCCAAACACATATCCACCCGAATGCGGCAGTTTCTAATTCCCCATTATTCTTCACGAAGCCTTACCCTCGTTCCGTCTTTAATCTCCTTATCCAATTCAGAATCCGCCACAAACTTCTCCTCCTCCGTCAAAGCCCCGTCTTCCAAAGCCACATACTCCTCATCTTGGTTTGCAACTTTCACCTTCCGTTTCCTTGCAATCAGCTCTGCGCCAAGAATTGTTTCCTGTTCCTCAACAAGCAAAACATAATCCGTCCCGCCATCGCTAAACAAAGCCGTCTTAGGAATCGTACACGCATACCGCCCGATCTCTTTGATGATCTCCATCTTTCCAAGATCGCCAATCATAATATCCGGATCAGAAATTTTAGCCGTCACCTGACAACTCCCATCTTCCAACTCCCCCACCGCTTCAATCACCACACCATTCAGATGCTTTGTCCCCTTCGGAAAAGAAAGGCTCATCGTATCTCCGATTGCAACATAAGACTTCTCCTCCTGTGGCAAAATTGCCTGAAACAGCTTTTCCCCAGCTGCATCACTTACCACAAGCGCCGAAGTGTCCGCCGTCCGTTCACCCGCCTGAGCCATAATCCTCCCAACAAACCCAGACAATTCGCAAAAAACCTTCCCCTCCGCCTGCTTCAAATTCAAAAACTTCTCTTTTTTCTCTTTCAAAAGATGGATCTGATTCTGCTGTTCCAACTTCGTTCCGCTCCCACCATTATTCTTCGCATCCTCTAATTCCCTCTGCGCCTGTTTCACCGCCTGTTCACGACTCATATTCGCCTCCCGCACTGCCGCTTCCCCCTCCGCAACCGCCGCATCCAAAGCCTGTTTCTCTTTCGCATAACTTTCCGCCAGAGCCGCATCCAAACTTTTCTTATAAAACTCAAACGCTTCCTTCTCCTCTTTCGTCGCCTTCTTCTTACGGGAAGCTTGAAGCAGCTTCTGATATTCCGCATCCTTCTGATAAGCGCTTTCCCGATACTGTTCTTCCGAAGGAAACGAATCCCTCTCCCTTCTGGCCGCCTGATACACACCGTCCGCCTGACTAACTGCCCCCGCCGAACTATCCGAAGCATCCTTTAAATCCTGATTTGCCCGATTCACCGCAGCCGCTCCCGCCGCATTCAATTCCGCAAGCTTCGCTTCCTCCGCCCGAATCTGCAAATCCAAATCTCCAATCAGCCGATCCAAATCCTCCAAATCCAACTGCAAAAGCAAATCCCCAATCTCCACCTTCTGCCCCTCCACCACACAAACCTTCTCAACCAAAATCCCAGCCTCCACCACCACAGGCGCCTCCTCCTTCGTAAGCACAACCCCGTCCGCCAAAATTTTACGCGTCAACGTATGCGTTTCCACCGTTTCCGTCACCACCTTCGGCATCTGCCACGCATAAATCCCCCTCGAAACAATCGTACAAACCAACATAAACAGCAAAAACACCGCAAAATATTTCACTGCACGTTCCTTATATTTTCTCATTACCTACTCCTTATATATATTCTCGATTTTCCATTTCTTATTTTCCAACTCAAAAAACAAATTCCAACCCATACCCAAACAACCAATGTCCTCAAAAATAAACCATCAATGATCCAAACTTTCTACAACTGCAAAACCGCCAATGCTTCACTTCTCCGCCCTTACATATCCGTTCACTTCACATTTTTCACACATAGCCTAAAATCAGTCAACACACTTTTCCATCATTTTACTGACAATCCAGCCACAACCGCCAATTCTATTCCAGTTCCCATTTTTTCACCGCCTACATAAAGCCATACCACATCTCACCAAAATCCCTATCCCTTCACCCATCACAAATATCAAAAATTACACACTTTACTATTACACTTCCAACCACCCAATCCATATACACTTCCCCAAAATACCAACACTCCACTATCCACCCCCAACCACCTAATCCATATCCCCACTCCCCAAAATCCAGATTCCAAACTATCCACCTCCCAGCACAACACAAAACCCGCCACTCTCCCTTCACTCTTTCATCCCCGAAGCCACAATCCCCTGCTCCAAATAATCCTGTCCCATAAAAAACACAAACACCGCAGGAAGCAACGTAACTACCGAGGCCGCCAGAGCCATGCCCGCCTTCGCCAGATGAATTTCCGGCAGGTAAAGCGACAACGGCCATAGGGAAGGATCTTCCAAAAACGCCAGCGGCTGTTCCACCAAATTCCAATATTCTAAAAACCCCAACACAAGCGCCGATAAAATCCCCGGCGATCCAAGCGGAAGCCCGATTGTAAAGAAAATCTGCCACTCTCCCGCCCCGTCTATCCTCGCCGCTTCATATAACTCCTTTGGAATTGCTTTAAACCCCCGATACATTAAAAAAACCGGAAACGTCGAAAATACTGCGGGCAATATCACCGCCCAATGCGTGTTCATCAAATTCACCCGATCCAACACCAGATAAGAAGGCAGCATCATAACGCTAAACGGCATTAACATCAAAATCACATATGCCATAAATAACGCATTTTTCCCACGAAACGAAAACTTTGCAAATCCAAAAGCCGCCGGAACCGCCACAAATAACTGTCCCGCCAAAATACAAGCCACAATCTTCATTGAGTTCCAAAACACCGTAAAAAACTCTGGAGTATAAAACAACAATTTGATAAAATGTTTTGCCGTCGGATAAAGCGGCAGTAAATGCCATGAAATCTTCCCGCCGCCTGCCCCAATCACAGGCAAAAGCGCCGTCATCAATTCCCTGTCGCTTTTAAGCGCCCCTAAAATTACCGCAAGAATAGGAAGGCAAAACAAAAGTCCCACTATAAATAAAACAAACCGAAATACTTTTATCCGCATTTAAGAAAACTCCTCCTTTTCCCACATATTCTGCAGCGCCAGCGAACACAGCGCAAAAAACACGGCAAGCAGCGCGGCGGCGGCGGAAATTTTATCCATATCCAGATTTGTAAACCAGTTATGAAACAAATGCTGAAGCAAATACATACTTTTTTGGGGATAGGCGCCCGCCACCAGATACGCTTCCCGAAAAACCTTAAAAGAGTTTAAAAAAGAAAGCATTGTTACCGTATAAAACACAGGCTTAAGCTGTGGCAGAATCATATAGCGGATACACTGCCATTCACTTGCGCCGTCCACCCGCGCCGCCTCCGTAATTGCCGTTGGGATTGCAGACATGCCTGCAAGCCAAAGGACAATCGTATACCCCAGATTTTTCCAGATATAGCTGATAATCAACACCCAAAACGCCATACCACCGGAAAGCCAGTCTGCCGCTTGTATCTGAAACAATTCCAAAATCTGATTTAAAACCCCCGCTTTGTGGAAAAAAACTTTCCAGATTAAAACGACGACAGCCGTCGGCACTGCCATTGGCAGCAGATACACAGACTTAAGCAAACGCATATATTTACTTTTATAAATCCCAAGCGCCGCCGCAAAGGAGAAAAACAACAGCAAAGGAATCCCCACGCCTGTAAACCAGAGCGTATTTTTCACTGCCAAATGAAATGCTTCGTTTGCCAAAACCGTTTTATAATTGACAAACCCATTCGAAAACGAAGAAAAAAGCATATAGCCAAACGGGAGAATGACAAAAAGCGTCACTCCCGCTAAGCTTGGCAGTAAAAACCACCCCCTACTCTGCCAGATAGAGTTCGATTTTTTGAACAATCGCATCACACCCTTCTTCGACGCCCATATCCCCTTCTAACACCTTAATGCCGTTTTCCATCACAGCCGAAAGAACCACGCTATCGGAAAGCGATGGAATCTCCAAACCGCTGATTTGCTCTTTCAGCGCCGCAATTTCCTCCTCACTTGGCCACTGCGCCGAAAAATGCACCGTGCCGCTTTCTTCACCATTTTCAGACACTGTAGCCGCAGAAAATCCATATGAATGGTCAGGATACAATGTCTCCGTAAATTTATCATACGCATCTGCATTGACCGGAAACCCATTGTCCAAATCCGCCTTTTGTGTCTCCTCACTCAATAACTCCGCCAAAAACGATAGGGCAAGTTCCTTTTCTTTCGTTTTCTCATTGATGCCTGCAATTCCATTTGGCGTAAATAATTTTCCTTCCGCGCCTCCTATAATTTTATAAGACATTCCCTTTTCCGGTTCCCCGTCCGGGCCTCCTAACGCCATCTGCACATCGGTCATTCCACTTAATTTCCCCAAGATAAACGATTGATTGCCGGAAACCACATCAAACAGGCTTCCTGTGTCCACCCTAAGCGTTTCTAAAGGCGACTGAATGCCGGATTCGCCATACCATGTCAGGCTTTTATTATGATTGTTTAATTTTTCTTCCGTAATATTCTGCTGCTCCGCCTGATAAATTTCACTTGCCTGCTCCAGAAAATGTTTCACCGCGCCTTCATCTAATTTCTTCTCTGGCGCCTCTCCATCTGTTCCGCTATAGACTAAAAAAGAATCCGAACCTGCCAAAAATAAACGGTTCAACAGTTCTTCCGCAGTGTATGTCCCTAATACAGTAGTCGCATTTGGCAGATCTTCTCTCGCTTTTTTCACAATGCCTGTCAATGATGAAATACCAGAAATTTCATCTGCCTTCCCTTTTTGGGCAACTAAAACCGGAATTTGATAACGGAACGGAACGGCATACAGCCCGCTGTCCGTCTGGTATGCGCGTAAAATATTTGAAAAAAATTGATTTGATTTTTCCAATTCCCCAATCACTTCCTCTAAATTTGCCAGCATTCCTTTTTCAATATAAGAATCCATCGGCATTTGATCTAACAGCAAAATATCAGGCCCTTCCCCCGCTAAAAGTTTCGTGTTCAAATTTTGGATTGCATCTTCCCTTGTCATGCCATAATCTCCGGAAATGCCGATTTCCTGTTTTACAAAAACGTCTGGATGGTTTTTGCGGAATATACTGACTGCCTTACTGATTAGCATATTCTGCTCTAAACTATAAACTGTAATCTGCTGCGTCGGAACGGAAGGAACGTCTTTATCATACTGATACAAATCAATTTCCCCATCATCGTACGCCATCAAAAAACTGTTATCCCCGTTCTTTAAAATAGAAACAACATTTTTCGTCGGGTCGCTAAGGTTCGACATGCCACCGTCTAACAATTTCTCCATAACGCTTCCGCCCACTACATGGCTGTAAAGACCGTCTGCCGACGCAAGATACATCGTCTGATCCTCACTGTCAAAGCAAACCGCAATCCCACGATTATCCTTAAACGCCTCCTTCAGATAATCGCAAAGCGTCAAATCCTCTACCGTGGCTTTTGCAGAAATCTGGTACAGCCACTCATCTGACATTACATAGTCCCCTGCTGTAAACATATGACCTGATCCGCTCATCGTTACATCGCCGGTTTCCACAGTTTCCGGCAGACTCATCGGCGTTATGGCATTCGTATCCAAGTCAATTTGGTACGCGTTCCCTCCATTCATAAATGCAGTCAACTGGCGCTCTCCTATAAACTTTGCTTCAGACAAATAGAAGTTATAACTGCCCGTCTCGTCAGTCAAAGAAATTTCTGCGGCATTGCCGTCTTTGTCAATATAATAATAAATCTCACCTACGCCATCCCCCTGCGCGCTGCCCCAGTCTACATAAGAGAAAAAAATGCCGCCGTCAGGCGCAATCGCCATACTGGTGATATCAATTTTCTCATTTGACAGAAGTTCCGCCAAGACCGGAATCTCTTTCGTTTCCCATGAATCCCCATTGTCCGCCGATGTATGCAAATCCCCTGAAGAAGGATTGATAAACGCCACGCTTCCATCAGACAGCCTTACCATTTCCTCAATCGCATTCACGCCGTCGGGCGTCTCTTTTAAAATTTCCACATAACGGCCTTTTGCCGCCTCTTTGTCACTTTCATCCGCTGTGTCCAAACCGCCAGAATCCATATCCGCCAGATCCGTTTTTCCGCCGCTTCCACAGCCGGCGGCGCCCATTACAAACGCTCCTGTAAGCAGCCATGCAGCCGCGCATTTCCATAATCTTCTCATCTTTAAATCCTCCTTTATTTTTCAAATAGAAAAGCGTGTCAGAAACATCATTTCCAACACGCCCTAGCTTAACAAAGAAATCTTTAAATTATCTCTAAAAACAACCCATCAATCCTATCTTCCATTCGCCGGTTCAATATTAATCTCTTTCCCCTTAATTTTTGCATGGCTCATTGCCTGAAGAACTTTTTTCCCATATTCCAATGGCACTTCCACAAATGTAAATTTATCATACATATCAATCGCGCCGACCAAATCGCCTGAAATTCCAGATTCGCCTGCGACTGCGCCTAAAATATCTCCCGGTTTTACCTTCTGTTTCTTTCCAATATTGATAAACAGACGAACCATTCCACTCTCCGCTCCAGTATCCCCAAAGGAAAATCTGCTGTCTGCCCCATATCCCTCCGGAGCCGCAGCCGTCTCTAAACCGCCAATTGCCTGTTTTAAAAATGCGGCTGCAATGTCCATTGCTGTATAATCTGATTCATTGATCTGTTTTTCAATGAAATTAATCATCTTCTGTAAGTTTTCTTCTTCAATAATGGTCTCAATCTTATCCATCACTTTTTCCGCGCGCATCTGCGCTACGTCCTGAGACGACGGCACCGGCTGCGCAAAAATCTTAGTCTTGCAGTAACGCATAATGTCTTTCAGCTTATACACCTCTTTGCCCCTGACAAAACTAAACGCTTTGCCTGCGCGGCCTGCGCGGCCTGTCCTGCCGATACGGTGTACATAATACTCATCGTCCTGCGGAATGTCATAGTTAAAAACAGCTTCCACATAATCAATGTCAAGCCCTCTTGCCGCAACGTCCGTCGCAATCAAAATATCCGTCTTGCCCGTCCGAAAGTTCGCCATCACGCGGTCTCTTTGCGCCTGCTTCATATCGCCATGCAGACCTTCCGCAAAATAACCGCGCATCGTCAGCTCATGGGAAAGCTCGTCCACCATACGCTTCGTATTGCAAAACACAATAGATCCCTTTGGATTATAGTAATCCAAAAGCCGCGTCAAAACTTCCGTCTTATCTTTGCGTTTCACATCATAATAATACTGCTCAATATTTGAAACAGTAAGCTCCTTTTTGACAACCTTAATCGTCACTGCATCCTTTTGGTATTTTCTCGTGATTTCCAAAATCGGTTTCGGCATAGTCGCGGAAAACAGCACTGTCTGACGTTCTTCCGGTATATATTCCAAAATCGTTTCAATGTCTTCACGAAAGCCCATATTCAGCATTTCATCTGCTTCGTCAAGCACAATCATTCTCACGTCCTCACAGCGGATCGTCTTTCTGCGCAAATGATCCATCACACGGCCGGGCGTCCCAACTATCACCTGTATCCCGCCCTTTAAGGAACGGATCTGTTTCGAAATATCCTGTCCGCCGTATACAGGCAGGATTTTCACGCCGTGCATATATTTGCTCAAATTGCGGAGTTCCTCCGCCACCTGAATCGCCAGTTCCCTTGTCGGTGACAAAATAAGAGCCTGTGTTTTCTTCAGCTCACTGTCCATATTCTGTAACATCGGGATGCCAAACGCCGCCGTCTTTCCGGTTCCCGTCTGCGCCTGCCCGATTACGTCGCTGCCGCTCATAACTACCGGTATCGCCTGAGACTGAATCGGCGTCGCTTCCTCAAATCCCATCTCCTCTATACCGCGTAAAATTTCGGGCAAAAGCCCTAACTCCTCAAATTTCATTGTTTCCATAAACTTCCTTTCTATGATCGATTAACTGTTGCTTTGCCTGCCTGCTTAACCGCTTAATCTCCGCTTCCCTTCGCATCGCCTGCTGTTTCGTCTCAGCTTCTTCCGCATATGCCAGCTTAACCGGAAGACGGGATCTTGTGTATTTAGCTCCTTTTTTAGCATTATGCTTGGCAACCCGCTTTTCCACATCCGTCGTCCAGCCCGTGTAAAAGGTGCCGTCACTACATTCTACGATATAAACGTAACTTCTCTTTTTTGGTTCGTCCATCTTATCCGCGCTTTCATCAGGCTTACTTTCCAATAAAATAGAAAAAACGTTCTATGCTGTTACCGAAGGTCTTCCTGCGGCTGATAATCATACATAAAACGTCTTGTCTGCATAAATACCAACGCCTATTATACGTTGTATAACCTGAAATATCAAGGAAAATTTTATTTTTCGTGGAAATAGGCATTATTTTGCGAAAAAACGCCAAAACAAAAAATGCGGCAAAAGCCATACATTTCTGCTTTTGCCACATTCCTCTTTAGGAAACTGTTACTGGAAAAATTCTACGGGATCGATAGGAACTCCGTCTTTTTCCAACGCAAAATAGACGTTGCTCCCCTCCAGAGAATAATATTTCGTCGGTTCATTCACAAAACCAATCGTATTTCCGGCTTCAATGTAGGCGCCCGTTTCATATGGCACCTCTTTTAACTGTCCATAAACTGCCGTATAACCGTCTCCAATATCCATAGTCACCGTACAGCCCGTCACTTCATTCGTGGAAATATCCGTTATTTTCCCACTTGCGGCCGCTTTTACCTTGTCATTGACATTTCCTGCGATAATCACAGCCGGATTGTACTTATATTGGTCAAGCGTCATAAAATGCACAGTTTGATCCATACTGTAATCCAAAATCACAGATCCTGAAACCGGCCATAAAAGCCCTGCGGATGCATCAAAATGAATCTCTGCGGGCGGCGCGTTTTTCACCGCTGACGTTTCCGCTGTTTCTTCCGTTTTACTTGGTTCCGCTTCTTCTGCTTTCGCTGTGTTCACTTCCACCTTCCGGATCACTTCTTCCCGTTTCGGATGAATCACGGCAGACACGCTTTTTGTTTCTTCCATGTCTTCCGATTCTGTTTCCGCCGGAAGTTCCTTCTCTGGTTCCTTTTGGCTGACAACTGTCCGTTTCGTCTCGTTTGGCTGCTCTGCCGCCACCTGCTGTTTTGGTTCTTCCTTTGTTTCCCTTCTGTTTAGCATGTACACGCCAGTTACGCCTAAAACAGCTGCTATAATACATACTGCCGCTATTTTATACTGGTTTCTCCGGAAAAAATTCCCTCGTCTCATTTTATCACCATCCATAGTCATATTAGCTGTTACCGTTCAGTAACTCTTGCTGACTATAGTCTGTGCGTATTTTTTACTTTTATTCAATCATACTGTGTAACAAATTCAATTCCTGAATAAAAATATTTCAAAATCTCTTTGTAGGAAAATCCATCTTTCGCTAATTCATTGGCTCCATGCAGGCTCACGCCTAATCCATGCCCAAGCCCTTTCGTCGTAACGCGGATTTCCCCATCCACTTCCTTCAAAGAAAAATTAGAAGAATTCCAGCCATACAACAAACGCGCTTCCTCACCTGAATGCGGCTTTCCGTCAATCACCACTTCCGTAACATAACCGGCTTTATCCCTCTTTGATATAGAGATTTTTTCCATAAAGCCAGAAGCTGACATCTCTGCGGCCGCCGCTTTCGTCTCGTCCGTAAACAGTTCCCCTCCTTTCGCAATAAGCTCATTTGGAGTATAAAATATGACTTTTAAAAAATCTTCGCCAATTATATCCATACGGCTGTCTATGCTTTTTAAATAAGGAAAATCTTCGTTTCCATAGACTTCCGCGGCGTCTCTTGTATAGCCTGCGCTGATTTTATGAAAGTCCGCCTGAATATACGAGCCGTTATATACCATGGAAACCCCTTTTGTCGCTTCAATGCTGCTTTCAAGCAGACTGTACCGTTCAGAAAAATTCTCCTGCCCCCAAAGCCGGACCATTTCGCCCTTTGTCAGCCCTTCCGGCAAACTTTCACCGCGTTCCATTGCCCTTAGACAGTTTGTCCTTGCAATTACTGCCTGCGCTTTTATCGCTTCCGGTTCCGTATCCATAGAAATCTCATTTGCCACAATTCCACGCAAAAAATCTTCGTTCAACTCGCCTTCCTGTTCTTCCGTTGACGGCATAAATGAGAGATTTTCCGCAGAATCCGTTCCCGTTCCCTGAATCAAAAGCGTCACAACAATCGGGATTAGTAAAAAAAATGCAATTCCGCAAAAAATTTGATAGAAAAATCGCTTCATATTATCAATATATGAAAGAACTCTTTAGATTATTCCACGCTTTTCCTTCCTTGTTTCTTTTAAATGCGACGAGTTTTACACGCAATTATCCCTAATTGAACGCGAATTAAAACACTATAAATCATATTTCCTCAATAAAACCGTTTTATGCAACTGCGACGACCCGTTTGAAAGCAACTTTTTCAAATACTTCGCCATAAACTTCCAATCCCTCGGTCTAAAAAAACTGATTGCCACCTGTTACGCTTCTTCCCCTATTCTTTACACCCAGCTCACTTTATTCGGCAAAGACGAGCTTTTTGGCGCACAGGAAGGCAAAAAGACGCACTCTTGAAACGGCTCTAAGATGGATAGGAGATCGTAAGCATATTGAAACTGAAGATTAATTTCCTAAGCGTAATTAACTGGGTAAAAACCGTTTTCCCGATTTGCCGGCGGGAAATGAAAGGGCTATGAATACTTATTAGACAGAAACGAAAAACATCTGAGCATACGCGCCCAAAAAACTGCCAAATGCTCTGTGAATCCTGCAACAGACAAAAAAGCGATATTTGATCTTCCCCTTATTTAAGGCAGTTCTCTTTTAAATAAATCGCTTAAACGGGCAAATTGTTCCAAAGAAAGCGTTTCCCCACGGACTGTTTCCGAAACGCCCAGTTCTTTTATACACTCTTGTATCCGCTCTTTTGTAAGCGGAAACACACCAGAATTGGCAAGGCCATTCGCCAGCGTCTTTCTCCTCTGGTTAAAAGAAGCCCGTATCAAACGAAACATCAGTTTTTCATCTTCTGTCTGCACAACCGGCGTTTCATGCCTCATCAGGCGGATCACTGCGCTCCCCACCTTTGGCCTTGGCATAAAGCAATTTGGCGGCACATTTGCGACAATTTCCGCTTCTGCATAATACTGCACAGCAAGGGAAAGCGCGCCATACTCTTTGCCGCCCGCCTGAGCCTGCATACGTTCCGCCACTTCTTTTTGCACCATAATCGTAATGCTTTGCGCCGGAAGGCGGCTTTCGAGCAAGCCCATGACAATCGGCGTTGTAATGTAATAGGGAAGGTTCGCCACAACTTTAAACGGACGGTTTCCATTCTTCTTTTGAACCATTTCTTTTAAATCCAGCTTCAAAACATCTGCATGAATGACCTCCACATTATCATAGGCGCTTAAGGTGTCTTTTAACACAGGAATCAAATTCCCGTCGATTTCCACTGCCGCCACTTCTCTTGCCGCTTCACACAGATACTGTGTCATCGCGCCAATCCCCGGCCCGATTTCCAACACAAAATCTTCTTTCCCGATATGAGCGGCGCGGATAATTTTTTCCAACACATGGGGATCGATCAAGAAGTTTTGACCGTACTTTTTTTGGAAATGAAACTGATACTTTTGTAATACCGCGATGGTATGTTTTGGATTGCCTAAATCTGCCATACTTTCCTCACTTTATGTTTTACTAAAAATATCGTAACAGATTACTTGATTTGCCGCAATAAAAATTTGGGCGCTTCAAAACGTCTGACGTCAGTGTTTTACAATATATTCTCTCTTTGTTCATACTCTATTCATATAAGATTGCTATGCTGATGACATCAAAGAAACAGTTTCTCAGTCATGTGGTATTTTTTGATTTCTTCATAATTGCCCCAGCGTTTTGATCTTCAAAACACTGGGGCGCTCCTCATTTTCCCACTAATTATAGCTTCTTTTTAATGCCTGCGCAAAACAAAGCTGGCCAGTTTTGGTGTATCCAATCGTTTTTCCTTCCAAAAGGCGGTTTTCCTGTAACTGTTTCGTCTTTTCCTCTAAAACCGCCCTAAACTCCTGCTGATTGCCAGACTGGCGTTCTTCCTGCCTGCGCTGTGAAGTCGAATCCGCCATTCCTGAAACTAACATTACCGAAGAAACTCTAAAATATCCTTCATATCCGTATGCGGCCAATCCCTCCTTAAATTAGATTTGTTACTCTATATATCGTCTGACTATTTCTTTTTCTTAAGTAAATTATCTAAATTTATTTAAAATCTTCCATTCCAATTATCATCAATCCCATTCCATTTCCAGCCATTGGCTTCTTCCGCATAAAATGCCACCGCCAAATATTGGTACGGGCTGACTAATTTTAATGCATCGTACACATAACGGAGTGGAATCCACGTCCTGTTTTTTTCAGGGTTCCCCGGCTCTGCTAAAAGAACCAAATCGGTATCTTCCTGATAGAGCCAGATATTCACATAATGCCCCGGCGTATTTTGCCAGTATGTGGCGTCATAATTACTGCTGACTAAGACGATTGCCGACTGCGTATGCTTCATCTGCTCCTGAAATTCCTCATACGTTGCAGGTTTTACACACAAACTACATGAAAATCCGGCAGCCGTAAGCGTCGTCTGCATATCTTCCCAGCCGATTGCGCCGCTTTCACTGCTGGGGTAGTAAAGGGAAGCCTGCGTCGCAAATTCATACATATCCCATGGAGAACATTCATAACCAGACAAAGTGCTGTAAATATTCGCCATACAGCACAGACCACAGCCAAACGCGCCAAACGAATTTCCCTGAACCAGCCTTTCACACCAGTCGCCAGACCACGGCCACTTTTCCCGATACGCCCTTGGCCCCTGTAAAAAGGTATAAACCAGAGACGCTTTTTCCTCTACGGTCAAACGAACTATCTGTAAATCCTTCGGAATAATGCCCGCCTCAAAAATATGTTCCTGAAACGCCATGGCAACTCCGGCAGACGAATCATGAAATTCGTAAACTGCCTCCCGTTTCGTCTCCGGCTCTTTTCCGTCCTTTACGCCAAAAGTAAGACACAGCAAAAAACATTCCAATATCAGAACGGATCTAAAGACCCTTTTTTTATACATTTATTTCTGCCTTTACGCCCAATAACGCTTCATTTTCTTTTAGAATCGGAGAAATGACTTCTTTTAAAAACTGATCTACCTGTCTTGGCGCCCGCCCTACATATTTAGACGGATCCATAGAAGCCTTTAATTCCTCTAACGTCAGCCGGAAAGACGGATCTGCCGCAATCAGCTCCAACAGATTATTTTCTTTTCCTTCTTGTTTTACATTTGCCCCTGCTTCCATTGAAAGCTTCCTGATTTTCTCATGCAGTTCCTGACGGTCGCCGCCTTTTTTCACTGCATCCATCATAATATTTTCTGTCGCCATAAACGGCAGTTCCGCCATCAGATGTTTCGTAATGACTTTATCATAGACCACAAGGCCGTCCACAACGTTTAGGCATAAATCCAATATGCCGTCCGTCGCCAGAAACGCTTCCGGAATGCTTAACCGTTTATTTGCCGAATCGTCAAGCGTCCGCTCAAACCACTGCGTCGCGGAAGTAACCGCCGGATTCAGCGCATCGATCATCACATAACGCGCAAGAGAGCCAATTCTCTCACTTCTCATAGGATTGCGTTTATACGCCATGGCAGACGATCCGATTTGATTCTTTTCAAACGGTTCTTCCACCTCTTTTAAATGCTGCAATAAACGTATATCATTTGACATCTTATAAGCGCTTGCCGCAATCCCCGCCAAAACATTCACTGCCCTTGCATCCACTTTTCTGGAATACGTCTGCCCTGACACGGCATAACAATCCCTAAATCCCATCTTTTCAGCAATCATCGGATCGATCTTGTCCACTTTTTCATTATCCCCGTCAAACAATTCCAAAAAACTCGCCTGCGTGCCCGTCGTCCCTTTCGATCCAAGCAGTTTCAAACTGTCCATTACATACGAAAGATCCTCAAAATCCATTTGAAACTCCAAAAGCCAGAGCGTCGCGCGTTTGCCAACCGTCGTCGGCTGCGCAGGCTGGAAATGGGTAAACGCCAAAGTCGGCAGGCTCTTATATTTGTCTGCAAAACGGGATAATTTTTCCATTACATTAACCAGTTTCTTTTTAATCAAACGGAACGCTTCCGCCATCACGATAATATCCGTATTGTCCCCCACATAGCAAGACGTTGCGCCCAGATGAATAATCCCCTTCGCTTTCGGGCACTGCCGCCCATATGCGTACACATGGGACATAACGTCATGGCGGACAATCTTTTCACGTTCTTTTGCAACGTCAAAATTAATGTCATCTTTATGCGCTTTTAATTCTTCAATCTGTTCTTCACTGATCGCAATGCCAAGTTCCCTCTCCGTCTCCGCCAATGCAATCCATAATTTTCTCCATGTCCGAAACTTCATTTCCGGTGAAAAAATATACTGCATTTCCTTACTGGCATAACGCTCAGACAATGGGCTTACATATCTATCTGTACTCATGCTTTTTCTCCTTTTCCTCTGTTACGAAAACTTTTCTCCCGTCAACAATTCATACGCTTCCTCATACTTCTCTACAGTTTTTGCCACAATCTCCTCCGGCAGCGTATCCGCGCCGTCTTCCTGTCCTTTTAACCAGTCTCTTACAAACTGCTTGTCAAAAGAAGGCTGCGGCCTGCCGGATTCATAACCTTTCAGCGGCCAAAAACGGGAGCTGTCCGGCGTCAGCATTTCATCTGCAAGCATAACGGCTCCATTTTCATCAAGCCCAAATTCAAACTTCGTGTCTGCAATAATAATCCCTTTCCCCAGCGCGTATTCTGCGCACTTCTTATATAAAGCAATCGTATAATCTCTGATTTTCTCTGCGTACTCCGCCCCTCTCTGCGGATAAAGCTTCTTTAAAATCTCCACGCTTCCTTCAAATGTAATATGCTCATCATGCAGTCCAATCTCCGCTTTCGTCGTCGGCGTATAGATAGGTTCCGGAAGCTGCGCGGATTCCTCTAAACCTTCCGGCAGGCGGATGCCGCAGACACAGCCGTCCTTTTGGTAACTTTCCCAGCCGCTTCCTGTAATATACCCCCTCACAATACATTCCACCGGAAGCATTTCCAACTTTTTACACTTCATGCTGTTTCCATCAAACGCAGCCGTCCTAAAATGCTCCGGCATATCCGACGTATCCGTAGAAATCATATGGTTCGGCACAATATCCCTCGTAAAATCAAACCAAAATTTCGACATTTTCGTTAAAATCGCGCCCTTTTTTGTAATTTCATTTTTTAATATACGGTCAAACGCAGATATTCTGTCAGTGGCAACCATCACAATGCTGTCCCCTGTGTCATATACTTCGCGCACTTTTCCTTCTTTCATTGGTTTTAACTCTTTCATCGTTTCACATTCCTCCTAATGTTTTTTTCAAGTATATACTTTGCATATGTGAAAAGTCAATCCCATTGTTATTCTCCCAAATATGTAATATACTTTACTTATATTTTACTGTTTTACCATAAAAGGCAAAAAAGCGAAAAAACACTTGGAGGAAAACTATGCCAGAGAAATCTGTAAGAAGCATTGAAGAACAAATTCAAGATTTAGCAAAAAAACAGCTTGCAGGCGAAAAGTATTATTTAAAAACCGAACCGATAAATTCTGAAATCGAAAATGCCTTAAAAAAAGCCCCGTCCAAAAACGGCGGTTTCGGCGCAAATATCCCAGACATTAAAATATTTTTAGAAACAAAACAAATGAGAAGAATCCCTGTAATGATTGAAGTCAAAGGAAAAAAAGGAAACTTTATAAAATTAACCGCTGACGGCAAAGTAGACAATAAGAAAAAAGACGGTTCCGAAAATTTCACAAACGTAAATAAATATGCCGTGAATGGAGCTGTCCACTATGCAAACGCTATCGTAGAACATAGCATTAGTTATAAAGAAGCCGTTGCAGTTGGCATAAATGGCTACTATGATGAAAGCGACATGTTGACAACTGAAATTGCCGTCTATTACATTTCATTCGAAAATTTCTGCATTCCAAAGAAAATTGGCAATTATAGCGATTTATCTTTTTTGCTAAAGAAAAACCAAACCGCATTTATAGAAGAAATCGACAAGGCAGGCTTAACGGAAGAAGAAATTGAATCGAAAGCCAGAGAATATGAAAACCAAATTGAGATAAAATTAAAAAAATTAAACCAAACAATGCAGGATAACCTGAAAATCTCTGTTGGTTCTCGCGTTGAACTTGTGACAGGAATGATTATGGCGGGACTTGGCGTAGAAGGTAAAATCGCCCCTTTGGAAATCGCAGAATTAAAAAGTGAAACAGGGGCAAAAACCAACGATGGCAGAGTATTAATCAACAAAATTGATTCTTTTTTGGAAGAAAAAAGCCTTCCCCGCGAAAAAAAAGAAATGATAATAAATGATTTATCACGGGTTTTTATATACTCCGATTTATGGAAGCCAAATCATGGGGAAAGTAAATTAAAAAGCGTCTATACACTCGTAAAAAATGATGTTATGCCAATATTCACTTCTGCAAAACACCTAGATTTTACTGGCAAACTATTCAATACGCTAAATGCGTGGGTCGATATTCCTGACAGTGATAAAAATGATGTAGTTCTGACTCCCCGTTATGTAACAGAATTAATGGCAAAACTAGCTCAGGTAAATAAAGACAGCTATGTATGGGACTATGCCGCCGGTTCTGCAGGATTTCTTATATCTTCTATGAAATTAATGATAAAAGACGCCCAAGACCGTATACACAGCCCCAAGGAATTAACCTATAAAATTGCAGACATTAAATACAAACAGCTATTAGGAATTGAAAAACGCTCCGACATCTATTTATTGGCTGTGTTAAATATGATTCTAATGGGTGACGGTTCCTCAAACATTCTTCATAAAGACAGTTTGACAGAATACGACGGGAAATATGAACAGGGCGAATTGAATGGCAAAGACTTCCTTGCAAATGTATTTTTACTCAACCCGCCCTACTCTGCTCCCGGAAAAGGCTTTATTTTCGTAAAAAAAGCTCTTTCAAAAATGAAAAACGGAAAAGCCGCAATCCTGATTCAAGAGAATGCCGGAAGCGGCAATGGACTGCCATATACAAAAGACATACTGGAAAACAATACGCTTCTCGCAAGCATCCATATGGCTGATATTTTTAAGGGAAAAGCCGGAGTGCAGACCGCAATCTATGTTTTTGAAGTTGGTTTGCCGCACAATGAAAAACAAATCGTAAAATTTATAGACTTTTCTAATGATGGATATACAAGGCAAAACAGAAAAAAATCAAGCCAAGATACAAATTTAAAAAATACGGACAACGCGATCGAACGTTATGAAGAAATTGTGAATTTAGTATTATATGGAAAATCATATCTCCATTACTTTACTGAAAATGAATATATAGAAGATACAATCAGCCTTCTTGGCGACGATTGGACATTTACCCAGCATATCAAGCTGAATATCACTCCGACAGAAGATGACTTCAGAAATACGATAAAAGAATATCTGGGCTGGAAAATATCAGCAATTTTAAGAGGTGACATTGATGGTTAAATTCGATAAATTTAAACTTATAAATGTACTGAACTGGCAGCCGCAACATGAAATCGACCCGCTCAAGATCCCAGAATTAACGGTAGAAAGCGCTGCAACGTATCCTTTTTACGGACAAGCCACTTTAAACAACGGCATTATTTCCTATCTCTCACTTACAGAAAAAGCATTAAATAACCCAAGCGGCAAACCAACTATACTGATACATTCAAACAACCAAAATATTGTCTATCTTGAGACTCCATTTTATCTGAAAGACGGACACGGCGCAACAAGCGTTTTGCAGTCAGAATTTCTAAACGAAAAAACAGCGCTGTATTTAATGGCAAGCATAAAAAAAGCGATTGCAAACAAATTCTCCTATAATAAAAAAGCAACCAAAATTGCCTTAAAAAATACGCAAATAGTCCTTCCTATTGATGAAAATAACCATGTAAACTATAAATATATGGAAAACTATATAAAAGAACTTGAAAATGAATGTATGATCACACTCAACTCCTTCTTTCAAACCAGCGGGCTGAATGACAGCGAATTATCCTTAAACGAAAAAACAGCGCTAAATAAATTTTTAAATTCCGAAATAAAATACCAGCCTTTTAAAATTGGCGGAAAAAACGGTTTATTCCACATCGAGAGTTCCAAAAAAAAATTCAACGCTAATTCCATAAAATTTAATGGATCATACCCATATGTTGCGCGCAGCAGCGCTAATAATGGCATAAGAGGATACATTAACCAAGATATATCCTATTTAAACCAAGCGCCAACCATATCATTTGGGCAAGACACTGCGACAATATTTTATCAGGAAAAACCATATTTCACTGGAGATAAAATAAAAATTATGTCCTTCAAAGAACGCCCCCTGACACAAGAACTAGCCTGTTACTTACTAACTGCAATGAAAAAATCTTTCCGTAATTTTTCATGGGGACAGACTTCCTTTAACGAGGACGCCCTAAACAATGTTGAAATAGAACTGCCCATATCTTCGCCCCAAAAAATAGACTATGATTTTATTGAATCATTTATAAAAGCCCAAAACAAGTTATTAATAAAAGACGTAATAAAATACAAAAACCTGACCAAACTTCCTTCCGTCCCCCAACCCCCAAGATAGAAGCGAAACCATCTTCCACACAGACCATTATAAGCCGCCGGTTCTTAGTGAGGTTTTTTACGAACTTAGAACCGCTGCGAGCTTATCTGAGCAAAAGCGGGTCTGTTTGGAAGATGATTTCGCTTCCCTCACGGCGCCCAAATCGTTTCCTTTGGCTCTTTCGCGTCATACTCAAACACACATCTTTCATACGCGTTGATTACCTTCGTATCCAGATACTGATCATAACGCTTAAAATCCCTGCTGTAATTCCTGTGTACATGCCCGTGCAGGAAATATTTCGGCCTGTACCGTTCCATCAGCGTTAAAAAAGTATGGAATCCCCGGTGGGGAAGATCCTTTCCGTCGTTGAGGCCGCAGGCCGGAGCATGGGTCACCAGAATATCAAATCCTCCCCGCCTCATAATCTGAAACCACAGCCTCCCGACCCGTAACCGCATCTGCGCCTCCGTATACTGGTGCTTTCCGCCGTAATACTCCATCGAGCCTCCCAATCCCATAATCCGTACGCCCTTATGGACATAAATCCTGTCGTCAATACAAATGCAGCCCTCCGGAGGCTTCCTGTCGTATTTCACATCATGATTCCCATGCACATAAAGCACCGGAATGGAAGTCAGCGTCGTTAAAAACGAAAGATACTCCGCATCTAAGTCCCCACAGGAAATAATCAAATCAATCCCCTCAAATTTGCTTCTGTCAAAATAATCCCACAGAGCCTTTGACTCTTCATCCGCAATTGCAAGTATTTTCATTTGTTCCCGTTATCCCTTCGTTTTTTCCACGCCCTGCTGCAGAACCACCGGCTCCGACCGCTTCTTAAGCTCCTGCCGCTTCGGTATATCGCCGATCACATTCTCCGCCAGCCATTCCATCTTTACCACCTCTTCCGGAAGCAGGCTCTTCCAGGACTCTTTCTGTATGACTCCCGTCTGCGAATATAATTCCCCTGCGAAAGGATCAAAGATGCCGCTTTTGATGTTTGTTTTCAGAAGCTCTACCAGACGTTTTGTTCCAATCGGAAGGTTATTGGAGCAGACAATGTCCGCCACGTCCGAGGACATGCCCCACCAGTAATTGATTGCTTTCTTATCGGAAGGATTGTCGTCATACTTCCAGGTTCCGTCCATAATCGTGCGGATCAGCCGCTCATAAAGCTGCCCCCAGTGCCAGACCGGCATAGCCAAGCTTTTCGGCCAGTCATGCTCTAAGCTGTACAGCCCGAAATACCGCGACGCATCCTCCGGCGTAACCATATCTTTGCCGGAGATAATCTGGGCGCCCTGTTCCCTTAAATTCTTTACCGCATCCACATCCTTTTTCGCAGACCATTCCAGATATACTTTCACCCGTGGATTCACCAGCTTAGCTCCCAGCGCAAAGGCATTATATTAGCAATGGTGCCGAAAATCGGATAATCCGCAATAAAGCCAACCTTATCGTTCTCCGTCATCGCCCCCGCGATGGCTCCCATAATAAACTTCGGTTCATGCATCCGGATATAGTAGGTACGGATATAGCGGTGGGATGTGTTCAGCGAACAGTTCAGTATCCGCACAGAAGGGTGGGCAATCGCCGCTTTCACGCTGGCCTGTACAAAGGACGGCGTTGTGGTAAATATAATATCGCATTTCTGCCTTATCGCGTCCTCCAGAGCATATTCAATATCCTTCTTTGTAATATTCGTATAATAAAGCGTCTGGACTTCTCCCGCAAATCTCTGTTCCAAGTGCAGCCTTCCCAGCTCATGTCCATAGGTCCAGCCGGAAGACCCCGGCGTTTTCTCATAAATAAACGCAATCTTAAGCCTGCCCTTGGCAGCGGCCAGTACCCCTGCCGGAAGGATCTTATTCAGGCTCAGGATGGGCTTCTTCTCTTCGGCGGGATCCATTTTCAGCTCAATTTCTTCCTCTTTTTCCAAAAGCATGTATTCTTCCCAGCTTCTCTCGATCAGCTTCTTAAGCTCTCCGACGCTCATCCCCAAAAGCTCCTTGTACCCATACAGCTCCAGAAGCGCAAGAAACGCGTCTCCCGCCGTAATCTTTAGCTTATCATGGTTCTTGGACTGAAACTCCTTGGAAAATCTCGTATAAATAGAACGAAAATCCATCTGGTCTTCTTCATTCCACACTTCATCCGGCTCTTTGCCCATAGCCGCCTGGAGCTTCGCAAACCGCCCGGTCTCGGAAAACCAGATATAATTCACTTTCGAAAGCTCGTAAAAATCTAAAAATTCATAATAAATCTTATTTTCCTTATCATTCGTCCGATTGGGAATGATACGCGTCACCGTACCCGGAATTGAATCCACCCCAAAAAACTTCACCACGCTGACCCGCTTATTTCCCTCTTCCACATAGAACTTATTCATATATTCATAGGCTTTAATCGGATCGCGGATCCCCTCTTGTACATGGCTGGTGCTTAAAGACTCCCATTTTCTGGAAAACTCGCTGCCTTCCTTTAAAAGGGGCATAAAATTACTGGCAAACGCATTGCTCCGCCCCGCATTCTTTGTCCCCGCAATCTGATCCGCCGGAATCTTCACAAGTCCTAACGGCACTTCCCTGTACTGCCCTCTCGGCGGAAGGATATCGTCAAGCACCGGGAGCGTCGGCAGCTCCCCGCGTATGGACTTAGACTGATAAGCCTTCTTTGCTAATCTATTTGCTTTGATATAATCTTCTCTTGACATACTGCCTCCTGAAACCATAATAATCCTAAAATTTATTCTTTTCCCAAACATCATAGCATAACCGGAAGGAAGATGCATCTATAATAATAACCAAAGATTTACATCCCCCATTGGCGAAACTCCGTTATATCAATCGATTCCGCATAAGGAACGAAGTTTCCTAACAAAAAAAGTGCATAAGCCAAATCCCGCTTATACACTTTATCTTACCCATTCTATTCGTTTAAATATCGCTCACATTATACAGCACACGGTTCAACATCTTCTGGAGCGCCTGAATCTCTCTTTTGGTCATTCCAATCGTCAGATTCCTGTCGATTCTTCTGCGGTCAGACTCCATCCTTCTCTGGATGTCATAAGCTTTCTCCGTCAGATGGACGTTCTTCTTTCTCTTATCCTTTCCATTGGGGACGATAAGAATAAAACCCTTTTCATCTAACCTCTGAAGAATACCTGTTACCGTAGGATTCTTTAAACTCAGAGCCTTCTCGATATCCTTCTGGTTTACCTCTTCCTTGTCGCAGCGGAACAGATAATTCAGCACCTCGCACTGAGACGACGTAATTCCGATGCCTTTTAACTGATTGTTGATGTCCTTCTCATACACATTGTTAATCTGCTTGAAAAGGAATCCAATCGGCAGCCTTTCCTGCATACTACCACCCTTTCTAATTGTTACACTCCCATACTGCAGATACCGGAAAAACAACAGCGCTTTATCCTAATTTGCCGCACTCTCTTTTATCCGCAATATCATGTTACTCCCTATTAAATAGTATGCTATATTTTTCCCCTAAAATCAAGTCTAAATTGCACGTTTTATGTCCAAGATCCACTGAACCGGCAAGCGCAAAATCCTGTGCGGACAGCAGCTTTGTAAGCAGATTCATTTGCAGTTCCTCTTTCCCCATGATAAGATATAGAAAACACTCCGCCCATCCGTCCGCCTCCTGCACCGCTAAGCGGCCCGGGCAGAAATCTTTTCCAACAGAAAGCTGACATATTATGCAGAAAATTATGATTATTGAAGACGATCCCACCACCAGGGAGGAACTGGCCCTCCTGTTGAAAAATGAATCTTATCATCCTATCCCTGTTTCAGACTTTTCAGATATCGTAACCCAGGTAGCAAGCCAGTCTCCCGACCTGATCCTCCTGGACGTGATGCTCCCGGGCATCGACGGTTTCGAGCTGATGGAGTATTTAGCCCCCATGGAGATCCCGGTGATCTTCATCACCGCCCGCAGTGCGGTGAAGGATCGGATCAAGGGCCTGAAGCTGGGGGCGGACGACTACATCGTCAAGCCCTTTGAGATCGCCGAGCTCCTGGCCCGGGTGGAGACCGTTCTGCGCCGCTACCACAAGACCGACACCCGCATCGTGGTGGACGACGTGGTGGTGGACACCCAGTCCCGGGTGGTGACCAAGGGCGGGGAGCCGGTGTCCCTCACCGCCAAGGAGTATAACCTCCTGATCCTGTTCCTGCAAAACAAGAATATCGCCCTCTTCCGGGAGACCATCTATGAGCGGGTCTGGGAGAACGACTATATGGGCGACAGCCGCACGGTGGACCTCCACGTCCAGCGCCTGCGCAAGAAGCTGGGCTGGCAGGAGCGTATCGCGGCGGTCTATAAGGTGGGCTACCGCCTGGAGGTCAAGGAATGAGGTTCGCCTGGAAGGTCACCCTGGCGTCGCTGTGCATCCTGGTGCTCTCCATCGGGATGGGGAGCCACCTGCTCATCAGCATCTCCTTCCGCTCCACCCTGAACCGGGAGATCGCCGTGGCCCAGGAGGAGATGCAGATGCTCCGCATCGCCTACGAGGCGGTGTGCGACGCCCGGGGCATCACTCTGGAAAACCTGGCCCAGCAGGGCAAGAGCCTCCAGCGCACCCTGCAGGGGGACGCCTACTTCACGGACCACCAGTTCCGGGTCAGCACCCGGGACGGGGAGCAGGTCTACTCCACCCTGGATGCCGGCGGGGACCGGGAGCTCCTGGAGGCCATCGACGGCCTCTCCTCCGGCTACGTCCTGCGCCGGGCGGACCCGGCGGGGCGGGTGCTCATCCACTGCGCGGGGCCCGTGTCCCTGCCGGACGGGATGCTCTATATGGAGACCCTCCGGGACATCCCCAGCCTCTTCGCCGACCGGGAGACCCACTACCAGGTCTACCGCTGGATATTGCTCATCGTGGTGGGCATCGGCGCGGCGGTGATGTACGCCCTCTCCTTCTGGCTCACCCGGCCCATCCGGGCCCTGGGCCGGGCCGCCACCGCCCTGGCCGGGGGCGACTACGCCGCCCGGGCCCAGGTGACCACCGGGGACGAGATCGGGGAGCTGGCCTTCTACTTCAACCGCATGGCCGGGGCCATCGAACAGAACGTCCGGGACCTGGAGGACGCCGCCCGCAGGCAGGAGGACTTCACCGCAAGCTTCGTCCACGAGCTCAAAACGCCCCTCACCTCCATCATCGGCTACGCCGACATGCTCCGCTCCCGGGATCTGGGGGAGGACATGCGCTTCAAGGCCGCCAGCTATATTTTCTCCGAGGGCAAGCGGCTGGAGAACCTGTCCCTGGCCCTCATGAGCCTGCTGGTGGTGGGCCACACCCGGGCGGAGGTGAAGAGCGTGAACATGGGCCTTCTGTGCCAGCAGGCAGGGCGCAGCGCCCTGCCCGCCATGACGGCCCAGAACCTGCACCTGGTGGTCCAGGCGGAGGAGGCCTCCCTGCCCGGGGACCCCTCCCTGCTCCAGACCCTGCTGCAAAATCTGCTGGACAACGCCCGCAAGGCCTCCGAGCCGGACACGGTGGTGGCCCTGGACGGGCAGCGGACAGAGGCGGGCTACCGCATCACGGTGACGGACCAGGGCCGGGGCATCCCGGAGGAGGAGCTGGACAAGATCACAGAGGCCTTCTACATGGTGGACAAGTCCCGCTCCCGGGCCCAGGGAGGCGCGGGGCTGGGGCTGGCTCTGTGCAAGGAGATCGCGGCCCTCCACCGGGGGGAGCTGCGCTTTGAGAGCCAGGTGGGCCTGGGCACCAAGGTGACCGTGGAGCTGGAGGGGATCCATGTCGAGTAGTATGCGAAAATTTCTGACCGCCGCCCTCACCGCCCTGCTGACGGCGGCGGCCATCTTCCTCCCGGCCCGGCTCTCCCTGTGGAACGACCGGCTTCTGCTGGACGATCCCCATATCCTCCAGGAGGACCGGGAGGGCTTTGGCGAGAGCGTGGGCCTGACGGTGGCGGAGAAGGTGATCCTCCTCCGGACCGGCGGCCTGGACAGCCTGACCGTGGGCGGCGGGGAGAGTCCCCAGCGGGAGGACGCTCTCAGCCAGCAGGAGAAGCTGGACGCGGAGGAGCAGCGCAAGCCGCCGTGCAGGCGGAGGTGCGCTCCCTTCAGATGATCGGCGCCCTGCCGCTGATCTGGGACGGGGAGAGCCCCGCGGAGTGCGTGGAGCGCAGCCAGATCCTCTATGTGGACCGGGAGACCCAGATGAGCTTCCTGGTGTACCGGATGGCCCTCAACTGTCCGCCCTACTCCCTGGAGCTGTCCGTGGACGCCCAGTCCGGGCGGGCGCTGGCCTTCTCCCTGCTCTGGGGCAGGGACGGCTCCCTCGTCTGGAGTCCCCGGGGCGCCAGCACCTTTGGCAGCGCGTGGCGGGACTACTGGGGCATGGACAGCGTCAGCGCCAACTGGTACAATGAGTTCACCCGGAGCATCCTGGAGGACGTGGACGCCCGGATGCAGATCGGCGGGGAGTACAGCTCGGTGGGAGAGGTGAGCTTTTCCTACAGCGGCCAGCCGGTCCACATCCCCCTGCTGTGCTGGTCCTACAGCGGCCGCTGCTCCCTCCACTGGAACCGGAATCCCTAGCGTCAGAAAAATCCACCTCAGCCCGTAGCGGCTGTGAATCCTTACAAGAAACGCTAAAATAAGGAGGCCCATTCCCCTATGAGCAAGAATTACCGCGGACGGCGGCGGAAGCATCCCAGTCTGACCCTGACCCTGCTGGTCCTGGCGGCCCTGGCGGCAGGCGCCGTTTTCTTCCTCCGCCGCCCCGTCAGCCCGCTGTCTCCCCCGAGCAGCACCGTCCGTCCCCTCCCCGACGAGAGGGCCGACCCACCCCTCTCCGGCGGCCGCGTGGCCACCGCCTCCGGCGTCCCCTGCTCCCGCCGGGAGCTGGGGGAGGAGGCCCTGTACACCGGGGAGCTGATCCTGGTGAACAATGAGGTTCTCTACCGCTTTCCCCAGGAGCAGAAGCTGGTGAGCATCTACGAGGAGAAGAGCGAGGGCTACTATGTCCGGGATATGGAGGTGTTCCTCTCCCCTGTGGCCATGGAGGCCCTCAACGATCTGCTGGATGCCTTCCGGGCTCAGGGGGGCAGCAAGTCCATCAACGTGGTGGCCGGATACCGGGACCGGGACTACCAGCAGCGCCTCTTTGACCAGAGCGCCCAGCGCAACGGCCAGGACCACGCGGAGAAATACGTGGCCCAGCCCGGGGGCAGCGAGCACCACACGGGGCTGGTAGTGGACTTCTCCATCCTCAACGCCAACGGGTCCAGCGGGGACTACAACGGCTCCGGGGAATACGCCTGGATCAACGAGAACTGCCAGGACTACGGCTGGGTGGTCCGCTACCAGGAGGGCAAGGAGGCGCTCACCGGCATCTGGGACGAGCCCTGGCACTTCCGGTATGTGGGGCTTCCCCACAGTATGGCCATGGAGCAGGAAGGGATGATTCTGGAAGAGTATCTGTCCTTCCTGAAAGAAAGCACCTCCCCCAATTGCCCATATCTTTCTTTTGGACCGGAGGAGGGCACGTGCACGGAAATCTTTTATCTTTCCATGGAAAAGGGGAAGGAACGCAGGTTTTCATGGCCTGAGACTGCAAAGGTATGGTTTTCCGGCACCAACGAGGGAGGCATCGTGGGGTGCAGGCAAAGGAGCATCTATGGCTAGAAAGATTTTTTGCGGGACGGGCCGGGCCTGGATTGAG
>OFHA01000360.1_pt1 | contig 40641 bp, 42 predicted proteins | sample 1521891 | NCBI WGS metagenome assembly OFHA01 (sample SAMEA3504089, study PRJEB24116) | mouse gut metagenome | biome: mouse gut; feature: mouse-associated habitat; material: faeces | place: Denmark | collected 2011
TCTTTCCTCCCCTGTTTCGGCAGAATACAGAAAATGCGGATACCTGGCCTGAGCCAGAAAACTGCCTGTTGCCCATTATTTTCCGTTCCTGCCCCATTGTCCTTTCTTAAACCTGATTGCTAAAAATAGAAAATCTGGCCATCATAAGACACATCCATGTGCCTGTCAAGCAGGAAAATAAGATTTTCTGATATCTTTCGGAATTGTGTATCCATATAAAATGAACTTACGGCCTTGCCTCCCCAAAAACCGGAAAAAGGGCAGACTATCCCTGCCGCAATAAAATTCGGAGGTCTTCAGGTGTCAAGGTTCTCATGCTTTCATTCCAGTTGTATTGCAAGCTTCCTTATATTGTGAAAGGTTTCAAAAACCTCTTCTTTATATGGGCAGCTGCTGCACAGCTTGAATTTTATATACCTGCCGCTATGTACAACCCTTGCCGCTATTTTTAAAAGCTTCAGCCTCACCGTATCAATCAGGTTTTTGCTCATCTGTTTTGGCAACACAAGGCGGCGGAACCAGTTGAAAATGTTATACACCAGTGCATGGAGCTGCAGCCGGTTGGCATTGACAACCCTGCTCCGGGAGCTTACGGACGCAAAATCAAACCCCTGTTTCCCTTCCCTGATAAAGTTCTCCATGCGTCCACGGTTGCAGTAGTAATTATGACCTGCCAGTGTCCCAATTCTTCCATATTGGTGACAATAAATGTGTACATGTGTGTCAGCTGATTATAAGGCTTTTCGATTTTAAACACCACGCGGCGCGGGGTGCGCCAGGATGCCGCCTGGTACCAGAATTCCCCATAGGTAACGGCATAGTCCACCATGTTCAGCCGGGTAGCCTTTGTCAATGCGTCATCCTGTTCCCGCGCTAGGGAAAGGAGCGTCTTGTTGATCTTGAGACGGATGGCATACTTCACATCGGTATCCTCAAACAGGTCGTAGAGTTCCGGTGTGGCAAAACCGCTGTCTCCCCGGGCATAACGCTGTATGCCGGGATAGTATTCCCGGTATTCGGCGATGATGGGTTCCATGAATGCCGCCGCGTCTTTGGAACAGTAATCCGTGCCGTCACGCAGCTGTGCCCCAATCAGATCCCCGGTCAGCCCGTCGTAACAGAGAATGGGGTGGTAACCGTGCGCCTGATAATGGTAATTGAAACCCTCGCCCTCCTGACTGCCGTAAGTCGCAAGCAGCGTGGTGTCAATGTCAAAAAGTACGAATTCCGGCATCCTGACGGAATAAATCCGCTGTCTGAGCTTACGCAGGATGGCGTCAAACTGCCGGAGGGTATCATCGTCCATCCGGTTGAAGAATCTGGACAGGGTAGGCTGGGAAGCAAGAGCCTCTTTCCCGGGGAAGGCAGACAGCACAGGATCATGGCGAAGTTCATCGGCGCAGTTGTCCTCATAATAAGTGCCAAAGATCTGGCAGATCATCTGCAACAGATTTTCGTCATCCTGGTGGATACGGAACAGGGCATGGTCATTGGTTTTGAAATTATTTTTGAGCAATGTTTCAAAACCGAGGGCGTGGAGGAATTCCTTTATCAAAAGAAGACCTCCGTCGGAAGAAAGCTCCCCGCCGTCAAAATTTACGATAAATTGCTTATTGCATTTGAGTTGGATTTCCTTTAAACTATACATAGGGCTTCTCCTTTGCTTTATGTATGGTTGTCGCCAACATAATTATAGCAAATCGGAAGCTCTTTGTATAAATTTGTTTCACCGATTGAGTGAAAATACCAAAGGGCCAAAAACACAATACTTAAGCGGCTTGACATGGTATAGAACATGTCGGTGTGAATAATTCAGGTTTAGTGTTAAAAACGGCAAAAGAGGATGAGAGCATTCGCGCAGTAACCATGTGTGGCTCCAGGGCAAATAAGGACTGTCCCCCAGATGTGTACCAGGCCACTTACTCTGATGCAGATTATGACAATATGTGGAAGGGGGCATTTGAGATGCTGTATCTGTTCGGAGAGGTGGCAAGGATGGTGGCGGCTGAACTGGAATTTACCTATGATGAAGGGGAGGAAAAAGGAATAGAGGGTTATATGGAGCTTGTCAAGGCAGGCAAAAGGAGGGAATTTTGAACAGATTGAGCAGGGATTATTTGGGATATACATTTCTGATATTACTCTTAGGTTGGGGAACCTGCGTCATATGCAGCTGGATTGGGATATCGTTAAAGGATAACAAATTGTTGTATGTACCCTTCCTGCTGGGTGGGTGGTCCCCCACCATTGCCTCTTTTCTTGCGCTGAAGAAGCATAATCGGGTTACGGGTATCAAAAACTGGCTGGGTAATATATTTGATTTCAGACATGGGCTTTTCGCATATGTCATGCCGGTGGTTTTTGCCGCTGCTTTTATTCTGCCCCAGTGTGTTATCTCCGGCTTTGAAGAAGGAGCTCCGTTTTTTGCGATTATCTTTATGGCGCCCATGATGCTGCTGGGGGGCGGGCTGGAGGAAGCTGGCTGGAGATATATACTCCAGCCAGAACTGGAAGAGAAACATTCTTTCGTTCTGTCAGCCATTGTGGTCAGCTTCATCTGGTGGATATGGCATCTGCCACTTTTCCATATAGAGGGAGCTTCCCAGTATGGGCAGAATTATTTTGCATTTGGGATAAATGTCCTGGGATTAAGTTTTGCCCTGGCAGCCATAAGGAAGAAGACAGGAAGTGTATGGCTGTGCGTATTCTTTCACTGTATTGTGAATTCCCTCTCGGGCATATATCTGATTCACGATAATATCTGGGGAAATGTGGCGGCAACAGCCCTTCTGATTCTGTGTTCTTTTGTCTCTCTGTAGATCGAGAAGGGACAAAAAGCCATATAATGGCGACGTCTGACACGCGATAAAAAACGGCCGGGGGGTTAGAGCCTGGAAGCAAAATGGCCCATTGCCTTCAGAACCTCCCCCTGGGCTTCAGGCTTTATGACAGCCAGTATGGGGGGGTGAACTGCCTCAAAACAGGCCCGGTCAAAAGTGCCGGCGTTCTGTTTCTCAAAACATGTTTCAAGAATTTCTCTGGCATCTTCATGTTGATCTTCTAATGTGCAAACATTTCTTGTCCTGGATTCATAAGTTTTTCTCCTCTATTTAAATATATTCTTTCCTGAACAGGATACCACAGAAGCCAGGACAAGTATACACATTCTATGTCAACCATGCCGGGAATCCTGTGATTGTCTTTGAAAGGTATGAGATTGCCCCCGGCGCTGCAGGGCAGCAGGAATTTGAGATTGCAAGGTAAAAATCCGGGGAAAATCCAGAGAAGATATAAACAAGTTGACAGTTCAACGTCTGTGCGGTATAATGCCAGAAGTTGAGCTGTCAACTTTTTTGTGGATTTCTCATGAAATAAAAGGAGACTTTTATGGTGGACAGATTTGAACAGTTTTCCCTTGCCATTATGGAGATCTCCAGGCACTGGCACAAGATGGCGGCGGATGAGATGGAGAACCATGGACTGAAGGGTTCCCATGCTGTCTACCTCCTGACAATGTACCGTTATCCGGAAGGCATTACCGCGCCCAGGCTCTGTGAGATCTGCGGCAAGGATAAATCCGATGTGTGTCGGATGATGCCCATTCTGGAGGAGAAAGGGCTTGTAAAAAAGGAAGGGGTTCATCAGAATCTCTACCGGGGAGGCTATAAGCTGACCCAGGAGGGAAGGACGGTGGCGGAATATGTACGCCGGAGGGCGGCTCTTGCCGTGGAGCTTGCAGGCAGGGACATTACCCCTGAGAAGCGGGAGATTTTTTATGAAGTACTGGGAACCATTGTGGGAAATCTGAGAGAGATAATCAAGGATGGACTTCCCAGGCAATGAATGCCGGATGGAGTACCAGTGTAACCCACAACAATTACCACTGTGTTCCACGAAGGATAAATTTTCAGTCTGCAAGGGGGAGGAAGGAGTCGCAGCGGGCTGGGATGACTGACGGTGCTGTGTGCCAGTGGCACACGTTCGGCACGGACCGTAGCGGAGCGTTGACCAACGACGCAGATGGAAATTTAGACAAGTGAAACGTGTGGTTAATTTGGTGGGGGTATACTGGGGGGCAGAGAATAGAGAAATAGGAGAATGGCAGGGATATGAGCATGGAGATAGACCAGATCCTGGACAGGCAGAGGAAATTCTTTCTGACCGGGGCCACGCTGTCGGTGGATTTACGCATACAGATGTTGAAAAAGCTGCGCCGTACCGTACAAAAGAATGAGAAAAGAATTGCAGCCGCTCTCAAGGCGGATCTGGGCAAAAGCGATTTTGAAAGCTATATGTGTGAGACAGGGCTTGTGATGGCGGAGATCAGCTATATGATCGGACATGCCCGCAGGTTTGCGGCAGAGCGGAGGGTGTCCACGCCCCTGGCACAGTCCTTTTCCCGGAGCTACAAAAAGCCTTCCCCTTACGGGAATACGCTGATTATGAGCCCATGGAATTATCCCTTTCTTCTGACCATGGATCCCCTGGCAGATGCCATTGCCGCAGGAAATACGGCGGTTGTAAAGCCCAGCGCCTATTCCCCGGCCACCGGTGCTGTCATCAAAAAGATACTGTCAGAGTGCTTTCCGCCGGAGTATGTGGCGGTGGTCACAGGGGGCAGGGAGAAAAACGCGGCTTTGCTGGAGAAGAAATTTGACTTTGTGTTTTTTACCGGCAGTCAGGCTGTGGGCAGGGAGGTGCTGCGCCATACGGCGGAAACTCTGACTCCGGCGGTACTGGAACTGGGGGGCAAAAGTCCCTGTATCGTGGATCGGACGGCGGACATAAAACTGGCCGCAAAGCGGATTGTGTTTGGGAAGTACCTTAACTGCGGGCAGACCTGTGTGGCCCCGGACTATGTGCTCTGCCACAGCAGCATAAAATACCGTCTGCTGGAGGAGATCTGCAGGCAGGTGCGGCGCCAGTACGGGGAACAGCCTCTTGACAATCCGGATTATGGAAAGATTATAAATGAAAAGCATTTCAGGCGTCTCTGCCGTCTTATGGACCGGGAGAAGATTGTCCTGGGCGGGGAGGTGAGGGAGGAAACCCTTCAGATTGCCCCGGTGGTAATGGAATGCGCCGGATGGGAGGAGCCCGTGATGCAGGAAGAGATATTCGGCCCCATCCTGCCGGTGCTCACTTTTGACAGTTTTTCGGAGCTGTATGCGCTTCTGGCCGGAAAGCCCAAGCCCCTGGCCCTGTATCTCTTTTCCTCAGACAGGAGACGGATTCGTCAGGCGATGGAGCGCTGTGCCTTTGGGGGCGGATGTGTCAACGATACTGTCATTCATCTGGCTACCAGTGAGATGGGCTTTGGCGGCGTGGGGGAAAGCGGCATGGGGGCTTACCACGGCAGGGAGGGTTTTGAGGTGTTTTCCCACACCAAGAGCATTGTGGACAAGAAGACCTGGCTGGACCTTCCCATGCGGTATCAGCCTTATCAAAGAAGCCTGTACGGAGGGCTGCTTCGTCTGTTTTTACGATAAAGGACTGTGTATGAGAGTCGGATAAGGCTGGGGAGTTTTGTCTTTTATCCGGGAACTTCTGGCTGGAAGCGGCGGCAGGGACGAAGAAGCAGATGTGAGAGAAAGGAAAAATATGCAGAACAGGGAAAGAGAAAAGAAGTCCGGAGGGTTGTGGAAGAAGGTCCTGTTGGGAGCGGCGGGTGTGCTTCTGGCAGCAGTCCTGGTGGCGGGAATCGCGGTCTATGCAGTGTGGCACAATGAGATTTCTGCAGTGGCCAGCATGGAGTTGCTGCGGGACAGAAATGACGAACACCTGGACGGGGCAGTGTATAAAATGGAGGTCAAGGGAGGGTTCTATCTGGATGATTTTGTGGCCCAGGGCGGAGTGAAAAATGACACTGAGCTCATCAGTTTTGTGACGGACAAGATCACCAAGGGGCTGATAGACATGAACATCAGCGATCCTGAGATTGGCTGTTCCTCCTTTACCGCAAGAAGCCAGGAGGGGGATGTGCTGTTTGGGAGGAACTATGATTTTTCCAAAACAAATACCTGTATTGTCTTTACAGAGGGCTACAACGGGCGTCACAGCACCATTTCCACGGTGGATCTGCAGTTTCTGGGCATTGATGTGGAGAAGAACATAGAGGGACTTATGGACAAGATCACCTGTCTGGCCGCCGCCTATGCGCCTCTGGACGGTATCAACGACGCAGGAGTCAGCTGCGGCATCTATATGACCTATCAGGGAGCGGAGACGGTGCCCACCGACCAGGATACTGCTAAGCCAGACCTTACTTCCACCACATTGCTGCGGCTGATTCTGGACTATGCGGACAGTGTGGAGGACGCTGTGGAGATTGCCTCCGGCTATGACCTGCACGATTCCGCAGGGACCTCCTATCACTATATGGTTGCCGATGCAAGTGGAAAAAGCGCCATTCTGGAATGGGTCAGCGGCACGGATTCCACAGACAATGACGGCTCTGCAAGGCAGCTTGTGGTAACATATAATGACGGGGATGCCCATATCGGGGAGCGGGAGGCGGAGAGCGACTTCCAGTGGATTACGAATTTTATCATACAGCCGGGCTATTACGATGGCTCACCGGAGGCCGACAGAAAAGGCTATGACCGGTATGAAAGGATTTACCAGGAACTGGACGGCACAGAAGGCGTAGTAAAGGATGAGAAGGCAGCCATGGACATTCTTGCCATTGTGGGCAGGAGAACCTGGAACAATGACGATGGAAACGGCTGTACGGTCCACAGCGCAGTCTATAATCTCACCAAGAAGACGGTTATGTGGGTTCCCAACGAGAATTATGACGATAGCAGCGCCATATTTGAATTTGGTTTTGAGGATTAAGGCAGGATATTGAAGTTCTAAAGGGCATGTAGAAAAGCTGTAATGACTTTTCTACATGCCCTTTTTCAGGTGTTTTTCCAAATTCCTACCCAATCAAAACGGTTTTCCCCTGAAAGGCAAATCCATATTTTCTGATCCGTTCCGCCGGAATGCCTTTTGCCAGTAAGGAAGCCTCATACTGCTGTGCATCAATCTGTTTCAGCGCAGTCTGTAGGGTATCTTTCAGGGTTTTTTCTTTTCTGGGGTTGAATACCTTAAATTCTATGATGATTGCCTTATCCGGGCAATCCTTTCCATCACCGCCCTTGTTTGCGTCTGAGTTCAGAACACCCGGAGCCATTTTTGGCTCAAGCATGATATCGTATCTTCCAAAGCCGCTTTCTCTGTTGGAAACAATCATATAACGATCGGATAAATCCACCATCAGGCCCAATACAAAACCATGATAGAAACGCTCCGGTTCTGCCTGATCGGAAGGTCTTCATACTGCCCTCCCATATCTGCCACAATATGATTATATAATTTTGTGTTGGGAATGGCAAATCATTTATTGTTCTTTTTTGGCTGCTCTGCGCTCCGCCAGTTCCCGGTTCATCACGTCATATTCCTTTTCTGCGGTGTAGGGAATCATCAGGAGGATCTGCAGCACCGCCACAATCAGCGGCATAATGACATAGAGCCCTTTGATGACAGTAATCGCCAGGTCCGGCTGAAGGTCCAGTTCTCCATTATAACCGCCCCAGTCCAATAAGGCTCCAATGAAGAAATTTCCAAGCCCCATGCCCACCTTGCAGCCAAAGCTCTGGGCGCTGAACACCAGGCCCTCGGAGCGGACACCGGTTTTCCACTCGCCGTATTCCACACTGTCACCGATGATGGCAAACTGCACGCCCATAACACAGGCGTAGCCGATGCCTCTGACAACGGAAGTTCCAATCAGCAGGGCCACATGCTCCATGCCGAAAAAAAGAGGGATATAGCTGACGATAATGGCGGCCCAGCCTGCCAGGTTGGTATTTCGCTTGCCGATCTTTTTGACAATCGGCGCCATAAGGAAAAAGAACAGGATCATGGGGGCAATATAGGCCGCGTTGATGGTTCCCACCAGAGATTCATCATGCATAACCTGTTTGCAGTAATAGGTATTGATGGTGGATATTGCCATATAAAACAGGCAGGTACCCGTTCCCAGCAGCATGGAGATGATCCAGCATTTGTTTTTTAGCAGCCCAAGGAGGGCTTTTTTTACCGGGATCGTTTCCCGTTCTCTGGCCTCTACACCCACTTTCTCCCGAGTGCCGGCGAAACAGATCAGGAAAAGGACTGCGGCGACGGCGCCGAAAATGCCGTATACAATGCTCCATGCCCTGCTGCTGCCTCCAAGGAGGCTGACCAGAGGGAGAGTGGCGGCCGTGATAATCAGGCTTGTAATCTGGGCAAAAATCTGTCGGAAAATATTCAGCACGCTTCTTTGATAAGGGTCTGCCGTCATAAGAGTGCTCAGAGAACCATAGGGCAGGTTGATCATGGTATACATGGTCATGAGCAGATTGTAGGTGACAAAGATATACACCAGCTTTCCCTTGCTGCTGAAATCGGGAACCGAAAACATGAGAAAGGTGGCAAGGGCGAAAGGAATGGCTATGCGCAGCAGCCAGGGACGGGCTTTGCCGTATCTGGATTTTGTCCGGTCCACAATCAGCCCCATAATCAGATCAGACGCACCGTCCAGAAAGCGGGAGAGCAGCATAATTGTGCCCACAGCGGCGGCAGAGACATGGGCCACATCAGTATAGTACATCATGGCAAATGTTCCCATGGCCGCCCACACTACGTTGCTGGCCGCATCACCGCAGGCATAGGATATTTTTTCACTTAAGCGCAGTTTCGGATTTTGCTGTTCCATGGTATTACCTCCATATTCCCTTCATCTCATAGATTTGTATTTTTTCCACATGATTCTGAAACTGGAAGGCGGCATGAAAAACCCCGCTGCCTTCGTCCTGATAGAACAGTTTTGTTCCGGCCAGCTCCCCGTCATTGACATATACCTCAACCAGTCTCCGGTCAACAAAGATTTCCAGCTTTGCAATCGACTCCACCATGGCGGAATAGTTGATTTTCTGGGAGCGCACACCCTCTGTTTTAAGGCACAGTCTGTCTTTTTCCCGCAGGAGACGCAGGCGGCCCTGGGCGGATTCGCCCAGAAGAATGTCAAAATCTGTGTCCTGCCTGAAATCAATCCGGGCGAAATAGGTGTTGTGGTTCAGATTCCGCAGCGTGAGATTCTGGCCGGATACATTGCAGATGGTGTCTCCTGTCAGGGAATAAATTTCCGCTGCAGGACGCTGGATCAACCTGCCGTCTCTGACAGACAGTTCCCTTGGAATTGTCATTCCGCCGCAGGAACCTTTTTCTTCCGGAATATGTTCCTCGCAGCAGTCCGCCGTCCAGGCGATGGCAATCCGCCGCCCGTCATGTTCAAAGGACTGTACCGCATAGAAATTGCCGCCAAAGTCATAGAGACCGCGGGATTTAACCAGGAATTTTCCATTCCTATAGTCTCCAAGATAGTAGTATGTGGGCTGGAAACGTCCCTGCGCATCTGTGTACTTCATCCAGGAACCCACTGCCACAAATGTATCGTTAAGGGGGAAGAAATCAGGGCATTCAAAGGTATACACCCCTTCCTCCCGTTCTTCCAGCAGGATGCCCTGACAGGTCCAGTCTTTCATATTTGCCGAAGTGTAGCGGACCAGGGAGGGAATGCCGTTGACTTTTGCGCCCAGCACCATCTGCCAGGCTCCCTCCAGCCAGAGTACCTTTGGGTCACGGAAATTATAGGAGAAGGATTCGTCGGGCTTTTCTATAATTTTCACTTCCTGCCCAAATCGGATACCGTCCGCCGATGTAACCATGGCCTGATATTGTACCGTATCTTCCTCCGTGTCCTCAGGCGGGCCAATATGGCGCGTAAAATAGAACACGATCTGATCCTCAAGAGGTACTGCGCAGCCGGAGAATGCGCCGCCTTTTTTGTCATCGCTTTCCAGAATTTCCTCCTGTGGTTCCAGAACATAGGGGAGGTGAATCCAGTGCACCAGATCTTTGCTGGCCCCGTGGCCCCAGTACATATGAGCCCAGTTCTGGCCGTGGGGATTGGCCTGATAGTACAGATGGTAGAAGCCTTTGTACCAGCATAACCCGTTGGGATCGTTGATCCAGTTTCTGAATGCATTGAAATGGTACTGCTCTCTGTTTGGGGTGTCATACCAGCGCTGGAGGTCCTTCACTTGGCAGCATTCTCCGTTTTGAAAGTCCAGAAAGCGGATACCTGTTTCCAGCATATTGGCGGAACCGGACAGATAAGCCACGCTTGCAAGACAGTTGGATAATTCCAGCTGATAGTGCGTATGTTCCTCCAGGGGGATTTTTGTCAGGCGGTATTGATGTCCTCCCGCAGCATATTCCAGCCAGTCCTGGCCTTCCTTTCGGAGGTAAAGCCGCCCTGCTTCCCCCTGATGTGATTTTAAGAAGATTTCCAGCCAGCGGAATCCTTCTGAATAAAATCCACTCATGTCATCACTCCTCCTCTTTGTCGAACCGGTTCGATAAAATAGTTTTGATAACCGGTCCTTTTATCGAACCGGTTTTATGCTGCAATGCTATCAAAATATCTCTATTCTGTCAATCCTTTTTCGTCACTTTTCAGCCAATTCTCTATACCGCACAAAAGGACAAGCGTTATATTGGCATTATTTCACAAAAATCAGTCCTTTTTGGAAGGAAACAGGAAACATCTGCCTCATGCAGGGAATGCTCTCTCCTTTTATCAGCAGGTCTATGGTCTCGGCACAGGCATGTGCCATTTCCTCTATTGGCTGAACCACAGCGTCCAGGGTCTGCGCTCCCAGTCTGGTGACATAGGTGCCGTCATAAGCCATCAGTTTCAGCTCTTCCGGGATTTTCTTTCCTCTCTTCACGCCTTCTTTCAGGCAGGCCAGAACCAGTAAATCCGCACCAAATATGCCGTCTGCGTCCGGATACAAATCAAAGACAGCCGCCGCTGCCCGGGCAAAATCTTCTTCTCGGAAAGCATTGTGAGGCATTTCCAGATTATGAATTTCGATTTTGTTTTTTCGCAGTGTTTCTTCAAAGGATACATGGTATTGATGGGCGGGAGTATCCACAATCATGGCCCCGCTGACTTGAACCACCTTCCGGCAGCCATGGCGCACAAACAGTTCCGCCGCCCTGCGTCCGCCGTAAACATGATCGGCCTGAATCAAAGGGATCTCCCGTCCTAAGTCTCTGTCAAAGGCCACCACCGGCTGCTTCAGCTGTAAATACTGTTCCTGAAGCAGGGAATGGGCGCCCATAATGATGCCGTCCATAGTGTGGCTTTTTAACATATTGATAAATTCCTGCTCCATATTTTCCTTTTCCATGGTTGCGCAGAGCATGGTTTTATAGCCTTTTTGGTAAAGGGCTTCCTCCACGTATTTTACAAAAGACCCGAAAAAGGGATGGGAGACATCTGGAATAATGACCCCAATCAGACCGGTTCTGTTTCGGGATAAATTCCGCCCCAGCTGGCTGGGAGTGTAGTTTAATTCTTTGATGGCCTGCTCTACTCTGGCACGAGTTTCGGCTGAGACGTAGCCGCTTTGATTCAAAACCAAAGAAACCGTGCTCTTGGCCACGTTGGCTTTTTTTGCCACATCGTTGATGCTTGCTATTTTTGTTTCCTCCCTTTAGTAAATCTAATTACGAATGAATCCATTTTTCCTCAGAACTGCAGTTAGTTCTCCCAGAGGCACTCCTAAAGTCTATTTTCCCCAGGAGCATATTTCTTAATGAACACCTTTTCGCAGGGAAGTGTCTGGAATAATTCCTCCATAACTCTGCCGCCAAACTCTTGAATCTTATCCTCTTCGGATGTCTTTGGCGGATAGTCCGGCAAGAGATAAAAGTACAAATTCCAGATAATTCCCTCCTCCGAAAATTTTACCCGTCCATTTTTTTCTCGATTAGGGTACAGCTGTAAAAACAGATTACTGGGTCTATGACTGTAAAGATAGATATAATCATATTCTGGTGGTTCTGCATCTGGGGTGGAGCGACCGAACGGACCCGTCATCTTTTTTAATTTCCGCTTTTTTGGAATGCGGGAATCATTGATTTCTTCAGCGACTTTACTGAGTGCTTTTTCAAAGATTTTGACCATTTCTTTTTCTGGTAAATCGCCGGTTTTCAACCCATATTCATACGTACCATCTTCAAACATATATCTGTCCTCCATATTTCGGTTGTGATTTGACAGTTTTTAAGGGAAATGCGGTCTATAATTTTGTTAACCTGCCGTTATCAAAATAATAGATATCTTCTCTCTTATATCCATATTTGGAATCAGTAATACTGATATGAGGTTCAAAGGTAAACATTTCAACATCTGATAATCTTTTATTGTTTCCCCTTTCGGTATATATCCTGTCATTTTTATGTTTCACAATGGAATGTCCAAGGTTTCCAAGAAAATCCAAGTTAAGAAAACCTTTTTTTACTATCAAATTATTTATGAAATAATATAGTTCCTCAAATGTCATCTCCGGCGTTGCTACATCAATTAGAGTTTTATGCAGATATTCTTCCATCTGCAAACCTGTCCGCCACTGGTCATTTTTTATTCTGTCAATTTCATCACATAAAACGCCATTTTCAAATACAAGCGTTCTTGCATAATCTCCCCAAATGTTATTCTTTTGAGGACTTAAATCAATCGTGATAATATCATTTTCCTGTATGGTTCTATCCGCTACCATGTAATCCTTGCCCGATATGGATATCGCAGTTTCGTCTCCGGCAAAAACAAAAGCGCCGATATCCCAATACCAAAATGAATCCGCGCCATTTTTCAGCAGATAATCTTCACACAACGCTTTGATATCCCGCAGATTCATTCCGACTTTCATTGTACAGGCAAGATGCTTTATGGCTGCTCTGTTTAAATTCTGCATTGCGGAATACAGACAAAGCGTTTCCTTTGTCGGACTATATCCATCTAAAGCAAAAAGTGACATTTGTGGATTTTCCATTATATGTTCCTCGAAAAAACAAAATTTTTTATAACAATGTGCTATGAATCTATGTTAACACGTTCTTTTGTACTTGTCATCAAGAAATTGTTAAGTATAGCAAAGACCGAAAGTCTATTTTGTAGAAAGAATCAGGACAGGGTTTGATTTTGGCTGTGAGTCGTTTATGCTCTTGCAGGCAATGGTGGCATTGGGCTTTTGTGAAAATCCGGAAGTACAGAAAACATTTGATTGTTATGGGATAACAGGCTGCCTGACGGCGGGTTTCTCTGTGAAAGACGAAAAAACAAACATGGATGTATTTCCTCCCTTGGATATGGAAATGTTCCTGAAACGGAAGCCGGCGGGAACCATCTGAATTCGGCAAAAGATGAAATGGGGCGGTGCGGCAGAAAATCTTCATAGGTTTTCTGCCGTTTCTTCTGGTGCAGAAATAACAGTGGATTAGAAATTGCAATATTTGTGCAGAGCATGTGGGCCGTCAGGGCGAAATGGTTTTTGGCTTTTGTTTCGATTACAGTCATACCCCTTAAAGATAACTCATACAATGGTAAAAAGTATTCGTGAGGGGTATTCCTTTGAAGGATTATATCGAAGAGCGTGCCATCAGCATTGCTAATTATATTATTGATTCTAATGCCACTGTCAGGCAGACCGCAAAGGCATTTGGCGTCAGCAAGAGCACGGTACATATGGATGTAACAAAGTAAAACGGTAAGGGACTGCCGGTATCGTTTGGCGGAACCATGAAAGAGATTGCCACATCTTTTTGGAAATGTTAAAATGAAAAAAAGACAGTGACAAAGCGTTGCGAAAAGGGCGGGGAAGAGAGGAAGGGTATGGCGAGAACGGTAAGCATCGGAAATCAGGACTTTGAGAGTCTGCGGACGAAGAATTGCTTTTATGTGGACAAGACAGACTTCATCCGGGAATGGTGGGAGTCGGAGGATGTGGTGACGCTGATCACCCGCCCGAGGCGCTTCGGGAAGACCCTGAACATGAATATGCTGGAGAAGTTCTTTTCGGTGGAATATGCCGGCAGGAGCGACTTGTTTGAAGGGCTGGATATCTGGAGGGAGGAGAAGTACCGCAGACTGCAGGGGACATACCCGGTGATCATGGTCAGCTTCGCCAGCATCAAGGAGACGAATTATGTCATGGCCAGAAGAAAAATCTGCCAGATTCTTACGGATGAATTCAGCAAGTATCATTTTCTTTTGGAGGAAGGGTGTCTGACCGAGCAGGAAAAAGAGACGTTTTGCAGGAAGAGTATTGATATGGATGATGCGGACGCGACGCTGGCGCTGAACCAGCTGTCCCTTTATCTCTCCCGTTACTATGGGAAGAAGGTGGTCATCCTTTTAGACGAATATGACACTCCCATGCAGGAGGCTTATGTGAATGGATACTGGGAGGAGCTTGTAGCTTTTACCAGAAGTCTCTTCAATGCTGCCTTCAAAAGCAATCCTTATTTGGAGCGGGCGGTGATGACGGGAATCACGAGGGTCAGCAGGGAGTCCATGTTCTCAGATTTGAACAATTTGGAAGTGGTGACGAACACGTCAGAAAAATATAAAGATGTTTTTGGCTTCACGGAAGAGGAAGTATATGCTGCATTGGATGAGTTTGGCCTGTCTGACCGCAGGGAAGAAATAAAACGGTGGTATGATGGTTTTATATTCGGAAGCCGGGCGGATATGTATAATCCATGGTCTATAATCAACTATCTGGACAAGAGGAATGTAGGACTCTACTGGGTCAATACCAGTTCCAACAGTTTGGTGGGCAAGTTGATACAGGAGGGGAGTCCGGAGCTGAAGATGACCATGGAAAGGCTGCTGCAGGGGGGGACTTTTGCCGCCAGGCTGGAGGAACAGATCGTGTTCAGTGAGCTGGATCAGGGGGATGAGGCGGTGTGGAGTCTGCTGCTTGCCAGCGGCTACCTGAAAGCGGTGCGCTGTGAATTCAATGCCGATCTGGGAAGGGCGGAGTATGAGCTTCAGCTGACGAACAGGGAAGTCCGTTCCATGTTTGAGGGGATGATAGAGGGCTGGTTCGGGAGATGCCGGGGAGTGAACAACGCTTTCCTGAAGGCCCTGCTCTCTGATGATCTGGAAGGCATGAATGAGTATATGAATGATATTTCCTATGAAATATTCAGCTTTTTTGATGTGGGGAGAAATATATCTGAGAGACCGGAGCCAGAGCGGTTCTACCACGGTTTTGTGCTTGGAATGCTGGTGGAATTGAAAGATTTATATGCCATAACTTCCAACCGGGAGAGTGGATTTGGGCGCTATGACGTGATGATGCTGCCGAAGAAGGCGGGGGCGGATGCTTTGATTATTGAATTCAAGTCAGTCCGCACAAAACGGGGCGAGACACTGGAGGGCGCAGTGCAGGCGGCGCTGGAACAGATAGAGAAAAAACAATATGAGGCTGTGCTGCGGGCAGAGGGTTTCCCGAAGGAGAAGATAAAGAAATATGGCTTTGCGTTTCAAGGGAAAGAAGTGCTGATTGGAAGAGAGGGATTTTAGCTGTACTATTTGGATTTTTAAGCTCATAGGATGGACAAAAGATAAACGGCAGGAAGGAGAGCAATCCACTGTGGAGAAAAGAAAACTGAATTTTCGATTCCATAATCCCAATACGGTGGAGGCAACCGCAGACTACATACTGAAAATTTTTATGGAGGTCAATATGAGCAAGGTAGAGAAAGCAATCCGGGAGGAGGTGGGTGGCGGAGGCCTTGGCACAGATGGACAGGAAAAAATATGCTGATTTGGAAGAGCCGGGTAAAACCGGCTCTCTTGCTCACTAGGATTTCCAAACACGCCCAGTTATTTCTTGACAGTTCCCAAGAGAAGGGAAACAGCATGTGAAGGGGGACAGCGCTACATGAACATAGCTGCATACTGCCGGGTCTCTACGGACAAATCAGACCAGCTCAACAGTCTGGAGGCCCAGAAGAAATTCTTTGCCGAATACACTCAGAAAAACGGCCATCATCTGGTACGGCTATATGCGGATGAAGGAATCTCCGGCACCAAGATTAAAAATCGGAAGGAGTTCCTGGGTTTGATGCGGGATGCAGGACAGGGCATGTTCGACATGGTGGTGGTGAAGGACATTTCCCGTTTTGCCCGCAATACAGTGGATCTATTGCAGAGCATCCGGACGTTGAAGGCCCTGGGCATTGAAACCACTTTTCTGACGGCCAATATGACGGTTCTGGGCCAGTCGGAATTTGTGCTGACCATCTTTGGAGCGCTGGCCCAGGAGGAGAGCGCCAACACATCCAAGCGTGTGAAATTTGGCAAGAAAATGAACGCGGAGAAGGGCCGTGTCCCCAATCTTGTGTATGGATATGACAAGACTGCGGGGGATTATTTCAATCTGCAGGTCAATGAGGAGGAGAGCCGGATTGTCCGGCAGATTTTCCGCTGGTATACCGGGGAGGGATACGGGGCCGCGAAGATTGCCAACATGCTCAACGACAGGGGAGTAAAAACCAAACGAGGCTGTCATTTCAGCCAGAATGCGGTCTGTCGGATTCTGACCAATGAACTCTACACAGGAAAGATCATCAACGGCAAGGAGGAAGTGACGGATTTTCTCACCGGCACAAGGGCGCAGCGGGATCAGGAGGAATGGATGGTGACGGACCGGCCGGACCTGCGGATCATTCAGCCGGAAGAATTTCAGGCTGCCCGGGAGACGCTTCATGGACGGCACGAGGCTTTTCGTATAAATGGAGAGCGCCAGAGCAATAAGTTTCTTTTTTCCACCTTGATCAAGTGCAAGGAGTGCGGCTGGTCTTTCCGCAGAACGGTCCGCACCTACAAGAACACCTATGTGCGCTGGGTCTGCTCCGGCCACAACGGCAAAGGGGCCCAAAGCTGTCCCAATGGGATCACTTTGGAGGAAGAAGAGCTGATGGGGGAGCTGGAACAATATTTTTACCGCCTGCTGAAAGACAGGAAAGGTGTGACGGACCGGGTGGTAAAGGAATTTACGAAAGTTTACAGGGGAAGGGAGGACAATGAGGGGGAGGCAAAAAAGCTGCGGGAGAGCCTGGCCAGGATCCAGCGCATCAGACAGAAGTATATGGAAATGTACACGGACGACCTGATCAGCCGGGCGGAGCTGAACCAGAAGCTGGGGAGCATGAAGAAGGAGGTGGAGAGGCTGGAGAATGAGCTGAAGCTGGCGGAGCACAATCTGAGCAAGGGCGACCAGCTTCAGGAGCTGCTCCGCAGAACTTTCCGCAATATGGAGGACATTGTATCCGTCCGGACTATGACGAATGAACAGCTCAAACAGATCATAGGCAAAATCCAGGTAGACAGGGAGGGAAATGTGGATATCTATCTGTGCCTTCCCGGGGAGCTGGGGCTGGAGGAGGATATGTTGATAGAGAGCGGCCCGGGTAAATCCGGCGTTCCCTTTTGTCACGACCATACACAAGGATGTTACCGAACGTCTGGCCCAGGTGAACCCGGCCCTGGCTGCGGAGGCCAGGAAAGTGCTGGATGTAAACAAATCTGAGCGCCATATACGCGGAGGCCTTGCCACAAAGGAGAAGTATATGCATCAGCACGAGATGGTCTGACGCCGGGACGGGCGGGCTACATAAGGAAATGCCTGCAGATTATTTTCCGGTGGTTCAAAAGGAGGCAGCATCTATTATTTTCCGACTATTCCCAGGCAGAATACCAGAAGACCCCATGCAGGTTCCGGCATGGGGTCTTTTACTTATACCTGAATCCGTGAAGTTCAACTTGGTACAATTGCCTTTAACCCATATTTTATAGGAATTTCTTGGATTTAAACACGAAAATTTATTCACCCATTGGGTGATAAAAATTTAGTGTTTCAAAAAGCCGGAATAAGGCATAAATACTGGCTTTCTAAACTTAATTATGAATTGAACTTTACGGATTCAGGTTATTATTAAAAACCGCATTGTGGAAATATGCATAACTGCCTATTCCGTCATGGATAACTGTGTTCACAGCACATGGAAAAGCAAAGTGCAGCTTTCCCACATCCTGTAAACACAGTTACCCACAACTCCATAAAACAGGCAGTTATACACTTTCCCACAATGCCTACGCCTGCGGAATCCATCTCATTCGTTCCTCTTTTATAACTTTTAGACAATATGTCCAAAAGTGAAAAGCCCTGCATATCATACACAGAGCCATTCTAATCTTTTTCCCTCTATATAGGGCATTGACTTTCCGTAAAACTGATTTTACAGAGTTATACCCGCCTTTCTTGCAAAGTCGGCTTTTTTCGCAATAATTGACGATTGTTTTTCTTTTGAAAGGCAGTTGAATACTTCCTCATAGATGATATTATCTAACTGCATTTTCTTTGCTGTCAGATACAGTGTTGTATCGAACCATGCCTGCCAAAGAGCATCAAACAATGCTCTGCCGTCCGTGAAAGTTGCATCTTCTTCAAAGCCATGCGGCGGCTTGTAATATTTCAGCTCCACAAAGCCGTATCTGCCCGCATCAAGCACCACGATTTTCTCCATCTCGTACAGTTCCGCAAACGCATCAGTTACTTTTTGGCACTTTGCACGTTCTTCCTCTGTAATATAAACTTGTTTTTCCATATTACTTTTGCCTCCATGATTTAGATATAAACCATCTCATTTTTAACTATTTCCTCTGCCCGATATCGGATACTGTTCATCTTCTGAACCCATTCCCATTGATTTTTTGCTTTTAATTCCTCCGTCACTCCTTCGACAATCTTCATCTGTTCCATGATAATATCTAACCGTTTCTCTGCCTGCTCATTCAAATCGGCAAGATATGTCCACAATTCACAAGTCAGTAATAATGCTGTGTAACGTGCTGAATGTTCCTGCTTCAGATAATCCCGATGTAGCCGACCAAAATATCCAATCGGACGGTTTTCTTCCGGCAGTTTCAAATCAGGGATATAATAATCCCCTGCCAGTATATAATCAATACCATTTTCCGTTATCCGTTCCTTTAATTCACTCATACTTTTCCTCCTGACATACTTTCGTTTTGGTTGATTCAACCCATTATTCCCTTATATACTTTTTCAGACGTACAGAATTGTACCAGATAAAAAGAAATAAAAAAGACATGATTAGCTGAATTGTCGGCTGATCGTGTCCCTGTTCTGTTTATTTTTGTTTTGGGCAGCCAACTCTTCACGAATAAGTATGGCATATCCCTGCCTGCTCTTTTTAAATTTCTTTTGTTTTTTCTGGTTCATGCTTTTTTGATACATCACATAATTTCATTACATCTTTAATAACCTGTAAAATTATCTGTTTTTCTTCTCTGGTTCTGTCATTTATCTGCGCAATAATCTGCAGAGATAAAGAATCTTCTTCCTGAACAGAAGATACAGAATCTGAAAAAAATTCACTCAGACTAATATTTAACTGGTTACATATCTGCTCTATTACTTTTACGGTTGGGTTCTTTAAATTTCTTTCCAGTAAGCCCAGATAGGTTGTTGTAATATTTGCACGTAATGCAAGTTTTTCCTGGCTTAATCCGCTGTTTATCCGCAGTTCATGAATTCTCTTACCTATATTAAAATTAGTTTTCATATCCATAATTATAGTTTATATTGTTGACAATTATTATACAAACTGATATAGTTATTTATATATAAAGTAACTATAATTACTATCAGGAGGAACACAATATGATTGTGGTGTTATCAACAGTAATTGCATGTGTATTAACGGCTTTATTAGCCTGTTTTCTTTATCCTGTAGCAGGATTATTTTGGTTTCTTGGAAAAGTGGGCGATATAGTCGGTATTATTGGTAATTGGATTTTTACCCATGCAAATGCGGCGATAAAACATTTATGGGCTGACCTCAGGAATTCGTCCAAAGGCACATCCGATAATGGAAATAATAATGAAAAGCCCGATGCACCTGAAAAATTTCTCTAAACCATTACATTTATCAAACCTTAAGAACAGGATTTTATTTAGAAGGGAGATTTTAAGATGAACTGGATTTGCAAAAATTGTGGCAGGACTATGACAACAAATTCACCGTCTGCAAAGCCTACGGGAGGAACCTGCAAAAAAGATAAAAATGGAAAAATAAAGCCCCATAACTGGGTGAAGAAATAAGAGATTCAAATATATATCATTATTATGAAGGTTATCTTCAAAGCAAAAGGAACAGGTTCATACAATCTGTTCTTTTTTTCGCGCAAATTTCAGGGAAAGGAGGAAAAAACAAAGTGAAAGCCATAAAAATCTATACAAAAAGCCAGCTTATACTTTTACGGAATATCAACCCATTTTTAAGGCGGTACAGATTACCAAAAAAAGTATTAAAGAGAATAGATTACATACTGGAAGAAGAACATCTTGGAAAACAGGGATTTTTACTCATATTGCTGGCTCCTGTAAAAGATGACATCCGCGAGATTGAGGACGGTGCAAAAGTATACCCATTGAAACTCGAATTTACTGCAGACCTTGAATGTATAAAAGTCAGAAACATAGAATCTGGAAAAATCAAAAGTAAAGAATGGTTTTTAGTAAAACTTTATATTCCAAAGACTGACAGCTATATTTATGCCATCTATTCTATCCTGCAGAAATATTTAAAATGAATTTTCCTGTATTTTAACCATCCAAAAAGGAGAACCGTTTATGGAAAAAGCCAAACAGAATGCAGCACCTGAAAAAGAAATGCAAACAGTTTCAGAAAAAGAAACGCAAACAGTATTACCGAAAAAAATAAAGCAAACAATACTATTGGAAAAAACAGGAATATTCAGTAAATCTTTAAACAGAAGATACGAATATACCATAACATGTAAAGGAGTGGATACCAAAAAAATCCTTGTAATCTGCACAAACCCTGCTTCATCCAATCTTCTGGCAGTTGATACAACAACAAACTACCTGATGAACAACCTCTTTGCCATGGGATACAGCACCATTACTTTATGTAACCTGTTTGCAGAAATTACAAATAAGCTAAAACCTGCAAAAGCAGAAGATAATGCAGATAACATGGAATATTTAAAAGAAATCTTAAAAAGGGATTTTGATGAAATCCTGTTAGGTTTCGGCAATGGATTTACAGGTAATAAAAGAGTCAAAGCTGAAAAAGAAACTCTTTATAAATTATTGAAACCATATGCTAAAAAATTAGTGGAGTTAGTAGATACAGACGGAACTTATAAAAACCTGAAAACCATACATCCGCTATTTGCCGGACAAAGATTTTCAGGGAAATGGATGATAAGAAAATTTAATTTCCCAAAATTGTAAGGAGGAGAAATTTATGGATTACTTTATAGGAATCTGTATCGGGATTGTAATGATTAATGTAGTGTATCTAAATGTAGTTATCTGGGAAGGAGTGTGAGAATTTATGGTATCAGGAGAAATTATTGCAGGAATCACATTAGTCGTAAGTATTCTGAAAATTGTTGTGCAGCATAGAGGAAAGAAAGGACGCTGAATAAAAATGTACAAAATAATCCCAAACAAAACCTCCCTGCTGCAATTTGAAAATGAAACAAAAAATACCTTATTCTTATGGAAGAACCGCCCTGCAGTCGATAACATTAAAACCATGGCAGAACAGTTAGACATTTATTATGGGAAAAACCGGGATATCTTTGCAGATATGGGGGGCTATATTGTAATTATTTATGGGGAAACGACAGAAATAGAAAAAGAGCATGAAGAAATTCTGAACCGCCATTTTCTGAAAAAAGATTTCTATGAATTTGAAGATATATATGAGCATGAGGGTGAAACCGTAACCGTCAGGCTTTATTTATGTTCCTCTGACTATTCTGTGGCTACTGTATCAGTAGTTCATGGATAAGCAGGTGAAAGTATTCGGTATGCTGAATCATTGGGTATTCATTTTAGAAATCCTTCTTTGGTTCAGCATACCAGTATTTTTACCCACACATTCCAAATTCTTTTATTTTTTTAACTTTCAAAGGAAATAAAATAGATTTAACTTAAATTTGAAAAAATATTTAGTTTTTTCATTATTTAGTCATTAGTGGTAATTTTTATGCATATTACTAATCTTATACAAGACAATTTTGTCCAAAAAAACTGTCATTGCAGGAATGTAATTGGTAATTTATAGCAATTATAAATAATATAAGAGAAAGGACGGATTAGTAATATGAACCTGACAGCTACTATCAATAAAGCAAGTAATAAAAAAGAAAATTATTTCACATATGAGAAATATGGCATTGAAAATGGAAATTATGGCATTTTTGAACGAAAAAAAGATTCCACTACTTTTATACCAAAGGGCTCTGCTATCTATGTAGATAAAATAATTAACCGCATAGACACCGGAGAAAAATTCTTAATGCTGCATTTTTATGATTCTCAGGGCTGTAAAGTGAAAACAACATTTCCCAGAAAGGACTTGACCGAAACAGGAATTATGGCTCTGTTGGGATTTGGAGCCCAGATTTTAAAACAGGATGCCAGAGCATTAATTACAAGCATAATGAATCAGGAACCAAATGCGCCATACCGGTTAGAACATAAAAAACTCGGATTTTCCATATATGATGGTAAAACGGTATTTTTGGCAAGAAATGCTATTGGGGCAGATTCAAAGTATGACGGGAAATTAAAAATTGGAAAAACCGGAAAATATAAGAAATGGAATGAAATGATAAAAGAAGAAGTCATTGGCAACATTCCACTTGAATTCATACTGGCAGTAGCCGGGAGCGGAATATTTACAGACTATCTCAGGGATAAAGTGCAGGTTGAAAATGTGATTGTCAATCTGGTTGGAGAAAGCTCTACCGGAAAAAGCACTGCAGGTTTACTTCTGGTAAGCTGCGGGGCTAAACCAACCTTTCAGGGTAACAGCCTTGCACTGAATTTTTCTGACACGCAAAATGCAATTTTAGCAAGTATTCCATCCAGCTACCCGGTTTTGATAGATGAAGGTTCTTTATGCCGATACAATCCCACAAGTTTTTTATACAATATATCCAGTGGGAAAGAAAAGGAACGTCTTACAAAAAATCTGGATAAAGCAGACGCATCCTATTTCAGTACAGCAATCGTTACCACAAGTGAAAAAAGCCTCCTTAGCATGGCAGATGAAAACTCAGGCCTTCTGGTTCGTGTATTGGAGATTGAAAATGTAGTATGGACAAAAAGTGCAGAATCATCCGACAAAATCAAAAATATTATTTCCAGTAACCATGGGTGGCTGATTCCAAAACTTGCTGAAAAAATTCTGTCTGTAGAAAGAGAACAGGGGCAGGAAGAAATTATTTCCAAATATTATCATTTCCATAAATTACTGGTAGAGAACTCAAAACAGCAGGGACACTATAATAACCTTACAGAACGGGCATGTAAACAGTATGCACTCATCCTGTTAAGTGCAAGTTTCATCGAAGATGTCATTGGCATCCGCCTGCATATAGATGAACTCATTAATTTTATAGAAACCCACAGCCCGATAAAAGAAGAAAACCGTGTGGATATTGGCCAGAGGGCTTTATCATATCTTATGCAGTATATTTCAGAACATTACAGCCAATTCTGCATTGAAGGTGATTCAGCCGATTTTGTTCCAAAAGACTGTGCCGGACGTATTACAAAAGTGTGTCCATCCACCCTAATAGACGGAACGCCATATAGCAAACGTCTCTATATTACAAATATTAAGCTCACATCTATACTTCATGCAGGCCAATTTCCTGATATAAAAGTTATATTAAAACGCTGGAAAGAAGAAGGAATCTTAAAAAGTGAAAAAGACCGTTATATTTCAGACATTCAGATTGTAAAAGAGATGCCAAAAGTAAAAGGCTACATGATTAATATGCCAGAACAGGAAGGGCATCAATAACAGAAAAGGAAGGCGAAACATTATGAAAAAAAGTTCTATTACGGGGTCAGTGCGACCCCGCCCCTCCAAAGATAATATAAAATATTTTGACATTATACTGGAACTTGGAAAGGAGCCAGGAACGGGAAAACGTTTAAGGGCAGGTTTCCGATGCGAAACAACAGACAGGCAAAAAGCTGAAGAATTTTTGCTTATGAAAAAAGCAGAGTATCTAAAAGGCGAATTCCTTATGCCTTCTGATATGACAGTTGCATATTACCTTGATGAATACCTCGAATTCTGTGAAAGCAGTGATTACAGCCCTGCAACCATCAGGGATTACCGGAATGTAATAGAAAGGTATTTAAAGCCAGTTTTTGGAAAGACAAAATTACAGGAACTACATAAGCTGCAGATACAGCAGGCATACAATAAATGGCGCATAAAATCCAATGCCAGTGACAACCCCTTAAAAGCTACCACTATCCACCACATTAACCGTGTATTTAAAGCAGCATTAAATGAAGCAGTGGAACGCCAGTATATCAGGCAGAACCCTACGCATAAGCTGAAAATCCCAAAAGACCAAAAAACAAATAAACTGGATGTATATACCATTGAGGAAATCAGGGAATTACAAAAAAGCGTAAAAAATACAGATATGGAACTTCCAGTTGCTTTACTTTTTGACTGTGTCATGCGCCGGGGAGAATTATTAGGCCTGAAATTTTCAGACATTAACTTTGATACTTCAACCGTCACTGTCCGCCATTCATTAGTAGAATCTGAGGACAGTAAAATTCCTGTCTTAAAAGACTGTAAAACGGATGAATCCTACCGTGAAATTGTTGTCAGCGAATATACTTTAAAACTGCTAAAAAAACAAAAAGTAAAATACAAGGAAAATAAACTGAGATATGGAAAAGCATTCCATAATACTAATTTTGTTATTTGCCAGGAAAATGGAAAAGCATTCCTTCCGAAAAGTTTTACAAGAAAATGGGCAAGAACTTTAGAAATACATGGACTGCGCCATATCAAACTTCATGGTACAAGACATAGTGCAATCTCTCTCTTATTATCGGAAGGAATACCCCTGCATATCGTACAGCAAAGGGCTGGACACAAAGACCCTCAGATTACATTGGCAGTCTATTCCCATGTTGCAAAAGATAAACAGAATATAGTGGCCGAAAAACTGGATAACCTGATATTTTCAGCAGTCAATGAATAAAAACCACCTGATTGCCATTCAGATACACAGGCAGCATTATTCTGTAAACAGGAAATGCCCGAAATCCCGTACGGAAAACCATCTATAAAAAATTTCAGGAAAAACTCTGTTTCTTTTTCTCTGAAAATCAACAGTTCAGACATATACTTTACTGAAAAACAATTATTTCAGAAAGATAAATTTTTATGTGATTAAAATTTTAGCGGGATTTCGGGCAAAAAGTTTTCATTGTAAACATAAAAATTTTTCAGTATAATTATGATATAACAGAATTAAGTTTTATTATTTCATTTTACAAATTTATCAAACCGAGGTGATGAGGTGAAGGAAAAAACAAAAAATATAACAGAGGCCATGGCAAAACGTACCGCAAAAAACAGCGTATTCCTTGACCTTTTTCAGAATAAGAATTATCTCTTAAAGCTGTATAAAACGCTTCATCCGGAAGATATCACAGCAACAGAAGATTCATTGACCGATATAACAATAAAAAATGTGCTGACTGACAATTTTTATAATGATTTAGGCTTTATTGTTGACAATAAGCTGATGATACTTATAGAAGCACAATCTACATGGACAATTAATATTTTAGTAAGAGCTTTGCTATATCTGGCACAAAGCTATCATGAATACTTTCAACATACCGGACAAAACTATTACAAAAGCAAAAAAGTAAAAATGCCAAAACCCGAACTTTATGTTATTTTTACAGGCAATAAAGGAAGAAAGCCAGATAAAATATCTTTATCAAAAGAATTTTTTGAAGGTGCAGATATTGACATTGAAGTAAAAGCAAAAGTTATCTATGAAAGCGACCAGGATAACATCATTAACCAGTACATTATTTTCTGTAAAGTTTTTAATGAACAGACTGGGCAGCATGGAATGACACAAAAAGCAGTGTCAGAAACAATCCGCATTTGCAAAGACAGGAATGTTTTAAAGGAATATTTGCTTGAGAGAGAAAAGGAGGTTGTGACGATTATGATGAGTTTATTTAATGAAGAAGAGATTTTGAAGTCGTTTATTGAGAGTGAAATACATGATGAAGCAAGAGAAACAGCAGAAAGAATGATTAAGGACGGGGAACTCTCACTGGAAAAAATTGCACGTTATATACCATCTTTATCTATGGACGAACTAAAGCAACTTGAAGCTGAGATTATGCAGTTATATCCGTAAGCCGAATCGTTTGGCAAATAAGTATGCTCTGGAATGTAACATAATGAATAATATAAAATGCCCGAAATCCCGTTAAAATTTTTATATGCTTAAAATTTTAACGGGATTTTGGGCAAAAAGTTTTCAATTTAAAAACGAAATGCTTTTTTGAAAAGCATAGAAACACATGGAATAGTATGTTATAATTTCTGTGTTGCTCACCGATACCCGGCAACGGGAGGAGGTGATTTCATGTCAATACTCATATCATTTTTAGTTACTGTCGCGGCTGGTGTGGCTTGCCACTACATCATCAAATGGTTAGACAGTAATGATAAGGGCAACAAATAGCCTACTGGATTCTTTTCCAGTATAAACAAAAAGAAGAATCCCTCAACTATGGTCGCATCACGGTTGAGGGATTCGTTCTTTGATTTCATGTTATACTCATATCTTTTTGCCTAGTGGCATTATATCATATGCAGATAATTTCTTCAATATACTTTTTATTAAATTTTCCTGAACGTATTGGGCGCGAATCTGGTCGCGAGCCGCTTCTTCTGATTTTCTTTGAAATTACAGATTAGGTGCTTTAAGATACCTGATAATTTTTGGCGCAGTTTGTCCCCTTTGAGCGTCTCTTAATCAGGGTGTCCAGGGTTCGAGCCCCTGGAGGCGCACTGAAAGCACTGTTTTTGATGACTGTGAGCATCGGGGACGGTGTTTTTTTTGTGGCTTTTTCTGGTAAACAGGTAATCTATATCATGAATTTATTTGTTTCATGCGTTGCATTTCCAAAATTCATATGATATATTTAAAGCGCAATTGGAGTGCCTTGAAGTTCCGGCTGATATTGGCTGGGCGTGGAAGATCTAAAAGAGATATATTGCCAAAAGCAATCAACAATAATGAGGCCCTATCCTGAAAGAGTGGGAGAAAAGATAATGCGTGCGATTATATGTGATGATGAAATAAGTACCTGTGCAGAGATAGAACAAATGCTCTTGCAATTTGCATTTGAAAAGTGTATGAAACTGGAAGTGGATATCTTTTACAGTGGGGATGTTTTGACACAGAATCTGAAATATGAGAAAGCGCCAGACATTCTTTTTTTGGATATTGAATTGCCAGGTTTGAACGGTGTAGAAATTGGAAAATATATCAGAGAAATATTGCGGAATTCAGAGATGTTTTTGGTGTATATATCTTCCAGGAAAGAATATGCACTGGAATTATTTCAAAATCAAACATTTGATTTTCTGGTAAAGCCGATAAAAAAGGAAAAGCTTTGTCATGTTATGGAGAAAATAGTTAACATTATTGGTAAAAATGAGTGCAATTTTATATACAAAAATCAGGGAAATACTTATCACGTTGTATATAAAGATATTTTATATTTTCAAAGTAATGGCAGAAAAATAAATATTGTGATGAAGAATGAAATAAAATATTTTTACGGCAAATTATCAGATATTGAAAAGGAATGCCCTGAAAGCCTGTTTTTGCGTATTCATAAATCGTATTTGATTAATATGTATTATGTGAAAGAAATTACTTATAAATGGATAAAAATGATAAACGGAGATGTGTTGGATATCAGCAGATCAAATCGTGTGGCGATAAGAAGGAAAGTAATGGAGAGTATGTCAAATGAAATTCATTCTAATGGCTGAACTGCTGCTGGGGTTATTTGCAAACGGAATCCGATTTTACGCGGATAAGAAATACATAGACTTTTTTGTTTCCAAAGAAAAATGCAGATTGAAAAATATTTGGATATTATATATCGTTGTATGCTTTTTGACGTATGCGGCTAGTGTTATATTCATATCGCCAAGCTTGAACGTTACTGTGAATATTTTAGCTTTATTGCTGCTGACATTTCCTTATCACATAAAACTAATGAAAAAGTTTCAGATGGTATTTGCTATATATATAATAAATGCATTAATAGATATTATAGTAGTCCAATTATTAGCAAAATATGTTCCAGGACAGCCGGTACAACAAGTTTATCTGCTTATCACAAGCCTTCTGATACTGATAACAACTATTTTTTTAAGAAATCCCCAGGACAGGGAGAAAAACGCCTCTCTGCCCCTTATGAACGAATTTATTTTGGGAATGATTCCTCTGATTAGCATTGTTTGTATGCATTGTACTGCAATTTTGACAGGCGACGATAAACTCATTGTTCTTACAGTAGCTTTCAGCCTGATGCTTATTAACGTGTTCTTTTTTTATCTCTACCGCACATTGAAAAAATTTTATGTAGCGCAAATGAACGAGAAGAAATTAGAGCAGATGGTTGATGTATATGCGCACCAGCTTGATGTGATACAGGAATCCCAAGAACATATTAAAAAGCTTCGGCATGATATGAAGCATCATATGATAGAATTGTCGGCAATGGCCCAACAAAACGGAAATGGAGATATGATCCGGTACCTGAAACAAATGGAAGAATTTATGCTGAATCCCCAGGAAAAAGTTTGCACCGGAAATAAAGAAATTGATGGGATTCTGAATTATATGCTTCAGCACGCGGATAAATTGCTGAATATTGTAGACATAGACATTCAGATACCAAAACAGGTTTATAAAAACAATTTTACTATTTGCGTGATTTTAGGGAATTTGGTTGACAATGCAGTTCGGGAGTCCGGCAAATCTGATGAAAAATATTTATCTGTTAGCATACGCATGAAAAAAGATATATTGCTTATTTTGATAGAAAATAGCTATGTTGGCACAATTATGAAAAAGGACAGTAGATTTCAAACCAACCAAATTGATACAACTATTCATGGCCTTGGACTGGAGAGTGTAAAACAGGTAGTGGCATCTTGTAATGGAGATATGAAAATCCAGTATACCGATAACCGGTTTCAGGTGCAGGTTCTGTTATATCTGTCAAATGCAATATAAGAAAAGAAATCAGCAGGCGGTTTTTAGTTCCAATTTTGACAAAAACAAATCTGGCCGAAAGAGATGCCAATACGGCATGTCCGTATTATACTTACCAGGCAAAACTTCCTTCCGCAGTAAAAAATCCGAAAAAATCTTGATTTCGCAAGAGTGAAATGGTTATTTTCGGAAAAAAAGTGTGATTGGTTATTCAATGCGAATGCAGTTTTTTACATCATAATGTACCGTTTTTGTCAAGAAGCGTTTTAGTGGATTTATTTATGGTATAGTCTTTATACCGAATAGATGGACAAGCTCGTGTGCCTGTTATTCGAAAATGTTAACTTAGGGAGGAAAATGGAACTTATGCATACTATTTTAAAATCCAGACTGATAGCCTGTCTGCATACAGCGCCAGCGGCAGCGGAATCTTTTATGCTTAAAGGGCGTTTCAAACTCGCTTCATTGGCGTTCATTTGTTTTTTGAGTTTGTCTGGGTGCGGAAACAGGATGAAAGATACAGACGAAAAAATTCCTGCAGCGCCACAAAATAATGCAAATAAACTTGAAACAGAAACAACTGGCATGGATATATATGAAGTTATTCCGCAGGATATTGAAATTGATAAGTTCTTAAATATATGTTTGGGAGGTTCGGTTACAGTTGATATGTTAGAAGAAACAGCAGAAGCAGAACAGTTCCAGGCGCAGATTAATGGTACAGAATACACAGGGCACATGGCAAAAAATAATATTTCATTGATTGCAGTAAATCCAACCTCTTATGATGCAAAAGTATTATCAGAAGACGAGATCAGGAAAAAATGTGATGAGATTGTACAGAAGCTATCTTGGGGCTCTGCAAAAGTTAAAAAATGTACCCTGGAAAATGACGAAAGAGGTTCTTATTATTTGCTTGTATATGAATTTGATGTTGCAGGATTTCCTATAATTGGTAATTTAGGGTTTGCAATTCCAAATACAGGCGGAGAAGATTTTACTTCCGGAGAGTATATCACCATTCAATATGGTACACAGCTGCGCTCAGTGGAAGCTTCAAACATCAGAAGGATCTTAGATGTAAGCGATACTGTGGAAATAATTTCGGAAGCAGAAGCGGAGGAGGCTATTAATACATATTTCTCCTCTCTTGAAGAAACCGGTATAAAAGTTAGCCAGACGAAGCAAAGCATGCAGCTTGTTTATATTCCGTATCCAACAGCTGAAACATACGAAAATCTAATTCCTGCGTGGATGATGAATAGTGTGACGGATAATGGAGAGCAATATTTTACAGTTATCAATGCTGAAACAGGATATGTTTATATGAACGGATTATAGGATAGCGAGGAAACTTTGCACAATCAAAGTTTCCTCGTGTTTTATGTAGGGAGGATCTGTTTTGATACGAATTGAAATTAAAAATATTATAAAAAACCCTGCTCTCTATATATCAATTTTCATTATGTGGGCAGCTCTTTATTTTGGTATATATCAGGAAAGAAGCAGTGATATTTTATATTTATTTGAGAATACAACAACAATAGGGATTGTACATTTATTATTACCGGCATTAGTTGTTTTGCCATATGCAGCCATATGTGCAGAAGAAATTAATTCCAATTATTATAGATATACTGTGATAAGAAGCGATGCTAAAAAATATATCAGTTCCCGCATCCTTGCATCAATTATATCAGCGGTTCTTGTATGCTTGGCAGCGGAAATTCTTTTTGTTATGGTATTTATGATATTTCAGTCGGGATATATTGGAGAAGGAATTTATTCTGAAGCTTTGAACGGGACATTTTATGAAGTATTTTATGAGAAACATGAGTACATAGTGCCGCTTATCTGCAAAATGTATGCATTTTCCATATATGGGATTATTTGGTCGCTATTTGCATTGGTTCTTTCGTGTTTTACAGGAAATAAATATGTCGTAGCAGCAGGCCCTTTCCTGGCACAGACTGCATTTAGTTTTTTTTCGGAGCTATTTGGATTACACTTATTGAATCCGGGATTGCTCTTGATTAAGGGGCCGATACATGGTTTGATTTATGGCGGTTTAATTCATGTGACCCTTTATCAAATTTACGGGATAGTTATATTGGGCAGTATTGTTTGGATCATAATGAGCAGGAGAATAAAAAATGGGTAACTGGAACTATATAAAAAACATTGCGGTTAAAAACATAAAAATGATACTTCATTCTTCCAGATTTTATATTGTGTTATTTGCGGTTTTTGCATGTCTTTCTGTGTTTGGAGATAAACTTCCAGAATATCTGGCAATGGAGAATTCTAAAATGGGAATTTTTGAATTATTACCAGTCTTTTTGAATAGCCGCTTAACACAACTGGTAATTTATCTGGGATGGATCTTATTGGTATCAGAGCTTCCCTTTTTTGCTTCAAATCAGACTAATATTTTAATTCGGACAAATCGAAAAGCTGTATTAGGAGGATGCATAGGATATATTATTTTGCTGGCAATGATTTATGTGATGTTCCTTCAATTATGTACAATGGGAATTATGGGAATTAGAAATTGTATAATCACAACAGAGTGGAGCGGTCCGCTTACAATGGCTGCGCAATACGGCGCAAATATGATAGGAATAAGAACAAACTTATTGTTTGATTTTGGAATAGTGAAAAATTGTACGCCAATAGAAGTTTGGGGAGTGCAGATAACGGTAGGGATATTATTATTTATTCTTGTAGGCCTGATCTTATTTTGCGGGATATTATTAAGAGAACATTTTTTCATAGGCCATCTCTTAGTCATAGGTCTTTGGGCGTGGGATTTTGTTATTGTTGAGTTCATAAAAAGAGAAAAGTTCTTATGGCTTTCTCCGGTTTCGATGGCAAAATCCAATAATTTGTCATTTTGTAATATGGAAAGGGGTCCGTCTGTTCCTTACGTGTTGGTATTATGTATTTTAATGATCATTCTTCTGTTTTGTATTGAATATAAACAAATTGAAGGTTATGATTTTTCAAAGGAGTAGGAATCATGTTTGGACATGTTTTATCAGGAATGGAGCAGAATCCAGCGCTCTGGATATATCGCAACTTGTTGTTATGGCTTTTGTTCTATACGGGCGGTATGCTTTTAACAGGAAGAATTGCAGCACAAGAGATATTTCAAAAGAAATATTACATATTGATCCGCTATGGAAATTATGAAAAGTGGTGGCAATATTTATTCATTAAAATAATAAGGGAAATGTTTTTTTATGTTTTGGCTGTCTGGATTATCTGTAATTTAGGTATGCTGTTTATTCCCGAGGAATTTACTTTATCAAACAAAATAAAAATTCTATCATTTTTTTTGCTGGTGCTTTCCTGGACAATGCTGGCTGTCATACAAATGGTAATAATGCTTTGGATGGAAAATATGAAAGTCCCATTTGTATTTATGCTGCTATGTACGATAGCGGCATTATGGGGTTCAGGGCAGTTGGATAGGTTAGGAAAATTTATTCCTTTTAATTGGGGGATGATCCTTAGAAGTAATATATACCAAGAACAAGGTTACTCTATCGTTTCCGTATTCTTTTCGGAAATAGTTACTTTAGTGTTTTTATATAGATATTTTATACGTTTTAGACAACGGTTGAAAGGAGAGCAACTATGAATGGGAAAATAAGATTAGAGAGCGTTACAAAATCATATAAAGGGGTATGTGTTTTGAATAAAGTTACAGAATCATTTTCCGGCGGAAAAATTTATGGGATTATTGGGCGGAACGGTTCTGGCAAAACAATGCTTTTTAAAGCAATCTGCGGATTTATAAAACTGGATTCAGGATTTGTGGAAATAGATGGAAAGGTGATAGGGAAAGATATAGATTTCCCAAGCAATACAGGAATCATGATTGAAGCGCCTTGCTTTACCGGGTATTTATCGGGAACGCAGAATTTAAAAAATTTAGCTGCAATAAGAAGAAAAATAGGAGAAAATGAAATAAAAGAAGCAATGAATATGGTTGGGCTTGATTACGGTTCAAAAAAGAAAGTGCGCCAGTATTCAATGGGTATGAAGCAACGATTAGGAATTGCACAAGCGATTATGGAAAATCCAGATATTTTGGTTTTGGATGAACCGACAAATGCGCTTGATGAAGAAGCAGTAGAAATTTTCCGCAAGGTTTTAATGAGTGAAAAAGAAAAAGGGAAAATTATATTGCTTGCTAGCCATAATCGGGAAGATATAGAAATCTTGTGTGATAAAGTATTAAAGATGGAAAAAGGAATTCTGGCACAGGCATAGAATAATGGTACAGCCATCAAAGCAGAACTGAATCATGAAATCATACAAGTGGAAGATGAAACCCCTAAAAAAACATAATGCTGCCACAATTTATAAGGAATATACAATATACAGGGATTTTCCAGACCTGGATATCCACAAATTGTATATGCCATACTCGTTGTGGCAGCGCTTTTATTTTATACCAGTACGCCGGTTTACTCTATTTTGTATCATTTATCAATTTGTTTACTTCCTTCATGGATTTTTCTATGGCGGCCACTTTTTTCCCAAGGCTGGGTTTCCGGTAAATTACTTCTGCCAGCTTATGTTTCAAATCTTTTTTATGTTTCATGGCATCTTTTTTTCTTTTATTATATGATTCGGATGGCAAAAGCGTGCGCTGTACCTGCCCTGTCCCATACACTTTCTTAATGGGGGAATGGGGCTTAGCCCTGCCCCTCCTCATATTTCGGCAGCTTAAACCAAAACTCAACGCCAGTCGGCAAATTTTCAGCCCCATAAGAGCCATTGTGCATGGTAACGATGCTTTGGACGATATAAAGCCCCAGCCCTGCATGGGAAAACCCATTTTCCTCCCGTTTTGGCTCCCTTTTATTCCTGTAATAGCCGCTCCAGATATGTTCCAAATCCTCCTCTGGAATCTGCCTTCCTTCGTTATAGACACTGACACGGATGTATGATTTCTGTTTCTTTAGGGTAATACGGATATTCCCGCCAATTTCTGTGTGTTCCAATGCATTTGTCATATAATTGTCCACGCTTTGCTCTATATATTCCCGGTCCCCCATTACAAAGCAGCTTTCTGACAGGAAGGTTTCCAAATGCAGCTTTTTCTTTTTTACCATCCCTTCGTATTTTAGGATGATATAGTCCATAACTTCCCGCATATCAATTTTTTTCTGGATCATGCTTTCCATCTGGTGCTCAATGACCGAGCTGTCCAGCAGGCGGCTCACCATATCTGACATTTTGGCCACCTCCTCCTGAATGGAAGCAACGTAATATTCCCGGTCGTCTACCGTGTAGCCCAACATTTCTGTCTGGCTGGCAATGACAGCCAATGGGGTCTTCAATTCATGGGAAATATTGGCAATCATTTCTTTCCTGCGCTTTTCCACCTGGTCCTTACGGACATTGTGGTGCAGCATCTGCCTTTTGCCTTCCTCAATCTGGCTGTTCTGTTCCTTCATCTGAAGGGAGATCCGGTTCATGCTTTTCGCCAGTTGGTTCAGTTCCTGATACCTGCCTTCCTCCTCCAGCCTTGGTCCTGGCTCCCCTTCTGCCGCCCTCCCTGCTGCAAATACAATCTGGTCCAAAGGCTTCAAAAGGGCTTTCCATAATAACATCATGCAAATGCTGCCCGGAACCATCAACACAAGAAACAGAGCCATATAAAACTTCTCCGCCATGGTAATGCTTTTCCTCCCGGCGGCAATATCCTTAATTACAATATAGTAATCCGTCCCATCCTGCGTCATGATTCCCCGGTACCGTGCTGTTTCCAAAAGCTTCCCGCTGTTCCTGTTGATTTCCGGCTCCCTGGAAAAAGCATCCAACTTCTTTAAAATATTCCTTTGGACAGTGTGGTCTATATTGTCAACCGGCTCTGTCACATAGACAGGCTTCATGTTTTCGTCGGCAATGGTAAAACTCAGGTTTTCATTTTCATAATTCGCAAACATAAGGCATTCCCTGTCATCCAAATCTGAGAGATCTAACTCTGCAATATCCTGGTAAGCCTGCAATATCTGCTTATCTTTTACATATTCATAATAAATCGGCATAAAGGCCATATACAATAAAATACAGATCCCTGTCAAAAACAGCAGGAATAAACATTGTATAATAAATATGTCTTTACGAAGTTTCTTTTTCATTCCCTTTTCCCTCAAAGCAATAGCCTACGCCATATACTGTACGAATATAAGAAACATTACCTAATTTCTTGCGGAGCTGTTTGACAATTGTATCAATTGTCCTTGTATCCCCTACATAATGGTATCCCCAAATGCTGTCCAGGATGTGGTCCCTTGTCAGGACAACGCCCTCATTTTTCACAAAAAACTGCATCAGTTCAAATTCCTTCGGCGTTGTTTCCACAAACACATCCCTCACATAAACCTTCTGGGAACCCACTTCTATCCTGATATCCCCTGCAGACAAGATTTCCTGTTCCTGACGGTAACGCTTTAGTAAGGCTTCAATATGCATTTTCACCACAGCCAGGGAGTATGGCTTCACAATATAGTTATCTGCCCCGCAGGACAGGCTTTTCAATTGGTCCTCCACCTCCTCTTTTGCCGTCAGCATAATGACAGGCACATCGGAAGCCAGACGGATTTGCCTTAGCACCTCATTCCCATCCATAAAAGGGAGCATAACGTCCAAGAGCACACAGCTTATTTCCCTGCTGTGTGCCTGAAACTGCTGGATGCCCTTAAGCCCATCCTCTGCCGTATAAACCTGGTAGCCATGCATGGTTAAGAAGTCTGCCATTGTTTTCAATAACTTTTTTTCATCTTCCACGATTAATACTGTTATTTTTTCCATCTCTATTTTTTTCGTATTCTGTCTTCAAACCTGCGTTTTTCATCTTCTGGTATATGGGTAAAATGAACGGTATCCTGCTCTAAAATCCGCATCATTTCCTCCACTGACATTTTTCCTCTCCGCACTTCTACGGAAAGTTCCCCCTGGCGGATTGGGAATCCCCGTTTCTTAATGCTCATATTTTCTGCCACTGCATGGGCATAACAGTCTGGATGGCCGCCTGCCTTGCTCTTTGGCCTTGTCCAGCCAATGCTTTTTTCCAGGCTGTCCATAACTTCTTCTTCGCTTATTTCATGGTATGCAAAATAAGAAACGGCCTCTGCTTCAATATCACGGACATAGCTGATTTCCTCCTGGTTCCATAGCTTTTCTTCCAAGCCATGGAACATCTGGTGCTCGAAATCCAACAGGGAATAAGATGTTTCAAATGGCTCTAAATGGTCTTTTTTTAACGCAGTCTGCAAAATCTGCCCTTTGGTCCGGCCATTTACAATCAGGGGAATCCCATTTTTCCCCGCAAACAGATAACTGTAATAATGCATGTAATGGAAACAGATTGCGCAGAAATTATACATAAAATTCACGCTAAAGGAATATGCTTTCCTCAGTTCCTCGTCATTCATGGTAAACGCAATATGGTCCACCGGCATTTTCTGCAATGCATTTTCAATATTCCGTTTCCCATATTCTGTGGAAAAAGCATTTTGGAAGGTAAATGCAAGGACACGCATCCCATACTTTTCCTTAAGCTGCTGGATAACATAAGTACTGTCCTTGCCGCCGCTAAAGCCGACTAAACAGTCATACCTGCTCCCGTTTTCCTTCGCCTTTTTCTTGGCTTCTTCCATTTTGGCACGGAATATTTCCTCCAGCCTTTCAGAATCTTCTAAGAATCCCTTATTTTCCTGATAAAAATTACAATAATTGCAAACCCCTTTGCTGTCGAACTGAATACCAGTATAATGCTCTGGAAGGCCGCAGATTATGCATCTTTTGTCCAATGTTTTTACCGCCCTTTCTAAATTGAAAATATCGAAATGATGTGTTCATTATAAATTTTAATTTTGATAGAAATTTGAGGGCAGATGGATATTATAGGAACATAAGGATACGTAATTGATTACTATAGGCTGCAGAAAAACACAACTGCCACATAGCCCATACAGAACACAAGATATTCGCTAATTTTAGCAATAATCTTATGCCGTATGTGACTCTGTGGCAGTATTTATTTTTACATATTTGCTATTAATGATGCAATGTCCTCCGGGCTAAGCATTTTTCCCGGGTCAGACATATCTGGCAAAGGCGGTTTTATGCCGTCCTCTATCCTATTTGCCATTTTAGGAAGTTCTTCTACTGCTGTGTTGCCAATTAATGCGGCTATTTCTTCCGGGCTCATCATTCCATCGCCATTTCCCATAAAAGGCGCTGGGATTGGATCTGGCTCTGGTTCCGGTTCTGGATCCGCTGTATTTGCAAGCAAGGCAGCAATATCTTCTGGCGTCATGATGCCATTCGCAGCCCCTATTTCAGGGATTGGGTCTGGCGTTAATGCAGCCTGTTGGAATGCCCCCGATGCTTCCTGTGGAAGTTCCATGGATATTGGGGCTGCATCTGCCATGAGTTCCGGCAATTCTTCCAGCGATGGGCCAATTTCTGAAATTGGCGGTTCTATTTGTGTAGCTTCTGAAACTAATTCAGGATTTGCTGCTTCTATTTGTTCTTTCGTAAATTCCGGGGCTTCTATTTCCCCTGATTCTGGCACTGCATCTGCCATGGCTTCCGGCACTTCCTCAGAACCTAATCCTTCCATACCTTCCTTCACTTCTGCAGGACCTATCCCTTCTGGCATTGCCATGGATTCTTCTGTGCCTGCTATCGCTTCTGGTATTTCTATAGCGCCTACATCTGCTATTGCTTCTGGTACTTCTGCCATGGTTTCCGGCATTGCTGCATATTCAGATTCCACTGCACTTGCTTCTGGCACTTCTATGGAGCCTGTTTCTTCCACAGCTTCTGGCATTGTTACAGGTTCGCCTTCTGCTGCACCTGCTTGCATTTCTAAGCCCATACCTTCCATAGCTTCTGGTATTTCTATAGCGCCAGCTTCTGCCATAGCTTCTGGCATTCCATCAGATTCCGGTAATACATCAGGCATTTCTTCTGTTTCACCTGCAAATGCTTCCGCCATATTCTCCGGGGATACGTTAGCCATTTCCTCTGGCGTACCTGCCAAATCTTCCATTGGCTGCAGCATTCCCTCCAGTTGTGCCGCTAAATCTGCTGGTTCCTGTTCTGGCTCTGATGCTGCAGTTTCTGGCATCTCCTCTGGTGCTGGCTCCGCTGCATATTCCGGGGATTCCATCTGTTCTGGCATTCCAGCATATTCAGACGCTTCCATCTGCTCTGGCTCTGATGCTGCAGTTTCTGGCATTTCAGCGTATTCCACCGTTTCCGGTTCTGCTGCATATTCCGGAGCGCCCATTCCGCCAGCTTCATCTACCGGGATTTCAGGCGCCAGTCCGGCCATAGGCTCTGCCATGGACCCATCGCCTGAAACCTCATCCTCCGCCACCTGCGGCAAACCTTCTTCTCCTATGCCGGAAGGCGCATTTGCTGCAAACTGGGGATAAGGCTCCCTTGCAAGCTGCGGCATTTGGGCAATTTTGTCCGGGATGACTTCGATAATATTTTTAATCAAATCGGTAGACTCCTGTATTTTTTCCACCAATTCTTTCTGGTTATCATCCATTTTTTGCAGATTCTGGAACAATTCTGCAGATTCTTGAATCTTTTCTGCCAATTCCTTCTGGCTGGCGTCCATCCTTTGCAGATTCTGGAACATATTGGCAGACTCTTGTATTTTATCTACCAATTCTTTCTGGTTGTCATCCATTTTCTGAAGTTTCTTATTATAGATTTCATCCTGCTTTTCCAAAACCTCTGACTTCATATCCAAAATAGACTGCTGGAATTCTTCCATGCGCTGGATTAACTGGTCGTTGGAATTCATCAGGGCAGTGGCATTTTCCTTGCTCCTGCTGATTGTAACTTTTGCAACTTTTTTCTGGCCGTCCATAAGGTTTTCCAGCATTGTGGCAATTTTTTGCTGGTTAGCTGAACTTGCTTTTTCCAAAGGCATAATTTTCTGCCCAATAAAATTCAGCTTTTCATCCAAATCCTGAAAACTCTTTTGTGAAACTAAATGTGTGGATTTCTCTGCTTTCATTATATCCACATAATGTTCTTCCGCCCGCTGGCTGTCTGCTTCTTTCCATTTGGTCCATGCATTAATGGTGGAAAGGATACAAAACAGGGTGGCTAACGCAGCAACTCCTAATATTGCATAATTGCTTTTCATATTTACGATAAAGTAAATATCAGCTAAAAATACAAATACTGAAATTACTGAAGAGGTCTGTAATTTTTTCTTTTGTGGATTACCATTCTCCATATGCGTCCCTCCGCTGTACAAAATTTATTATGTATAAAAGCAAATTGCTACACAATCCCTATTAGATAAATAATATCACAATTTTTCCATCTTTGCAAATCTTCTTAAGAAGAAATAAAATATTTTTCTAGAGGATGCCTGAAACTTGATTTTCTATTTTTCCAAGTACTATAATTATATTTGAAGTTGGCACAGCAGTTGAGGGAACTTGAAAAAAATGAACTAGAGCCTATCCTGTTGTTCCACCAAAAACGGAATATTCATTAACAGAATTCGGCAATACCCTGGCTCCCCTCCTAAATGCCATGTGCAATTGAGGCGCTGCTTTATGATGTCAGCGGAGGTTTTTGTAGCCGATCCAGAAAAGAAGCCGTCTGGCAGAAAATCCTGAAAGGACGGCAAGAATGCATCTGGCAGGAGGTGGCAAACGCTTTTTTGGGGACATTACGTATAAGTCTTAATGATTTCTTCAGCAATGGTTTGTTTTGTAATGCAGCGGTCCATTGCCTGTTTCTCAATATAACGGTGGGCATCGGGTTCGTTCATTTTTAATTCGCTGATTAAAATCCATTTCGCTTTGTTAACAAGACGGATCTCTGCCATTTTTTCTTTAATGGACAGGGATTTCTTTTCAAATTGCTTCAGCCGCTCCCTGGCGCTTTCCATCCAGTTAAGAGCATGTATCATGGTTGGCTTTGATGTTGGTTTTGACAGCGTGAACACACCGTATTCAGCAACCTTGTCGTGAATTCCGGCATGTACATCGCTTTTTACCAAAAGCAGCACAGCAGATTGTTTACTGGTACTGGTGTCAATCGCAAAACGAATACCGATATCATCAGGCAAAGGCGCGTTGATAATGACAAAATCAAACGTTTTTTCAGCGAGTATCCGTTCGGCGGCGTTGACACTGGCAGCAGTATGGAGCGGGGAATATCTTGTTTCGGGGAGCAGGTCGGCAAAGGCAGAGGTGAATTTATCTGTTGCAGACACAATGAGTATACTGTAAACCCGTTCTCTTAAACTCATTTTGCACCTCCTTCTTTTTCTTTGGATTAAATTATTTATTACAGTAGATGTCTAATATAGCGTCCGGTATGTTTTTTTTGATAAAATTGCTGTTTGCAGCTATCGCACAGGCAGATTTAAGATTGCAGGGCAGCTGTTTAAAATTGGCAAGGGTATTTACATCTGCTTTATACAGATTGATATCCGCAGGGGCCGGCAGCTCCAGTTTATTCTC
>OFHA01000362.1_pt1 | contig 40599 bp, 39 predicted proteins | sample 1521891 | NCBI WGS metagenome assembly OFHA01 (sample SAMEA3504089, study PRJEB24116) | mouse gut metagenome | biome: mouse gut; feature: mouse-associated habitat; material: faeces | place: Denmark | collected 2011
CACAGCTGGATTTTCAGATCGAAGAGCATACAAGAGATGCAATCCGCCGTCTGGCGCCTGATTTAAAGAGAATCAGTGCGGAACGGATTCAGGCGGAGCTGGTGAAACTTTTGCTATCGCCGCATCCGGAATATATGCGGGAGCTGTATACGCTTGGGATTTCAAAAGTGATTCTGCCGGAACTGGATCAGATGATGGAAACAAAACAGAATCATCCGCATCACTGCAGAACGGTCGGGGAACATACAATCTGCGGACTCACCCATACAGCGCCGGACAGGGTGCTGCGACTGGCGATGCTGTTTCATGATATCGCCAAGCCGGTCTGCCGGACGACGGATGAGAATGGAATCGATCACTTTTATGGACATCCGGAAAAGAGCGCGCAGATGGCAAAAAAGATTTTCCGTCGTCTGAAATTTGACCGTGAAACGATGGAGCGTGTATGTGCGCTTGTGCGCTGGCATGATTATAATCCTCTGCTGACAGAGGAAAACGTACGGCGTGCGGTAGTGAAAACCGGCCGGGAGCAGTATCCGCGGATATTTGCGCTTAAGAGGGCGGATATACTGGCGCAGAGCGATTATCAGCGGGAAGAGAAGCTGGCGTATGTGGATCGCTATGAAGAGATGTACGAGGCAATGACTGCAAAAGGCGACTGCATCAGCTTAAAGCAGCTTGCGGTAACCGGACGGGATATTATGGTTTTGGGAGTTCAGCAGGGCAGGCAGATCGGTACGATATTGAATCTGCTTTTGGAACAGGTGATCGAAGATCCGGAGAAAAACCGAAGGGATGTCCTGCTCGAACTGGCGCAGGAGTATCTTCATCATCAAACCTTACAGTAAAATGCACAAAGCCAGAGTTTTTATGCATATCTGGCAGCTGCTTCTCATAAGATGAATGGACACGTTAATGCGTGATCGTTCATCTTAGCTGGAGGGGTGCTATTGTGTATAATCGGACAGAAATCATTTTAGAGGCATATCCATATGAATTTACAGATACGGTAAAAGGCAGAGGCGTATATTTTTGTTATTGTCAGGATGGAAGCAGAAAAGTATTAAAGGAGTTTTCCGGCTCCGGGACGAAAGCCGGACTGCTGGACCAGTTTTTGCGTTTTTTAAAGGAGCGCAAATGGACGGCGGAGCAGATTGTCTATACGAAAGAGGGACAGGTGCTGTTTACAGATACGGACGATACGCGCTATTATATGCGTACGTGGTTTGAAGGCAGAGAGTGTGATACGCGCAACAGGGAAGATATTTTATGCGCGGTGCGAAGGCTGGCGCAGTTTCATATCGAAGCGGAAGGCTTTAAAGAAGAACTGCCGCAGGGGATGAGCCGCAGACCGGATTTTTTGCAGCAGGAATATCTGCGTCATACGAGAGAACTGCATAAAGTACGTAATTATATCAAAGCGAAAAAAAAGCGAAATAAATTCGAAACCGATTTTTTAAAAGAATATAGTTATTATCTGCAGCAGGCAGAAGAAGCGACTGAAAGGCTGCGGGAAATGGAGACGCTGACGCCGGAACGGTTTTTTGGCGTCTGTCACGGGGATTATAGTCATCATAATCTGCTGTTTACGGCGCAGGGACCGGTGATTATTAATTTTGAACGATTTTGCCGGGACGCATATATTAGTGATTTTGCACACTTTTTCAGAAAGATTATGGAAAAACATAACTGGAATACCGGACTGGGAATGGATATGATCCACGCCTACGACAAAGCGCGGCGGCTGGATACCTGGGAATTGAAACAGCTGGGTGTGCGTATGAGCTATCCGGAAAAATTCTGGAAGGTAGCCAATCACTATTTTAATTCGAAGAAGAGCTGGGCGAACAGCAGAGACGGTGAAAAACTGGAAAAAATCTGCGCACAGGAAAAGGAACGCGCGGAGTTTTTGAAAATAATGGATTATTTTGTTCACGGATGAAAATACATAAGAATTACAAAGAGGGAAGACTTGCGCCAGGCAAACGTCCATGATATAATAAACAGGTATTTTGTTACAGGATGTTTCGATATTTTATTATAAATGAGGAAAAGAGCGATCAGGATGAAACGTAAAATTACGATGATAATAACGCTGCTGTTTGCCATGCTGCTGTGCAGCGCATGCGGAATGGCGCGCAAAGACAGTATTACTGTCGGGGAGAGCAGCCGTTCCACGGCAGCGGCAAACCAGACAGATGCAGACAAAGCGCAAAGTACGGCGGATCTTAGCGATCAGCCGGATGAGTTTTATATGATTGTAAAACACGATACGGTCAGTTATCAGATGACGCTGGTGAGTCTGGACAGCGGGGAGCAGATCTTTTATGAATATACAGACGGTACAGAATTTTTTGATAAATATGGAGGTTATGCGCTGAGCCGGGACTTTTCGGAAGGCAGTCTGGTGGAGATTCAGAGAATCAATAGCAACGATACGCTGGGTGCGGTTGCATTTACAGATCAGACCTGGGATTATGAAGGCGTACATAATTATTCGATGGATCTGGAGAAAAGACGGATAGACCTTGCGGGCACTCCGTATCGGCTGGATCCGAATGTTAAAGTGTTTTCCGAAGGGGAAGAAAAAGAGCTGACCGCAGTCGGGGACAGCGATGTGTTAAATGTCTATGGAATCGGGCGCACCGTTTATGCGATTGTCGTAGAAACCGGACACGGAACGCTGGCGCTTGCCAATACGGAGCTGTTTGAAGGCGGCTGGGTCAATCTCGGCACCAAAGTGTATGCGAAGATTACAAGGGATATGACGATGGAGCTGCCGGAAGGAATCTATGAATTTTCAGTTGCAAACGACGGATACGGAGATTCTGGCGAGGTCAGGATTCGCAGAGATAAAGTTACGACGATCGATCTGAACGATTACAAAGGAGAAGGTCCGAAGTTATGCCGGGTGACGTTCGACGTCGGCGTAGCCGGGGCGGTACTTACGGTCGACGGTAAAAAAGTAAATCATAAAAAGCCGATCGAGCTGCGGTACGGCGTGCATACGCTTGGGGTTTATGCAGATGGATACGACGCATGGACGAGACAGCTTGTCGTTAATTCGCCAAAAGCGAAAATCGAAATTCTGTTAAGCGCTCAGACCGGAACAGAGTCTGCTTCAGGTACAGACGATGAAAAAAGTACGGACAAAGACGAGAATACGGAAAATCAGGAGAACGGCAATACGAATCAGACGTCGACGGGCGGGCGTGGGAAAGCAGGCACAAAGGCAGGCTCCAGGGCAGGCACTTATACAGGAGGCAATTCGTCCGGACAGTCAGACAGCGATAACGGTAATGACAGCGCCAGCAGTGCGCTTGCAAACGCAGCGTTAGGTTCTTCCCTGGCCAATATCATAACAGGAGGGGAGTCCACAGATTATCTGGATACATTATCGGATCTGGTGGATTCGCTGGACAGGCTGAACCGTTCGGGTAATTCGGATTAATTAATGTATATTGGGGTATACGGACACAGGTGTGCCGCAGACCTGATATGAATATAAAAACTAAATACATGAATGGGAGGACGTAACATGGACTACAAAGAAATGTACCAGCAATGGCTGGACAACCCTTATTTCGATGAGGAAACGAAGGCGGAATTAAAAGCAATCGCGGGAAATGAGAAGGAGATCGAAGACCGCTTTTATATGGATCTGGAGTTTGGTACAGCAGGACTGCGCGGCGTGATCGGTGCGGGTACGAACCGTATGAACGTATACACAGTCAGAAAAGCGACACAGGGCCTGGCAAACTATATTTTGTCTGTCGGGGCAGAGGCAAAAGGCGTTGCGATTGCATACGATTCCAGACATATGTCGCCGGAGTTTGCGGACGTAGCGGCTTTATGTCTGGCGGCAAACGGGATTAAAGCATATGTATTTGAGAGCTTAAGACCGACGCCGGAGCTGTCTTATGCAGTTCGCAGACTTGGATGTATCGCAGGTATTAATATTACGGCAAGCCATAATCCGCCGGAATATAACGGTTATAAGGTATACTGGGAAGACGGCGCGCAGATTACGCCTCCTCATGACAGCGGAATTATGGATCAGGTAAAGCAGGTGACAGATTATGCTTCCTGTAAGACGATGTCTCTGGATGAAGCAAAAGAGGCAGGACTTTATCAGACGATTGGAGCGGATATTGACGATCCGTATATCGAAGAGCTGAAGGGACTGGTGCTTCATCAGGACAGCATCGATGCAGTGAAGGATAAGCTGACCATTGTATACTCGCCGCTGCATGGAACTGGAAATATCCCGGTGCGCCGCGTGTTAAAAGAGCTTGGTTTCCAGAATGTGCATGTAGTACCGGAGCAGGAGCTGCCGGACGGAGACTTCCCGACGGTTAGTTATCCGAATCCCGAAGCTGCCGAAGCGTTTGAACTGGGACTTGCACTTGCAAAGAAGGTAAACGCGGATCTTGTATTAGCGACGGATCCGGATGCAGATCGTCTCGGTGTGTATGTAAAAGATTCCAAAACGGGCGAATACCATACGCTGACTGGTAATATGTCCGGCTGTCTGATCGGTGATTATGTCATCGGACAGCGCAAAGCGATAAACGGTTCGCTGCCTGAAGACGGAGCATTTATCCGCTCGATTGTTTCTACCAATATGGCAGATGCGATTGCAAAGTATTATGGCATTCAGCTTGTGGAAGTTTTAACAGGATTTAAGTTTATCGGACAGAAAATGCTGGAGTTTGAAACGACAGGTAAGGGGACTTACTTATTTGGTATGGAAGAAAGCTACGGCTGTCTGACCGGAACTTATGCAAGAGATAAGGATGCGGTAGTAGCTTCCATGGCATTGTGTGAAGCAGCGGCTTATTATATGACCAAAAATATGACGCTCTGGGATGCCATGCTGGAAATGTATGAACGTTATGGATACTACAAAGATCATGTAGAGTCGATTACGTTAAAGGGTATCGAAGGGCTGGCAAAGATTCAGGAAATTATGAATACGCTGCGTGCAGATGCGCCGAAGGAGATTGGCGGACTGAAAGTACTTGCGGCAAGAGATTATAAGACAGATACGATTCAGAATTTTGTAACCGGACAGACCGAACCGACCGGACTGCCGCAGTCAAACGTACTGTATTATGAACTGGAAGACGACGCGTGGGTATGTGTAAGACCGTCCGGAACAGAACCAAAAGTGAAGTTCTATATTGGCGTAAAAGGCAGCTCCATGGCGGATGCTGACGAAAAATCGGCTTCTTTGGGAACGAAGGTGCTGGATATGATTCAGAAGATGATTTAATCCGAAAGAAAGCCTTCTAAAATGCCAGAATTGGGCATTTTCCGCTTGACAAACCATGGAAAAGTTAGTATAAATATATTCGTAAGTATTTTGGAGAAAATGAGTTCCGAATCTTAATTAATATCAATACTATAATGAAGTCCACAGGAGGAGTAGAAATGAACAAAGCGGAATTAGTTGCAGCTATGGCTGACAAGGCTGAATTATCCAAAAAAGATGCGGAAGCAGCTTTAAAGGCTTTTACAGATGTTGTCGCTGAAGAGCTCAGGAAAGGGGAAAAGATCCAGTTAGTCGGCTTCGGAACTTTTGAAGTATCTGAACGGGCAGCCAGAACTGGCAGAAATCCACAGACAGGCGAAGAGATGACCATTCCGGCATCCAAGGCGCCGAAGTTTAAGGCAGGAAAAGCATTGAAGGATTTAATGAACGAATAAATCTTAAAAAGGGGCTGCAGCTGTGCAGTCCCTTTTTGGCGGAAAAATCTGGAACAGAAAACCCTGGGATAGAAACATCGGCCGGAGAGGAATTATTATGAGATTGGATAAATTTTTAAAAGTATCGCGTCTGATTAAACGGCGGACGATTGCGAACGAAGCCTGTGATGCCGGCAGGGTGCTGGTAAACGGGAAACCGGCGAAGGCGTCTGTCAAAGTGAAGGTGGGCGATGTGATTGAAATTATGTTTGGTACAAAGTCCGTGAAAGTCCGTGTGCTGGATATTCAGGACACGACAAAAAAGGAACAGGCAAAAGAATTATTTGAATATTTATAGCATTTATTTCCATATCCATTCATATACTTTATTAGTGAAGGCTTGCATGGTAACCGCTTCGCCGGATGCTGGACGTAAGACCTGCTTATACGACAGTTTGGACAAGAATGGAGGAAAGGATATGGATGAGAGAATGGAAAAGAATCAGACGAAAGCGCACAAAATCCTGCTTACAAATAGGAAAACAGTAGCATTTACGGGGGTTTTGGATGTGCTTTCTTTTGATGTATCGGAAATACTGCTGGAGACCGAACAGGGGATGCTGCTGATCAAAGGCAACGATTTGCATGTCAACCGTCTGACACTGGAAAAGGGTGAGGTGGACGTAGAAGGAAGGATTGACAGTCTGGCCTATTCGGATGCAGGAGGCACGAAAAAAGCGGCGGAAAGCCTGTTAGGAAGAATTTTCCGATGATGGTAAGCGAGAATATTTTTCAGGAACTGGATTTTTTTGCCGTTTCTTTTGCGCTTGGCATTCTGCTTGTGCTGATTTATGATTGTCTGCGGATTTTCAGACGGCTTGTCCGACACGGAACCATGTGGATCTCTCTGGAAGATTTGCTTTACTGGATATTTACGGCGTTTGTTATATTTGCCATGCTGTATCAGAAAAATGACGGACTGATCCGTGGATTTTCGATCGGCGGGATCGTGTTTGGCATGGTGTTGTATAATCAGTATATCAGCCGTTATACGGTAAAGTACATTGCGCGTATTCTAAAGAAGGTCATTCGGCTCGTACAGAAAATATGCAGGTTTGTACTAACGCCTTTTCTCAAGGCAGGCAGGAAGATAGCGAACAAAGGTTCGGTTTTGGCCGGTAAAGGGAGAAAATTTAAGAAATATTTAAATAAGCGGTTGAAAAGAACAGGCAAATTGATTAAAATAGGGATATCAAAGAAATGAGACGGCAGAGGACTGCCGCCGAAAGGATGAGGGTACATGAGCCACAGATATAACAGCAGAAAGGCAAATCGAACAGGAAAGCTATGTATTACGATGATTGTTCTTGCGATGATCGGGGTCATGTCTGTGCAGATTGTAAACCTTTATAAAAAGGATCAGCAGTTTATTGCGCAGGAAGAGCTCCTGGAGAAACAGAAGGCAGAGGAACTTGCCAGGCAGAAAGAAATCGAAGAGTACGAGGCGTATACAAAGACACAGGAATATATCGAAGACGTTGCGAAGAGTAAACTGGGACTTGTGTATAAAGATGAACTTATATTTAAAGAAAAGTAAACGGTAGAAGGTTATACATAAAAGGATCTGGCGAATGCCGGGTCTTTTTTGCTGGCCCGGTCAGGAAATCCGAAGGCAGGGTTCAAAAACCTGAACCGCTTAGAATCGACTCAATAGTTGTTTTGAACGGATAAAAACACGAATAAAAATTAAAAAACGGACCATGGTTTGACAAACATTGCGATACTCTCTTTTTATAATGGCTGGCATATGCCGGCAGACAGGAAGCAGACCGGCGCCATATTATTGATGAATGGGAGGATGCAGGATGAAGAGACTAAATGTAAAACAAATGGTCTTATACGTAGGAGGAATTTTGATGTGTCAGATATCGTGGATGGGCTGTTTTCCACTGATACCTGCTTTTTTTACCGCAGTATGCCTGGAGGATGCGGCGCGTCTGGCACTTAGTGCGGCAATGTTTGTGGGAATTATTTTATTCGTACCGATCGCTGCGGCAGTGAAATATCTGATGGTGATCGTTGTAATCTTAATTACGATCAAATTGTTTGAGTGGGCCGAAGGATATTGTACGGTTTTATGCGCGGCTTCAGCAGCTGCCATTGCGGCGTTTATGATGTCGTTGTCAGGCGAATTGTTAAATATACGTAATGCGTCCGGAATTCCGGTCAGTATGATCGAAGCAGTGTTTGTCTTTGCCGCGGTAATGACGGGGACAAGGTTTGTGGATTTTTTTATGCAGATGAGTCTGTGGCCGCAAAAAGAAGCGGAGGACAGCCGGCAGGAAACAAAACTGGTCAGTTATGCAGACTCATTTAACGGTCTTTCCAGGATTTTTTCGAGAATGAGCAGTACGCAGAAAGGATTTTCGTCTGAACATATGTACAGAATCCAAAACGAGCTGACCGGAACGCTGTGTGTGAACTGCAATCAGTGTGCGATGTGCTGGGAGAAGCAGGAGAGTCCGATGTATTCGTATCTTGCGTATATGCTGCAGTCTTTGCAGCGAACGGGAGAGGCGGATCATGAAATCGTCGTGCAGATGCAGGAGTATTGTCCGTATACGGATGCGGTTGTACAGGAGAGTATGCGCATCTTTGAGAAGGCAAGACTGAATCTGGCCTGGTATAATCGTTTGCTGGAGAATCGAGAGATTATTGCCCAGCAGCTGGATGCGATGGCATATATTATGGAAGACTGTGCAAATGAAAAAAATGAGATCACGATGGAACATCGTCAGATGATGGCCGAGGTAAAATATCGCGCCAGAGAACGCGGCGTGATCGTACAAAAGCCGCGGCTGTTTGAGAACAAGGATCAGCGCTGGCAGTTTACCTGTAATGCCTGTGCAAAAAACGGAAGCTGTATTAGTATGAAAGAGCTGACAAGAGCTGTGTCGGCAGGACTGGAGCGTGCCATGCGGCCGCACAGAGAGGAACGGTCGCTGGTCAGTCCGCAGGGGGCTGACGTCGTGTTCGAGGAGGACACCTGCTATCATGAGACACATGCAGTGGCTCGTATGGTAAAAGACGGAGGGCATGTGTCCGGCGACAATTATTCGTTTTTGGAGCTGGATCACGGGCAGCTGGCGATGATGCTGTCTGACGGTATGGGATCGGGCAGTCAGGCCGGCAAAGAAAGCGAGCTGGTGCTGGAGCTGCTGGAAAAGTTTCTGGAGGCAGGATTTTCAGAAGAAACGGCGCTGAAAATGATGAATTCGGCAATGGTCATACGGGGTGAGAACGATCTGTATTCTACGGTAGATATCTGTTCTTTGAATCTGTATACCGGAAACTGCGAATTGTACAAAATCGGCGCAGCAACAACCTTCATTAAACACCGTGATTATGTAGAAAGGGTAGAGTCCAGTTCCCTGCCGGTAGGAGTCACGCATCGTATGGAAACAGGAAGTACGAAAAAGCAGCTGGAAGACGGTGATTTTCTTGTCATGATGTCCGACGGTGTGTTAGAATACCTGCAGGAAGAAGACGCGGATCTTGCAATGTGCGGCATTTTGCAGGAACTGTCAGAAAAACATCCGGGACAGCTGGCGGACGCGGTATTAAAAGAAGTACTGGAGCGTACCGGAGGAAAGGCTGCGGACGATATGACGATTCTCGTCTGCGGCGTGTGGAAAAAATAGGAAACAGCGGATATCAAAAGAGAAGGATAATCAGAAATGGATCATAATAATGAACGGGATTTTCAATTGTTACGACAGGCAGAGTCGTTTATGAGACAGCATCAGATGACTGAGCCGGGCAGTCATGTCATCGCCGGAGTTTCGGGAGGAGCGGATTCGATCTGTATGCTGCTTGTGCTGCTGCATTTGCGGGATGTCTTTAAATATGAAGTGTCTGTCGTACACGTAGAGCATGGGATACGAGGCGAGGCAGCACATAAAGATGCGGCGTTTGTCAGTTCTTTTTGCCGTGCGTCCGGCATAGAGTGTCATATCCGTCATTTTCAGGTGCCGGAGTATGCGCGTGCGCATGGAATGAGCGAGGAGGAGGCTGGCAGATGTTTGCGGTATCAGGCATTTGCGGAAGAAAAGAAACGATTTTGTGGAAAAATGGTCCGAATAGCAGTTGCACATAATCTGGAAGATCATGCGGAAACGATGTTGTTTCATCTGGCACGGGGGACGGGGATTCAGGGGCTTGCGTCGATTGCGCCTGTCAGGGGGGATATTATACGTCCGCTGCTGCAGGTAAGCCGGGTACAGATAGAAACGTACCTGTCGCAGGTCGGACAGACATTTTGTACGGATGCGACGAATGCGAGCGACGCATATAGCAGAAATCAGATTCGTCATCAGATACTGCCCGTGCTTTTGGATGTCAACGATCGCGCGCCAGAGCACATGTATCAGACGGCGCAGCAGCTGCGTGAGATCGATGGCTATCTGAAAAAACAGGCGTATGAGGCACGGAAAATATGCTGTACCATGCGGACGGAAGGAGTGGAGATTGAAAAGGAATCTTTTTTACGACTGGAGCCGGTCATTCAAAAGGAATTGCTGCGCGGACTGCTGGGTACGCTGGCAGGCAGTGGAAAAGATCTTACGAGAGAGCATGTCCGTCAGCTGCTGGAGCTGTTTGAGAAACAAAACGGCCGCCAGATACAGCTGCCTTACAGAATGAAAGCGGTAAGAGTTTACAGCGGCGTGGAAATCAGGCGCATAAAAAATGTGGAAAATGCAGTAAACAGACCGGAGGAACACACAGATGATTTGCAAAAACAGTTTTCGTTCCGAATAATTGACGATATTTCTGAGCATATGTCACAAATTTCCAAAAAGAAGTATACGAAATGCTTTGATTATGATAAGATAAAACATGGATTCTGCGTAAGAAACAGACAGCCGGGAGACTATCTGGCAATTAACGCTTCTGGCGGCTGTCAGAAGCTGAAAAAATATCTGGTAAATGAGAAGATTCCTGCAGAGGAACGGGAGCGGCTGCTGTTGCTGGCAGATGGGGCGCATATTATGTGGATAGTCGGATACCGGATCAGCAGCTACTATAAAGTGGACGGACAGACCAGAAGAATATTGGAGGTTACTTTTTGCGGAGGAAGAGAAGATGAAGGAACAAATTCAGGTAATGATTTCAGAGGAAGAAGTAAGGGGACGAATTGCAGAGATTGCTGCACAGATTAATGAAGATTATGAGGGAGAAGAGATTCTTGCGATCGGAATTTTGCGTGGCGGAGTTTATTTTTGCGCAGAACTGACAAAGCGTCTTACGATACCTGTTATCCTGGACTTTATGGAGGCGTCCAGTTACGGGGCAGGCACAAGCTCCAGCGGTCAGGTGAATATTACAAAAGATCTGATCGAAGATATCGAGGGGAAACATGTGATCGTAGTCGAAGATATTATCGATACCGGCAGAACGCTGAGTCTGCTGCTGGATAATTTGCGTGCCCGGAAACCGAAAAGTCTGAAGCTGTGTACGCTGCTGGATAAACCGGAACGGCGGGTTGTACCGGTAGAGGTGGATTATAACGGATTTGTAATCCCGAATAAATTCGTAGTAGGGTTTGGCATGGATTACGCGCAGAAATACAGAAATCTTCCTTATATTGGTGTGATAGAGGGTGAGTAGAAGGAGGTTAGGACTTGAAGAAAGGTTATAGAGGTTTTGTCTTGTATGCCATCCTCGTATTGGGAGTCGTTGGCATATGGTATTTTTTAAGTGAGACAGATATTACGTCAGATACGTATACGTATCATCAGTATCAGGCAGATCTGGAGACAGATAAGATCTATTCTGTGATTATTGAACAGAATGCGGAGACGCCGACAGGTACGCTTGTCGTAACGCTTAAGGATGATTCGGAACGTCATGAGATCGTGGTATCGGATGTGAATGCAGAGCAGGAATATTTAAAACAGAACGCATTTCATAATTACCTGCTGAAAAATATTCCGCGGGCCAGCTGGCTGTCTACCTGGCTGCCGTATCTGATTATTTTCGGAGCAATGTTCATTCTGTTTATTATCATGAATAATATCAATCAGTCCGCAGGCGGAGGCGGCGGCCCGAAAATGATGAATTTTGGCAAAAGCCGGGCCAGAATGTACACAGATGAAACCAAATCTGTCAATTTCTCTAAAGTAGCCGGATTGAAAGAAGAAAAAGAAGAGCTGGAGGAAATTGTGGATTTTCTTCGGGAACCGGCCAAATATACAAAGCTGGGCGCCCGAATACCAAAAGGCGTATTGCTGGTAGGGCCTCCGGGAACTGGTAAGACGCTGCTTGCAAAAGCGGTTGCAGGAGAGGCAGGCGTACCGTTTTTTAGCATTTCCGGATCTGATTTTGTAGAAATGTTTGTCGGTGTCGGAGCGTCCAGGGTACGTGACCTGTTTGAAGACGCCAAGAAAAATGCGCCGTGTATCGTATTTATCGATGAGATCGACGCGGTTGCCAGACGTCGCGGTACTGGTATGGGCGGCGGACATGACGAGCGGGAACAGACACTGAATCAGATGCTGGTGGAAATGGACGGCTTTGGCATTAACGAAGGGATTATTGTAATGGCTGCGACGAACCGGGTGGATATTCTGGATCCGGCGATTATGCGTCCGGGCAGATTTGACCGCAAGGTGCATGTCGGAAGACCGGATGTCGGCGGACGAGAGGAAATCCTGCATGTACATGCCAAAAATAAACCGCTGAGCGAGGATGTGGATTTAAAGCAGATTGCGCAAACGACAGCGGGATTTACCGGAGCCGATCTGGAAAATCTGTTAAATGAAGCGGCGATCCGCGCAGCAAAGTCAGACCGCGGTTATATCCGGCTGGACGATATCCGCAATTCTTTTGTAAAAGTCGGTATCGGAGCCGAGAAAAAGAGCCGGATTATTAGTGAAAAGGAAAAACGAATTACGGCTTTTCATGAGGCGGGACATGCAATTTTGTTTCATGTGCTGCCGGATGTAGGGCCGGTGTATTCGGTATCGATTATCCCGACTGGCGCAGGCGCCGCCGGATATACCATGCCGCTGCCGGAAAAAGATGAAATGTTTAACACAAAGGGCCGGATGCTGCAGGAAATTGTTGTAGATCTTGGAGGACGCGTAGCAGAAGAACTGATATTTGACGATATTACGACAGGCGCATCGCAGGATATCAAGCAGGCGACCGCTATGGCAAAAGCGATGGTAACAAAGTATGGAATGTCTGAAAATCTGGGTCTGATCTGCTATGACGAAGAAGACAATGAAGTATTTATCGGCAGAGATCTGGCACATACAAAAGGATATGGCGAAAATGTGGCGACACTGATCGATCAGGAAGTGAAGCGGATTATTGACGAATGTTATATCAAAGCGAAAGAAATTATTTATCAATATGAGCAGGTACTTCATCAGTGCGCGGATTTACTGCTGGAGAAAGAGAAGATCAGCAGAGAAGAGTTTGAGGCGTTATTTTCAGAACAGAAAGAGATACCGGTGGCAGAGGGATAAAAGCTGTGCAATTTTTTGTGCAAATTGCGTTGCAGAAAAAACTTAATGCATGAAATGCACAAAAAAAACTTATATATTTTTTGAAGTTTGTGCACACTTATCGGAGTAAAGATGGTATTATAATTAACGTAAAAACCCCCCAATACATTATATAGTTTTTGCTATACCCCATAGTAAAAATACCTTCTCCTAAAACAGACAGCGTAAGCTGTCTGTTTTACTTTCTTCAGATAAAACCGTACAGGGGTGTCTGGTCATTCTGAATTTTCACATAACCGCACCAATTTTTCGCGTAATTCATTTTTGTTCAGTTGTGCTATAGATTATTTTGGAAAGATAGGATATACTTAACAATATGAAATTCCCGGTAAGGGGACAGAAAAAGTGAAAATGGAGCTTGTAGAGATGAAAAGCAAAACAGTATATGAATTAAACAGGATACAGCGCTATATGATGCAGATGCGTCCGGTGCTATATAAGCAGGTACTCTTTTCAGACGGAACAGCGGATTACAGGCAGCCTCCGGAACCAAAAGAATGGGAAGAAGTAACGATTCGTTTCCGCACGAAAAAGGATAATGTTGACGCGGTATTTTTGTGTGGGAACGGACAGGAATACCAAATGAAAAAAGTAGAAACCTGTGAGGAATTTGATTATTATGCATATACAGTTACGATGACAGATCAGCCGTTTGATTACTATTTTCAGGTGGCGGACGGCATGCTTACATTGTATTACGATCATTATGGGCCGACAAAGGAACTGCGTCCGCAGTATAGTTTTCGGATTGTGCCGGGATTTTCCACGCCGGACTGGGCAAAGGGCGCCGTGATGTATCAGATACTGGTCGATCGTTTTTATAACGGAGACATGGAAAATGACGTAGAGACAAACGAATATTTTTATATCCGCACACCGAGTCAGAAAATTGAAAACTGGGATAAGGCGCCGTCGAATTTTAGTGTGGCGGAATTTTACGGAGGAGACCTGGAAGGCGTGCGCAAAAAGCTGGATTATCTGCAAAATCTTGGGATAGAAGTTATTTATTTCAACCCGTTGTTTGTATCGCCTTCGAATCATAAATACGATATTCAGGACTATGATTATATCGACCCGCATTATGGAAAAATCGTCGCTGACGGCGGAGAGTTACTGGCGCCCGGCTGTGTAGATAACCGTCTGGCGCAGCGTTATATTCAGAGGGTTACGGACAAACGCAACCTGGAGGCGAGCAATCAGTTTTTCGCTGAACTTGTGGAAGAAATACACAGCCGCGGCATGAAAGTGATTCTGGACGGAGTATTTAATCATTGCGGTTCGTTCAACAAATGGATGGATCGGGAAGAACTGTACAACGGACAGGAAGGGTATGAACCGGGCGCTTATGTATCAGGCGAAAGTCCGTACAGGGGATATTTTAAATTTAACGATCAGAATGCGTGGCCGCATAATAAATCGTATGACGGCTGGTGGGAGCATGATACGCTGCCAAAGCTCAATTATGAAGAATCAAAGGAATTATATAATTATATACTGGAGATCGGCAAAAAATGGGTGTCGCCTCCTTATAACGCAGACGGCTGGCGGCTTGACGTCGCGGCGGATCTGGGCTATAGCGAGCGATTTAATCATCAGTTCTGGCGGGATTTTCGTAAAGCGGTAAAGTCAGCGAATCCGAATGCGATTATTCTGGCCGAGCATTATGGAGATCCAAAAAACTGGCTGGCTGGCGACCAGTGGGATACAATTATGAACTATGATGCGTTTATGGAACCGGTCACATGGTTTTTAACCGGGATGGAAAAGCACAGCGACAGTTTTCAGAAGTGTACGCTCGGTAATATCAATAATTTTGAAGGTTCGATGAATCATTATATGACGAGTTTTCTGACGCCTTCGCTGTATTGCTCGATGAATCAGCTGTCCAATCATGATCACTCCCGTTTTCTGACGCGTACGAACCACAGGCCGGGGCGTGTCGATACGCTGGGCGCGCAGGCGGCGTCTGAAGGAATCAACAAAGGCGTTTTTCGGGAAGCTGTCGTGATCCAGATGACATGGCCGGGAGCGCCGACGCTGTATTATGGAGACGAAGCCGGCGTGTGCGGATTTACCGATCCGGATAACCGCAGGACTTACCCATGGGGAAAAGAAGATAAGGAACTCATTTTGTTCCACAAAGAAATTATAAGGATTCATAAAGAACATCAGGCGCTTCGCACAGGATCGGTGAAGTTTTTGCAGGGCGAGCATAATCTGCTGTGCTATGCGCGATTTAACCGGCAGGAACAGCTGATTGTTCTTGTAAATAATGCCGATGGCAGCCGGGAAGCAGATATTTCAGTATGGGCAGCCGGAATCCCGATGTCTGCGCAGCTGGAACAGCTGATTTTTACAAATGAAAACGGATATTCGGTCGTGCCGGTCGTATATACGGTGTCAGAAGGAAGACTGAAAATTATGCTGCCAAAGTATTCTTCTGTCGTGTTGAAACGGAAGAATTAGAGTATGGAAGAGCAGACCAAAGAGTGTGTTTAAGAACGAAACCGTCTTAGACACACTTTTTTTATTTTGCTGCAACAAAATCAGCCCCATCTGACACAATATATATGTACAAGTAATGTAACAGGAAAGCCAGAGGCGAAACAGGTCTGTCAGACGGCGCAGTCAGACAGACCTTACAGAAAAAGAATCCAGGAGGCATGTCATGGATCAGTATTTGGAGCTGGTGCGGCAGGCAAAGCGCGGAAACGCGGATGCGTTTGCCAGTCTGTATCAGGAAGTTTATAAGGATTTATACCGGTTTGCAGCGTATACATTAAAAGATCCTGTGGACGCACAGGATGCAGTCAGTGAAACGGTCGCGGATGCGTTTGCGTCCATACGAAACATCAGAAAAGAAGAGGCGTTTCGGGGATGGATATTTAAAATACTGTCCGCCAAATGCAAAAGAAAACTCAAAGAGTATGCAAACAGAACCGTGGAACTGTCCAAAGAGCTGTCGGAGCAGCTGACCACACCGGGTACGGCAGGGGATGAGGCAGAATATCTGCAGATCCGGATGCTGTATCAGGAGCTGGCGCCGGAGGAACGGATGATTATTGCCATGCATGTATTTGCCGGATATACGAGCAGAGAGATTGCAAAGCAGCTACATATGAATGAGAATACCGTCCGTTCGAAAGAGAGCCGTGCGCTGAAAAAAATGAGAGATAAGTTAAAGTAAAGCGTCTGGTTGCGAATCAAACGCGGATATGGTAACGGATGCAGGCTGGGGGGAATGGGAATGGACGAACGTGAAATTTTGGAAAAAATTGCAGGATCTGCGGAATATCTGCAGGTACCAGAAGAATTAAAGCCGGATCAGGTCAGAAAACAGTTGACGAACAGGCGGCGTAAATACCGGCGTCATTACAGAGCAGCTGCCGCGGCGGCATGTCTGTGCATATGCTTTGGCGTGGGCGGTCTGGTATATCAAAATGACAGACAGCAGAGCAGACACAGTCAGGTGCAGGAAGGCCAGACAGAACAAAGATCCGATCTGGAGAAAGAACAATTAGCGGCGGCGTGGAAGCATGAGCCTGCGATCGACGCATCAAAAAACGGCGATAGCAGGGAGGACGCAGGCAAAGAAGATGTGGCAGTCGGACAAGAGAAACAGCCTGTGAAAAAGCTGGGAAATATGTATACGCTTGCATCGGATTATGGCTCTGTTTATGATACGTTAAAAGAGGCCCAAATGCGGCAGACAAAGGGGCAGAAACAGGCATTGCCGGAATATGTGGCCGAAGACAGCGACAGTGCAGATCAGGATACTGGCGGCAGCCTGCGGGCAGAAAACGACACGGCCGGGTTTTCTACAACAAACCTGCAGGTAGCAGGCGTGGATGAAAGCGATTATGTAAAAACGGACGGTGATTTTTTATATGTGGTACAGGAAGAACAGATTCAGGTACTGGACGTACGCGGCGGCCCGGTTCCGACTCTGGCTGGAACAATCCGGCCGGGATTGGACGAGGATACGGACTGGATCTGCGAAATGTATGTAGCAGATCGTATGCTGACGGTGATTATACAGACGGAAAATACTGCTTTGGAGCAGACAGGCGGGAAAGAAGATCAGGACTTAAAACTGGCAGAAGAAGATACCGACGTCCAATATATAGATACGATGCCGGTTACCAAAGTGGTGACTTACGATATTCTGGATCCGGAACATCCGGTGCAAAAAGCGAGCGTGGAGCAGGATGGATGGTATCAGACATCCAGAAAAACAGGCAGCCGCCTGTATCTTTTTACAAACCAGTCGCTTGGTATTTCGGAAACGATGCCGCGGAAAGAAGCTGTTTCCAGCGACGCGTTAAGACAATGGGTACCGTCTGTCAATGGCAATGTGGTAAGTTCCGACTGCATTTATCTGCAAAAAGACGGCAGACATGGAGTACTGATGGCTGCGGTAGATTTGGCTGATCATTGTCGTGTTCTGGATACGAAGCTGCTGGTGAACCAGTATGTCAGCCTGTATGTCAGCAAAAGCTCTGTCTATTTGTATGATACGGAATATGTAAACGGAGCGCTTAGAACGAGAATTGCCAGATTCGCGCTGGAAGCGGATGGGACGATACAGGCGAAAGCAGCGAAAACAGTGAAAGGAGGGATTGAGGATACGTTTGCCATTCATGAAAAAGACGGATATCTGCAGGTACTTACTTCGGTTACAACCGCAGAGCCGTGGGAAAATCGTGTTTATGTATTAGATGAAAATATGCAGACAGTCGGAAAGCTGACCGGTCTCGCAAAAGGGGAGCGGATTTATGCGGCGCGATTTACCGGAGACATCGGGTATTTTGTGACTTATCGGAATACAGATCCGTTATTTACGGTGGATTTCTCAAATCCGGAGGAACCGAGAGTAATCGGTGAGCTGAAAGTGACCGGATTTTCAGAATATCTGCATTTCTGGAGTGACGACAGACTGCTTGGCATTGGATTTGAAACGGATCCGGACAGCGGACAGCGGATAGGAGTGAAGCTGTCGATGTTTGATATTTCAGATCCGGTCAGGGTCAGGGAAGAGGCGAAGCTGGTATTAAAAGGAGTCGATGACTGGGAAGGAATGTATAATTATAAAGCTGTGCTTGTCAGTCCCCAAAAGAATCTTATCGCATTTACGACAAAAACATATCAGGAAATGTGCAGGGAAGATTACCGGGTATTTTCTTATGAAAACGGGGAATTTGTCAGCCGGATCGAACGGAGGCTGTCAGCCGGAGAACGGGTTTTCAAAGGCGGATACTGGCGGAGCGTATATGTGGGCGACAGATTATATCTGATTAGTGAAAAAAAGACGCTTGCATTTGCGATGGAAGAAAAGTGGAAAGAAACCGGCAGGATTGTGTACTGATGTAATTTTTAGGTTGCATTTTGACAAAAACATAGTAAAATCGAGGTAGAATGTTGATACAGATGCCGGCACGGCATCTGTGGCCTGGGAAAAAATAAGGGAGGTTCTGCCCGATGAATGCGAGATTGAAAAATCAGCTCAGTTATTTGTTTTTTGTGTTGCTTGCCATACTTGCTTTTTATACGGTGTTTCGGGATAACGATATGAGATTGGTCGCTGCTTCTTTAAAAAAGATGAAGCTGGCGTATCTTTTGGCAGCGGTTGTTATTGCGCTTGTTTTTACAATGATGGAAGGCGTTATGATCTGGTATCTGCTGCGAACGCTGCAGGGCAGAGCCGGGTTTATGGACTGTATCCGGTATTCTTTCGTTGGGTTTTTATATTCGGGTATTACGCCGTCTGCAACCGGCGGTCAGCCGATGCAGCTCTATCATATGAGACGCGACGGCAACGACCTGTCGGCGGGGACGGTCGTACTCATGACCGTGGCGCTTGTTTATAAGCTGGTGCTTGTACTGATGGGGCTTGCAATGGTGTTGTTTGGATTTCCGGTATTAAAAAATAACCTTGGGAATTATCTGCGTCTGTTTTATCTTGGAATGTTTTTAAATACGGCGCTTGTTGCGGTACTGCTGATCGTTATGATATTTCCGGGGTTTGCAAAATGGATGATTTTATCGCTCGAAAAGATTCTGGTACGAATACGCATTTTAAAAAAATCGCGGTACCGGACAGATCAGATCCATCAGTTTGTGCAAAGCTATCAGAATGCGGTACATTTTTTACTGCAAAATAAAATTCAGGTGGCAGTCGTATTGCTGGCGACATTTGTGCAGCGCTGCCTGGTGTTTCTTTTGCCCTATGTTGTGTACCTTGGATTTGGGCTGGAAGGAGCCGATGCGCTGACGATACTGATGATACAGATGTCTGTCTATCTGGCAGTCGATATGCTGCCGCTGCCGGGAGCGCAGGGGATTACAGAGCTTATGTATCGTCGGGCGTTTCGGGACATTTTTACTGTGGAATATGTCGTGCCTTCGATGTGTGTGACAAGAGGAATCAGCTTTTATTTTCTCTTATTTTTCAGTATGGCGGTTTGTGCCATTCGTCACATACGATTTCGAATGCATAAACTATAATGAGATCATGATGAAAATTTGAGGTTGCATTCTGTCGAAAACATAGTAGAATCGAGATAGTAACCAGAGATGGAGCATAAAATAAAACAGTAAAAACGGAAAGTATCGCAACGGCAGGCATCGGAACGATACAAAGTATTTTCAGGCTGGGAGGTAGCGGATGGCAGCAGAAAACAGGACAGATTTTGATCAGGTAGTAAAAAAAATTACGCAAAATTATATTTCGGACGAAGTATTCGTAACAAAAGAGAACCGGCGTCTGCCGGGCAGAAGCAGTATTATTATTTTAATAAAACGCCTGCGGTCTTTGATGTTTCCAGGTTATTTTGAGGAAAAGAATTTTGAGTACAGAGATGCGCAGTACTTTGCAGGGAATACGTTAAACAGTATTCGTCGGGAATTAAGACAGCAGGTGGAGATTGCGCTGCTGTATACAAATGAAAGCAGGACCAGAGAGCAAATTGCGCAGGAGGCGGATGAGACGGCTCAATATTTTATTGGAAGACTGGCGGATATACAGAATATGCTGCTAAAGGATGTGCAGGCAGGATTTGACGGAGATCCGGCTGCAAAGAGCAGACAGGAGATCATTTCGTCCTATCCGGGCGTGTTTGCGATCTTTGTGTACCGGATGGCACATGAGCTGTATATCCGGCAGGTGCCGTTTATTCCGCGCATTATGTCGGAATATGCGCACAGTCGAACCGGTATCGATATTAATCCGGGCGCGGTGATCGGAGAATATTTTTTTATCGATCATGGTACCGGCGTCGTAATTGGAGAAACGACGCAAATCGGAGACAATGTAAAGCTGTATCAGGGCGTGACGCTGGGGGCGCTGTCTACGAGAAAAGGACAGCTGCTTGCGGATGTGAAGCGTCATCCGACGATTGAAAATCATGTGACGATATATTCCGGAGCTACAATTCTCGGCGGGGAGACTGTGATCGGAGCCAATTCGATTATCGGGGGCAATACGTTTATTACAGAGTCTGTGCCAGCCTATACAAAGGTGTCATTGAAAGCGCCGGAAATGGTATTTCAGGTGGATCCGCCAAAAACGGGCGACCAGGGAGGCGTTTGGGACTGGGTGATTTGAAGAAATGGACGGAGGGACTGTGTGTCGATTCGGTGTCCGGACAGGTTGTGACAGTGTTTGATGAAATATTAGAAATGATTTGATTACAGGAAATGTGAATAAGATTCATTTGAACTGATGAAAGTGAATAAGATTCTGATAATACCTGAATGTGATGGAAAGGAATCTGACCCAGGCAGATTCCATCGCGGTGAAATCAGAAAGTATCCTGAAAAATATGTGAATCAAACGATAAGGAACTGGAAACCGTCAGGTTTCGGGTTCGCTGACGGTTACGACGCAGCTTGTTTTGATTCCGTCTTCACGGGCATAGACATATGCCCGTCCTTTTTTTAGTGCGGTAATACTGCCGTCCTGACTGATGGAAAGCACATTACCGTTACTGGTACTCCATTCCGGAGCGTTGCCGGAAGAAACGGTAGCGGACAGTGTCCGCGTTTCTCCGACTGTCATGGCAAGAGAAGATGCGGCAAGTCTGATCACTGGCTGCTTTACGGTAACGGTGCAGGTTTTGGATACGCCGTCCACTTTTGCCGTGATTTTGGCTGTTCCATGTCTGACTGCGGTGACCAGACCGTTTTCGTCTACGGTCGCGACGCTGCTTTTGTTTGATTTCCACACTGGAGGATGGCCGGTTGAGACATTTGCTGCGAGCTGTCTGGTACCCTGACGGTAGAGCGTGACTGTGGAGGGAACGATGGAAAGCGTAGTCGGTTTTACCGTGATATTGCAGGATGCCTCAGCGTTTTTGACTTTTGCGGTAATTTTGCATGTGCCGGCTTTTTTTGCCGTGATCAGGCCGTAAGTGTTTACAGAGGCAATCGAGGATTTGCTGCTCTTGAAAGATGGCTGTTTACCGTTCGATGCTACTGCGATCAGACTGAATTCTTCGCCAATTGCCATTGTCCTGGAATATCTGGAGAGGATGATCACCGGCGGCAGGTTCCGTATGGCGGCATCGGCGCTGATGGTCATACGGGTCAGCGGGGTAAAAAGGAACAAAATCGTCAATAGTACGATAGAAATAATTGAATATAAAGATCTGCGTGTCATATGCGATACCTCCTATAAAAATGATAGAAATGACTCTGTCATAGCGGTATCCGATACGCCGAATCGACAGGATGATCGTAGCATGGAAAGGCACGGTTGTAAATAGGCAGAAATTCACAAAGATTTTTGAACGGATATGTATGAAATCGATGGGAAGGCCGCAGCACAAGGGAACGAAGGATGTCAAAACGTCGAAAGGTTCTTAAAAGAGATTCTGGTATTTGGAAAAGATCTCTTGTCATTTTACCCCAAATAACCTATAATGACCAGATATAAGCATGTTTTTAAATCAACACGGGAAGGAAGTGGGATGTATGAAAGGATTTTTTCAAAGACTTCGGATTGCGGCATATCTGTCGGCGATACTTACGATCGCGCTGGGCGGGATACTGATTGCGTGGCCAATGGAAGTTACGGGTCTGATCTGCCGGATACTTGGCGCATTGCTCGTAGTCATGGGCGCAGTATATATATTTGGCTATTTCGTAGAGGGCAGAGGGATGTTATCGATTACCGGCGGCCTTATATTTCTGCTGCTGGGCGTATGGATTTTTATAACGCCGCAGTCGATCGCTACGCTGGTGCCGATTGTAATAGGCGTTGTACTGCTGGTGCACAGCCTGAGAGATTTTCAGATGGCTTCAGAAGCAAAAAATAACGGAAGCGAACGATGGGGCATGCTGTTTCTGCTGGCGCTGTTAAACTGCGTGTTTGGGGTGATCTGCATCTGCGATTCCTTTGGAGTCGTATCGCTGGCGGTGCGAATGCTTGGAATTGCGCTTGTTTACGACGGAATCTCCAATATGATTATCGTCTGGCATACGGTACAGGCGATCCGATACGCAGCGGAAAAAATAGAACCGGTCGACGTGGACGCGCATGAAGTGGATGAATGATGAGGACAATGGAATTTAAAATGGAGCGGACAGGCCTTTTGCAGGAAGGCGATATACTTCCGGTTACGGAAGGGAAACTGCCGGATTCTTATTATTATACGCTTGGCAATGCCTTTGCGATGTCGGCGAATTATACGTTTCGCGAGCGTCTGCATTCTGACAGCGGACGGGTGCTGGAAATAAAAGAGACGCCAAAAGGCTTTTTTGTAACGGTAGCGTTTGATGAGTAACAGCCGTTGGGATGCTATCATAATCTGCAGGTATATCTGACGGGGCAAAAGCATAAAAGACAGGGAGGGATTTGAATGGCAGCATATCTGGATAACGGAACGCTGGATATTTTAAGCGTTCAGTACCGTCTGGAAAACGGGTTTGTAGTGAATGGGTTAAGGCTGGCGCCGCAGGCATTTATTGTAAGCGTCGACGAACCGGAACGCAGCAGCGCCGGCACGATTGTATTTGAAAAGGTACATGCTCTGACAATCAAAGGTAAGAGAGTGTGGCTGCTTGGAAAAGAGGATCTGGAAATCAGCGGGATTTACGATAACACATGGGTGTGTCGTGTGGAGCAGACGCATCAGCTGATTTGCTGGCGGGAAGGAACGAAGGAGATGATTCCGGTACCGGAAGATTTGTGGAAAAATAAGCTGGAGGAAAAATAATCGATGGCCAGTCAGGGAAAGCGGGAGACTGACCTGCTGCTTGCAGAGAGCTTCAAGGAGCTGGCGTGTCAGTATCCGATTGAGAAAATAACGATCAGGGAGATTACAGATCGGGCAGGCGTGATACGTACAACATTTTACAACCACTTTCAGGATAAGTATGAATTGCTGGAATGGGTGATTAACCATGACCTGATCGAACCGATCAAACCGTTTGTCCGCAGCGGACTGACGACGCAGGCGATGACATTTTTATTTATAAATGTGGAGAAAGAAAAAGAATTTTATACAAAGGTCAGCAGGCTGGAGGGGCAGAATTCTTTTTACAGTATTTCCAGGCATTGTCTTCAGAGCCTTCTGGAAGAGGTGTGCGGAGAACACAGCGAGCGCAAGCAGCTGAAGTACGAGTGGCTGACACCGGAGCGTCTGGCACAGTATTACGGACAGTCGATGGTGTTTATACTGATCGAGTGGATACAGAGCGGAATGACAATTCCGGCAGAAGATCTGGCCGAACTGTATCAGTATGTGATGAGTCATTCTCTGGAAGATGCTCTCAGGGATTTGTAGCAGATAGACAATTTCAGACATCTGTATTCCAAATTTCACAGGAAAACGAAAATGTAAAAAAGTGGATACACATAAAAAAGATTGAATATTTTCATATTCAGTCTTTTTTTATATACTTTTATTTGCACTGGTGTAGAAATAAAAAAAGAAAGAGATGAGTGATAGCATGATCAGATTTGGTAAAGGAGTCGTTAAATTTAGAATACCGATTTTAATTCTCGGTTTCCTGCTGCTGATTCCGTCCGTGACTGGCTACGTAAATACACGTATCAATTATGATATTTTGTCGTATCTGCCGGATGATATAGAGACGATGAAGGGACAGGATATATTGCTGGAGGAGTTTGGAACGGGAGCGTTTTCGGTGGCTGTCGTGGAGGGAATGGAGCAGAAGGATGTGGCGGCGCTAAAGAGTGAGATCGAACAGATCGACCATGTCAAAACCGTTCTCTGGTATGATTCGCTTGCAGACATTTCCGTACCGATGGAACTGCTGCCGGGCGATGTGGAAGAAGCGTTTCAAAATAAAGAGAAAAATTCAACGCTGATGATCATTATGCTGGAGACTTCCATGTCGGCGGATGAAACGCTGGATGCGGTAGAACAGATTCGCGGTCTGACGAAGCAGCAGTGTCTGCTAAGCGGAATGTCGGCCGTTGTAGCAGATATTAAAAAAATATGTAACAGTGAAGCGATTATGTATGTTGTGATTGCGTCAGTACTTTCGGCAATTGTACTGTCACTGACGATGGATTCGTTTTTAATACCGCTGTTTTTCCTGCTGAGTATAGGAATGGCGATTATATATAATCTGGGCACCAATATCATTGCAGGGGAGATTTCTTTTATTACACAGGCGCTGGCGGCGGTGCTGCAGCTGGCGGTTACGATGGATTATTCGATTTTCCTCTGGCATAGTTATCAGGAAAATCAGGAGCGTTACAGCGGAGATAAAAAGCGTGCGATGGCACATGCGATTTCGAATACAATCGCTTCGGTGGTAGGAAGCTCGATCACAACGGTAGCCGGATTTCTTGCCATGTGTTTTATGACGTTTACGCTGGGTCTGGATCTTGGCATTGTAATGGCAAAGGGCGTCGTATTCGGAGTCGTTGGCTGCGTTACGATACTGCCGTCCATGATATTGATTTTTGACAGGGCGATTGAAAAAACGAGACATCGCGCGATTATTCCGAACCTGGGTAGAATCGGCAACTTTGTAACAAAAAAATACGTTGTTTTTGCGGTTGTATTTCTTGTTGTTTTGGGGCCGGCTCTGTATGGATATACGCACAATCAGGTTTATTATGATCTGGCTGGCACGCTGCCGGAGGATCTTGAAAGCGTCATGGGAAATACAAAGCTGGAAGAAGATTATCAGATGGGTGCGACGCATATGATTATCGCGGACAGCGGTCTGGACAAAAAGCAGTCGGCGAAGATGCTGCGGGAGCTGGAGGATTTAAAAGGAATCAAACTGGTGCTGGGAATGGATTCGGTATTAGGGCCGGCTGTTCCGGAAGAAATGGTGCCGGATTCTTATAAGGATATCCTGGATAACGGCAAATACCAGCTGATGTTTTTAGCGTCGGAATATAAGACGGCGTCAGACGAAGTAAACGCGCAATGCGACGAGATAAAAAAGGTGATCAAACAATATGACGCTTCTGCCATGCTGATCGGAGAAGCGCCTTGTACACAGGATCTGATTACGATTACAGATAAAGATTTTAAAACGGTCAGCACCGTATCGATCGTATTGATCTTTTTGATTATTGCAGTGGTATTAAAATCAGTGTCGCTGCCAGTCATACTTGTCTGCGTCATCGAGTTTGCTATTTTTATCAATATGGGGATTCCTTCGTATACGGGAACCGTACTGCCGTTTATAGCGTCGATCGTTATAGGGACGATCCAGCTTGGCGCGACCGTAGACTATGCGATTTTGATGACAAACAAATACAAAAGAGCCAGATATCAGGGGGCGGAAAAACAAGAGGCGGTTTCCTATGCGCTCAACAGTTCCCTGCAGTCGGTATTTGTAAGTGCGCTGAGCTTTTTCGCGGCAACGTTTGGGGTCGGTCTTTATTCGAGTATCGATATGATCAGCGCTTTGTGCGTGCTGCTTGCAAGAGGCGCGATTATCAGTCTTTTGGTAGTGGCGTTTATATTACCGGCCATGTTTATGATCTTTGACAAAGTGATCTGTAAGACGAGCGCGGGGTTCGTGAATAAAGAGCAGAGAATCAGGACCAGGTCTGTAATATCGTAAACAGGCGGCAGGAAACGGCAGAAATTATAAAGAAGCAGCAATCGTTTTTAATGGCAGGAGGTATAGGCAATGAAATATAAAGAGTTAAAAGAAAGATACAAACATAGATTTTCCATACGGATGGCAGCCGGTTTTTTATGTGTGGCGCTGGCTGGGGGCAGCTTCGGCGCCTGGCAGCTGCAGGCGGGCAGGATAGCGGCTGTGCATTCAGACATTGAAGAAGAAGACCGGGCGGCAAAAGCAGAGGATACAGATACCCAGAAGAAGCTGGCAGATCAGCTGGTATCCGTACTGGACGCAGATACAGCGCAGAGTCTGGATGCGAAAGAAGAAACGGTTTATCTGATTACAGACGCAAATGGGAAAGTGAATCAGACGATTGTAAGCAACTGGTTAAAAAACGGCTCTGCAAATGCACAAATTCTGGATGAAACTGAGCTTGTCGATATTGAAAATGTAAAAGGGGAAGAAACGTTTACACAGAACGGCAGACAGATTACCTGGCAGGCAGACGGGCAGGACATTTATTATCGGGGAACAACGACAAAAGAAATGCCGATTTCTGAACAGGTTACGTATTATTTGGATGGAAAGGAAATTGCTCCGGAGGAACTGGGCGGCAAAAGCGGAAAAGTAACGATTCGTTTTGATTATACCAATCATGCCAGAACAGTGGCAAAGATCGATGGCAGACAGGCGGATATTTACGTACCGTTTACCGTGGTATCAGGTATGATTTTAAACGATGGTTTTCGCAATGTGCGGGTAAATAACGGCAGAGTGCTGTCAGATGGAAACAGAATGATAGCGATCGGCATTGCCATGCCCGGTTTAAAAGAAAGTCTGGATATCGATGAAAACGATTTTGATAAAGATTTTGAATTTCCGGAATATGTAGAAGTTACGGCTGACGTGGAAAATTTTTCTCTGGAAATGACGGCGACAGCGGCAATGGCCGGACTTTTGTCGGATAGTGATTTTTCGGATGGACTGAATTTCAGGGAGCTGGATCAGACGATGGATGATATGTCAGATGCGATGAACCGGCTGAAAGACGGCGGCGGAGAACTGGCGGACGGTCTGGATACGCTCAACGAAAGTATGGGTGGATTTTCTGACGGGGTCAGCGCACTGGCATCCGGGGTCAGCGCCTATACGGACGGGGCGTCGAAGCTGGCAGAAGGGATCCATACGCTGAACGATCGTTCCGGGACACTGGAGGCGGGGGTCAATACACTCCATGACAGCGCAAAGACGATCAGTGACGGCGTACAAAAGCTGGACCAGACGCTGCATACGAAAATGACGGAAAAGGAACAGGCGGCTGTAAAAAAACAGGCAGATCAGGTCATCGAAGCGCAATTTCAAAAGGGAACGGATACGTATCAGACGATTTATAATGCAGCGGTGCAGAATTTTGAACATACGATGACCAGCGAGTCCTCTGTACAGACCGTACAGACAGGTATACAGGCCGGACTTCGTGCGCAGGGGCTGACTTCGGAAGGCGTTGTGGCGGCACTTGCACAGTATTATGCTGCAAATGGATTTACAGATGCATCCGGACAGACGTTTACGCCAGAAGCATGTCAGGCAAACGTACCGGGAACGGAAACGACGTATGCGGCATTTTTTGCAAACGCAGTATTGAACGGCGGTCTGTCTTTAGCGCTTGCTGACGGGATTACGAGCGGCATTGCAGGTCAGGGAGCCGCTTCGGTCGGGGAAGCGGTTACCGGCGCATGTAAAATGGCCGCAAAGCAGGCAGGAGAAGCGGCGGCAGTATCCGGCGCGGAATCAGCCAAACAAAAGATTGCGGCAGCAATCGAAGCAAAAGATGCGCAAAGCGGGCATAGTCTCGTTTCCGGAACGAAGGCGCTTAGCGAAGGCACAAAGCAGCTGGCAGAAAGCGTGCCGGCGCTGAAAAATGGAATTGGTCAGCTTGTATCCGGCGCGGACGAACTGACTGGAAATAATAAGGCGTTAAAAGACGGCGTGGCAAAATTATCTGACGGAGCAGTAAAAATCAGCGATGGCGCAGGCAGATTGGGCAATGGTGCACATGAGCTGAGCGACGGCCTGAAGGAGTTTGATAAAAAGGCAGTGAAAAAAATGCTGGACGCTTATAACGGCGACGTCAAAGAGCTGACAGAGCGGATCAAAGAGATTGCAAAAGCGGGTGAGAATTACCGCACGTTTAGCGGGGCGCCGGAAGGGATGGACGCTACGACGAAATTTATTTTCCGTACAGAAGGAATAAAAGAAAAAGAAGATTAGATCATAGGACTCCTTTGGGAGGAATGGAAGGAGCGTTTGATCTGGCAGATGTAAATGGAGCTGCTGCATGGCTGATACGTGCGGCAGCTTCATTTTTGCATAAAATAATTTTTTTTAAGCAATACATACAAAAAAATGACTTCTTTTTCGTATCTATTGATTATCAGTGTCAGTGACATTTTTATACAACAAAGGAGGAAACCCATGACAAAACGCACTGCGAAGATTCTGGAACGGCTGGATCAGACCTATGGAACAGACGCGCTCTGCTATCTGAATCATGATAACGCCTGGCAGCTTTTGATTGCAGTCATCCTAAGCGCCCAGTGCACGGATGCCAGGGTCAATATTGTAACGGCCAGTCTTTTTCAGAAATATGATACGCTGGAAAAATTTGCGGAAGCGGATATCTCGCAGCTGGAGCAGGATATTCATTCGATCGGATTTTACCATAGCAAGGCGAAAAATATTATTTCCTGCTGTCGGGATCTGGTGACAAAGTTTGGAGGAGAAGTACCGTCTTCGATCGAAGATCTGACCAGTCTGGCCGGAGTAGGACGTAAGACGGCAAACGTAATACGGGGCAATATTTATCACGAACCGAGTATTGTTGTGGATACGCATGTCAAACGAATTTCGAACCGTTTGGGATTTACAAAAGAGTCAGATCCGTATAAAATAGAGCAGGATTTGATGAAGGTGCTGCCAAAGGACCATTGGATCTTATATAATATGCAGATTATTACATTTGGGCGCAGTATCTGTATGGCCAGAAGTCCGAAGTGCAGCGAATGCTTTTTGCAGGATTTATGTAAGGCAGGGGATAAGAAGATTTGATCATGGAAGATTATGTAGCAATCGATCTGGAAATGACAGGATTAAATGCCAGGCGGGACCATATACTGGAAATTGGAGCCGTGCGGGTGAGGCGGAAAAAAACAGAAGATATTTATCAGGCAATGATTCATCCGCATCTGGAATTATCCGGGGAGGTTACAAAGCTGACGGGAATTACGAATGAAATGGCCGCTGGCGGGCGCGAGCTGGACGACGTTTTTCCTGAAATTGCAGCGTTTTGCGAAGATCTGCCGCTGCTTGGACATAATGTGATTTTTGATTATGGATTTTTGAAGCAGGCGGCGATGAATCGGAACATACCGTTCGAGCATCAGGGGATCGATACGCTTCGAATTGCCAGAAAGTTTCTGGCTCCGGAAGATAAAAAAACGCTGCAGCTTTTGTGCGACCGGTATCAGATCAGCCGCAGCCGTCAGCATCGTGCACTGGACGACGCGCTGGCAGCGAAGGAGCTGTATGAGATCTTTGAGACAGAGTACGGGGCGCAGTATCCGGAGGTATTTGTGCCGTGCCCGCTGATTTACAAAGCAAAAAGACAGTCGCCAGCTACGAACAGGCAGAAAAAACATCTGCGGCAGCTGGCGGATTATCATAATGTCGTATTAAATATATCCTGGGAGACGCTGACCAAAAACGAGGCTTCCCGACAGATCGATCAGCTGATCGCGCAGTATGGCAGGATGCCAAAGCCTGAGCTGACGCAGGCACATACATAAAAAGTAACGGTTATTCCTTTAGCTGCTTTAAAATAGTATCTTTTAGCAGCATATCAGAGCTGCGTACGATTTCTGTCAGCTCATTTAATTTTCCGGTTTCGCCATGCTCGCGGTATACATTACCGAGCAGCGTGTAGTTTTTGCTGACGTCTGAGCCGCAGGCGACGCCAAATTCCAGTACCCGGACAGCGTCCTGCCAGCGCCCGAGAGCGAGCAGCCGGTCGGCATACGATACAAGCGTTCTGGCCAGCGTTGTAAAATTAGCGTCGCAGTCGGATAAAATATTAAGATTTGCGGCGCCGTACTGCAGCTTTAGATCGGTATTGGAAATGCCTGACAAATTTAGTATTTTGCGGCTGCTTAAAGTCTGCAGCGTCTGTTCCAGGTCTGACAGGCCGGGGTCTGTACAGGCTCCAATCGGAAAAGTGTCTAATGGAATTTGAATATAATCCAGCTGACTGATATCCTGTCTGCGCGTTCGGTTTGCACGCTGTTCTTTTTCCCAGAAAGCGTCCTGACTTTCTTTCATCGAACGCTGGGAACGGTTGCGCAGCAGAGAAAACACTGACAAAAGAATAATTGCAAAAGGCAGAATCATTAACGGCATAATTTTCGCATCCTTTCTATAGGTTTATCATAAACTATCAACAATATCATTATAACAGACCGCAGCCGGTCTGGGAAAGAAGGTACCATGTCAAAATCTAAAAAAACAAAAACAACCATTTATACGTCTAAAAAGAAAAGAACGGCAGCGGCAGTTGTCTGTATTATTCTGGCATTTGCCATGGTTCTTCCGCTTTTGGTAGCGGCGTTCGTGTAGTGAAAAAGCAGATATCGTGTATAATATACAGAAAACAGGCGTCGATGTCAAATATATTCGTGACTATTCTGCTTGAAATGAAACAGGAATATGCGATAAAATGTAAACGATTATATTTTTAGAAAGGGACAGATGAAAGTGAAATTTCAGCATAACAGATATTTAAAGAAATGTATCGTGGGTTCGCTTGCGGTAATTGGACTGCTTACGGCGGGATTCGCAGTAAACCAGGCCTATGCGGAAGCGAAACAGGGCGACAAAATACTGGATAACATTTATATTGGAGAAGTCGCTGTCGGCGGGATGAATAAAGACGAAGCAAAGCAGGCAGTGGACGCGTATGTAAAAGAGATACAAAATACAAAAATGAAACTTTCAGTAAATGAAAAAAGTATTACAGCTACGGCAAAACAGCTGGGCGTAGACTGGGAAAATACCGGAGTGGTAGATGAAGCGGTCATGATCGGCAAAAGCGGCAGTCTGATTACCCGCTATAAAGATAAAAAAGATCTGGAGCATGAACCGAAAAAACTGGAAGTTACGTTTGGGACGAACGAAGCGGATATTAAAAAGTATCTGACAGAGCATGCCGAAAAGGTCAATCAGGAAGCGGTAGACGGCGGTCTGCTGCGTGAAAACGGCAGCTTTAAAATTACAGGCGGCGAGGAGGGCATTGCCGTCAACGTCGAAGAATCCGCAAAGAAAATTGCCGCGTATATTACAAATGACTGGGATACGAAAGAAGCAGAGATTGCATTGAGCGCAGACGTCGTACAGCCGCGCGGTTCCAAAGAGCAGCTTTCAAAAGTCAAAGACGTGCTCGGCACATTTTCCACAGATTACAGCAGTTCCAGCTCCGGACGTGCGATGAATGTGTCCAACGGATGCAGTCGGATTAACGGCGCACTGCTGTATCCGGGCGATCAGTTTTCCGTCTATGAGGCAGTCAGTCCGTTCGATGCAGAGAATGGATATGCGCTGGCAGGCTCTTACGAAAACGGGACGGTTGTCGAAACATATGGCGGCGGTATCTGTCAGGTATCGACCACACTGTACAATGCGGTGATTCGCGCAGAATTAAAGATAAAGGAACGCTATGCGCATTCCATGATTGTAAATTACGTAAAACCGTCCATGGACGCTGCGATCGCAGGAACGGTAAAAGATCTGAAATTCGAAAATAATACGGATGCGCCGGTCTATATCGAAGGCGTTACCGGCGGCGGAGTGATTACGTTTACTATTTACGGAGAAGAAACGAGAAGTCCGAAGCGGGAAGTGATTTTTGAGAGTGAGATTGTGAGTGAAAATAATCCGCCGACACAGATTCAGGGTTCGGCGAGCTATAACGTGGGTTATGTGTCCGTACAGCAGTCCGCGCATGTAGGAAAAGTTGCAAGACTGTGGAAGATTGTAAAAGAAGATGGTGTGGAAAAAAGCCGTGAGGAATTTAATAATAGTAATTATCGCGCGTCGCCAAAGATTATTGTGGTAGGTACGAATACGGCCAGCGACGAGGCGAGAGCATATATTCAGAATGCCATTGCTTCACAAAATGAAGGCGCTATTTACGCTGCGGCACAAACTGCGGCAACGATCGCGGCACGTCCGCCAGAGGAGGATCCGGCTGAAGAAGAACCGGATGAACAGGATCCGGATACGGAAAAACCGAAGGACGAAAAACCGGAAAAGAAACCGGAGAAAGAAGATTCCAAAAAAGAGGATTCGAAAAAGGAAGATTCGAAAAAAGACGAGCCAAAGAAGGAAGATAACAAAAAAGACGACGAGCCTAAGAAAAATTCCGAAGAAGATGCAAAGGCCACGGTAAACAGCAGGCCGACGCAGGAAAACGGGGAGCCGGACGAAGCTGCGGTAAACAGTAAAAAGACGGCAGACGAATCCGCTGAGGACGTAGAGTAATAACGATTCAGCGGGAATCAGGAGCGTGCGGAAGGTTTGGGAAGATGAAGATAGGAAAAATATCAGAGGCAGTATTAAAACGATCTGTACTGAGTCAGATTCATACCCGCAGAGAAGAAGTGCTGTTAGGAGCTTCTGTGGGAGAAGACTGTGCAGCTGTCGCAGTCGCTGAGGATGAAATGCTTGTAATATCTACAGATCCGATTACCGGTACCGTACAGGATATTGGAGATCTGGCGATACAGATTACAGTGAACGATCTGGCAAGCGCAGGAGCAGAACCTGTCGGCGTCATGCTGACGGTTCTGCTGCCGGAACGTGTAAGCGAGCAGAAAATGCGGTTGATGATGGAACAGGCGGAAGCAGCCTGCGCGAACGTGCATGTGCAGATTATGGGCGGTCATACAGAGGTGACGAGAGTGGTGAATCAGCCTTTGATATCGGTCGTCGGCGTTGGAAAGGCAAAAAAAGGAAAACTGATATCGACAGCAGGCGCCCGTCCCGGTATGGATATTATAATTACAAAGTGGATTGGGATCGAAGGCACGTCGATTCTGGCAAAAGAAAAAGAAGAGGAGCTGCTGACACGTTTTGCACCGTCGTTTCTGAAACAGGCAAAAGAGTTCGATCAGATGCTGTCCGTACTGCCGGAGGCGATGATTGCAAGAGAACACGCGGTAGCGGCGATGCATGACGTAACAGAAGGCGGTATCTTCGGCGCGCTGTGGGAAATGGCTGAAGCGTCCGGCGTCGGACTGGAAATCGATCTGAAAAAAATACCGGTCCGGCAGGAAACGATAGAGCTCTGCGAGTTTTTTGACGTCAATCCATATGAGCTGATTTCCAGCGGCTGTATGCTGATGGCAGCGGCGGATGGAAATACGATTGTACGTGAACTGGAAAAAGCGGGCATACATGCGGTTGTGGCTGGCAAAGCGACAGCGGGCAACGATCGTATTTTATATGCGGATAAAGAGTGCAGATTTTTGGAACCGCCGAAAGCGGACGAATTATATAAAATAATATAAAAACAGCGGGGGAGCATATGCGTGAGAAAATATTGACGTTTATAGAAAAAAACAGCCGGATTAATTTAAAGGAGCTGGCTGTTATTATTGGCGTAGACGAGGTAACAGTGGCGCAGGAGCTGAAAAATATGGAAGAAGAACATATTATTTGCGGCTACCATACGCTAATCGACTGGGATAAGACGAATGTGGAAAAAGTAACGGCAATGATCGAAGTGCGGGTAACGCCGCAAAGAGATATGGGATTTGATAAGGTTGCGGAACGCATTTATAATTATCCGGAAGTGAATGCGGTATTTTTGATTTCCGGAGGATTTGATTTGCTTGTGACGCTGGAAGGAAAGACATTGCGCGAAGTATCGCAGTTTGTAACGGATAAGCTGTCTACGCTGGATTCCGTGCTGAGCACAAAAACAAATTTTATTTTAAAGAAGTATAAAGATCACGGAACGATTATCGCGGATGCGCCGAAGGATGAAAGGATGCTGATAACGCCATGAGAAATCCATTGTCAAAAGAAATTGTAAATATACAGCCTTCCGGTATCCGGAAGTTTTTTGATATTGTAAGCGAGATGAAAGACGCTATTTCTCTGGGTGTGGGCGAGCCGGACTTTGATACGCCGTGGCATATCCGTGACGAGGGGATTTATTCTCTGGAAAAAGGACGGACGTTTTATACGTCGAACGCCGGTCTGAAAGAATTGAAAATAGAGATTGCGCGGTATTTAAAACGCAGATTCGACCTGGAATATGATTATAACAACGAAGTGATTGTGACCGTCGGCGGGAGCGAGGCGATCGATATCGCGATGCGTGCGATGCTGGACCCGGGTGACGAAGTGCTGATCCCGCAGCCAAGCTATGTATCCTATGAGCCATGCTGCCGTCTGGCCAATGGAACGCCTGTAATTATTGAACTGAAGGCGGAGAATGAGTTTCGTCTGACAAAAGAAGAGCTGGAAGCCGCGATTACGCCAAAAACAAAACTGCTTGTACTGCCATTTCCAAATAATCCCACCGGGGCTGTTATGGAACGGCATAATCTGGAAGCGGTTGCGGAAATCGTAGAAAAATATGATTTATTTGTACTCAGTGATGAGATTTATGCGGAACTTACTTATTTCGAAGAGAACAATCATGTATCGATCGCATCTTTGCCGGGCATGAAAGAGCGCACGATTGTCATCAACGGTTTTTCGAAATCTCACGCTATGACTGGCTGGAGGCTTGGTTATGCCTGCGGGCCGCAGGTGATTTTGGAGCAGATGCTCAAAATTCATCAGTACGCGATTATGTGCGCGCCGACAAACAGCCAGTACGCTGCCGTAGATGCATTGCGCAACGGCGACAGTGATGTGGCGGCGATGCGGGAAGAGTATAACGGCAGACGCCGTTATCTGATGCATACGTTTGAAGAAATGGGATTGTCCTGTTTTGAACCGTTTGGGGCCTTTTATGTATTTCCGTGCATTAAAGAGTTTGGTATGACGTCCGAAGAATTTGCGGAAAAGCTGCTGATGGAAGAAAAAGTGGCAGTTGTGCCGGGTACTGCGTTTGGAGCAAGCGGCGAAGGATTTATCCGCATTTCGTACGCGTATTCGCTGGACAGTCTGAAAAATGCATTAACAAGAGTGCGCAGATTTATTGAGAAACTGCAGAAAGAGTAGCGGCCGCCAAAGTGCGGCTGAAAAACAGGCGGCTCGCTCTGGTGCGGGTAAACCGGCGGTATCAGCAGGAGTTATCCGGATAAGAAAAAAACGCGCAGGGAGAATGGTTATGTCAGCATTAAATATTGTACTGCATCAGCCTGAAATTCCGCAAAATACGGGAAATATTGGGAGAACATGCGTGGCGACAGGCACAAGGCTGCACCTGATAGAACCGCTGGGATTTCAGCTGAATGAAAAAGCGTTGAAAAGAGCCGGTATGGATTACTGGCATGAGATCGACGTTTCGACTTACGTGGATTATAAAGAATTTTTGGAAAAAAATCAGGGCGCCACAGTTTATTACGCAACGACGAAAGGGCGTCAGCTGTACAGCGACGTTCGCTATGAACCGGATTGTTATCTGATGTTTGGAAAAGAAAGCGGCGGGATACCGGAGGAAATACTAAAAGATTATCCGCAGCAGTGTATCAGAATCCCGATGCTTGGTCAGGCGCGGTCGCTGAATCTGTCCAATGCGGTTGCGATTGTTTTGTACGAGGCATTGCGGCAGAGACAGTTTCCGGATATGAAACTGGAAGGAGAACTGCACCGCCTGAGCTGGGAAGATTCAGAATAGAAAGCAGCGAATCATAGCGGCTGGTCAGGTCTGGAGAGGAATGGAACCATGGATATTATCAAGGCGGTAAAGTTAGTACACGAATATATCCGGCGGGATGAAGAAGGCAACGTGGAATCGATTCAGACCGCGCTGGATCAGGTGGATCTGAATATACAGGAAGGCGAATTTATTGCGGTTTTAGGACATAACGGCTCGGGCAAATCCACGCTTGCAAGACATATCAATGCGCTTTTAGCGCCTTCCGAAGGGTCTTTGTGGGTAGATGGCAAAGATGTCAGCGACGATGCAAATGTCTGGGATGTGCGTCAGAGCGCAGGAATGGTATTTCAAAATCCCGAGAATCAGATCGTTGCCAGCGTTGTGGAAGAAGACGTCGGCTTTGGACCTGAAAATATCGGAGTCCCTACAGAGGAAATATGGACGCGTGTGTGGGACAGCCTCAAATCAGTAGGAATGCTGAAATATCAGAAGCATTCGCCGAATAAATTGTCCGGGGGTCAGAAACAGCGGGTGGCAATTGCGGGTGTGGTTGCCATGCAGCCGAAATGTATTGTCCTTGACGAACCGACTGCCATGCTGGACCCGGCTGGCCGGGCGGACGTATTGCGGACGGTGCATGAGCTCAACCAGGCGAAGGGCGTTACGATTGTGCTGATCACGCATTATATGGAAGAAGTAGTGGATGCGGACCGGGTATTTGTGATGGATCATGGAAAAATAGTCATGCAGGGAACGCCAAAGCAGATATTTTCCCGTGTGGACGAGCTGAAAGAGTATCGGATGGACGTGCCGCAGATCACGCTGCTGGCACATGAGCTGCGGCAGGAGGGACTGCATCTGCCGGAAGGGATTCTGACGAGGGAAGAACTGTTACAGGAATTAATTCGAATCAGGGAAACGAGTTATGTCGATCATATTAGATAAAGTAAATTATGTGTACAGCATGGGTACGGCGTATGAGGTCTGGGCGCTTAGGAATATTAATCTGAAAATAGAAGACGGAGAGTTTATCGGAATCATCGGGCATACCGGCAGCGGGAAGTCGACGCTTATACAGCATCTTAACGGTTTGTTAAAGGCGACCGGCGGCGGTATTTATTATAATGGAGAAGATATCTATGACGACGATTATCAGTTAAAGGAACTGCGTAGTAAAGTGGGTCTGGTATTTCAGTATCCGGAACATCAGCTGTTTGAGACGACGATTTTTGAGGATGTCTGTTTTGGGCCGGTCAATCAGGGAATACCTAAAAATGAGGCCGGACTTCGTGCTTTTGAAGCGCTTAAAAATGTAGGAATGCCGGAGGAATTGTATGATCAGTCTCCGTTCGATCTGTCCGGCGGACAAAAGCGCCGGGTGGCGATTGCCGGAGTGCTGGCAATGAAGCCGGAGGTGCTCATACTGGACGAGCCGACAGCCGGTCTGGACCCGAAGGGACGGGATGAGATTTTTGAACAGATTGTCAGAATGCATGAAGAAGAGCATATGACAATTATTCTTGTTTCACATAGTATGGAAGACGTGGCAAAATATGTAGACCGTATGATTGTGATGAACCAGGGACAGATTTTGTATGATCAGACACCGGCGAATGTCTTTGCGCATTATAAAGAACTGGAATCCATCGGACTTGCAGCGCCGCAGGTAACGTATCTGATGCATGAGCTGCGGGAAGCGGGATTTGCGGTCCATACGGACGCGTCTACCGTTGCGGACGCGAAAAAAGAAATACTTAGAATTTTGCGGTAAATGGATGAAAGATTATGATTAGAGATATTACGATAGGGCAATATTATCCTGCGGATTCGCTGCTTCACAGAATGGACCCGCGTGTGAAGCTGTTTGGAACGATGATTTTTTTGATTGCGGTATTTTCTTTTCGGGGAATTGCAGGATTTTTGCTGCTTACGGTGTTTCTGGCAGGAATGATCCGGTTGTCGAGAGTACCGTTTCGATATATGATCAAAGGGTTGAAAGCAATCTGGATATTAATGGTAATTACTGCGTTCTTTAATATATTTTTATCAAATGGCTCTGTCACGATCTGGCAGTGGAAATGGCTGCATATTACAAGAGAAGGTGTGGCAACAGCCATAAAGATGGTGATACGACTCGTCTATCTGATTTTGGGAACTTCGCTGATGACGCTGACAACTACGCCGAATCAGCTGACAGACGGTCTGGAAAAGGCGTTAAAGCCATTACAGGCAGTCCGTGTGCCGGTTCATGAAATTGCGATGATGATGGCCATTGCGCTGCGGTTTATTCCGATTCTGATTGAAGAAACGGATAAGATTATGCGGGCGCAGATGGCGCGCGGAGCGGATTTTGAGAGCGGTAATCTGATCCGTAAAGCAAAGGCGATGATTCCATTACTTGTGCCGCTGTTTATTTCCGCATTCCGGCGGGCAAACGATCTGGCCATGGCGATGGAAGCACGTTGCTACCGGGGCGGCGCAGGCAGAACGAAAATGAAGCCGCTCAGATATTCGAAACGGGATTATATCGGATATCTGGTCGTAACCGTATTTCTGGCGGCAATTATTGGATTGCGCGGCGTGGTCATTCCTGTTTTGCCAGATGGAGCCGGATGGTTATGAAAAGAATAAAATTAATTGTCGCATACGAAGGAACGAATTATCAGGGCTGGCAGATACAGCCTGCGGGAACGACGATCGAAGGCATCTTAAATCAGAAGCTGACCGAACTGACCAGTGAACCGGTAGCGGTTATCGGGGCCAGCCGGACGGATTCGGGCGTACATGCGCTTGGAAATGTCGCGATCTTCGATACAAACACAAAAATTCCGCCAGAAAAAATATCATACGCGCTGAATCAGCGGCTTCCGGATGATATTGTGGTACAGCATTCCTGCGAAGTGCCTCCGGATTTTCATCCAAGAAAATGCGAAAGTCGCAAGACGTATGAATATCACATATTAAACCGGACGTTTCCGCTGCCGCTGCATCGCAACGACTGCTATTTTACGTACCGCAATCTGGATGTGGAACGCATGCGCCAGGCAGCCGCTTATCTGGTCGGGACGCATGATTTTAAGAGCTTTTGTTCGATCCACGCACAGGTAAAAACAACGATCCGTACGATCTATAGTCTGACCGTATGCAAAGAACAGGATATTATTACAATTCGTGTCACAGGCAGCGGGTTTTTATATAATATGGTTCGTATTATCGCCGGCACATTGCTGCAGGTCGGAACCGGAGAACGCAGTCCGCTGGAAATGGCAGATATTTTAAAGGCCAAAGACCGCGCGGCAGCCGGACCGACCGCTCCGGCACATGGGCTGACGATGATTGGCATAGAATTTGGGGAATATTTGAAATAAATCTTGACACACACGGCGGCGGGTACTATAATGTTTAAGTCTGACATAGTGAGAAAATGCAGGGAAAATAGTTTCTGCGTTTTAACTATATAATTATCGGAGAAGGAAGAAGACAAGGCTCCCGGACATGGCTGAGTTTTCGGAGTTCTTATCAAATTTTAATCAAGGAGGCAGACCAATGAAAACTTTTATGGCAGGTCCAGATACCATTGACAGAAAATGGTATGTAGTTGATGCAGAAGGAAAGACATTAGGACGTTTAGCTTCAGAAATAGCTAAAGTATTAAGAGGCAAACATAAACCGATTTTTACACCACATATTGATACAGGCGATTATGTAATCGTAGTGAACGCTGAAAAAATTAAAGTAACAGGCAAGAAAATGAACCAGAAGATTTACTACAAACATTCCGGTTATGTTGGCGGTATGAAAGAAACCACGTTAAAAGATATGTTAAAAAGACACCCGGAAAGAGTTGTGGAATATGCAGTAAAAGGCATGCTTCCAAAAGGACCGCTCGGAAGACAGATGTATCGTAAGTTATTCGTATATGTCGGACCAGAGCACAAACACGCAGCTCAGAAACCGGAAGCTCTTACATTTTAATCGGAAATAGGAGGTAAATTACAGTGGCTAATGCAAGATATTATGGAACAGGAAGAAGAAAGAGCTCTGTTGCCAGAGTATATCTGTTTCCAGGAACAGGCAAAATCACAATTAATAAAAGAGATATCGATGATTATCTCGGACCAGAGACATTAAAAGTTATCGTACGTCAGCCGTTAGAGGCGACAGGTACAACAGATAAATTCGATGTGCTTGTAAACGTAAAAGGCGGCGGTTTTACAGGTCAGGCGGGCGCAATTCGTCACGGCATTGCCAGAGCCTTACTGGAGGCTGACTCCGATTATCGTCCGGCGTTGAAAACAGCCGGATATCTGACGCGTGATCCGCGTATGAAAGAAAGAAAGAAGTACGGCCTCAAGGCGGCTCGTCGCGCTCCGCAGTTCAGCAAGCGTTAAA
>OFHA01000365.1_pt1 | contig 40414 bp, 43 predicted proteins | sample 1521891 | NCBI WGS metagenome assembly OFHA01 (sample SAMEA3504089, study PRJEB24116) | mouse gut metagenome | biome: mouse gut; feature: mouse-associated habitat; material: faeces | place: Denmark | collected 2011
TGATTTCAAATTTTTTGTTTTATTATAATTTTATACACAGTCATTCTTCTTTATCGGACCAAGCACCTGCTTGTGTTGTAGGTGTTCTATATTCTCAGGAACAAGCGAATCATTGGTTTTTGTTTTAAAAAATTTTTTCAGATATTCGCTTTTGTTTGTGTGCCTTTTTTTGACTGTATTTTTAAAAGTCTTTTCTGTATTTTTATTTTCATATTAAGTTAACAAAACCTATGATATTAAAACATAACAAACACTGTTTCATTAATAATATCGTCTTTTTTATAAAATGATTAATACTGTTTTAACAGAATACCTACCATATTTATACAATTAATGGGTAGAATATCATAAATATGATATTTTTAACAAAAACTATGTATAAAATTAAAAAATAACTTGCTAATTATTTATTTTTGATATAAAATAGCATTGTATATTTTGATAGGAGGTGTATTTTCAATGGCTCATAAAATTGGTTCTGAATGTATTGGCTGTGGTGCTTGCATGAGCGAATGTCCAACAAACTGCATTTACGAAGATGGTGGTGTTTACGCTATCAAAGAAGCAGAATGTATTGACTGTGGTTCTTGCGCTGGTGTTTGTCCAGTAGGCGCTCCAAAAGCTGAATAATTTTGGAAAAAGCAGGGTATATCCTGTTAAGGCTGTCGGCATTTTCGACAGCCTTTTTCATATTTTGATGGATAAACAAAAACGGTTGATTTTTTTAATAAACATAAAGAAATCAACCGTTTTACTTTTTATAATGATTACAATGATATTAGCCTTGTGTTTTACCTGCCATTGCTTTTTCTTGTGCTTCAATCATTTTTTTAACCATATAACCGCCTACATAACCATTTTGTGCAGAAGTCAAGTCACCGTTGTAGCCTTTTTTTAATGGTACACCAATTTCATTTGCTACTTCAAACTTATATTGTTCTAAAGCTGCCTTTGCTTCTGGCACATTAATTTTATTACTAGATGTTTTATTTGTTGCTGACATAGAATATGTCCTCCTTTAAATGCAATTTTATTTGTATTACATTTCTAGTATGACACAATATTGTGGTTTTATGTAGGAATATGTTACCAATGATATTTTTAATATTGTTCTTTAGGAAGTACAGCCCAAAGTATAATATATATAATAATGAAATATATACGAAAATATAATGCTAAAAGCACAAATATAATTCTGACAATAGATGGTTCAAAGTGAAAAAATTGTGCAATACCACCACATACACCGCCTAATTTTTTATTTGTGTCAGACAAATAAATACGCTTTTTCATAAAAACACTCCTTAAAAAGCAAAAAGTTTTACTATAATAAAAATAATTTTTGTGAAAGGGAAAATATATATTTTCCCTTTCACAAACAAATATACGTTTTAATATGTTTATTTGTCTGTTATCATAACAATTTGTCAATTTCTGCCCAAAGTTCCGCCACACCTGTTTTTGCTGTACCTGAAAAGGCTATCAACTTATCTTCTGAAGATAAATTTAATGTTTTTTTGATAATACTTAGATGTTTTGGTATTTGACTTCGATTTAATTTATCTGATTTTGTTGCAACAATAATAATGTCATAACCATAATGTTTGAGCCAGTCATACATCATAATGTCATTTTTGCTGGGTTCATGGCGAATATCAATAAGTAATATAATGCCTGAAAGACATTCCCTTTTTTGAAGATATTTTTCAATCATAACACTCCATTTTTGAATATCTGTTTTAGATGCTTTGGCATAGCCATATCCAGGTAAATCCACAATATAGATACTGTCATTAACATTATAAAAATTAATTGTCCTTGTTTTTCCAGGCTGAGAGCTTGTACGTGCCAATGATTTCCTATTTAACATGGCATTAATGAGTGTAGATTTTCCTACATTAGATTTTCCCACAAAAGCAATTTCTGGTTTATTATCATTAGGATATTGCTCAAATTTCACTCCCACAGCTTGTAAAGAGGATTTTTTTACTTCCATATTTTTTCTCCTTCTGCTAAAGCGTTTTGTATGACATCTTCCATTGTTTCCGCTAATACAAATTCTAAACCTTGTTTAATTTCTGATTCTATTTCTTTTAAATCTCTTTCATTTTGTTTAGGCAATATAATTTTTACAATACCTGCTTTTTTTCCAGCAAGTATTTTTTCTTTTAATCCACCTATAGGCAATACTCTACCACGTAATGTAATTTCACCTGTCATAGCAACATCATTTCTAATTTTTGCATTTGTGAGTGCAGAAAGCATGGCAAGTGCCATAGTAATACCAGCAGAAGGACCATCTTTTGGTATGGCACCCTCTGGTATGTGTATATGGATATCTTTTTCTTTATAAAAATCATCATCTGCATTTAAACGCTCACATTGAGAACGAATATAACTCATTGCTGCCTTTGCAGATTCCTGCATTACTTTTCCCATATTGCCTGTAAGCTCAAATTTGCCTGTTCCAGCCATGGTATTCACTTCTATTGATAATGTTTCACCACCGAATTGCGTCCAAGCAAGTCCCCTTACAATGCCTATTTGAGGAGTATTATAGATTTTATCAGTATGATATTTTTTTGCTCCAATGTAATCCTCTAATTGTTCAGGTGATATCATTACCTCTGTTTTTTCTTTTGATAATATCATTTTGACTGCTTTTCTACAAAGTGTTCCAATCATACGCTCTAATTGTCTGACACCTGCCTCTTTTGTATAACTTTCTATAATATCATCTATTACACCATCGCAAAGTGTTAACTGATTTGGCTTTAAACCATGACGTTTTTTTTGTTTTTCAACAAGATGTTCTAGTGCAATATGTTTTTTCTCTTGTGATGTATAACTGGAAAGCTGTATCATTTCCATTCTGTCACGTAAGGGCGCAGGTATAGTATCTGTTGTATTTGCTGTGCATATAAAAAATACTTGTGATAAATCATAAGGCAACTCAATATAATGGTCACGAAAAGTACTATTTTGCTCTCCATCTAATACCTCTAATAATGCCGCCGCAGGGTCACCATTGTAAGATTTATTTAATTTGTCTACTTCATCTAAAAGCATGAGAGGGTTAATTGTGCCAGCTTGTTTCATGCTATACATAATACGTCCTGGCATAGCACCTACATATGTTTTGCGGTGTCCTCTAATTTCTGCTTCATCTCTGATACCGCCTAATGACATTCTAACATATTTTAAATTTAATGCTGATGCAATGGATTTTGCAATAGATGTTTTGCCTACACCAGGTGGTCCAACAAGACAAAGTATTGTGCTGTTGCCTTTTGGAGCAAATTTTCTAACAGCTAAATGTTCTAATATTCTTTCTTTTACTTTTTTTAAGCCATAATGGTCTTGTTCTAATATTTTTTCTGCTCTTTTTAAATCAAATTTGGATTTTGTTTTTTCATTCCATGGTAAAGCAAGTACTGTTTCAATATAACTTCTTGATACATTATATTCTGGAGAAGAAACGGGAATTTTTAACATTCTTTGTATTTCTTTTTCCACTGCTTCTTTTACTTCTTGAGGAGGATTTTTTTGCTCTAATGCTTGATGGAATTTTTCAGCATCTGCTTCTGTACCATCTTTATCTCCTAATTTTTGCTGTATTACTTTCATTTCTTCTTTTAAAAAGTAATCTTTTTGTGTTTTGTCCATTTTCTGGCGCACATCTGTTTCCAGACTTTTTTTGATTTTTAGTATTTCAATTTCATAATTTACAGTTTGTATTACCATACGTAGTCTTTGCTCTGGTGCTACTAGTTCTAACAAATATTGTTTTTGTTCTTCATTAATGTCTAATATACCCGCAATTACATCTGCTAACTTTCCAGGTTGTTTTGCTTCTGCAGCTTCTGTTGCAGCTAAAAGCAATTCAGTAGTATTTCTGTTTCTTGTAGCAGTAACATATTCTCCAAAACAATCCATTGCTATACGCATCAATGCATCTTCTTGAGGCGAGATATCACCTTCAAAATCTTGTTCAATTTCCATGACATTACCATAGTCACATTGTTCATCTGATACACATTGTATTAATTTTGCACGTTTTTCTCCTTCTACAATCACATGATTTAGATTACCAGGAAGTTTTAATACTTGTTTTACTGTTGCAATGGTACCAATATCATATAAATCTTGTCTTTGAGGGTCTTGCACAGCAGCATCTTTTTGTGTAATTAAAAATACAGGCATTTTATGTTCTGTTGCATATTCTAATGCCTCCAATGATTTTGTACGACCAATAGGAAGGCTTGTAGTCATATCTGGAAATACGGTTAAACCCCTTAATGGAATTAAAGGCAGTTTGATTGTCATTTTTTCTTCCATAATTGTTCATGCTCCTTTGTAATTGATGTTTTATATTCATTTTATTATAGATTATAACGAAAAAGGGCAATCTGGTCAATTTTATTATGTAATAATTGTAATAGGATAACTTTTATTGGGAATATATATAGTAAAAAGCATTATGAATGAAACGATATGATTATTTTATATAGTATCAGTATGCAAAATACAAATGAAAAGTGCTTTACCAATATGATAAAGTATGGTACAATATTGCGAATAATAGTAATATACTTGCTATACGCTTCCTACAAGCGTTTTGATAAAAAGGAGGAAATATACATAAGCGCCAGAACTCATGTAGGGTAGTTGACGAGGAAGAAGAGTATCGAAATATTCGGCGGATGCTTCTCGCCCATTTGTACAGGGACGCAGGTTTTCTACAAAATAAAAAGAGGACTTTTTATACAAAAAGAAAACAACGTACAAATAAAATAACTGGAGGTAAAAAATTATGTGTGGTATTGTAGGATATATTGGAATGAAAGAGGCAGCACCAGTATTGCTGCAAGGACTTGAAAAATTGGAATACAGAGGATACGATTCAGCAGGTATTGCTGTATATCAAGACGATATTTTTACAATAAAAACAAAAGGTAGACTACATGATTTAAAACAGAAAATTGAAAAAATGGACACTAGTATACATGGGAGTGTAGGTATTGGACATACAAGATGGGCAACACACGGCGCACCAAGCGATGTAAATAGTCACCCCCACAGCAGTGAAAACGGCAGAATTTCAATTGTGCATAATGGCATTATTGAAAATTATATGGAATTAAAATTATTTTTACAGCAAGAAGGTAGAAAATTTGTTTCTGAAACGGATACTGAAATTGTAGCACAACTTTTTGATTATTATTATCAAGGTGACTTAGTGGATACTATGATAAAAGTAATTGATAAAATAAGAGGTGCTTATGCTTTGGGTGTACTTTGTAGTGAACATCCTGACGAAATTGTTGCAGTAAGAAAAGATAGTCCTTTGCTTGTAGGGATAGGACAAAATGAAAATTATATTGCTTCTGATATTCCAGCACTTTTGGAATATACAAGAGATTATTATTTATTGGAAGATAACGAAATTGTTTTATTAAAAAAGGATAGTATACAACTTTTTGATTTGAATAGAAATGAAATCAAAAAAGAAATATTCCATGTTACTTGGGATGTTTCCGCAGCAGAAAAAGATGGCTATGACTATTTTATGATGAAAGAAATTATGGAACAGCCTGAAGGTTTAAGAAAAACAATATTGCCAAGAATAAAAGAAAATGAAATACAATTAGATCAAATTGAATTGACAGCAGAACAAGTAAATAATATTAACAGAATACACATTGTTGCTTGTGGCAGTGCTTGGCACGCTTCTATTGTGGGAAAATATATTATAGAAAAATTATCAAGAATTCCTGTTGAAGTAGATTTGGCGTCTGAATTTAGATATCGCCAACCTATATTACAAAAAAATGATTTATGCATTATTGTAAGTCAGTCTGGAGAAACAGCAGATACACTTGCCGCATTAAGAGAAGCAAAAAAACATGGTGTAAGAGTACTTTCTATTGTAAATGTAGTAGGAAGTTCTATTGCAAGAGAAAGTGATGATGTTATTTATACATGGGCTGGTCCTGAAATTGCTGTTGCTACCACAAAGGGATATAGCACACAATTATCTGTTATGTATTTATTAGCATTGTATTTTGGAAAGGCAAGAAAAACAATTACAGAACAAGAAATGACAGATTATATTCAAAAATTGAAAAAAGTACCTGATGATGTACAAAAACTGCTTGAATTTGAAGATAGAATAAAAGTATTGGCAAAACAATATGCACATTCAAAAGATGTTTTTGTAATTGGTAGAGGAATTGACTATGCAGCAGCTTTGGAAGGTTCTTTGAAATTGAAAGAAATTTCTTACATTCATAGTGAGGCATATGCAGCAGGAGAATTAAAACATGGTACAATATCATTAATAGAATATGGTACACTTGTTGTTGCTGTGGCTACACAACAAGCGTTGTTTGAAAAATTAATTAGTAATATCAAAGAAGTAAAAGCAAGAGGTGCAAAAGTGGTAGCGATTGCCACCGAAGGAAGCACAAGTATTGAAAAAGTAGCAGATGAGGTGTTTTATATACCAAAAACAAGCGAAATGTTTACAGCATCTGCAACAGTAGTTCCTATGCAATTACTGTCATATTATATTGCAGTAGAAAGAGGCTGTGATGTAGATAAGCCAAGAAATTTAGCAAAATCTGTTACAGTAGAATAATGAATATAAAAAAGCGACAAATTATATTTGTCGCTTTTTGTTGTATTGATATATAGATTTTTATTGTGTATTTTGTTTTGCTAATTCGATTGCTTGTTTGCCACTGATATGTTCAATATTAAGTTCTATCATACAAAGCTGTTTCAATTCTCTATCAATTTCTTTTAAACGTCCCTCTTTTTGATGAGGAGAATATTTTTCAGCAAGTATTTCAATAGCAGTCCGTTTTTCTGATTCATTTTCTAATATGTGTACTGTTCCAAATACAATCACACTTTTAAAATAAGTGGTATACTTTTCAGGTATAATATTATCTTGTTCAATTATACAAAATGATACTTTATTATGTTTTTTAATTGCATCTATTTTATGCCCTGTTTTAGCACAATGGAAAAAAATTTTATTGTTATGATATACATAACTAAGAGGAACAGCATAAGTATAGTTGTTATCACCTAATAATGCAAGTGTGCCTGATGTTGCTTTTTGTAGTATAGCAATGTTTTCTTGTTGTGATAATGCTTGATTTTTACGTCTCATTGTTCTAAACATGATGAAACCTCCATAAATAAAAAGTAATTTATTATGATGATACAGATTCAAAAAAGCGCCATGGTTTTAAAGTATATTCTTCTGCATAATCAATATTGATGCGAGGGCTGGATGAAATAACAGGAGGCGCCTCATTTTCTTTTTCAAATATAAAAAAATCATTTTGAAGTAAACTACACTTATTTTGCTCTTTTGTAATAGCGAGTGCTTTTGCTAATTTAGCAGGACCATTTGAAAAATTCTTTTTTTGATAAGTAGTAAGACTGTTGTAATTTTTTCCATATCTTTGCTGTGAGAGGCTGTCTAATGGAGAAATGGCTTGTCCTCCTCTTAATAATACAGCACAAGGAGTACCTTGCTGTTCTGTTACGACATTCATACAATAGTGCATACCATAAATTAAAAAAACATAAGAATGACCGCCAGATAAATAAAGTGCCTCTGTACGTTCTGTACGACGATCACCATAAGCATGACACGCTTTATCATGTATTCCAGTATATGCTTCTGTTTCTGTAATACGACAGATAAGTTGTTCATTATTTATAATATGACAAATATATTTTCCAATTAGTTCTTTTGCAACAGTGAGTGTATCCCTTTTGTAAAATGATTCAGTTAGTTTTTTCAGAATATTCTCTCCTTTCTAAATGAATGTAAAATATAAAAAATTGCCTTAACAAGTAAAGTTTTTTATACAATTTTTTTATCAATAATGTTAATATATGTAGATAGGATTCACACAATGATGATTGATGTTATTATATCACAATGAAAAGAACATTGACAATAAAAATGCTTACGTATAAAATAAACAAAAATCACATTCATATTTTATGGAGGAAAACATGAAAAAATACATTATAATAGTGTTTTGTGTTTTGCTTATGCTAATAGGGTGTACACAGCAAAAAATATCAGAACAGCAAAAAACAATCACAATAGTTACATCATTTTATCCTATTTATGTATTAGCAAAAAATATAACAGATGGTGTAGAAGGCATTACACTGCAAAATATGGCACAGCCTCAAACGGGTTGTTTGCATGATTATCAAATTACAACAAAGGATAGAAAAGCACTGGAAAAAGCAGATTTATTGCTTGTGAATGGTGCTGGAATAGAATCTTTTTTAGAAGGTATAAAAGAACAATATCAAAATTTGCCTGTTGTGGATACTTCTATGGGAATCACACTGATTGAAATGCAACAACGCCATCATCATAATGATGAACAGATACAACATGATGAAAAAGAATACAATGGACATATCTGGTTATATTCTGAAAATGCACTGAAACAAGCAGAAAATATTTGTAATGCTTTATGTGAAAAGGATAGTACACATAAGCAGCAATATACTAAAAATTTAGAACTATTTCGACAAAATATAAAAGAATTCCAACAAAATCAACAACATTATTTTGATAATAATAAAGCTGTTATATTTCATGAAGGATTTGATTATATTGCAAAAGAATATGGATTTACAGTACAAGAACAGATATTTGTAGAAGAAGAAAAAACGCCTTCTGCAAAAGAATTAGCGGAAATGATAGAGCATATCAAACAGGAGAATGTTACAATATTTTTTACTGCTGATGATAAAGGAAAAAGTTATGCAGAACTGTTAGCAAAAGAAGTAGAGGGAAAGGTATATCTATTAAATCCCATTACAGCAGGAGCATTAGAAAAAGATGCTTATTTGCAGGCAATGAAGCAAAATGAAAGCATAATACAGGAGGCATTAAAATGAATGTTCATAACAGTTGCGGTTTGTGTCGTGTAGAAATTGAAAACCTTTCTGTTAAAAGCAGAAAAGATATATTGTTAGATAATGTGAATTTGGAGTTTCATTGTGGACAGCTTACTGCTTTAATTGGAAGAAATGGTGCAGGAAAAACAACACTACTAAAAGCAATATTGGGAGAAAAAAAATATACTGGAAAAATTCATTATGAAAAACATGATGGAAAAGAAATGAAAAATATTATAATAGGATATGTACCTCAGCAACTCCTTTTTGATAAGAGTATGCCTGTCAGCGTAGCAGATTTTATGATGGCAACAAAAACAAAAAAACCAGTTTGGCTGGGATATTCTAAACAACAAAAACAAAATTTAAAAAATAGATTGCAGGAAATGGATTGTGGACATATTTTAGATAGAAAATTAGGAGATTTATCTGGAGGAGAACTACAAAGAGTATTACTCACAATGGCAATAGAACCTATGCCAGATTTGTTGATATTAGATGAACCTGTTTCTGGTGTAGATGCTACAGGGCTGGATTTATTTTATAAAAAAGTAACCTATTTAAGAAACACATATCATATTGCTGTACTTCTTGTCTCTCATGATTTGGCTTTAATACGCCGTTATGCGGATAAAGTAGTATTGTTAGATAAAACAGTTGCAGAGCAGGGGGATGCAGAAGATGTTTTTCAAACAAAAGCATTTCAACAGACATTTGGATATTTTGCAGGGGAGGAAAAAATATGGAATTAATATATGAGTTATTGGAAAAAATCCCCTTTTCATTTTTGCAGTATGATTTTATGAAAAATGCTTTATTAGCAATACTATTTTTAGCACCTTTGTTTGCATTACTTGGTACTATGGCAGTAAATAATAATATGGCCTTTTTTTCTGATGCATTGGGACATAGTGCTTTAACAGGAATCGGTATCGGAGCAGTATTAGGATTAAGAGAACCATTACTTTGTATGATTGCATTTGGTATATTTCTAAGTATTGCCATTACAAAAGTGAAATGTGCTGATAGACTTTCTTCTGATAGTATTATTAGTGTATTTTCTTCTACTGCTATGGCTTTAGGTATTGTCATATTATCACAACAGGGAGGTTTTGCAAAATATTCTTATTATTTAATAGGAGATATATTGACAATTACACAAAAAGATTTATATTTGATTATTATAACATTAATTATTTGCTATATTGTATGGATATTGTTGTATAATGATTTACTTCTTGTGGGTATAAATCGTTCTTTTGCTGTAAGCAGGGGCATCAATGCTGTTTTTACAGAAAATGTATTTGTAATATTGGTAGCAATTACTGTTATGATTTCAATAAAGTGGTTAGGAATATTGACAATCAATTCCCTTTTAATACTACCAGCAGCAGCAGCAAGAAATATTTCCAGAAATGCAAAAAGCTATCATATTATTACAATGTTTATTGCATGGATTGCTTGTTTGGGTGGTTTGTTATTTTCTTATGAATGGGGAACATCAGCAGGTGCTTCTATTGTTTTGATAGCAGCAGTGATATTTTTTATTACATTTTTTATATCTGCAAATAGTGCAATATGAAAAATATCATATGTTTCTGTATAGACTTTATGAGGTATATTTGATAAAATAATATAAAAAGCAAATAAGTATTATATTAGGAGGAGAATAATATGCATATAACATATGATACAAAGGGAATTTGTGCAGTAAAAATTGACTTCGATATAGAAGAAGGAAAAGTATATAATTTGAAATTCCATAATGGCTGTGATGGAAATCATAAAGGATTAGCGAAATTGGTGGAAGGTATGCCAGCGGAAGAAGTAGCAAAAAGATTGAGAGGGGTTACTTGTGGTCCTAGAACTTCAAGCTGTCCAGACCAGTTAGCACAAGCTTTAGAAGGTTATTTGAAAAAACAAAACTAATTCGTCTTTTTATGAAGGGAAAAACATTTTTTAAACGATTTAGAAAACTGTTATTATGGACATTTTTATTTGCTGTAATATATTGTTGGAATAAACCTCAAACATATTCTGTTTTAGTGATTATATATATGATATTTTTAATATTGAATAGATATTATAGTTATTTAGAAGAACAAGAATGTGAAAAAGAGCGTTTAGGAAAAAAATTTCAAAAAAATAAATTTTATGAGCAATATAGGAAAGAAAAACAAGCATTGATTAGAATGGAAATGATGATAATTATAATGCTTTTGTTTCTTTTGCAATTTTATAATAAAACATAGAAAAATAAAAGGCATATTGTACAATACAATATGCTTTTTATATGATAATGAAAAGGGTAGAATGAGCGCAATATTTACAAACAATGACAATCTAATATTTTTTTTAATGCACAAGAACTGCTACTATGAGAACGTGCTACTGTGATATTGTTTTTATTTGCCTCTTGTAAAGCACCATTTACCATAGTATGGGATACTGTACTTGTAAAAAGTACTAATAAATCAGCATGACCAATTTTTGATTTGAAATTACTTGGCAAATGAGTAAATATTTTTGCCTTGCATTTATAATTTTTACAGATTTCTTTGTATTGACAGACCATACGATCATGCCCACCTATAATCACAACACTCATAAAATAACAGCTCCTTTCTGATTGGTTAGCTTAAACTAATTTATGTTATCATAATATCACTAATATATTACTTTGTCAATAAAATTTTAGAAAAATGCAAATATCTTTATATTAATGCTGTTTTGTTGATTATTATAAATGAATGTGATATGATAGTATTCATATATTATGGTATAATGTAAAAGTGTGGTGAAATAATATGAAATTACAAGAATCAGGAGAAAATTATTTAGAAACAATATTGATATTAGAAAAAAGAAATGGTATTGCTCGTTCTGTGGATATAGCGAACGAATTAGGATTTTCTAAGCCTAGTGTAAGTCGTGCTATGTCTGTGCTGAAAGAAGCAGGATATGTAAAAGTGGGACAAATTAATCAGCTTGTATTAACAGAAACAGGGCGAGAAATAGCAGAAAAAGTATACCATAAGCATTGTGTACTGAAATCATTTTTAATGCAGATAGGTGTAGAGGAGGAAATAGCCTCAAAAGATGCTTGTCGTATGGAACACGTAATTAGTGAACAAACATTAGAATGTATATTAAAACATATGGAAGAAGAGTAAAATAGAATCCCGTTTGTGGCTGGGAAAACGAAGTTTTCCCTTTAAAGTTTTGTCCAACTTTTTAAAAAAGTTGGCAAGAGTTTGAGAGCAGAGCTCTCAATATTTTTTATGTTCTCAAGCGTGTTTTTGAAAAGATTTGGGAAAACTTTTTCACTTGTAAGAAGTTTTCCCAATATTTTTTTATGGATGATGTAAAAAAGAATCTTGTTCTGAAAATATTTCTGTAGCCATAAGTATGCCTAAACGATAGCCTCTAATAAAATTTGCTTGTGCATAGCAATAGCTTTCATCAAAAATCACTTCTAATAATTGCTCTAATAGTTCATTGTCTTCAGAATTTAGTTTTTGTTCTAGTTTGCTATGAAGTTCATCACTTTTTTCTATTAGTCTTTGACGTTGAGGACTTCGTTTTTCAATTACTTCTGTTGTATAAAGTTCGTTTTCTGCAAATGCGTCTAAAATTTTTCCCATGTTTTTCGTCCTTTCTATATTTTATTTACATACTTGCAAGGACAAGCTACACAGTGTATAATATTTATGTAGCTTGTTTTGTTATGTGTAGCTACGAAAAGTGACGCAAATAATATTGTCGGTGATGCGTCACTTTTTTTATTATAATTTTTCGAGTGCTTTTATACCATCTCGTAATCCTTGTGGACGTTTTACATTTTTTCGTTCACAATAATCGTCAAGAATTTTTAATTCTTCTTTTGTTACTCGTATATCTAAACGAATATTTTTAGGATTTTTTTCAATGGGTCGCCCTCTTTTTTTTGCTAGCATATTCACCTTGCTTTCTTGTCGGTATATATAGTATAATTCATTACCGACAAAAAAATCAATGATTATTTACCGACAATTATATTAATAATTGATTAAGTAAGGAAAATATACTACAATAATACATAATAACAAAGTTTTTTCTATTAGACTTTGAAAAGCATAAAAAACTTAAAATCTTGAGGCTTTGCCTCAAACTCCACCAACTTTTGAAAAAATTGGACAAAACTTTAAAGGAATTTTGGTGGGTAATTTTTGTACAAAAATATTTTTGAATGGTATTGACAACAAAAAAGAGTTATGATATTCTGTTTATCAGAAAGACGAAAGTCTTTTTTTTATGCAGAAAATTCAACCAATGGAGGTGGAAGTTTTGAGAACAAGAATTACCTTAGCTTGTACAGAATGTAAACAAAGAAATTATAGCACAACAAAGGACAAAAAAACAATGCCTGACAGAATGGAACTGAAAAAGTATTGTAAGTTCTGTAAATCCCATACATTACACAAAGAAACAAAGTAATGAGGGAAATTACTTGTTTTTAAGGAAGTGAGCAGTATGGAAGAAAACAACACCACAAACCCAAGCGAAAAAAACGAATCAAAAAAACAAAAAAAACAGCCAAATAAAAACAGTAAGCCTACATTTTCAGAAACTATAGCGGATTATAAAGCGGAATACAAAAAAATTGTATGGCCTACAAGACAGGATTTGGCTAGAAAAACAGTAACAGTAATTCTTACTTCTCTTTTAGTAGGAGTAATTGTTTCTTGCATGGATATGGTATATTCAGCAGGATATGATTGTATATTGAGTTTGTTAGGATAATTCAAGTAGAAAAAGGATGGTATTATGTCTGATGAAACAATAAGACCAGATGAAGTAAAAGCATCAAATGAAATGAAATGGTATGTTGTGCATACTTATTCTGGATACGAAAACAAAGTAAAAGCCAACATTGAAAAAATCATTGAAAACAGAGGTATGCAAGACCAAATATTAGAGGTAAGTGTACCCTTACAAGATGTTGTGGAAATAAAAAATGGTCAGAAAAAAACAGTGCAGAGAAAAGTATTTCCTGGATATGTATTATTAAAAATGATTATGAATGATGATACATGGTATGTTGTAAGAAATACAAGAGGAGTAACAAGTTTTGTTGGTCCTGGTTCAAAGCCTGTTCCTTTAACAGATGAAGAAGTATTTGCTATGGGTATTAGCAGTTCTATTGAAAATATAGATGTAGAACTAGGTGATGCTGTAAAAGTTATAGCAGGTCCTTTTGCAAATTCTGTTGGTGTTATCAGAGAAATTAATACTAACAAAAAAACAGTTGTTGTAAAACTGTCTATATTTGGCAGAGAAACACCTGTTGAACTTGATTTTGGACAAATTGAAAAAGTATAATGATACTGTTAATAAATACCTGTGAAGATAATTTCAAATAAACAGGAAGCCCATTGTTTTAGTACAATGGGTAGTTCATAAAATATTCGTTTTTGCACAGCCATTAAAGTAAGAAGTGAAAAAGGGCTTGTGCGTGGGAGGGCAAAATTCCCGTTAATTACCACATTTATAGGAGGTGCCGAAATGGCAAAGAAAGTTACAGGTTATATCAAATTACAAATTCCAGCAGCGAAAGCAACACCAGCACCACCTGTTGGTCCTGCATTAGGTCAGCATGGTGTTAATATTATGGGTTTCTGTAAAGAATTTAATGAAAAAACAGCTTCTCAAGCAGGACTTATTATTCCTGTTGTTATCACAGTATATCAGGACAGAAGTTTCACTTTCATTACAAAAACTCCACCAGCAGCAGTACTTTTGAAAAAGGCTTGCGGTATTGAATCCGGCTCTGGTGTGCCAAATAAAACAAAAGTTGCAAAAATTTCAAAAGCAGAAGTAATGAAAATTGCTGAAACAAAAATGCCAGATTTGAATGCAGCATCTATTGAAGCAGCATACAGCATGGTTTGCGGTACAGCAAGAAGCATGGGCATTACAGTAGAAGAATAATTATTAAAATAGAGTTAGTACGCTCAGGCAAGTGGGAGGGACTTCTCCCGATATTACCACATAAGGAGGTCACGAAAGTGAAAAGAGGAAAAAAATATATTGAAAAAGCAAAGTTAGTTGATAAAACAATGCTTTATGATACAGCAGAAGCGATTGATTTGGTACAAAAAACAGCATCTGCAAAATTTGATGAAACCGTAGAAGCGCATATTCGTTTAGGTGTTGACAGCAGACACGCTGACCAGCAAGTACGTGGTGCTGTTGTTCTTCCACACGGTACAGGTAAAACAGTTCGTGTGTTAGTATTTGCAAAAGGCGATAAAGCAGAAGAGGCTTTAGCCGCTGGAGCAGACTTTGTAGGAGCAGAAGATTTGATTCCAAAAATTCAAAATGATAACTGGTTTGGATTTGACGTTGCAGTTGCAACACCAGATATGATGGGTGTTGTAGGTCGTTTGGGACGTGTATTAGGTCCTAAAGGTTTAATGCCAAACCCAAAAGCAGGTACTGTTACAATGGATGTAACAAAAGCTGTAAAAGATATTAAAGCTGGTAAAATTGAATATCGTTTGGATAAAACAAATATTGTTCATGTTCCTGTAGGTAAGGTATCTTTTGGTTCTGAAAAATTAAGTGAAAACTTCCAGACTCTTATGAGTGCATTAATAAAAGCAAGACCAGCAGCAGCAAAAGGACAGTATATGAAGAGCGTTGTAATTTCTACAACAATGGGTCCTGGTGTAAAAATCAACCCTGCTAAAATTACAGAATAATATATAAAAAAGCAGTCCATAGTGGCTGCTTTTTTAGTTAATGGAGAGAAAAAGCAATGTCATTACAAATGGTAGATTTATTTTTGTGGGAAGGTGAAGAATGGGCATATTTTAGTTGTACAAGTAATTATAAATTATTTGAAATTTATGACCCCAAAAAATATGGACTATTTGAGCCGGAAGTATATAATTTAGATGTAATAACAACAATGAGTGGCTGTATACAAGGTTATGTAGTGCAATATGCTGTAAAAGAAAATAAATTATTTCTGGAAAATTTATGGGTAAATTGTAGAAACGATGTATATCCTGAAATAAATGGAGTTAAGGCAATAAAATTAGCAGTATCTTCAAATAATTTGTATATAGGGGATTATCCTTTAGGTGTTTTTAATTCTTATATGTACAAAAATATTTCAGAAAGATTGTATTTTTGTGGAAAGATTAAAATTGCTAAGGAACCTAGTATAGTGGAGATAAGAGGTATTCCTGTTTACGCATTTAGAAAAGTTTATGAATTAGTTTTTGAAAATGGTGTATTACAGAATTTTTCTGATATATCAGATATATCTAAAGAATCTTAATTTTATATATTTAAAAAAAAGGAAAACTTTTTATTTATGAAAGGGTTTCCTTTTTTATTGTTTAAATTATAATAGGTCTAAAATTTGTTATAGTAAACATTTGAATTTTTTATAGCAAGTGCTGAAAGTGCTTTTCCAATACTAAAACTATATATATCATTTTTAGAAATTTTCTATGTAAATTTATAATTTATAATATTTTTTTAGTCACTCTATTTTTTGATAATTTGATGTTAAGGTATTACAATTAAATTTGTATGAAATTCACTTGATTTCCATGCTCTTTTATTATATTAATCAAATCATCTATATTCAACCATACTGTTGCTGTGTTATCGTTTGGATGAACACCAATAATACATGGAGATTCTTTGAAATCTTTATCAATAAATACATTTACTTTTAGTTCTTCATCATTTAATATACCAAGTGGCGTTACAGAACCTGGCAATAAATGCATAATATTCATTAAATCATTTTCTGATGCAAAACTTAATGCACGTGTGTTATTTTTCTGTCTAAATTCTTTTAAATCTACTCTTTTATTTCCTTTTACTGTGATAAGATAATAATTTCTTTTTTTATCATCACGAACAAATAAATTTTTTGCATCACATTCTGGATAGGGAATATCAATTTCAGAAAGTTCAGCCATATTATAAACAGCTTTATGCTCTGTAATTTCATACCAAATATTTTTTCTTTTTAAATAGTCATAAATTTCATTTTTATTCATATTACCATCTCACTTTCATATTACAATAATATGAGTATACTATATTATTTTTGTTTCGTCAAAGATAAAGAAATAAGTAGTAAATACATAAAAAATCATGATATCATTATAAAGAAGTATCCAAAGAGAGTAGTTTTAAAAGTTATTTTTATTTCTGTTTGTCATCGGGAAAACGAAGTTTTCTATAAAAGTTTTGCCTCGCTTTTGGGGAAGCAAGTGAGAGTTTGAGAACAATGCTCTCAAGGTTTTAACAGAATAGTATTGTTTTATTTGCGGATGCTGTTCACACCTGTAAATTTTCACCTCAGAAAGTTTGACAAAGAACTTTATCTAATGTGAATGCAATTATGTCACTATTTAGAAAGCAACGTCCTCACGGTTTTAAATGCTTGTTTAACCACTTCCCATTATAAAAATGTATTGACATTTTATATACGATATGCTATACTACAAAAGTTGAAAAAAATATTGCCGTAGACAGCAGGTGCGAGAGCGTAAATCCTGCCGAGGAAAATATGTAAATCATACTCTCTTTGTCTGCGTGCAGAGAGTTTTTTTTATGAAAAATATTTTTATTTGTATATAGTATTAAGGAGGTGTAAAGAAATGGCAAAGGTAGAACAAAAAAAGGTTATAGTAGACGAAATCAAAGAAAAACTGAATAGAGCATCTTCTGTTGTTATGGTAGATGCAAGAGGTTTGACTGTTGAACAAGACACAGCACTTAGAAAAAGTTTAAGAGAAGCTGGCGTTGACTATAAAGTATATAAAAATACAATGGTACGTTTTGCAATTCAAGGTACACAGTTTGAAGGATTAGACCCATATTTAGAAGGTCCAAGCGCATTTGCATTCAGCTATGAAGATGCAACAGCAGGAGCAGGCATATTGAGCAAAGCTGCAAAAGACTTAAAAGTATTAGAATTTAAAGCTGGTGTAGTAGAAGGTATCACATATGATGCAGAAGGTATGAAAGCGATTGCTGAAATTCCTTCCAGAGATGTATTACTTTCCAAACTTTTGGGCAGTTTCAAATCTCCTGTTTCTTCTTTCGCACGTGTTATCAAGCAGATTGCAGAAAAAGATGGAGAAGCAGCAGCAGAATAATATCATTTATAATGTTTTTGTTTAGAGCATATTGCTCTAAATACTATAAACAAATGAGTTTACTCATAATTAATTAAAAAATAATAATTTGATTATCGTATAAAAATTTATGGAGGTGCTTTAACATGGCAAAATTATCAATCGAAGAAATCATTGCAGCAGTAGAAGAATTGACTGTATTAGAACTGAATGAATTAGTAAAAGCAGCAGAAGAAAAATTTGGTGTTTCCGCAGCAGCAGGCGTTGCAGTAGTAGCAGGTGGTCCAGCAGCAGGTGGTGCAGCAGAAGAAAAAACAGAATTTGATGTAGAATTGACAGAAGTTGGTTCTGAAAAAATTAAAGTTATCAAAGCCGTTAGAGAAGTAACAGGACTTGGCTTGAAAGAAGCAAAAGAAGTTGTTGACAATGCTCCAAAAGTATTGAAAGAACAAGTTTCTAAAGAAGAAGCAGAAGAAATCAAAACAAAACTTTCTGAAGTTGGCGCAACAGTAACATTGAAATAATTAATATAAAAAGCAAGTCCCAATTTGATTATATGTTATTAGCAAATGCTAGTAACATATAATCAAAAAATTTCAGCTAAGGTAACTTTTATATGTGCTTATTCTATGGAGGTATTAATTATGAATAGAAAAGCAATGGCAAAAGAAACCTTGGAAATTATAAAAAAGGGATACTATGAGCCTGTGGCTAAAAATGAAAACAGGCAAAAATCAGAAAAAAGGCAGATTGCAATAAAAGAATGTATAGAACAGTCCATTAAACATAGTATATTAATTTCTCCTATGGAGGGAAATAAAATTATTGAAAAATATAATGTATATAAAAGCTGTAACAAGCCAGAAACAAGAGTTGAAAATATTTCCACAGTAGAGGCTATTCGTATACTTACATTAGAAGAAAAAACTGCTATTGGTGTATTAAACTTTGCAAGTGCAAAAAATCCGGGAGGCGGTTTTTTGAATGGTGCCAAGGCACAAGAGGAAAGTTTAGCAGTTTCCAGTACACTTTACCCCACATTGATAGCACACGAAGAATATTATAATGAAAATCGTACTCATAGGTCTATGATGTATTTGGATTATGGAATTTATTCCCCAGATGTATTATTTTTTCGTGATGAAACATTTCAATTAACAGAAACACCTGTAAGGGCTTCTGTACTGACATTACCAGCAGTCAATATGGGTCAAGTGCTTTTAAAAGGGGAAAATGTAGAAGAGGCAAAAAGTGTTATGCGTCGAAGAATGAAATTGGCTCTAGGAATATTTGCAGAGCAAAAAGCAAAACATATAGTACTTGGTGCTTATGGATGTGGCGTATTTCGAAATGACCCCAATGAAGTGGCGATTTGGTGGAAGGAACTTTTGAAGGAAGGAATGGGACAGTATTTTGATTCTGTGTTTTATGCTGTTTTAGACCATTCTAAAGGACAACATTGTATAAAAGCCTTTCAGAATTAGTAGATATTTCTTATATCTAAATTATGAAAGCGAATTGGAAAAAATAGAAAAAACGGTATACTTTTAAAGTATGCCGTTTTTTAGTATTGTAAAATATAGGAGTTATTATAATGAAATTTGAAAAGTTTGAAAGTGAAGACATCAGAAGTATGTATGATTTAATGGAAAAGGCATTTCCACCCGAAGAAAGACGTATTTATGAAAATCATAAAATGTTATATGATAAATGTTGTTTTGATGTTTTTGGACAAAAAGACCAGCATGAAGAAGTGACTGCATTAATTAGTATATGGAAATTAGATGAAATACGCTATATAGAGCATTTAGCTATTAAAAAAGAATTGCGAGGGCAAGGTATTGGAGGAGAACTTCTGCAATTTGCTTTTCAACATGAAAATGCACCTTTTGTATTGGAAGTGGAATTACCAGACAATGACACAGCAATAAAAAGAATACAGTTTTATGAAAAACAAGGAATGTTTTATAATGAATATGAATATTTACAGCCACCACTACAAAAGGGACATGGTATGCTACCTTTAAGGCTTATGACATACCCTCAAAAAATTGATGAAAAAACATATCAAATATATAAAAATATACTTCATGAAAGAGTATATTTTTATTTTGAAAAATAATAATATAAAAGGAGTTATGAATGATTACAATTAGAAATGAAAAAGAGTCAGATTATAAAAAAGTAGAAGAAATAACAAGAAAAGCATTTTATAATTTATATATTCCAGGCTGTGTGGAGCATTATTTAGTTCATATTATGAGAAATCATGAGGATTTTATACCAGAATTAGATTTTGTAATAGAAAAAGATAATGAAATTATAGGAAATATTATGTATACAAAATCAAAATTGGTAGAGGAATGTGGTAAAGAAAAACAAATTATAACATTTGGTCCAGTTTGTATATTACCAAAATATCAAAGAATGGGATATGGTAAAATGCTTTTAGAATATTCTTTTACAAAAGCATTAGAAATGGGATATGATGTTATAGTGATATTTGGAAGCCCAAGTAATTATGTAAGTGTTGGTTTTCAGTGCTGTAAAAAATATCATGTTTGTGCTGAAAATGGAAAGTATCCTACTGCAATGCTTGTAAAAGAATTAAAGCAAAATGCTTTACAAGGAAAAAAATGGATTTATTACGATAGCCCAGTAATGAATATTGATGAAAAAGATGCAGAACATTTTGATGAATGTTTAGAAAAAATGGATAAAAAATATCAAACAAGTCAAGAGAAATTTTACATTTATAGTCATTCTTTTGTGGAATGATGTTTTAATGTAAAAAGTGCATAATATTGATATAGAAATATTGTGTATAAAGTACAAAATATACCGTTTTAAAAAAAAGCTGTAAAAAAAGAAGGATTTTACTATTTTTTATAGAATATTTAACACTATAATGAAAATACTATAATTAAATTAGTATACAACATGAAAATGTAATTGATAAAAATCATAAAACCATATTAAGGGGGAGATTGCGATGATACAGATACTGATAGGAGAAAAAGGTGAAGGCAAAACAAAGCGTTTGATTGATATGTCAAATGAAGCGGGAAAATTATCAGATGGACATATTGTATTTATTGATGATGATAATAGACATATGTATGACTTACATTACAATATTCGTTTTGTAGATACAACAGGTTTTGTTATGGAAGACCAAAGAATATTCTTTGGATTTATATGTGGTATATTATCTCAAGATGGAGATATTGAAAAAATTTATATTGATGGATTGAACAATATTATAAAATATATGACAGATGATGATTTATTTGCCTTTATTAATGAATTGGAAAGATTATCTGAAAAAGCAAATGTTGATTTTATCATGACAATTAGCCGCAACAAAGAGACTGTCCCAGAAGCAATTAAAAGTTATCTGATTTCCTAAAAATATGGAAGAATATATTTATAACCGATATGCTGTTTATTTAAAAGAACATTATGGACAGAAAGTTTATAAGTTGCCTGTTCATATTGCTGTTAGTTGTCCAAATCGTAAATATAACAGTTATGGTTGTACCTATTGCGGAGAAAAGGGCGCCGGATTGGAACAAAAATCCGACGCTTTTTCTGTGGAAGGACAACTAAAATATAATATGGAATACATTTCAAAAAGATATAAAGCACAAAAATTTATTGCTTATTTCCAAAGCTTTACAAATACTTATTTGCCTCCAGAAAAGTTTAAAAATTATATGGAGCAAGCCGTACAGCAGAATATTGTAGAAATTGCTGTTTCTACAAGACCTGATTGTATTAGAAAGGAATATTTAGATATATTAAAAAGCATTTCTGAAAAAAATAATATAGAAATTACCATTGAATTGGGACTGCAAACAGCAAATTATCATAGTCTTGAAAAAATAAATAGAGGGCATACACTAGCAGAATATATTGAATCTTCTTTGTTGATAAAACAATATGGCTTTCATTTATGTACTCATTTGATATTAAATTTACCTTGGGATAATCGTACTGATGTAATAGAGAGTGCAAAATTGATATCTGTATTAAAAAGTGACTATGTGAAATTGCATAGCTTGTATATTGAAAAAGGCACAAAAATGGCTGAAGATTATAATAATCATCTATTTGAAATTTGCTCCGTAGAAGAATATAAGGAAAGAGTAAAATTGTTTTTGGAATATATAGCGCCCACTGTTTGGATACAAAGATTGTTGGGCAGAGCACCAGAAGAAGATACCCTTTTTGCAAATTGGGGGAAAAGCTGGTGGAAAATAAGAGATGAAATAGAACAAGAGATGATAATAGAAAATAGATATCAAGGAAAAAATTTTCATTATTTGGGTGGAAAATGTGTAAAGGAATTTTTTTTATGAAAAGCTGGAATTTTCTATCGATTTTTGATAAAATTGATTTGTAAAATTTTCCCCAATTTTACAATATAATTTATATTTCCCCAAAAAACTGTAAATGAAATATTTTAAAGGAGGCGTTACCAATGGGAAATCGTTTTGAAGAAATGTATAAACAAAAATTAGCAAGCCCAGAAGAAGTAGCAAAATATGTAAAATCAGGATTTATTTGTGCTTGTCCTACTGCATTAGGTGAACCATCATCTATTATACAGGCAGTGGGAGAAAGAGCGAAAAAAGGTGAAATTGAAAATGTTTATCATCACGCAATATTGTCTGTAAAACCAGGTTCTGCTTTTTTAGACCCAGAATTAAAAGGAAAATATGATTATGTTTCATGGTTTACAAGTGGTCCAGGAAGAAAGGCAATACAACAGGGACTTTATGACTATATACCAAATCATTACAGTACAATGCCTTTGTATTGGCGTGAAGTTATGCCAAGATTAGATGTATTTTATGCTGAAGTTTCTTCTATGGATAAACATGGTTATTTTTCTTTTGGTATGTCTGGTGCAGAAGTACCAGCAATGCCAGAAAGAGCAAGCATTATACTTTTAGAAGTAAATAAAAAAATGCCAAGAACATTTGGCAATAATTTAATACACATTTCAGAAGTAACAGCAGTATGCGAAAGCGACAGACCTTTATCAGAACTGCAAAATCCTCCTTTATCTGAAAATGATAAAAAAATTGGTGGTATGATTGCTGAACTCGTACCTGATGGCGCAACATTACAGTTAGGTATTGGTGGTATTCCTAATGCAGTTGGTATATTATTAAAAGATAAACAAGATTTGGGTATTCATACAGAAATGTTTACAGATAGTATGGTAGATTTATTGGAATGTGGTGCTGTTACAAATAAAAGAAAACCTATCAATAAAGGAAAAACTATTGCAACATTAGCATGGGGTACACAAAAAATGTATGATTATGTAGACGATAATCCTGCTTTTGAAATGCACCCAGTAGATTATACAAATAATCCTTACATTATTGGACAACATGATAATTTTATTTCTGTTAATGCAGCAGTAGAAATTGATTTATTTGGACAGGTTTGTGCAGAAAGTTTAGGCACAAAACATTACAGTGGAAGCGGTGGACAGCTTGATTATGTAAGAGGTGCAAATTTATCAAAAGGCGGAAAAGGATTTATTGCAATGCAGTCTACGGCAAAAGATGGTGCAATATCAAAAATTAAACCAACATTGACACCAGGTTCTATTGTAACAACAGGTAAAAATGATGTGGATTATATTGTTACAGAAAATGGCGTTGCACAATTAAAAGGTAAAACAGCAGGAGAAAGAGCAAAACTTTTGATTTCTCTCGCAGCACCACAGTTTAGAGAAGAATTAACATTTGAAGCTAAAAAAATGAATTTGATGGTATAATAAATAAAGCGGAGAGGTCCCAAAATGGTGATTTCTCCGCTTTTGTAAAAAAGAAAGGAGAAGTATTATGCGCGCAAGTTGGGACGAGTATTTTATGCAGATTGTAGAAGTAGTAAAAACAAGGTCTACTTGTTTAAGACGTCAAGTAGGAGCAGTTATAGTAAAAGATAATCGTATTATTACAACAGGCTATAATGGCGCACCTTCGGGATTGAAACATTGTACAGAATTGGGAGGATGTGAAAGACAAAAAATGGGTATTCCTTCAGGGGAACGCCATGAGTTATGCCGTGCGCTTCATGCTGAACAAAATGCTATTATACAAGCTGCAAAATTGGGTAACACAACAGAAGGTGCAACATTGTATGTAAATGTGCAACCTTGTGTAATTTGTGCAAAAATGCTTATTAATGCAGGTATTGTTAGAGTAGTATATAAAGGAGATTACCCTGATGATATGTCAAAAGCAATGCTAGAAGAGGCAAATATTGAATTAGTAAAAATGCAAGAATGAAATCTCATCAAAAAAGCCCTTTTATTAAGGCGCTTTTTTTGAAATGATTTCAAAAAAAATATTGACAATCTAACGAAAAGTTAGTATTTTGTAATTATAAAACAATATGATTGATACTCAAACTATTTGTTAGGGAGGCAATATGGAAATTAATACTGATTTTTTAATACGATTTTTAAATAATATTGCTGCTTTATTTGGAGATGGTTGTGAAATTGTATTGCATGATTTTACAAAGGATTATGACAGCACTATTATACATATTATAAATGGGCATCTCTCAGGTAGAAAAGTAGGAGATTGTCCAAGCAGTTTCTTTTTTGAGCATTTAGTAGACGGTGAAATTAAAATGGACGACAAGCCAGTTTATTTTAATACAACACAAAAGGGAAAAATGTTGAAATCTTCTACCACATTTTTGAGAAATAAACATAATAAAATTATAGGCTCTGTATGCATCAATTTTGATGTGACATCATTTTTTGATGCACAGTCTTTGCTAAATCACTTTTTAAATTATGAAGAACAAAAAATACAAGAAAATGAAATATTGGTCAGCAATGTTGGAGAACTTTTAGAGTATTATTTAATACAATGTGAAAAGGAAATTGGAAAGCCTGCTGTTACAATGAATAAAGAAGAAAAAATGAAAGCATTAGAATATTTAGACAAAAAAGGGGCTTTGCAGATTTCAAAAGCTAATGTGCGATTATGTGAATTTTTTCAAATATCTAAATTTACGTTATATCATTATTTAGAAGAAATTAGAGAAAATAAGAAGGGAGTATGATATTTATGAAGTATTTTGTAGTAGATGCTTTTGCAGAAAAAGTATTTGGAGGCAATCCAGCAGGAGTTTGCGTGTTAGAAAAAGCAATATCAGAAGAAATTATGCAGAATATAGCGAAAGAGAATAATTTATCTGAAACGGCTTTTGTATATAAAGATGACAAACATTATTGTTTAAGATGGTTTACTCCAGGAGGAGAAATTGATTTATGTGGTCATGCGACAATGGGTACAGCTTATGTTATTTCAAATTTTATAGATAAAAATGCAGACAGTATAGAATTTCATACCAAAAGTGGTATATTGATAGTAGAGAAAAAAGGAAATTTATTTGAAATGGATTTTCCTTCTCGTATGCCTGAAAAAATAGATGTCATAGAGAAAGTGCAAGAAGTGATAGGAGTAAAACCATTAGAAACGCATTTATCAAGGGATTTGGTGGTTTTACTTGAAAATGAAAAACAAGTAAAAGAATTAAAGCCAGATTTTGTAAAAATGAGAGCATTGAATGTAGGTTTAGGCGTTGTTGTGACAGCAAAAGGAGAAAAAGAAGATTTTGTTTCAAGATATTTTGCACCAGAATTAAATGTTAATGAAGACCCTGTAACAGGCTCCTCTCATAGCAGTTTAATACCATTTTGGGCAAAAAGACTAAATAAACAAAATATGATAGCAAGACAACTTTCTGAAAGAGGTGGTATACTCTATTGCCAAAATGTAGGAGAAAGAGTTAAAATAGGGGGCAGTGCTGTATTATATATGACTGGAGAAATTAATCTATGAAACGAATCAATTTAAACGGAATAATAAATTTACAAACTGTATGTGGTACATATGAATGGTATTGGGGTATGGACTATACAGGAGGGGATTTATATGAGGCACAAGAGTTATTTGAAAAAGGTGATATCATATGTACTCATTTATATATGATACATTATCCAGATGGAAAAGTATATAACATATCTCTAGGAGGAAAAGGACGTTATTTTGGAGTACCTGTATATGATAATGGTACTATAGCGATATTAGTAGTGGATTTTATAAAAAAAGTGATAGAAATTTCACATATCAAATGTGAATATAATGGGACAATTAATATTATAAAAATGACAGAATTACCGCTTTGTTCTGTAGAAGACTGCTACAATTTGCGCCTTCATACAAGTCCTTTGATGTTAACAAGACATACAAGCGACAATTATTTTGAAATAATATGGGCTGAACGAATAAAATTTACTGTTGGAAAAAGAGAGTCTTTTCAATTTCGAGAGGGAAATAAATTGTATTTTAGTACATGGTGTGAGTATCCAAAATATAAAGAAGAAGTAATAGTTAGGTCGCTTTTTGATGGCAGTATAGTAGAAACATTTTTAGGTGATGTTTATATTATGCCTAACGGAGAAAAATGGAATATAGTGTAATTATAAAAAGCTCCTGATTATGATAACAGGAGTTTATTTCATATATCATTCATTCGATTATAATTTATTGGTAATGTTTAATAGTGATATGAGCAATATGATATGTATTTTAGTTATGTTTGTTTTTATTACAATATTTTGGTAATAATAGATTTGATATCATCAAATTTTTGAAAAGAGGGTTGTTTTAACATATGAGGAGCAATATGTTTTTCAAGCCAAATAATATGATACCATCTATGAAATTTATAACCACATTTATAAAATTTCCCCACAATCGTATAACCCATATGGATATGAAAATTTAAGCTGTTTGTATTGAGGTATTCATCATTTTGTTCTGGGCAGGCAACACAAGCAGTTACATTTACAATATTTTGTAATAATAATATTTTTTCTAATGTTTCATAAAGTTTTTTTCCAATGCCCTTTTTTTGCTGTTCTGTTCTACATAAATGGAGACTTCTGTTGTCCAGCTTGCCGCAGGTCTTTCATTAAATACACTCGCATAAGCATAACCAACTATTTTATTATTTATTTCTGCTACAATATAGGGATATTTTTGTAGCGTATGAGTAATTCTGTCTGTAAATTCTTGCAAAGAAGGTACTTCATATTCAAATGTAATAGCAGTATTTTTTACATAGGGAGTATAAATATCAAGCAATGATTTTGCATCTTGTGGTGTTGCGATACGAGTAGTAATTTCCATAATATTGTCCCCTCCAATATGAAATAATTGTAATATAATTATTTTAGAATATTTGCAGATTTTGATTTTTGATATAATATAACAGCACTGACAATATCAGCACAAAAAACAAATTGTAATATGCTGTATAAAAACAATTCTTTTGATGATAAAATTTTTTCTGTATAATTACATTTTACAGCGGATACTCCAATTATTCCAGTTAAAAAAATAGAGGCACAATCTAAAGTGATTAATAAAAAAGAAATTCCGAATGTAAATATTGTAAACAGACAAGCAAGTCCTATTATAAAAATAAATATATAAGCAGGTATTTGCAGTATTTTTATTATCATATTTATTTTTGCTGTTTCAAGTGCATTATTATTGTTTATAATATTTTTAATACAAATAAAAATAGCACTAATTAATGCTATTATCCACAAAGTACCAATATAAAAAACGCCAATATAAATATTATTATGAAAAAGATATTTCATTAATGTTGTATGAAATAAGCTAGTGATTAATAATACAATAGAATATGGAAAAAGTATAATAAAAATGGCTAGAAAAAGTTTTTTCATAATCACAACACTTCCTTAAATGCAGTTATTGATAAAATCATTGTTATTTTGTTTTAAAAATATTAGTAAATTACTAAAATTATGAAAAATAGACATAAAAAAAAGACCTTGACAACAAGACCATGATATGGTAAAATATTGGCTATATCAGCTAAGTTACACACTAATATATTTTCTTTTTAATAGTATAACACAGTAACAAATAAATTTCAACAAATTTTTATGAAAATTTGTATCAAATAAATGTTATATTATATTAGAACTTGTCGAAAAGAAAATATATAAGATTAAGTGTTGTGCAATTTTACGTAAGGGGGGTTTGTGAATATGCAGAAACACCCTAATTTTATAAAATTAGAATCTTCATGGAAAGACTTTTGTTATGACTGCTGATGAAAGGTGGTACAAGCAAAGGTCTAGCTTTGTTTGATTCTAAATTTTTTGTGTAAAAAAAATTGTTTCCACAGTGTAATGAATATTTTCGAGAGGTGACATAGATGGAAAAGAACAGAATTCACGCACTCCCTTTGGGTGACAGTGTAAGAATGAGTTACTCAAGAATCAATGAAGTTCTTGAAATGCCAAACCTGATTGAAGTTCAAAAAGACAGCTATCAATGGTTTTTGAATGAGGGTTTAAAAGAGGTCTTTGAGGATATTTCTCCCATTATGGATTTTAGCGGTAATCTGGAGTTAAAATTGACCGATTTTACTTTAGATTCTGAGCCTAAATATTCTATTGAAGAATGTAAAGAAAGAGATGCAACTTATGCAGCAGCTCTAAAAGTGAAAGCAAGACTGTATAACAAAGAATTAGATGAAATTAAAGAACAAGAAATTTTTATGGGAGATTTTCCGTTGATGACAGAAACGGGTACATTTATTATCAACGGTGCAGAGCGTGTTATTGTTAGCCAACTGGTGCGTTCTCCAGGTATTTATTATGCTTCTGATTTTGACAAAGTGGGAAAGAAATTGCTTTCTGCTACTGTTATACCAAACAGAGGTGCTTGGCTGGAATATGAAACAGACTCTAATGATGTTTTTTATGTTAGAGTAGATCGTACAAGAAAAGTACCTGTAACTGTTTTAATTAGAGCGTTAGGTATTGGCAGTGATGCAGAAATACTGGAATTATTTGGAGAAGAACCTAAAATACTTGCTACAATAGAAAAAGATGTTTCAAAATCTTATGAAGAAGGCTTAGTGGAACTGTATAAAAAACTACGTCCAGGAGAACCTCCAACAGTGGAAAGTTCTGAAACACTTTTAAGAGGTATGTTTTTTGATGCAAAGCGTTATGATTTAGCAAAAGTAGGTCGTTATAAATTTAATAAAAAATTGGCACTTCGTAATAGAGTAAAAGGCGCAATATTAGCAGAAAATGTGGTTGATGCTATGACGGGCGAGATAGTTGCAGAGGCAGGTATGAAATTAACATTAGAACTTTGCGATGAAATACAAAATACAGGTGTAGCGTATATTTATATTGAACAAGAAGAACAAGAAGATAGAAAAGTGAAAATATTAACCAATCAAGTGGTAGATATTGACCCTTATTTAGCTGAATTTGATTTAACAGGTGCAGAATTAGGTATTAAAGAAAAAGTATACTATCCTGTTTTGATGAAAATATTAGAAGGCTATGATACAGCAGAAGAAATTAAAGCAGTAATAAAAGAAAATATTCACGAACTGCTTCCAAAACATATTACATTAGAGGACATTATGGCATCTATTAACTATGTTATGCAGTTGGATTATGGTTATGGTAATGTAGACGATATTGACCATTTGGGTAATAGACGTATTCGTTCTGTTGGAGAATTACTTCAAAATCAATTTCGCATTGGTCTTTCTAGAATGGAAAGAGTGGTCAGAGAAAGAATGACAACACAAGATATTGCAGTCGTAACGCCACAAGCACTTATTAATGTGCGTCCTGTTACAGCAGCAATAAAAGAGTTTTTTGGAAGTTCACAGTTATCACAGTTTATGGACCAGAATAATCCGCTTTCTGAATTGACACATAAACGTCGTTTATCTGCATTAGGTCCTGGTGGTTTATCAAGAGAAAGAGCGGGATTTGAAGTGCGTGACGTTCACCATTCTCATTATGGTAGAATGTGTCCTATTGAAACACCTGAAGGTCCTAACATTGGATTGATTAACTCTCTTGCAACATTTGCAAGAATAAATGAATATGGCTTTATTGAAGCACCTTATAGAAAAGTAGACCAAAGTGGAGATGAGCCTAGAGTTACAGATGAATTTGTATATGTTACAGCAGATGAAGAAGAAAATTATAATGTTGCACAAGCAAATGAACCTTTAGACGAACAAGGACATTTTATGAATAGAAAGGTTTCTGGACGTCATAGAGAAGATATTATTGAGGTAGATAGAAAAGAAATTCATTTAATGGACGTTTCTCCTAAACAAATGGTTTCTGTAGCAACGGCATTGATACCATTCTTGGAAAATGATGATGCTAACAGAGCACTTATGGGTTCTAATATGCAACGTCAGGCTGTACCTTTACTTGTAACAGATTCTCCTATTGTTGGTACAGGTATGGAATATAAAACAGCAAAAGATTCTGGCATTTGTGTAATTGCAAAAAATGCTGGTGTAGCTGAAAAAGTTTCTGCAAATGAAATGATTATTAAAACAGATGAAGGAAAACGTGACATATATCGTTTGATAAAGTATCAAAGAAGTAATCAAAGTACTTGCTTGAATCAAAGACCAATTATTAACCAAGGCGACAGAGTAAAAAAAGGACAAATTATAGCAGATGGTGCATCTACATCAAATGGTGAATTAGCACTTGGTAAAAATCCTCTTATCGGCTTTATGACATGGGAAGGTTATAACTATGAGGACGCTGTTTTATTGAGTGAAAAATTGGTGCAAGAAGATGTGTATACTTCTGTACATGTAAATGAATTTGAATCTGAGGCAAGAGATACCAAATTAGGACCTGAGGAAATTACAAGAGATATTCCTAATGTGGGTGAGGACGCATTAAGAGATTTGGACGCAAGAGGTATTGTTCGTATTGGTGCAGAAGTTCGTCCTAACGATATATTAGTTGGAAAAGTAACACCAAAAGGTGAAACAGAATTAACAGCAGAAGAAAGATTATTAAGAGCAATATTTGGTGAAAAAGCAAGAGAAGTCAGAGATACTTCATTGAGAGTACCTCATGGTGAAACAGGTATTATTGTAGATGTTAAAATATTTACAAGAGAAAACGGCGATGATATTGGTCCTGGAGTCAATCAACTTGTTAGAGTATATATTGCACAAAAAAGAAAAATTTCCGTTGGTGATAAAATGGCAGGTAGACACGGAAATAAGGGTGTTGTTTCCAGAGTATTGCCTGTGGAAGATATGCCATTTTTACCAAATGGCAGACCTTTGGACATTGTATTAAATCCTTTGGGTATTCCTTCTCGTATGAATATTGGTCAGGTATTGGAAACACATTTAAGTCTTGCAGCAAAAGCATTAGGCTGGAAAGTTGCAACACCTGTATTTGATGGTGCAGATGAAGTCAGCATTATGGATACATTGGAAATGGCAAATGATTATGTTAATACAAGCTGGGAAGAATTTTCTGAAAAGTGGAAGGACTTATTGCAAGGCGATATTTATGATGAACTTTATGAAAATAGAGAACACAGAGAAGAATGGAAAGGCGTTAAACTGAGTAGAGATGGTAAAGTTGAACTTCGTGATGGTAGAACAGGAGAACTGTTTGATAATAGAGTCACAATAGGTTTTATGCATTATTTGAAACTGCACCATTTAGTTGATGATAAAATTCATGCTCGTTCCACAGGTCCTTATTCTCTTGTTACACAGCAACCATTAGGTGGTAAAGCACAATTTGGCGGTCAAAGATTTGGAGAAATGGAAGTATGGGCGTTGGAAGCATATGGCGCAGCATATACATTACAAGAAATTTTGACTGTAAAATCTGACGATATTGTAGGACGTGTGAAAACATATGAATCCATTGTAAAAGGTGAAAATATACCAGAGCCTGGTGTTCCAGAATCTTTCAAAGTACTTTTGAAAGAGTTGCAGTCACTTGCTTTAGATATTAGAGTGTTGAGAGAAGACCAAACAGAAGTGGAAATTAAAGAATCTATTGATGATGTAGATGATTTAAATGTAAATATTGATGGATATGAAAGAGATGACGATGACAAAAGACATCCTTTTATGGAACATCAAAATATGCCTATGTCTGAAGAAGAAAATTTAATTGATTTTCTTTTTGATGATGAAGAAGGTACAGAGTCGGAAGATGACGACGATGATTTATTAGATGATTATGCAGATGATGATGTAGATGATTTAATTGATGATGACGATTTAGATGACATTGATTTGGACGAGGAATAAGAAAGGGGCATGATAATCCATGCAAAATGCGGAACAAGGTATCGTTTTTGATTCTATCAAAATCGGCTTAGCATCTCCTGAAAAAATACACGAATGGTCAAGAGGGGAAGTCAAAAAACCAGAAACCATTAATTATAGAACATTAAAGCCAGAAAGAGACGGACTTTTTTGTGAAAGAATATTTGGTCCAACAAAAGACTGGGAATGTCACTGCGGTAAATATAAAAGAATCAGATATAAAGGCGTTGTTTGTGACAGATGTGGCGTTGAAGTAACAAAAGCAAAAGTTAGAAGAGAAAGAATGGGACATATTGAGCTTGCAGCACCTGTATCTCATATATGGTATTTTAAAGGAATCCCTTCTCGTATGGGTTTAATACTTTCTATGTCACCAAGGGCATTGGAAAAAGTATTATATTTTGCCTCTTATGTTGTTTTAGACCCAGGCAATACAGAATTGCAGTATAAACAGCTTTTGACAGAAAAGGATTTTAGAGAAGCATATGATAAATATGGTAATGCATTTAAAGCAGCAATGGGTGCAGAAGCAATTAAGCAGTTGCTTATGGATATTGATTTAGAAAAAGATGCAGAAGAATTGAAAAAACAACTTGTAGATACTACAGGACAAAAAAGAATTAGAATTATAAAAAGATTGGAAGTATTAGAATCTTTTAGACTTTCTAATAATAAACCAGAGTGGATGATATTGGACGCAATTCCTGTCATTCCTCCTGAAATTAGACCTATGGTGCAGTTAGATGGTGGTCGTTTTGCAACAAGTGATTTGAATGACCTTTACAGACGTGTTATTAATAGAAATAACCGTTTAAAAAGACTGCTTGATTTGGGTGCGCCAGATATTATCGTAAGAAATGAAAAAAGAATGTTGCAGGAAGCAGTAGACGCTTTAATTGATAATGGCAGAAGAGGAAGACCAGTTACTGGTCCCGGAAACAGACCTTTGAAGTCACTTTCTGATATGCTGAAGGGAAAACAAGGACGTTTCCGTCAAAATCTGCTTGGAAAACGTGTTGACTATTCTGGACGTTCTGTTATTGTAGTAGGTCCTGAATTGAAAATATATCAGTGTGGTTTGCCTAAAGAAATGGCAATAGAATTATTTAAACCATTTGTTATGAAAAAATTGGTAGAAGATGGTTTAGCACACAATATTAAATCTGCTAAAAGAATGGTAGAACGTTTGCAAACAGAGGTTTGGGACATACTTGAGGATGTGATTAAAGAGCACCCTGTTATGCTGAATAGAGCGCCTACACTTCATAGACTTGGTATACAAGCATTTGAACCAGTATTAGTAGAAGGTAGAGCAATTAAATTACATCCATTGGTATGTACAGCATATAATGCAGACTTTGATGGTGACCAAATGGCAGTTCATGTGCCATTGTCTGTGGAAGCACAAGCAGAATGTAGATTTTTATTGCTTTCTCCTAACAATTTATTAAAACCATCTGATGGTGGTCCTGTTACAGTACCATCACAGGATATGATATTAGGTATGTATTATTTAACTTTGGAAAAAGATGGAGAAAAAGGAGAAGGAAAAGCATTTAAAGATGAAAAGGAAGCAATACTTGCTTATGATAATCATGTCATTACATTGCACGCTAAAATTAGAGTAAGAAGAACATTGGAATTTGATGGTGTAAAAGAATCCAGAATGGTGGATACTACGGTAGGTCGCATTATATTTAATGAGGCAATTCCTCAAAATTTGGGCTATGTAGATAGAACAAATGAAGATGAAAAATTCCAGTATGAAATACATTCTTTAGTAAAAAAGAAAGATATTGGTAAAATTATAAACAGATGTATTAATCGTTGTGGTTCTACACAAACAGCTATTGTATTAGACCAGATTAAAGCATTAGGATATAAATTTTCAACAAGAGCAGCATTAACTGTTTCAGTATCTGATATGGTAATACCAGAAAAGAAAAAGGACTTTTTACAAGAAGCAGAAATGCAAGTGGAAGAAATCACTAAAAAATTTAGACGTGGTTTGATGACAGATGAAGAAAGACATAACAAAGTAATTGAAGCATGGAATATTGCTAATGATAAAATTACAGACGCCTTGCTTGCCGGATTAGGAAAATATAATAATATATTTATGATGGCGGATTCTGGTGCCCGTGGTTCTAACAGCCAGATTAAACAGCTTGCAGGTATGAGGGGGCTTATGGCAAACCCTTCTGGTGGTATTATAGAATTGCCTATTAAATCTAATTTCCGTGAAGGTCTTTCCGTTTTGGAGTATTTCATATCCGCACATGGTGCTAGAAAAGGATTGACAGATACTGCTTTAAGAACAGCAGACTCTGGATATTTGACAAGAAGATTGGTTGACGTTTCACAGGATATTATTATAAGAGAATGGCAATGTTGTGAAGACCAAGGAGAAGATACACCAGGACTTTGGGTATCTGCATTTATGGACGGCAACGAAGTAATTGAAAGTTTGCAGGATAGAATTAGAGGACGTTGGTCTATATTGGATATTGTTCACCCTGAAACAGGAGAGATATTAGTTCCAAAAGATACTATGGTAACGCCTGACCAAGCTGAAAAAGTAGAAAAAGCAGGTGTGAAAAAAGTTTTGATTAGAACTGTATTGACTTGTCGCTCTGAAATTGGTATTTGTTCAAAATGCTATGGTGCAAATATGGCAAGTGGTCGCTTTGTTAGAATAGGTGAATCTGTTGGTATTATTGCAGCACAGTCTATTGGTGAACCTGGCACACAGCTTACAATGAGAACATTCCATACAGGCGGTATTGCAGGAGATGATATTACACAAGGTCTTCCTCGTGTTGAAGAACTTTTTGAGGCAAGAAAGCCAAAAGGACTTGCTATTATTGCAGAATTTGGTGGTAAAGTTGCTATTAGCGATACCAAAAAGAAAAGAGAAGTTATTATCACAGATATGGAAACGGGAGAAACAAAAGACTATTTGATACCTTATGGCTCTCGTATTAAAGTATATGATGGTGATGTAATAGAGGCAGGCGATGAGATTACAGAAGGTAGTGTAAATCCTCATGATATATTAAAAATTAAAGGTATCAGAGGCGTACAAGACTATATGATACAAGAAGTACAAAGAGTATACCGTTTGCAAGGTGTTGAAATCAATGATAAACATATTGAGGTAATTGTAAGACAAATGCTCAAACGTGTTAAAATTGAAGAAAACGGAGATACAGAATTTTTGCCAGGTAGTCTTGTAGATTGGCTTGCATTTGAAAATACAAATGCTAAAATGATAGAAGAAGGAAAAGAACCAGCAAAAGGATATCGTGTATTGCTTGGTATTACAAAGGCATCACTTGCAACAGATTCTTTCTTGTCTGCGGCATCATTCCAAGAAACAACAAGAGTATTGACAGAAGCAGCAATTAAAGGAAAAATTGACCCTCTAATTGGCTTAAAAGAAAATGTTATTATTGGTAAATTGATTCCAGCGGGTACAGGTATGCAAAGATATCGAAACATTGATATTGAAATAGAAAAAGAGGAAGAAGACGACGAAGACGATTACTATTATGATGAATATGATATGATGTAATTAAAAAATCAGAGATACGATAAATGTATCTCTGATTTTTTACTAAAAATTAAAATAAAGTTATTGACTTTTATGATAGCTAATGATAAAATATTGCAGTGTCTTGAAAATAAGACTTTTTTTCATGCTTGTTTTCATATGGCAAAAGATGTTAATGCAATGGCAGAATGTATTTATTTTGTAAGGAGGTGCAACAAAATGCCAACATTTAATCAGTTAGTAAGAAAAGGTAGACAAACAGTGGAAAAGAAATCTACTGCTCCAGCTTTGCAAAAAGGTCTGAACTCTTTAAAGAAGAAAACAACTGATGTTTCTTCTCCTCAAAGACGTGGCGTTTGTACAGCAGTAAAAACTTCTACACCTAAGAAGCCTAACTCAGCGTTGAGAAAAATCGCCAGAGTTCGTCTTTCTAATGGTATTGAAGTAACAGCTTATATTCCAGGTGAAGGACACAATCTTCAGGAACATAGTGTTGTTCTTATCAGAGGCGGAAGGGTAAAAGACTTACCTGGTGTGCGTTACCATATTGTTAGAGGTACATTGGATACAGCGGGCGTAGCAAACAGAATGCAGGCACGCTCTAAATATGGTGCAAAACGTCCAAAAGCGAAAAAGTAATTAAAAAATTATTGTAAAAAAAAGGAAATGCCTTATACAAAATCAATACCATCTGCAAATTGCTTAAGATAGAAAAGATTTACGTATGAAGGCATGACAACACGAGAAAAAGCTCGTGAAGTACCGAGAATATATTTATTCATTAAGGAGGGAAGAATCGTGCCAAGAAAAGGACATGTTGCAAAAAGAGAAGTTTTAGCAGACCCTTTATATAATAGTAAGCTGGTAACAAAGCTCATTAATAGTGTTATGCTGGACGGTAAAAAAGGCGTTGCTGAAAAAATTGTTTATGGTGCATTCGAAAAAGTAGCAGAAAAAACAGGTAAAGAACCATTGGAGGCTTTTGAGGAAGCATTAAACAATATTATGCCAGTGTTGGAAGTAAAAGCACGCCGTGTTGGTGGTGCAACTTATCAAGTGCCTATGGATATTAGACCAGAAAGAAGAAGAACACTTGGACTTCGCTGGTTAACACTTTACAGTAGAAAACGTGGCGAAAAAACAATGGTTGACCGTCTTGCTGGAGAAATCATGGACGCATTAAATAATGCGGGCGGTGCTGTGAAGAAAAAAGATGAAACACATAAAATGGCAGAAGCGAATAAAGCATTCTCACATTATAAATGGTAATCATTTTAAAATAAAAAATAATAAAAGAGTTTACTCTTGTAGTTTAAAAACTTTAAAAATAATAAAAAGTTTTATTTTCATAATAGAGTTTTTAGACTATATATATGATAAAGGAGGAGTTCAGCGTGGCAAACAGAGCGTTTCCACTTGCTAAAACGAGAAATATCGGTATCATGGCACATATTGATGCTGGTAAAACAACTCTTACAGAACGTATATTGTTCTATACAGGACGTAACTATAAAATTGGTGATACTCATGAAGGTACTGCTACTATGGACTGGATGGAGCAGGAACAAGAAAGAGGTATTACAATTACATCTGCTGCAACAACTTGTCAGTGGAATGAAAATAGAGTAAATATCATTGATACACCAGGACACGTTGACTTTACAGTAGAAGTTGAGCGTTCCCTTCGTGTATTAGACGGTGCAGTTTGTGTATTCTGTGCAAAAGGCGGCGTTGAACCACAGTCTGAAACTGTATGGCGTCAAGCTGATAACTATAATGTACCAAGAATGGCATTTGTAAATAAAATGGATATTATGGGTGCAGACTTTTACAATGTACTGCAAATGATGAAAGATAGATTAGGCTGTAAACCAGTTGCTATGTTTTTACCTATCGGTGCAGAAAGCGACTTTGTTGGTGTTATCGACTTAATTAAAATGAAAGCATTTATTTATGAAGATGACTTAGGCAAAGAAGTAGATGAGGAAGAAATTCCTGACGATATGAAGGAAAAAGCAGAAGAATATCATCAAATGATGATAGAGGCGATTGCAGAAACAGACGAAGATTTAATGGACAAATATCTTGCAGAAGAAGAAATTACAGAAGAAGAATTAAAAACTGCTATGAGAAAGGCTTGTATTAGCTGTGAATTAGTTCCTGTATTCTGTGGTTCTGCATATAGAAATAAAGGTGTTCAAAAATTATTAGATGGTGTTATTGATTATATGCCAGCACCTATTGATATTCCTGCAATTAAAGGTGTTGACCCTGACAGCGGTGAAGAAGTAGAAAGACACGCTTCTGATGAAGAACCTTTCTCTGCTTTAGCATTTAAAATTATGAATGACCCATTTGTTGGAAAATTGGCATTTTTCCGTGTGTATTCTGGTACATTAAATTCTGGCACATATGTTCATAACTCTACAAAGGGTAAAAAAGAACGTGTTGGACGTATTTTACAGATGCACGCAAATCATAGAGAAGAAATTGACAAAGTATATTCTGGTGATATTGCTGCCGCAGTAGGTTTTAAATTGACAACAACTGGTGATACTATTTGTGATGAAGACCATGAAGTAATATTAGAATCTATGGTATTCCCAGAACCAGTTATTGAAGTTGCTATTGAGCCTAAAACAAAAGCAGGTAGAGATAAAATGGGTATTGCTCTTGCAAAACTTGCAGAAGAAGACCCAACATTTAAAACATACACAAACCAAGATACAGGTGATACAATTATTGCAGGTATGGGCGAACTTCACTTGGAAATTATTGTTGACCGTTTGCTGAGAGAGTTTAAAGTAGAAGCAAATGTTGGTGCGCCTCAGGTTTCTTATAAAGAAACGTTTAGAAAAGCTGTTGATGTAGAAGGAAAATTTGTTCGTCAGTCTGGTGGTAGAGGACAGTATGGACACTGTAAAGTTAGATTCTATCCTATTGGTACAGACGCAGAACACAATTATGAATTTGTTAACAGTACAGTTGGTGGTTCTATTCCTAAAGAATATATTCCAGCGATTGATAAAGGTATACAAGAAGCTATGCAAAGTGGTATATTAGGTGGCTATCCTGTACTTGGCGTAAAAGCAGAAGTTTATGATGGTTCTTACCATGATGTAGACTCTTCTGAAATGGCTTATCAGGTGGCAGGTTCTATGGCTTTTAAAGAAGCTATGAGAAAAGGTGATGCAGTATTGCTTGAGCCTATTATGAAAGTAACCGTTTCTGTACCAGAGGACTATATGGGCGATGTTATTGGAGATATAAACTCTCGTCGTGGTAGAATTGAAGGTATGGAAGCAAGAAGTGGTGTACAAGTAATTCATTCTTATGTACCATTAGCTGAAATGTTTGGATATTCCACAGACCTTCGTTCTAAATCACAGGGACGTGGAACATATGTTATGGAAGTAGACCATTATGAACCATGTCCAAAATCAGTACAAGAAAAGGTTTTGGAAGGTAAAAAAGCTGATGCATAAGTTTTTTGTATAAACTACTAAAAAATAGAATATTTGCTTGCAAATGATGGCAATATTCTATATAATGAAAACAATATAGTTAATAAATTGTACTCTTAGACAATTTAAAGGAGGATATTTTAAAATGGCAAAACAAAAATTTGAAAGAACCAAACCCCATATGAATATTGGTACTATTGGTCACGTTGACCATGGTAAAACAACATTGACAGCTGCTATTACAAAAACACTTCATGAAAGATATCAAATCGGTGAAGCAGTTGCATTTGAAAACATTGACAAAGCTCCAGAAGAAAGAGAACGTGGTATCACAATTTCTACTGCACACGTTGAATATGAAACACCAACAAGACACTATGCTCACGTTGACTGCCCAGGACATGCTGACTATGTTAAAAACATGATTACTGGTGCTGCTCAGATGGATGGTGCTATACTTGTTGTTGCTGCAACAGATGGTCCTATGGCTCAGACAAGAGAGCACATTTTGCTTTCTCGTCAGGTAGGTGTTCCTTATATCGTTGTATTCATGAACAAATGTGATATGGTAGACGATGAAGAACTTCTTGATTTAGTTGAAATGGAAATTAGAGAACTTCTTTCTGAATATGAATTCCCTGGTGATGATATTCCTATTATCAGAGGTTCTGCTTACCAAGCATTGCAAGATTCTACAGGCGAATGGGGCGACAAAATTGTTGAGTTGATGAATGAAATTGAAGCTTACATTCCTGAACCAGAACGTGATACAGACAAACCTTTCTTGATGCCAGTAGAAGACGTATTCTCTATTACAGGACGTGGTACAGTTGCTACAGGTAGAGTAGAAAGCGGTGTTGTTAAAGTACAAGATGAAGTTGAAATCGTTGGTTTAACAGAAGAAATTAGAAAAGTTGTTGTAACTGGCGTTGAAATGTTCAGAAAACTTCTTGACCAAGCTGAAGCTGGCGATAACATTGGTGTTCTTCTTCGTGGTGTGCAAAGAAATGAAATCGAAAGAGGACAGGTTCTTGCAAAACCAGGTACAGTAACATGCCATACAA
>OFHA01000367.1_pt1 | contig 40312 bp, 29 predicted proteins | sample 1521891 | NCBI WGS metagenome assembly OFHA01 (sample SAMEA3504089, study PRJEB24116) | mouse gut metagenome | biome: mouse gut; feature: mouse-associated habitat; material: faeces | place: Denmark | collected 2011
AAAAGAGGCTATGAACAAATGTTTTGTATACTTTTTAATTTTCAAACACGCTCTAGGGGATATCACGATATTCCATGCAAACGGAAATTCCGGCACATTTAAAGCGCCGAAGGACTATGCAGGTTCTGATTACCGCATCGTGAAGGCAAAGGTCAGCTATCATACAAGAGGTAATACGTCGGATAACTTTGAGAAGAAGAGTTATGCCCTGAAACTGACGGATGAGGAGGGGGAAGGAAAAAAAGTAAATCTGTTCGGGCTGGGGGAGAGTGCGGACTGGAAACTTCTTGCCGGGGCAGGGGATGTAACGAAGGTGCGAGAAAAGACGGCTTGGCAGCTCTGGCAGGAGATAGCGGACAGGCAGAGTCTGACCTCGGAAGGGGCTTCTGCCATGGAATACTGCGAGGTTGTCCTGGACGGCGGTTATATCGGGATGTATCAGATACTGAAAAGCCCGGATAAGAATACGCTGAATCTGGAGACAACGGACGTGCTGTACAAATTTTTACAGGCGGAGATGCCTCTTGAGGAGGATATTCAGAGCAGTATCGATGCTGCCTATCCGGTTTGTTATCCGATCAGGATACGCTATCCGGGGCAGGATACGGTAAGCTTAGATCCTGCGGGGTACTGGGAGCCGCTGCGGCAGTATCTGGGGGCGGCGTATTGGCATATTGACTTTGAAAGGCTGTATTCTCTGATAGATTTGGAAAACACAATGGACTACTACCTGTTTCTGGAGGCGACATCGGCATGGGACAATGCCTGCAAAAATACCTATCATATAGCCAGAAGGACGAAAGAAGGGGAAGTAAGGATGCTGACGATCCCCTGGGATTTAAACTATACTTTTGGGGATGAGTATACCACGGAGACAGAACTGGGAAAGACGATGTTCAATCCGGATACGACGCAGCTTTACACGGAACCTGTGATCAGACAGCTTTTTATGAATAATACACACGGAGAAGAAGACATACTGAAAAGCAGATGGGCGGCGTACAGGCAGGACATTTTCAGCGATGAGCATGTTTTGGGGCTGATGCGGGAAAATATGGAATATATGCAAAAGACCGGCGCGTTTGAGAGAGACTCCGCCAGGTGGCCCATGCAGAACAATGACAGCGATCTGACAAAGATTATGGAGTATGAAAGAGAAAGGCTGAGGTTTTTGGATGAATATTTCGGGTAAGAGAGGATTGTCAGTGCGTTTTTATCAATATGGCGGTCTGCTGCTTTTTAGCATCTGGCTGCTGCTTGGTTCTTTGTGGGCACAGGGGAAGAAGGAGGAAGTCTGTCCCATTACGGATTATGTGGTCAGTTCGGAGGTTCTGGAAGAACTGGCGTCGGGGAGAGAAGAGGGCGACTTTTTGGAGGAAAAAGAAGCTGGGCTTTATCTGAACGGATATCATGTGCCTTTGGAGAAAGAAAAAAAGCTCTTTTATATTTCCCAGCCGGCGGAGGCCGGGGAATGGAGGGGGGATCTGAAACCCTATGGCGCGGAACTGTATATTCCGGAGGATGAGTATCTGGCAAAACTCCCTCAGGCGATCGGGGAGGGACATATTTTTAAAGCGCTGCTTTGTACGAAAGACAGGTATCAGAAGATCGGTATCGTGCTTACGGGGATGCCGGTAGTCAATATAGAAACGGAAAGGGAAGAACCCCAGGAGTATCCGATCGAGGACATTGATAATTATGTGTTCAATTCGGAGACTCGCTATTATGGCGATATCACTGTTTTTCAGTCAGAAAATTCGGCGTTGCCGGGGAAAGAGGGAGAGGTAAAGGGAGAATATCAGATTTTGCGGCGGAAGGTCTGCTATCATGAGAGAGGACAAAATTCCGCGCTGTTCGGGAAAAAGAGTTATGCGGTAAAACTTCTGGATCAAAAAGAGAAGGGTATTTCGGAGCCGTTATTCGGTATGCAGCGCAGTGCGGACTGGAAGCTGCTTGCCATGTATTCCGATCCCAATAAACTCAGAGATAAGGTCTCCATGGCTCTATGGGAGGAGATAGCAAAAGGGGAGGAACGATTTAACGAGAGGGGCCCGGAGATGGAATACTGTGAAGTGATTTTGGACGGGCAGTATATGGGACTCTATGGTATGATGCTTCCTGTGGATGAAAATACGCTGGAACTCGGGGAGCAGGATGTGCTGTACAAGGTGCTGGACTGGTATATGCCGGAGGAGGCGGATATACAGGCTTCCGTGGATCAGAACTATGAGGTATGCTATCCTGTGCGCGTCAGATACCCGAAGAAGGAAGATGTACCGGTCGGAAAGCTGTGGGAGCCTGTCAGGGAGTATTTTGCCTGTAAATACTGGAGCATGGATTTTAACGCTTATTCGGAGATTACCTGCACGGAAAATCTGGCGGATTATTATATTTTTATTCAGGCGGTTTCGGGATTTGACAATTATCTGAAAAATACGTATATTTTAGCTAAAAAGGTGGATGGGACGCCGGAATGGAAAATGCTCACGATTCCCTGGGATCTGAATTATACTTTTGGGAACTGCTATGATTATGACGCCGATAAAAACTATACGGCATTCAATTATGACACAAGTGTCAACTATGTGGAGCCTGTGCTGGAACAGCTCTTCCGCTCGAGTTTTAACGGGGAAGCGGAGATTTTGAAAGCAAGATGGGAAAAATATCGCGCCGGCACGCTCAGTACGGAGCATATTACCGATCTTTTGCAGGAGAATATGGACTATCTGTGTAACACAGGGGCTTTTCGGAGGGATACCGAAAAGTGGGAGGACGCAGGAAACAGCGCGGATCTGACGGAAGTGAAGGCGTATGTGGAAGGGCGGATGGAGTATCTGGACGGATATTTCGGAAATTTTTGACAAAATGGCAGGATAATTTGTGTTATTCGGGAAATTATGGTAAACTGTTATTTCATAGGGAAACGGTGATGAACGACAGAATTTATGTATGCCATACATACTATCATGCGTATGTGGCATTTTTGAAAGAACTAAAACTGCGCAGGGAGAAGGCGGACAGCGGAGAGGTTGCACTGGTACTGAGCAGCATGTCCAATGATTTTGAACAGTTCGGGGAGCGGGTAAGGGGCACCGGACTGTTTGCTGATGTTATTTCCTTCGATGAGAAGCGTGAGGACTATTTTCCGGAACTTGCGTCTTTTCGGCAGGATAAGGGAAATATTGTTTTGAATATGTGGCAGCGCATTCGCTTTACAAAGCGCTATGCGGAGTTGGAAGCGCCCTTTGTCCCGGTAGATTTCAGAAAATACCGGGAAATTTTTGTGTTCTGCGATTCCGATCCCATAGGCTATTATCTGAATCAGAATAAGATTTATTATCATGCGCTGGAGGACGGGCTGAACTGCCTTGTCCATTTTGATGCGGCGAGATATGATAACAGGGGGCATTTCGGGCTGAAGGCCTTTTTATCCAAAAAGCTGAACCTGATCTTTGTGCAGAACGGTTATGGAAAATACTGTCTGGATATGGAAGTCAACAGCATTTCCGCAATCACCATGCCCTGTCCTTACTATAAAGAACTGCCCAGGCAGATGCTGGTGGATGCGCTGACGGGAGAGGATAAGAATATTATATTGCGGGCTTTTGTCAGGGATATGGATGGACTGGTGAGAAAGATCAGGGAGTGCGGCGCAGGTTCCTCCGAAATGGAAGAGGCGCCGGATAAACGGAAAGAAGAGACAAAGAAAACAGGGACAGGCGGTAAAAAGCGGGATAAAATACTGCTTCTGACCGATCCGCTCTGTACACTCGATGTCAGGGAACGGATTTTCCGGGATATCGTTGCAGAGTATGAAAAACAGGGACAGATTTTCATAAAGCCCCATCCGCGGGACGAGCTGGATTATCGAAAGGTATTTCCCGGTTATCCCATGTTTGATGCGACGGTCCCGATGGAAATGCTGAACTTTTTCCCCGACCTGCATTTTGAACAGGTAGTCACGGTCTTTACGGATTTAAAGGGAATCCGTTTTGCGGATAAGCTGGTCCGCCTTGGAGATGAATTTATGGATAAGTATGAAGATCCGGAGATCCATAACCAGAATAAGCGGATCGGTATTATCGAGAAGGATTGAAAACCAGGGAGTTGATATACTATGCAAGAAATCTTAAAAAAACTGAATGTCCTGCTGGATAAAAAACAGAAGCAGACCATGCTGTTTATGGTTCTGATGATGATATTCGGCGCCGTTTTGGAGGCGTGCAGCGTGTCTATGGTCATTCCGGTTGTGGGAGTGGTCATTGATGAAAATTCCATTCAGAAATACGATATCGTGGGGAGAGTATACAAGGCACTCCATATGCAGAGCGTGATGCAGTTTGCCCTTTTGATGATGGCGGCGCTGATTTTGATCTTTATCGTGAAAAATATTTATCTTTACTGGCAAATGAAGTTTATGTATCGGTTTGTTTATACGAACCAGTTCCGGACTTCCGAGCGGATGATGAAAAACTATCTGCGGAAGGGGTATGAGTTTTACTTAAATGCGGATACGGCGGTCATTCAGAGAAATATCACCTCCGATGTCAACAATATGTATGCGCTGATTCTGTCCCTGCTGCAGCTTATCTCGGAGATTATTGTGTTTGTGGTACTGCTCGGCGTGATGGTGGCTTCGGACTGGAAGATGACGATAGTGATCGCCCTTCCGCTGCTTCTGACACTCTTTATCATCAAAAAAGTGGTAAAGCCTATTATGAACAGGGCGGGGAAGGAAAATCAGGATTTTTACAGTGGTTTATTTAAGTGGATATCCCAGACCGTGCAGGGGATTAAAGAGGTGAAGATCGCCGGAAAAGAGCAGTATTTTACGGAAGAATATATCAAGTGCGGTAGGGGCTATGTGAATGCGGTCCAGAAATACACACTCTATAACAGCATCCCCCGGCTTTTGATCGAGACAGTCTGTATTGCCAGCCTTGTGGGCTATATGATGATCCTTGTGAGCAAGGGAGAGAGCGTGAAGGAAGTGACGGCAGTGCTCTCCGCCTTTGTGGTGGCGGCGGTGCGGATGATGCCCTGCGCAAACAGGATCAACAACCAGCTCACGTCCATGGCCTTTTACCAGCCCTTCTTTATGGGCGTCAGCGATAATCTGCAGGATGAGATCTCGGGGGAAAATACGGATATGAGCTTTGCGGTGGTGGCAAAGGAAAAACTGCCCGTGAAAAAGAGCATTGAGCTGCGGGATATCACTTACCATTATCCGGGAGCGGAGCCGCTTATTTTCGACCATGCGAATATGGAAATTCCGGTGGGCGCGGCGGTAGGCATAGTGGGAACATCCGGCGCCGGAAAGACTACTATAGTGGATATTCTGCTGGGGCTTTTGGAGATCAGGACCGGCGGGGTTTATGCTGACGGTGTCAGCATCAAAGAAAATTACAGAAGCTGGCTGAAGAATGTGGGCTATATTCCCCAGATGATCTTTATGCTGGATGATACGATCCGCAAGAATGTGGCGTTTGGCATCGCGGAAGAGGAGATTGATGAGAAGAGACTCTGGGAGGTACTGAAGGAAGCGCAGCTCGATGAGTTTGTGAGGAGCCTGCCGGATGGCGTAAACACGAGTATCGGAGAGCGGGGCATCCGCATTTCCGGCGGACAGAGGCAGCGTATCGGTATTGCGAGAGCGCTCTACTATGATCCGGAGGTGCTGATCCTGGATGAGGCGACGTCTGCGCTGGATAACGACACGGAGGCGGCGATCATGGATTCCATCAACAGCCTGCACGGCAGAAAGACGCTGATTATCATTGCCCACAGGCTGCAGACGATAGAGAAGTGCGATATGATCTATCGTGTGGAAGGTGGGAAGGCGGTTTTGGAGAGAGGCAGGAATACCGCATGAATAAGGGAGAGAGCGTCAGGAAAGTATTGGCGGCGGCAGTGGGGATCATATTGGGAGTAATCTTTCTCTATCTGAGCTGGTACAGTTTTAGATATACGTATTATTTTACATTGCAGTATGATGAGAGCATGGCGGAGGCAGGGGACTTTCTGCTGCTGCATCTGCTGACGGCGGTTCTTGTGGCAGCCGTGTTTGCAGCAGGCCGATGGCTGGAACTCAGGTTTTGTACAAAATCCGGATGTGATAAAGCAGGTGTGCATGGCAGAGTCTCCCGCGTCGAAATAATCTGCAGGGTATGGCTGCTGCTGGTTATGGCGTTTACATTGATTTTAGGGATAAAATGGGTTGGAACCGTGCCCACTGCGCCGGGGGCTGATCAGTATTATATTTACAGCGCGGCACAGGAGATCATGGATGGCAGCTACAGTACGCTTTTGCCGGACGGATATCTCGGAAGATACCGGTTTCAGATCGGATTGATGCAGCTTTTTAAATGGCTGTTTGAGATCAGCGGAAACAGGGAATGGAAAGTGATATGCTATGCCAATGCCGCCTGCATTCCTGTTATTATATTATCGGGATACTCCGTATTGAAAATGTGTTATAATAAGGCGTTCTGGCAGCTTATATATTGTACGGCGATGCTGATTTGCCTGCCGCTTTTGTTTTATACGCCTTTTGTGTACGGAGAACTTTTCTTTATGGCGGCGGGAAGTGCCATGACGGCGCTTGTATTATTACTGCTGCGGACTAAAAAGAGCTGGCTTATCCTGCCGATAGTAATATTGGCGGTGATGGCGGTATGGGCAAAGGGAACAGGCTGGATTTTGATCATAGCGGCGGTGATCATAATCGGGCTCTATGTAGTCCGGCAAAGGTCCGGTATGCTGCTTTTGTGTGCTGTGCTTTTGGTGGTGGGTCCGCTTACGGCAAATAAACTGTTGACGCTGCATTATGAGAAAGCATCGGGGATTGAGATGGAGGAAGGGATTCCGTCCATTGCCTGGATTGCAATGGGGACTCATGCGGAAGGAGAGCGGCGGGGCGGCTGGTATGACGGATATAATCAGGATACCTATATGGAGCTTGGCTGCGACAGGGAGAAAACGGCTCAGGCGAGCCTTGCGTTTTTAAAGGAACGTTTAAGCGAACTGGCGGAAGAGCCGAAAGAATTTTTGACATTTTATAAGAACAAGACGCTGACGCAGTGGAATGTGCCGCTCTATGAAAGCCTTTCTACCAATAATCTGTTTTATGATGAGCTGCCGCCATTGGCGGAAGAAATATATTACGGAGAACTGCACTGGTCCTGCGAAGGATTTATGAATGAGTACCATTTCTTTTTGTGCCTGGGCATCGTATTTGCGGCGGCGGGAATTTTTGCCTGCAGGGAACGGTTTTATCATACTCTGCCGGGGGTTATATTGATAGGGAGCTTTTTATTCAGCGTTATCTGGGAGGCAAAGGCGAGGTATATATTTCCGGCGCTGCCTTTTATGGTGATTATGGCAGTGTATGGGTGGGGCAGTATGACGGAGCGTATTATGGAAATGATAAATCAGAGAAGAATTTCCGGGGTGACAAAGTAAAATATACAACCTGAAAGATACAGGAGGAAATCAGGAAAGAAAGGGGAACGGCGGGCATGAAATGCAGCGTGATCGTACCGGTCTTTAATATGGCGGCGGACGGAAAACTGGAATATTGTTTAAATTCTCTGATGCACCAGACGCTGCGGGAGCTGGAGATCATTGCGGTGGATGATGCTTCAACGGATGGTTCTCTGGAGATATTAAGGCGCTATGAGGCGGATTATCCGGAAAGATGCAAGGTGATTCATTATGAAGAGAACAAGCGGCAGGGCGGCGCCAAGAATGAAGGGCTGAAGATTGCTTCCGGTGAGTGGATCGGGTTTTTGGACAGTGATGACTGGGTATCGCCTGATTTTTATGAGAGGCTGATCAAAAAGGCGGAGGAAACAAAAGCCGATGTGGTTGGATGTGATTATTCACTTGTGTCGGAGCATACGATGGAAGTCGGGAAAATTGTGCAAAACAACACCGATGATCAGACCGGCATCTGTGATGAGGCGCAGCACAGAAAGCTTGTGATGCGGCCGGGTAGTATGGTTATTAAGGTATATCGGGGCAGTATGATCCGTGAGAACGGACTGGATTTTCCGGAGGGGATCTTTTATGAGGATAACTGCGCGGGAACGGTCTGGATGTTGTACTGCGGGCGTTTTGAAAAGATAAATGAGCCGCTTTACTATTATTATCAGCATGATGTGTCCACGGTGCATTATATTTCGGAGGAGAAGTGCAGAGACCGGATGAAAGCCGGGGAGCTGATGGTGATGGAGTGCAGCAGCCGGGGGTTTTTAACAAAATACCGTCCGGAGATCGAATTTCGCTTTGCGGAGACTTATTATATCACGACATTGTTCTCCTACATGTCCGGTGTCAGGCACAGAAAACTTTCCTTCCTTGCGGAACTGCGGGACGGGATGAAGAAGTACTTCCCGGATTTTCAGGACAATCCGTATTATTTAAGAGAGATCGGGGCGGAGGAGAGAAAACTTGCAAAGCTTCATCAAAGGAGTAATCTCGGATTTTATTGTTACTATATCGCATTAAATACATGGAGAAAACTGAGAAAATAATGGTAATAGCGATGCCGTGAGGGCGGTTACGGAACTGGAAAACAGTAACAGCCCGGAAGGCATCCAGAGGATTTACAGACGTATACCGGCTGGAAATCACTCTGAGTGGAAGATGCCGTGAGGGCGGTTACGGAACTGGAATATGAAAAAATGGATCTTATTCCTGCAGGCGTTGGTGGTGATCATCTGCATTGTAGGGCTGTTTGGGAAAAACAGAATATGGACTGTGGAGAGCAATGGTTTTTTGGCTGTGCAGCAGGATGACGGACGGCTTTATTTGGAGAGTGAAGCCTTTTCCCTGCGTCCCGGAGTTTATAAAGCGCTTCTTTCTTATGAGACACAGGAAGATATGATAAATGCCTGGGAGGTGGGGGCGGACGGGCTCTCTTTTGACGGGCTCCTTGCAAATGCCTGTATGCTGTACAGTGGGCTGACGGAGACGGATATGTATTTCTGGCTGCTGGAGGAAACGGATACTCTGCGTGTAAGGATTATGTGTGATGCTTCCGGTGCGGTGACAGTACGTAATGTCCAGGTATCGGAGACAAATCTTGGCGCACGGGCATTTCTGGTGACATGTATCACGTTGTTTATATGTTGGGATATTGTATGGTATCGGAGAGAAAAGGCGAAATCCGGGACGGTGCCGGGGATGCTTTCTGCGGAGAAAGAGATGGAACGCCGCAGTATACTCTTTGGGATGATAGTGCTTATTGTGGTATCTTCCGTGCCTCTTCTGACAGGATATGAGATTGCGACAGCAGATCTGAACGGTCATCTGCAGCGCCTGGAGGGAACGAAGGATGCGCTGCTTGCAGGGCAGTTTCCGGTGCGTATCCATCCGAACTGGCTGCAGGGCTATGGGTATGCTACGGGGGTATTTTACTGTGATACCTTTCTCTATATTCCGGCATTCCTGCGCATGATGGGCTTTCCGCTGGGGGCGGCTTATCTGATTTATAAGTTTCTGGTGAACGTGGGGACAGTGGTGATCGCCTGTGAGAGTTTTGGCAGGATATTTAAAAACAGACTTATCGGATTGTTTGCGGCTGCCCTTTATACGCTGAACATATATCGGCTGGCGGTCATGTATCTGAAAGACCATCTGGGACAGTACACTGCGGCAATGTTTCTGCCGATGTTTGCCTACGGGGTATGGAGGCTGCTGGCGGAAGAGGCGGAGGGGAAGGAATACAAAAGGATATGGATCATACTGGTACTGAGTGTGACGGGGATTATTCAGAGCCATATTCTGACATGTGAGATGACAGCGGTTTTCAGTGTGGCCGTGGGCATTGTTTTTATCAGGAGAGTGTTCAGGAGAGGGACGCTTTTGGAAGTCGGCAAGGCGTTTCTTGGCATACTGTTATTAAATTTCTGGTTTATTGTACCTTTTCTGGATTTTATGACAACACAGAAGCTGATTATCACAGGAGAGCAGGTCTATACCAGAGAGATACAGGGGTATGGAAGCCTTTTGCCCCAGATGTTTGGGATATTTGCCCTCTCCGGTTCGGGGGATCATGATATGGCGTCGGGAATGCAGGGGGAGATTCCGTTTACGCTGGGGGCAGGGCTGATGATCGGGCTGTTTTACTATGGTTACCTTTGCCTGATTGGTCGTATCAGACAGCAGGAGAAGGGGGCGGTGAAAACCCTAGGGATTTTTTCCGCAGTGCTTTCGGTGATCTCTTTGTTTATGGCAAGTGTGTACTTTCCGTGGAATAAATTGCAGGGGCTGGGCGGTTTTGTGGCAAAGGGGGTTTCCGCGATACAGTATCCGACCAGGATCTTTGTTATTGCGGCACTGTTTCTTGCTCTGGTGGGAGGCTGTATTTTACTGCTGGAATATAAAAGCGGAAGGAAAAAGAGCCTGTGGCTTTATGCCGCAGGAACGCTGATGACGCTTTTTCTTGTGGCAGGGATGTTTTTCAGCGGGCTTCTTTCGGAGTCGCCGTTTTATAAAATATATGAGGAGGAGTCTTTCGGAAATTCATACCTTTCGGGGAGGGAATATCTGCCTCTCGGGACGGATGAGAGTCTCTTAAAAGCTGGGCGGGTGGTTTTTCCGGAGGGAATTTCGGTCGGCGGATTGAAAAAGGACCATGCGGGGGTGGAACTTTATTGTGAGAACAGGAAAGACACCGACAGGTATGTGGAACTGCCGCTTTTATATTACCGGGGATATCAGGCGCGGGATATGGAGACGGGAGAGAATCTGCCGGTTGTGGATGGAGAAAACCATGTGGTAAGGGTGGAGCTTCCGGCGGGCTATAGTGGAACGACGTACACTTCTTTTGTCAGTCCGTGGTACTGGAGAGTGGCGGAAGTGGTGACATTGCTTTCGTGGTGTGTGGGGTTCGTATATTGTTTGAAGCAATATGGCGGAAAACGCCTAAAGGATCATGGGAATATATGATGATATATATCATGTATTTTCAGGGCTGTATTTCCCGGTCATTACATTATGGAGAAGAGCGGGAGAGCGGCGGAGAAATAAGTGGATAGATAGGATGAAGCGACAGGCGGGATGAAAGGCTTTGGTAAAGGGAAAAAGAGAATAGTTCTGAGTATTATGATGCTGATCCAGCTTTCTTTTGTGCTGTTTTGTTTTTACGGAATGAGCAGGGAGAAGGAGAGTTATTCTTTTCGTGATCAGAAAATGCAGGTGCATGGCGGAACATTGGAGGCTTCCGGGGCATATGTGATCGGTGAGGACGCCGCACTGACGGATCAGGTGTTTCTTGCGATGGAACTTCCGGGGCTGAAAAAGGGCGTATATGAAGTACGGATAGATTATAATACCGATGCGGAGCAGGTGAGCCGGGTGGTCTCGGAGACTGTGGGATACCGTAAATTATATGAAAATACGGTGTCGATGCGGCCTTCCCATATACAGAAGGAGATTTCCTACCGGTTTATGCTGCTTGAGGATGCGGAGGATTTAAGGGCGGAAATCCTGTATACCGGAGCAGGAACGCTTTCGGTGACGGACTTTAAGGTAGTGCATACAAGGCAGGAATACGGTATGGTATTGTTTTTTGTAGTGCTGTTTTCTCTGCTGGCGGATCTGCTGTTTTATGTTTTTATGTGGAACCGGGATAAGATACCGGGGAAAACCGGGCGGAAAATAGTGTTCGGGCTGTTTGCAGTCTTTTTATTGTCCTGCGCTAATTTACTGATTGATTATACGCATCTCGGCGACGATGCATTTTTCCATTTAAACCGAATCGAGGGGATCGCAAGGGAATGGATGAACGGACATTTTCCCGCAAGACTGGAATCTTACTGTATGTTTGGCATGGGGTATCCGATGTCGATCATGTATCCGGAAGTGTTCCTCTGGCCGGCGGCGCTTTTGCGGGTGATGGGATTTGACCTTTCTTTTTGCCTGAAAGCGGATATTGCGTTTGTGAATCTGCTGACAGTAATTTTGTCGTATTTCAGTTTTAAGAATATTTTCAGGAGCAGGCGGATTGGATTGTGGGGAAGCACTGTCTATTCGCTGTCTCTGTACAGGCTTTACAATATTTATGACAGGGCGGCAGTGGGAGAATTTATTGCGATGACTTTTCTGCCTCTGATCTGCTGGGGGCTTACGAGAGTGTTTTCGGAGAAAGAGGAGGAGGTCAGGGACAAAAGGACGGTATTATTGCTGGCGTTCGGCTATATGGGAGTGCTGTATTCCCATGTGCTGAGTCTGGAGTTTGTGACGGCTTTCACGATAATATTGTGCCTGATGTTTTGGAAACGGTTCTTCAGAAAAAGTACATTGCTGACTTTTGTGAAGGCGGCACTTTTGGCGGTGGGCTTAAGTTTATGGTACCTGCTTCCTTTCTTGGAGTATTCTCTGAGTGCTGGTCTGAATGTATTTGATACGGGAAATCCGATTCAGATTCTGGGATTGTATCCGGCACAACTCTTCTGGTTTTTCCCCTGGAGGGGATGGTCCTCTTATATGTATGTTTCGGGGATGCGGTATGTCCGCGCATACGGAATGGGGGCGGCACTGGCAGTGGTGTTTTTCTGCTTTATATCTTTCAGGATAAGGGGTGTGGGAGAAAGAAGGCTTCGGGATTTTCCGGAATATCCAAAGATAAGGGCAGCGGCTGCAGTTGGTATTCTGGCAATGTTTATGAGTATGAATCTGTTTCCATGGGATGCGATAAGTGAAATTTCCGCGGGTATGCAGAAGGTTGTTTACAGCATTCAGTTTCCTTATCGTTTTCTGGTAATGGTGACAATTTCTTTCTGTTTTGTAGGATGCGGGCTGTTTGCCGTATTGCGGCAGGAGGGAGACGGAAAGAAGGGGACATGCTTTGCTGTTTCGATATTGGTGCTGACGGTGCTTGGCAGCAGTTTTTACCTGAACCATGAGATACAGGGCAGGAGCTGGTCGGATTTCAGGGAGGCGGCAGCCATGGGATCAGGAATGATCGGAAACGGTGAGTATCTGCCGGCCGGTACGGATACGTCGGAATTGCCTTATACGCAGGCATCAGCCGGAGAAGGAGTGACGCTGAAAGATTATAAGAGGGAAGATTCCCATGCGGAGTTTTGGTGTGAGAATATATTATCGGAAGACAGTTATGTGGAATGCAGTTTTTTGTATTATCCCGGATACCGGGCGGTGAGCGCTGAGACGGGAGAGCATCTGGCGGTGGTTCCCGGTGGGAACAATGTACTGAGGGTGGAAGTACCGTCAGGTTATACGGGCGGTGTGGCAGTGGATTTTATCGGAAAAGGTTACTGGAAGGTCGGAAATGCGGTTTCGGCGGTTTTGTGGATTGGCGTGCTGGCCTTTGGGATAATGCGGTATCGCCTTAGGAAGAGGATATCCGGTAATTCGGAAGCAGAGGAGACGATGGAGGAATGATACGTATGGAAAACAGAAAATTGGATGAGAAAAAAATAAATATCATACTGGGATGCCTCCTGCTCACGTTTCTGGCGTCGCTTCCGCTTTTTACCGACTTTTTGCTGTGCGGAGCGGACTTACAGTATCAGCTTTTGCGGATAGAAGCGTTAAAGGACGGGCTGAGGGAAGCCGGACTTACGCTTTGGGCAAAACCGAACTGGGTGGAGCCAAAGGGCTTTTCCTTTGCGTTTTTCTATGGGGATACTTTTTTGTATATTCCGGCGTTTTTCAGACTGGCGGGTGCGGATGTGCAGATGAGTTACAGGATGTTTCTGGTGCTGGTCAACGGGGCTACGGCGTTCGGATCTTTTGCGGCGTTTCGGAAGATATTCAGGGACGATTATACGGGGCTCCTGGGAAGCGCGCTTTATACGATGTCTGTTTACCGGGTATTTCTGCTTTACGCCGAGGCAGAAGTGGGTGAGGTTCTGGCGCTTGTTTTTCTGCCTTTTGTGCTGGCCGGTGCCTGCGTGATCTTTGGAAGAGAGAGCGGAGAACAGAAATATGGCTGGTTATGGCTTTCCCTTGGGCTTTCCGGTATGCTGCGGAGCCATATACTGAGTTTTGTAATAGGGATCCTGCTTTTGGTTGTTTTGACAGCGGTGTATGCCGGCAGCCTGAAAAAGGCGGAAGTCCGGAAGCAGATCGGGATGGGATCGGCGGCGTTTCTTCTTCTGAACATCGGTTATTTTTATGCGATGGTACAGTATGTGCGGATCGGAGGCTTTGTGGTGAATCCGGTATCGGGAGTGCCGATTCAGGATAAGGGTGTCCAGATCGTGCAGCTCTTTATGGCTTTCTATCAGGCGGGCGGCAATCGGGAGTTCGGCGCACAGGGTGTAGGCGATGCGGCTCCGGTGGGCCTTGGGCTGGTTTTCCTTGCGGCTGTGATGGTATTTTGCTATTTCGTCTTTGTATATGGGGACTTTTTTGAGAAAGAAGAGAAGAAGAGAGGGTATGCGGCACTGGGGACAGGTCTGGCGGCGTGCTTTATGAGCTGCGTCTGTTTTCCCTGGGATTCTGTTCTGAAATGGTCGGGACTTACTTCCTCCCTGGTTTCCATGATACAGGCTCCCTGGCATTTTCTGCAGGCGGCGCTTCTTGTGTTTACGATGCTGGGGTGTATTACTTACAGGATGGCAGGGAAAAAGTACGGCAAGTCCGGCGGCAGGATTTATGGGCTTGTGCTGGCAGGCCTCGGGTGCTTTTCCTCTTCTTATCTGGTTGCGAATCTTTTGTTCTATTATGATTTCGTGAGGATCAGGATGGGGGAGGAGATCTGGGTGCCGATTGCTAAGGAGGGAGAAGAGGCAGTATTGCCGGTGCTGGCTTCCGGACTGCAGGTTTTCCCGGCAGATGGAATCTGGTATGGGCTGACGGCAGTGAGTGTGCTGACGCTGGCGGGGGGGGTTGTGGATATGCTGAGAAATAAATATTGGAGCCGGGGGAAAGAGCAATAGCCATGTATGCCGGGACGGCTGCATTCGGGAAACGATGTATGGGAATTGTGCAGGAGAGGATCATGAGACCAGGTTTATACAGCATAATCTATTCATTTGCGGGCGCTTTACTGTTTACAGTGGGAAAGATTGTTTATGAAACAAATAAACTGGAAAGTTTTTGGGAACGGCCGGGACATTATATTTTTGTATTTGCAATAGCATGGATCGTTATATCCGTTATATTGTTTCTGACGAAGTTGCTGACCGGTATTCTGAATGATAAAATGTGCGCCGAATGCAGAGAGGATAGGAGGCCGGCGCTGCCGGGAAAAGTGCTTCTAGGGCTTATGGTGATAACCGTGGCAGTGTATGGCATTTGTTATCTGGCTTATTTTCCGGGGATATTTTCCTATGATATCAAAGGGCAGGTAGATCAGGTGGTAGGAATTTCCCCGTATTGTAATTATCAGCCTGTATTGCATACGCTGTTGTGGAAGGGTATGGTTTTTCTGGAAAATATCACAGGGATACATCCGGCGGGGTTGATAATCTACTGTGTTTTACAGATGCTGATCACGGTAGCGGTGTGCGGTTATATGTTGTTGTGGATGGGGAAAAAGGGAGTACATAAATGTATTGTCCTGTTGTCCTGGGGATATATTACTTTTATGCCGACATTACAGATTTTTTCCATTATCACGACAAAGGATGTTTATTTTGCAGATGCTTTGATACTGCTGGTGACAATACTTTATGATACGGGGAAAGAGGAGGCGTTTTCAAAGTTACGTCTGGGAGGCGCACTGCTGTCGGGAGTTATAGCATGCCTTTTGCGCAATAATATGATCTATGCGGTATTGTTCAGTTTTGTGGTGTGTATGATCGCAAAGGCAGGAAAGAGGTTGTTTATCACACTGGGCGGTATTGTTGTAAGTGCCTTTTTTGTGCTTCATATATTATATCCGGCTCTGGGTGTGGAGCCGGTTATGCCGCGTGAGGCCCTCAGTGTGCCGATGCAGCAGATGTCCAATGTTTTTATTCATGCCCCGGAGACATTTACGGAGGAGGAAATGGAGCTGTTTATGGAGTATGTTCCATGGGCGGGAAATTATAATCCCCGGTTTGCGGATGTGGTAAAGAGCGGCTTTGAGGACGGAAATTATCAGGAGAGGACAAAAGCGTTCTGGAAATTGTGGCTTGATATCGGGAAAAAGGCGCCAATGCATTATATTAATGCTTTTTTGACTTTAAATATTCCGCTCTGGTATCCGAGTGCAGAACCGATAGATACTTATGCGAACCGGGAATATATCGAATCGAAGATGTTGGAAAAAGATGAGTACAGAGTGGAATGGATGGGAGTTTTTCCGAAACTTCATGAATATTATGAAGGAGTAGCGGAGTTCAGAAATCCGGGTATGAATCTGTTTATCCTAAAACCGCTGTTTTCTCTGGCATTTCCTTTTGTAACAATGTATTTTGGGGGGTATCTGATCCTGCAGGATAAGAAAAAGGAGTATATTTGGATTTATATGATATATGCGGGTGTGTTTTTGACTTATCTGCTGGGACCGGTCAGCAATTTTCGCTATATTTATCCATTTTGTCTGGCGATGCCGCTTTTGTGGATGCCGATGACGCACCGTGGGACAGAGGAGTGAGATAATTTAACTGAATGTTAATATGGATGATATTGAAAAGCAGAAACCTTTGCAGGCGGCAGTAGTTTTGACGGGAGTAGAAAAGGGGGTTGTGAGACAAAGTATGAAGAAGCTGGCAATTATTACCGCGAGAGGCGGCAGTAAGAGAATACCGAGAAAAAATATCCGTCCGTTTCTGGGAAAGCCCATTATGGCGTATTCCATAGAGGCGGCGCTGCAGAGCGGGATTTTTGATGAAGTGATGGTGTCTACGGAGGATGAGGAGATAGCAGCGCTGGCAAAACAGTATGGTGCGAAGGTTCCTTTTTACCGCAGTGAGAAGACAGCGGGGGACTTTGCGGGAACGAATGATGTATTGCTGGAGGTGCTGGAAGAGTACGAAAAACGGGGGGAGCATTTTGAACTTGGGTGCTGTATTTATCCGACGGCGCCTTTTGTAACGGCCAAGAAGCTGAAAAAGGCGGTGGAAAAGCTGCTGGAGGAAGAGGCCGATACACTGATCCCTGTGGTGGAGTTTTCCTATCCCCCCAAGAGGGCTATGGTGATCAGGGATGGCCTGCTGCAGTTTGGGGATTTGCGGTATATTGACAGCCGTTCTCAGGATCTGGAGAAGGAATATCACGATGTGGGGCAGTTTTATTGTTTTCGGACAGAGGCTTTTCAGAAAAACAGAAAACTGATGCTTGGAAAGATCCTGCCTTATGTGGTGAGTGAGACGGAAGTACAGGATATTGATAATGAGTCGGACTGGCAGATCGCGGAGATTAAGTATGAGGCAATGCAGAGAAGAGTATAGCGCAAATGGGAGTTCCATGAATTTACTGTTAACATCCATAGGGAAGAGAATAGAATTGATCGAGCATCTGAAAAGCCGGTTTCGGGTGATTGGGGCGGACGCCTCCGGATTAAATGCGGCAAAACGGTTTGTAGATTCCTTTTATCATATTCCCAAATGTCATGAAGATGGGTATGTAGATGCGCTTCTTAGTATTTGTGAGCGGGAGGCGGTTTTGCTGCTTGTACCTTTGTATGAGCCGGAGTTTGAGATTCTGGACGGGGCAAGGGCGCGGTTTGAAAAGATCGGTGTGAAGATCGTTCTTTCGGACAGGGTGGTGCTGAATATTTGTGATGATAAGAGAAGGACGGCGGCATTTTTCGAAAAATACGGTCTTTCCGCACCGCGGACATACTCTTTGGAGGAAGTGGAGGAGTTTATTGAAGGGAGAGACGCAGAGTATCCTTTTATCATAAAGCCGGTGAATGGTATGGGGAGCGAGGGGATTTTTTTTGCCAGGAACAGGAAGGAGCTGGCGTTTTTCTATGAGTATGCAGGGAAGGCGCTGGTTCAGAAATGTGTGGAGGGCAGGGAGTATACCGTGGATGTGCTCTGCGATTTTTTCGGGGAGCCTGTGTATATTGTGCCGAGGGTAAGGCTGGAAGTATTGTCCGGGGAAGTGTCGAAGAGCAGGGTGGATTTGCGCGGACTGGTGATAGAGGAGACAAAACGGCTGCTTGAGGCACTGAACAAAGAGGGGGGTGTCTGCGGTCCTATGACAATACAGTGCTTTTTGTCAGAGGATGGGAGGGATATTTCCTTTATTGAGATCAATCCCCGGTTTGGAGGCGGCGTGCCTCTTTCTTTTGCGGCGGGGGCCGATTATGCGGGGGCGATTGAAAAGATGGGAGAGGGATTACGCATCGGTGGAAAGGATGGCGGCCTGATGGCGTCGAAAACGGATCTGACATCTTTCAGGAATGGAGAATTAAAGGAATTGACCATGCTGCGGTATACGCAGGCGGTGTATGAGTAAAAACAATTGAGCCGTCAGGTGAAATATACGGACCGGAATATGACGAAGGAAATAAAAGATATGGTGAAAGCAGTAATATTTGATCTGGATGATACATTATACAGAGAGCGGGATTTTGTGGATCAGTCTTTTCGGAGTGTGGCAAAGGTTCTGGCGGATTATCTGGCAAAAAAGAGTAAGCCGGGTGTAAAAGGGCAAAGAGTGGAGGGGGCATGTGATCCGCCTTATGAGAAGAGCCCGGAGGGATTGTTCCGGCAGATGATAGAGCTGATGGAGCAGGAGGGACGGGGAGAGATCTTCAATCGTCTCTGTGAGCGTTATGATGTGGATGTACCCGTGCAGGAGCTTGTGAGGATATACAGGGAGACAAAGCCGGTCTTATCTCTTTATCCGGACGGGGAGGAGCTGCTGAAGTGGCTGGAGGGACAGGGCATCAGGACGGGGCTGATCACCGATGGAAATGCGCAGGTACAGCACAATAAGATCCGGGCGCTGGGGCTTGATAAAAGGCTGGATGTGGTACTTGCCAGTTATGATCTGGGGCTCAGGAAGCCGGATCGGGGTGTTTATGTATATTGCCTTGAAAAGCTGGGATGTACGCCGGAGGAAGCGGTTTATATCGGGGATAACCCGTTAAAGGATTTTATAGGGGCAAGAGCCCTTGGCATGAAGACCGCGCGGGTTATCAGGCCGGAGGGACTGCATATGTGGCGGACGCCCCAGGAAGGATATGAAGCGGATATAACGGTGAGCCTGCTGACGGAACTGAAAGAGTGGATCGGACGCGGTGCGGATGCTGTTTGATGTTCGGCTGTTTGCGGCGGAAGTTTTGATATATATGGAAATGGCGGAGGAAAATCGTGAGAAGAGAGATAGAGATAGCGGGCAGAAAGATCGGGGAGGGACATCCGGCACTTTTGGTTGCGGAGATGTCCGCCAATCATAATATGGATTACGCCCGGGCTGTGGAGATCATCCATCAGGCAAAAGCGGCCGGGGCGGATGCGGTGAAGATCCAGACATATACGGCGGATACGATTACCATCGACAGCGACAAGCCCTGGTTTCAGATCACCCAGGGGACGCTTTGGGACGGGACTACGCTGCATCGGCTTTACGAGAAAGCATATACACCCTGGGAGTGGCAGCCGAAATTAAAGGAGGAAGCTGAAAAGGCAGGGCTTTTGTTTTTCTCGGCGCCCTTCGACCATTCGGCGGTGGATTTTCTCGAAGAGATGGAGGTGCCCTGTTACAAGATCGCCTCTTTTGAACTGAATGATATTCCGATGATCCGTAAGACAGCGAAGCTTGGGAAGCCAATTCTGATGGCCACCGGGGTAGCCTGTGAGAAGGATATCCGGCTGGCGCTGGAAACCTGCCGGGAGGAGGGGAATGATCAGGTGATTCTGCTGAAGTGTACTTCCGCTTATCCCGCGCCCTTTGACGCGGTTAATCTGAAGATGATCCCGGCCATGGCGAAAAGTTATGGCTGTCTCACCGGGCTTTCGGACCATACGATGGGATATCAGGTGGCACTGGGGGCAGCGGCGCTTCATGCCTGTGTGATAGAAAAACACCTGACACTGAAGCGGGAGGACGGCGGAGCGGATGCCGCTTTCTCCATGGAGCCGACGGAATTTCGGGCGATGTGCGAGGGCGTCAGGATTGTGGAGCAGGCGCTGGGCAGAGAGACCTATGAACTGTCAGAGAAACAACGGCGGGAGAGAGAACATTCACGTTCCCTGTTTGTAACAAAAGATATCAGAGCCGGAGAATATTTCACACCGGAAAATATGCGCTCCATCCGTCCGGGCTTCGGACTTCACACAAAATATTTCGAGGAGATACTCGGTAAACGGGCAGCGCAGGATCTGGAAATGGGAACACCAATGAGTTTTTCTTATGTAGAGGGAATGCAGGATCGAGAAGACGAGTGCGGTCTGGATCTTTAAATTGAGGACAAACGATGTTTTATATCAGGGCAGACGGAAACGAAAAAATCGGTATGGGGCATGTGATGCGAACGCTGACGATTGCGGAAGCATTACGGAAACAGGGAGAGGAAGTGCTGTTTCTGACGGCGGATGAAAAGCCGGTGAGACTGATCGAGGAGAGGGGCTTTGGCGCAAAGATCCTGTTTACCTGTTATGATGAGATGGAGGTGGAACTGCCGCAGCTTATGACGCTTTTGATGGGAAGCGTGGGAGGCGGCGAGGCGGGAAAACCGAAAATTCTGGTAGACAGTTATTTTGTGACGGAGTTTTATCTTAAGAATCTGCGGCTTTCGGCGAAGGTCATCCTGATGGATGATGAAAAAAGGGCGGTTTATCCCTGCGACGGGCTGGTTAATTATAATATATATGGCAAGACTTTAGGATATGAGAAGGATTATCCGGCAGAGACGAAACTGTTTCTGGGGTGTGAGTATTTGCCTCTTCGGGAGCAGTTTCGCGGGGGCGGTTATGAGGTGAGAGATGCCGCAGAGCATATTCTGCTGACTACCGGAGGAGGCGATCATTGCCATATGGCGCTTGCTGCGGCAAGGAGGCTTCTTAATAAGGCAAAGGGAGTGGACGTAACCGGGAGCGCAGGACAGGACGTGCCGTGCGGAGAAACATGGCATATTGTCTGTGGTCCTTATCAACAGGATACGGAGGAACTGGAAGAACTTGCGGCAGGCAGCGGGATATTGCGGATACATAAAAATGTGACAGATATGTCAGGACTTATGCGATTCTGTGATATTGCGGTTTCTGCGGCGGGCAGTACTTTATATGAGCTTTGCAGTATCGGCGTGCCGACGGTGGGATTTTATGTTGCGGAAAATCAGCGCCGGAATATGGAGGCTTTCGCAAAGCTGACGCCGGTGATGAATGCCGGGGACTATTCGATTGATCCGGAAAGGGTGCTGGATTTTATCAGGAAAGAAGTAGAGGTGCTGCGCCGGGAGAAGGCGCTGCGGGAAAAGATCAGTCAGGTGATGCGGATGCTGGTGGATGGAAAGGGTGCGGAGAGGCTGGCAGAGGGGATCTGCGCGCTCCGGTGACCATATCTTGATTTAGGGGTACGGAATTATGGCTGGCAGACGGAAGGAGTATTGCTTGGAAAAGAATGAGATCCATAGGACAAAAAAGGATAATAAGAAATATTTAAGTATTACAGCCGCATTTGTGATGGCAGGCGTTCTGCTTCTGTTTGGGTATCAAAATGTGGATGCGGAAATAGAGGATCGCCATTGGGACGTAGTTGTGCTGGGGGACAGCATCATCGGGAAGGAACGTGAGGAGGGCACCATTCATGAATATTTTGAGGAATATTCAGGGCTGTCCATGCTGAATGCGGCATTTGGCGGAAACTGTGCCAGTATGGGGGAGAATTCGTACAGATATTCCTATTATGAAGAGTCATTGAGCTTATGCAGGCTGGCGGAGGCTGTCTGCTATAAGGATTTCGCGGTGCAGAAGGCGGATTTGGCGGCGAGCCAGACAAAAGCGGAATATTTCGAGGAGGTTTTGGCGGGGCTTGCTGCGGGAGATCTGGATCAGACGGATATTCTTTTGCTGGAGTTTGGTGTTAACGATTATACGGCGGGAAGGAGGCTGGATAATCCGGAAGACCGTTTTGATGTATACACGTACGGCGGGGCGTTGCGGTATGCGATAGAACTGTTTCGGGAAGCATATCCGAATCTGGAGATCATTCTTGTGACGCCGGCTTATTGCCATATTGACGGATATGAGAACTGTCTGGAAGAGGATTTTGGCGGGGGAACATTGGATCAGTATGCGGATATGGAAAAAGAGATAGCCGCGGAGTACGGACTGGATGTGATAGATGTATTTTATGAGATTGGTTTTGATGAGTCGAATATTATGAAATATACGAGAGACGGGATGCATTTGAGGAGCGAGGGAAGGCCGGTCTATGCGCGTTTTCTTGCGGATAAAATAGAAGAATTGGCAGAAAGGAAGAGCAAATGAGAACACCTGCGGAGGTATGGAGCAATCTGAAGGCGGAGATACGGAAGGAATGGAAAACGGCGTTTTGGACGGTATTTATCTTGGGGCTTTTGATACATTTTCCGGTTATGGCAGGAGATTACCCCAACCATGACGGTCTTGCGAGCATGTATTTTGACCAGAATATGATTACCTCCGGCAGGTGGTTTTTGATGGCTGCATGCGGAGTTTCGTCCTATTTTGCACTGCCCTGGGTGATCGGGCTGCTTTCTTTGTTTTTTCTGGGGATTGGGGCGGCGGCGCTGGTGGAATTTCTGGAGATCAAAAGTGAACTTGGGATTATGCTGCTTGGCGGGCTGCTAGTGAGTTTTCCGGCGCTTGCATCCACCTATGCCTATATGTTTACGGCAGATGGGTATATGCTGGCGCTGTGCCTGGTCTTTTTTGCCGTGATGCTGACAAAAAAAAGAGAATGGGGATTTATTCCGGGAGGAATTTCTCTGGCGTTCAGTATGGGGACCTACCAGTCTTATTTGTCCTTTGCGATACTGCTCAGCATGTATGGCTGTCTGATGATTTTGCTGGGGGAGGCATCGGCGCAAAAGAAGCTGAAAAACATGCTGCATTATCTGTACATGGGGCTGACAGGTGTGGGGCTTTATTATGTGATCCTGCAGATTCTTTTGAAACTGCAGGGAAAAGAACTGGATACTTATCAGGGGATCAATTCGATGACGTCCGGCGGCGGTTTTTCCGTGACGGAAAAGTTCTTCCGCATCTACCAGGATTTCCTGGCATTTACAGGAAACGGAAATGTGTTGTATAATAATACGATATCCTTTGCGGCGCTGGGCTTGCTGGGGGCGGCGGCGTTTATGTTGCTGGTTCGGCTGGTGATACGCAGAAAATATTTTAAGAAGTGGTATTTTTATCTGATCTGTCCGGCAGTTATTGTGATGGTTCCGGTGGCTTTTAACGTGATCCTTTTGATATCGCCGGAGGTGACTTATCATCTGCTGATGCGGTATCAGTGGAGCCTGCTGCCGGTTTTGCTGCTCGGTTTTCTGCTGCGATACGGATTTTTACAGACGGAACTTTCCGGGCAGTTTTCACCTCTGCACAGGCGGGATGCGAAGGTGCTGAAAAAACCTTCGGTGATCTGCAATATCGTATTGCAGTGGGCGGTGCTTGCAGCTGTGGTGACATTGATCCTGCACTACGGGGTGACGGATAATATTGCCTACTTCAATCTACAGAAAAAATATGAAAAGACTTATGCTTACTGCCTGCGGCTGGCGGATCGGATGGAACAGACAAAAGGGTATTACGCCGGGATGCCGGTGGCGATGATCGGGGTACAGAATAAGGAAAATCTGCCAAAGACGGATATCACCGGCTCCGTGACCAGCAATATGATCGGCATGACCGGAGATTATCTTATTTATACGGACAATAATTATCAGGCTTTTATGAAGCATTACCTGGGTGTCACAATCAATCTGGTGGCGGATGAGGAGATGGAGCGGATCTATACGACGCAGGAATATCAGGCACTGAACAGTTTTCCGCAGGAGGGTTCTATGAAGGTTGTGGACGGGATTCTTTATATTAAGACGGAGTAAGGGATATTTTTATCCCGGTGTCCGAGATCCTTAACGTTATGGTATGGAGGGAAAGATGGCGTGTTATCAATTATTTTACCGGCATATAACGAAAAACAGAATATGGAGAGGACGGCGGTAACGCTTTCCGGAATATTGGATAAAGAAAATATACCATTTGAACTTGTTTTTGTCAGCGATGGTTCCACGGACGGCACCTATGAGGAAGTCTGTCGTCTGGCGGGGCAGGATAAGCGGATACGTGGAGCGGAGTTTTCCCGGAATTTCGGAAAAGAGGCTGCTATTTTCGCAGGGCTCGAACTGGCATTGGGAGAGGCATGTATTGTCATGGATTGTGACCTGCAGCATCCGCCGGAGGTGATTCCGGAGATGTACAGGTACTGGCAGGAAGGTTTTGAAGTGGTGGAAGGCATTAAGAAGAGCAGGGGGAAAGAGAGCGTCTTTCACGGGATGTTTGCCGGTATGTTTTATGGGATCATGAGCAGAATGATGAAGATGGACATGCGTTCTTCCTCGGATTTCAAATTGTTGGATCGGAAGGTAGTCAATGTACTGCTGGGGCTGGGAGAGCGGAATACTTTTTTCAGGGCGCTGTCTTTCTGGGCGGGGTTTCGCGCGGTGAAGGTAGAGTATGAAGTGCAGGAGAGAGCTTTTGGCAGCAGCAAGTGGTCTTTTAAAGGGCTGATTCGATATGCCGTCTCTAATGTGACTTCTTTCAGCACGATACCTCTGCAGCTTGTGACGGTGATGGGGATAGTTTCCATTTTGTTCAGCGCAGTGCTTGCAGTGCAGACACTGGTTAAATATATGATGGGCACGGCGGTGGAAGGTTTTACAACGGTAATTTTATTGATTCTGATTATCGGCGGGTTTATCATGATCAGCCTTGGCATTATCGGACATTATCTGGCGCGGATCTATGAGGAAGTCAAAGGACGTCCGCGGTATATTATCCGCAGGACGGTCGGAGGGAACCACGAAGAGTGAGCCTGCTGTTTGGATCGAAGCGCCATGGCGGCATGGGCAAATATGGCAGCAAAGAAAAACAGGGGAAAGTTTGAGTATCTGAGGGAAAAAAGGAAGTTATGGAGAAGTCGGTACGGGCTGGACAACATAAAAAGCGCATGGTAAATATTGAAGTGCTGCGGCTGCTGGCGATGATGATGGTGGTATCCCTCCATTATCTGGCAAAGGGAGAACTTTTGGAGAAGCTGACGGGACCGCTTTCCTTAAAGGGACATTTGTCCTGGATTCTGGAGAGTTTTTCGATTGCGGCGGTGGATGTCTATGTGCTGATCAGCGGTTATTTTCTGGTGGAAACGGGATTTCGATGCAAAAGGGTGATCTCGCTTGTGCTGCAGGTAATGTTTTATACCTGTCTTTTGCCGCTTCTGTTGATAGCGGCGGGAATCCTGCCAATCGGTGAGATTACCTTTTATCATATTTTGCAGTGTATCTTTCCGACTAATATGCTGCATTACTGGTTTGTGTCGGCGTATGTGCTGATGTTTCTGTTTACGCCGGTGCTGAATGCGGCGGTGCATGTGATGAAGAGAAGGCAGCTCGAGGCGGCGATTATGATATTGCTTATCATGGAATCGCTGAGTAAGACGGTGATCCCGGTGCGGCTTGAGTTGGACAATCTGGGGTATGATGCCTACTGGTTTATGGTGGTTTATCTGATAGCGGCGTATATCCGTCTTTATGGTATTTCTTTTCTGGAAAAAAAGGAGGGAAAAGGGGACAGGGCGCCGGCCTGCTATATGGGAGCCTGTTTTGCGATGTACGGGCTGACGATGCTGATTCGGGGCGCCTACCTTGTGACGGGGCAGTTTGAGAATTTTATCGAATCGGCTTATGGCTATAATCATCTGCTGACGATAGGAGCGGCAGTATCGCTGTTTTATGTGTTTAAGAACCGGGAGAAGGTAAGTGGGGGAGCCGGAGCGAAAAACAGAAATTGCCTTTCGGCTTTTATCTGCAGGATCGCACCCTGCAGTTTCGGGGTGTACCTGCTGCATGAACAGGTCAATGTCCGCTATGAGTGGCCCTTCTGGCTGGGAGCAAATGAGTGCGTCAGCGCAGCTTCTCTTTTTTGGCACTGGCTGGCAGCAATATTGACCGTTATGGTCATTGGCCTGGCTGTGGATTATGTGAGAAGCCTGCTGTTTCGGGGAGTGGGCAGACTGCTGGCCGGCAGCAGGATCGACAGGGTGCTTGGATATGTGGATGAATTGGTGAACGGGCTGGGAGATTAATGTGAAATGAAAAATTTCACGATCCTGATTTGAGTGCCCGCGAAGCGGGAGAAGGGGAGTTAATGTGAAATGAAAAATTTCACGATCCTGATTTGAGTGCCCGCTGAAGCGGGCGAAGGGGAGTTAGCGCGTGAATGGAACGGATATAATATGATGATAAAAAAAGAGAAGGCAAAGAAAATTGCATATATCCTTTTTTTGATAATACTGGCAGTTTACCCGCTGCGGCATATCTGGCTTGGGGTGGAGGTGACGGACGGCGGTTACAGTGCCGGAAATTATCGTTTTATGGGGGATATGAATCCGATGTGGCTTTTTGCCACGTATCTGGCAAATGTTACCGGACACTTTTTAACGAAACTGCCCGGCGGGGATATGCTGATAGGATTAAGATGTTATACCGCGCTTTTTATCAGTATGACAGCGGTATTCCTGTATCTGTTTTTTACAAAAGCAGTCCGGATGGAAAAGGAAACGGCGTTTTTCGGCGGGCTTCTGGCAATCAGCCTGTGTTGGTGTCCGACTACGATCCTCTATAACTATATGACTTATTTTTTCTTTGACACGGCGATCGTGGTGCTGTATCTGGGGCTTGTCAGAGAGAAGAGGGCTCTGTTTTTTTGCGCGGGCGTCCTGCTTGGGATGAATGTGCTGGTGCGGTTTCCGAATCTGACGGAAGCAGCGCTGATCCTGTCTTTGTGGTATTATGGGTGGCTGCAGCGGAAGCGGATAAAGGATATCGTGCAGGAGACGGGTATCTGCCTGATCGGTTATCTGACCGGCGTGGGGTTTATCCTGGCGGATATTGCGGCGCGGTATGGAATAGAAGAATATATTATGGGGATCACCCGTCTGATGCGGATGCCTGCGGAGGCGGCGGATTACAGTGCGCTTTCCATGGTACTGACCGTACTTCTGGATTATAAATTCAGTTCCAAATGGCTGATCCATATGGTGCTTTTGACAGCGGCGGGGTGTCTGGTTTCAGGGGTGTATCATTTTTTCGGCAACCCTTTCACGAGGGCGAGGCAGTCTGCGGAAAAAGAGGCCGGATGCGCTTTAATCGGGAGAGGAATTTCCCTGGCGGGGAGGGCGGTTTTTCTGCTGGGTATCCTGGTTCTGTTTCGCTGGTGGTATGGGCTCGGCGTGTTTAATATAAAATATTATACTTATGAGAGTATGTTTCAGTGGGTGGCGGTTTTTCTTATTCTTGTGATCCTTGCGGGGATGTATGTGTTGTTTTCCAAGAAGTTTGTAAGGAATGAAAAACTGCTGGCATCCATGACGCTGATATTGATTGCGGTGACGCCTCTTGGGAGCAATAACCATCTTTATCCGAATATGAACAACATGTTCCTTGCTTTTCCCTTTGGACTTTCGCTTTTTTGGCGGTTTCTGCGGAAACTGCGGCGGAGTGGGGGGATCATTGCCGGAAAGGGCGGGACAGAATTTTCTCTGTTTCCGGTGAGGGCAATGCTGGGGGCATTTCTGGCTGTGATGAGCCTGCAATGCCTGTTGTTTGGGGCGGTATTTACGTTCCGGGACGGTATGAGCGGACAAAAAAGGGATACAAAGATAGAAAAAAATGATATACTGAGAGGAATGGTGACCAATGCGCCTTTGGCGGAGGCAATAGAGGGCCTGACAACATATGTGGGGGAGGCGGGACTTTCTGACAGAAGCGTCATATTATATGGGCAGATTCCGGCGCTTTCCTATATGCTGGACATGCCGCCCGCTCTTTCAACCTCCTGGCCTGATCTTGCATCTTATAACTATGAGGTGATGGCAGAGGATATGGAAGAACTGCGAAATATGCCGGCGGATCAGCAGAGGCCGATTATCATTGTGGGAGCGGGACCGGAGCAGTGGATCAGGGGCGCGGAAATGACCGAGGCAGAGCTCGCTTATTATATGTTAAATGAGAAGTGGGAGATGATTTATGATTATATGGTGGAGCAGGGATACGAAAAAACGTATGGAAACGGGATGTTTACGGTGTATGAATAAATAAATAAAAGTATATGCGGCACTGGAAAACAGCATAAGCCCGGACTGTGCACAGCTGTAATTACGGATTGGTACTATCAGCCGAAATTACAGCTAGTGGAAGTGCGCAGGGAGGGCATATGCGGCACTGGAATAGGAGAAAAGGTTGAATAAATTCTCTGATGAGTAATTTATTCAACCAAGAATTTGTGCCGAAGCGTCACAAATTCCATTGATCGCAGAGCAGAATTTGATATTCTGCTCGCGGCCTCAGCGCAAAACGCTTCGGAATGGAGAAAAAGATGATCAGATTTAATGTACCGCCCTACACGGGCAAGGAAATTGAATATATCAGGCAGGCTGTGGAAGCACAGAAGATCTGCGGAGACGGGGAGTTCACGAAAAAATGTAACCGTTGGATCGAGGAGAGGACAGGGGCGAAGAAATGTTTACTGACGACGTCCTGTACTCATGCTACGGAGCTGGCGGCGCTGCTTTCGGATATCCGGGAGGGGGATGAGGTGATCATGCCGTCCTATACCTTTGTTTCCACGGCGGATGCTTTTGTCCTCCGGGGGGCGAAGGCGGTTTTTGTGGATATCAGGCCGGATACGATGAATATCGATGAGACGAAGATAGAAGCGGCGGTTACGGAGAAAACGAAGGCCATCGTGCCGGTCCATTATGCCGGGGTTTCCTGTGAGATGGATGTGATCATGGATATCGCGAAACGTCATAATCTGGCGGTGATTGAGGACGCGGCGCAGGGGATTTTGTCTACCTATAAAGGCAGACAACTCGGAACCATCGGGACTTTTGGCTGTTTCAGCTTCCATGAGACGAAAAATTACAGCATGGGCGAGGGCGGAGCGCTTTTGATTCAGCGGGAGAAGGATATCGAGGAGGCGGAGATCATCCGGGAGAAAGGGACCAACCGGAGCAAATTTTTCCGGGGGCAGATCGATAAGTACACCTGGGTGAATTTTGGTTCCTCCTATCTGCCCAGCGATATGAATGCGGCGTATCTGTATGCTCAGCTTGAGCTGGCAGATGAAATTTTTGAAGATCGTATGCGGAGTTGGGAACACTATAAGAGGGAACTTACACCTTTGGAGGAAAAGGGAAAAATCGAACTTCCGGTGATCCCGCAAGGGTGCACCCACAATGCCCATATGTTTTATATCAAGGCAAAGGATCTGGAGGAGAGGACGGCGCTGATTTCTTTCCTGAAAGAAAAAGATATTCTGGCGGTATTTCATTATATTCCGCTGCACAGCGCTCCGGCAGGACTGAAATTCGGGCGGTTTGCAGGGGAGGATGTGCATACGACGAAGGAGAGCGAGAGGCTTGCGAGGCTGCCGATGTATTATGGGTTGAAACCGGAGCAGGTGGATTACATCTGTGATCAGGTGAGGGCGTTTTATGGGGCGTAGTTTGTAGTATGCCGGCCGACTGAGGCGTAGGCTGCATGAGAACAAAAAGCTATGGTTTGTGGGGTAAGAAAATGATGTCAGAGTGTAAGATGCAGGGAGAGAAGATTTATCTTCGTCTGATGACTACGGAGGATACGGACCGGATCGTGAGATGGAGAAATAATCCGCGGGTGCGGAGTCATTTTATCTATCAGAAGCCTTTTACGAGACAGGGGCATCTCGCGTGGATTGAAAACAGGGTGAATACCGGTGAGGTGATCCAGTTCATTATCTGTGAGAAAGAGACTGACAGGGCGGTGGGCAGCGTTTATTTTCGGGATATCAGCAGGGAGCATAACAAGGCGGAATACGGCATTTTTATCGGAGAGGATGATGCCGTCGGCAGAGGGATTGGCTCGGAAGCCTGTCGTCTCGCCTGTGATTACGGGTTCAGGGTGGAGAAATGGCATAAGATTATTCTGCGGGCATTTTCCGATAATAAGGCGGCAATCAGAAGCTATGAGAAGACGGGATTTGAGAGGGAAGCCTATCTGAAGGAGGAAGTTTGTATCGACGGTGTGTATCGGGACGTGATCCTTATGGGGTATTTGAATCCGAACCGGGATTGCTGAATGGATATGGCTAGTACGGCAGTGTTCAAATAACGATGAATATCAGGCACTGAGTTCACTGCTATTTGAGCAATGTTGTACTGGTCTGTGGTGTATTACAAAAAATGCCGATGTGGATGGAAAGGCAGTAATATAGCGGCGGTCCGGTGAGAAGCAGGCTGCCTGTGGGAAGGAAGTAAATGAAAAAAATCAGTTTTGTAATTCCATGTTATCGGTCCGCGCAGACGATCGGTAAGGTGGTGGAGGAAATAAGGACAAGCATGTCCCGCCTGTCGGACAGATATTGCTATGAATTGATTCTGGTCAATGATTTTCCGGGAGATGATACCTTTGAGGTGATCAGAAAGCTGGCAGAGGAATATGACAATATTACAGGGATTAATTTTGCCAGAAACTTCGGACAGCATGCGGCGTTGATGGCGGGATTTCATTATTGCAGCGGCGATATCACGGTATGTCTGGACGACGATGGACAGACGCCTGCGGATGAAGTGGGAAAGCTGCTTGATAAGCTGGAGGAAGGGTACGATGTGGTCTATGCGAAATATACCCACAAACAGCATTCCGCGTTTCGGAATTTCGGCAGCAGGGTAAATGAGCTGATGACGCGCTTTATGCTCGGAAAGCCGAAGGAGCTTTATATTTCCAGCTATTTTGCGGCGAGGAAGTTTGTGATAGATGAGATGGTCAGATACCGGAACAGTTACCCTTATGTCATCGGGCTGGTGCTTCGGACGACAAAAAATATTGCCAATGTGGAAGTTTCCCACAGAGAGAGGGAGATCGGCAGTTCCGGCTATACGCTGGGAAAGCTGTTCGGGCTGTGGTTTAACGGCTTTACGGCCTTTTCCATTAAGCCGCTTCGGGTAGCTACGGCGTGCGGCGGTTTCTGTGCTTTTGCCGGTTTTATTTATGGTGTGTACACGATCGTTAAAAAACTGATCAATCCGATAGCCCCTATGGGCTGGAGTTCCACGATGGCGGCGCTGGTGTTTATCGGCGGAATGCTGATGCTGATGCTGGGGCTGATCGGAGAATATATCGGGCGTATTTATATCAGCCTGAATGATGCGCCGCAGTATGTGGTGCGGGAAATAACGGGATATAAGGAATGAAGAGAACAATAACCTGGCTGCTATATATTTTTATGAGTGTGCAGATCGTTTTGGGCTGTGCCTGGTTTGTGAACAATTTTTCTCATCGGCAGCAGTTTACGGAGAGTTTTGCTTCCTTTTTGCCGGCGGAAGTGATTTTTCTGATACAGCTTTTCGCGGCGGGATTTTCCACCTGGTATATGCTGGGAAAGATGGGATTTGGGGAAAGGAAAGGCCTGAGAGGACTTGTTTGCGGGTTTCTTCTGACAGTGCCCTTTCTGCTGCAGATGCATATGGCAGAGTTGGTATGGTCGTTTTCTTTGTCGGCCTTTTTGTGGATGTTCGGGCTTTTGACGGAGATCATCTTTCAGGGATTTACAAAAAAGAGAGGATGCCTTTTGGCGGCAACCTATGTTCTTTATGGGATCATCTGCCCGGACGGTGTATGGCTGGGAGGCGCTTTGCTGCTTATTGGTTCTTTTTTCATATCAGGGAAAAGTGCGGATGGAGAGGCGGAACAGAAAATTGCGGTGGGGACAGGAGGGGCTGGTGCGAGAGTAAGGTTCCGGCTGACGGTGTTTCTTACTGCCGGTGTGGTCCTTTTAGCGAATGCATCCCTGAATCGTGCGTTCCCGGATGCGCGGCAGATCTATCGGGAGAATAATCCCGGTACGGCAGCCGTATCCCGTTTTGTCTGGCCGAATTTTGCTACCAATTATTTTTTCTGGGATGAGGAGGTAAAAGCGGTATTGTCGGAGGACGACGCAGTGCGGCTTTGCCAGCGGATCGACCTTTTAGAGAAGGAATTTTATCCGGCAATGGAGGAGACATACGGCACGGTGAAAGCGACAAAGCTGTGTCTTAAGATGGGATATCGTTGTCTGATGGATCGGAGCAGGGAGACGGTGGCGGAGATAGGACGGGATTTTGCGGATTATCTGCTGATCCCCTTTACCATAGAAAAAAATCTGCAGGGGAGAGGGGTATCTTTGACGGCATGGAATTATGGCAGGATGAAAGCGCATACCCCCAGGCTTGTGAAGTACTATTACCGTTATGGTTTATTTGAACTGCCCGTTTTGCTGCTTGGGAGCATTCTGCTATGGTGGTTTCACAGAAACAGGCAGATAAGTCAGTGGATGAGGCAGAGAGCCGCCGGGGAGGAGACAAAAGAGGGACCTGGCGTAAAGCGGAAGGATGGCAGGATTCCTGTGCAGTGGAAACTCTTGTTTTTCGCATGGCTGCTGTTTACGTTTTGGTATACGATGCGGAGTAATCTGCCCATCGATTATAAACTGGTACTGCCGGAATTGTTTATCTGGTATCTGGCGTCTGTCGGAGGACTGTTATGTCAAAATACGGAAGACTGATTGGAAAATATTATCCTTATGTTGTGCTGGGCGGCGCCTTTTTGGTGCTGCTTTTCTGGAATGCCTTTTATCTGGAACACTGGCTGGATTCGGATATGGCGGCGGAGATGATGTTTTCAAAACTTCTGGCGGAAGATGGGAAGGTATTTGCCGATACGGGCTGGTATTATTCCACGGAGTTCCGATTTTTATATACGCATCTGATCATGGGACCGCTATTTCGGGTTTGTAGCAATTGGCATGTAATCAGAATGATAACAAATGTTATTTTTTATTTACTGCTGCTGATATCCTATTTTTATATGATGGGCGGATTGCCGGTGGATAAAAATAAGAAGATATTGGGCGGTGCGGTACTGCTGTTTCCCTTTTCGGAGACGATGATGCTGCATATGCATATGGGAAATACGTATATGTCCCATGTGATCATTTTGTTTTTTTATCTGGGACTGTTTTTCAGGCTGGCGGGAAGCGGTTTTTTGATAATACGGTGGATTATTTTTATGGTATTATCGGTGATCTGCGGCGTATCCGGCGTCCGGTATATGCTGGCGTTGCAATGTCCGCTGGTGCTTGCTTCCATCTGGTATATTGCAGGCAGCGAGGAATGGGGAGCGCTGCGGAGGGAAGTCTGCCAGGAGAGGGCAAAGGCGGTACTTTCAGGAGAGAGGCTGAGGTTTTCGGCAGTTTCTCTGGCGGGTATTTTTGGCTGTGCGGTGGGATATGGGATCAACGTGCTTTATGTGAGCCATACCTATAGTTTTCAGACATATGAATCCACAAATTTTATTGATGTCTATCAGGGGGTTTTTTTGGAACGGCTGCAGGATGCCTTTGGATCGCTTTTGATGCTTTTCGGATATATTCCGGGAAAGAGCGTATTGTCTTTGCGGGGAATCATTTCCATGATGGCTTTTTTGCTGCCGGTTCTTCTGGGATACGCGGCATGGAAAGAGCGCAGAGAGCAGCATCCGGCAAAGCGGCTTTTTGTGTTGCTGTTTTACAGCAGTTTTTTGCTGAACAGCTTTGTGTTTGTTTTTACCAACAGTACACTGGTGCCAAGATATTATATTACAACTGTTATCTTATTAATTCCTTTGGTTGCTTTTTATCTGGAGGCGGAAAAGAAGCCTCTGGACCGTTATATTATGGTTTTTCTGCTGGCTTTCTGCCTGCTTGCGGCCACGGCTAAGACCGGGCTGTCCATGATGGCTTCGGATAAGAATGCGGAAAAGCGGGCTGTGGCGCAGGAACTTGTGGAGAAAGGCTATAAGTTCGGGTATGCGACGTATTGGAATGCCAATATTACACAGGAGTTGTCTGAGGGAAGAGTGGAGCTGGCAAATCTGCATCGGGAGGATGACGGCAGTCTGACGTTGTTCCGCTGGTCTTCCATGCGGAGGTATTATGAGGAAGATTATCCGTCGGGGGAGGTTTTCCTGCTGCTGACAGAGCAGGAAGAGCAGGCGCTGCAGCAGGATGGGGCGATGGAAAACAGCGCGCCGGGGAACCTGCTTCTGCAAGCTGGCAGGGAGGATTTCCGGGAGAGCGGCTTTGTGGTGTACCACTATGAAAGAAATGAAGACTTTTTAAAAGCGTTGCGGGAGGCGTTTCCATGAAAAAAGGAACGGACGGTTTACAATTGAACTCTTTCGGAAAGCGCATTATCTCGGCTGTCATTCTTCTGGCAGGATGTGCCGTTTGTGTATTTGTTATACTTGGTATCCGTGGGGCGGCTTTAAAACGGGAAAAACAGAAAGTGCTCAGGCAGAGGGGAGAGGTGGAGATCCTGGTTTTAGGGGACAGTATCTGGGATCTCGAGAGAGGAGAGACAGGGATTGCGGCGCTGCTTCAGGAAGAACTTCCGAATGTGGCGGTTTATAACTGTGCGGTGAAGGGAAGCCGGGCGGCTGAGGATGAGTACGGGCTCTGGGCTATGGCGGAGCATATTGCGTGCCGGCGTAAGATCAGTTTTCCGGCCGATGCGGCAGCCGGGGATATACTTGGAGAGGTTGAATTTGAAAATATAGATTATATATTTATTGCATATGGCTTAAACGATTATTTCGGTGCGGTAAAACGGAAAAATCCGGACGATTGTTATGATGTTTCCACGTATGAGGGGGCCCTTTGCAGTGCCATAGAGCTGCTTCGGGAAAGCTGCCCCGGGGCGGAGTTTGTGATCTTGTCCCCCACATATTGTCAGGGGTATTCTTATGGGCAGGTGGTTCATGAGAGCACGGAGTATGATTACGGCGGCGGGACAGGCGCGGATTATGCCGCATCGGCGGAGCGGATCGCGGAAGCCTACGGGTATTTATTTATAGATAATTATCGGGAGCTGGGGATTTCCATTCATAACGGTGCGGCGTATCTGGAGGATGCCACGCATCTGACGGAAAAAGGAAGGCGCGCCTATGCGGAAAATCTGGCGGCTCATCTGGTCGGAACATGGCAGGAAGGCGGAGATGCGGATGAATGATAACGGAAGTAATATCAGGAGCTTTCGCCGGGGAAGGGGAAAGCTTTTTCTGAAAAAGAACAGATGGAATCTTTGTGTGCTTGCGGTGATTTTTCTGATGGGCTGTTATATGATTTCTCAAAAACAGGGATATCATATGGATGAGCTTTTGTCTTTTGAACTTGCCAATGCGGAATTTACACCCTGGATCGTAACAACCCAGCCCGAGGGCAGGCTGGAAAAGTTTGTGAAAAATGAGATTTACGGGGACAGTTTAGGCGAGACATGGTCCAATATTGCGGAAACTGTGAAGGATGTGCTGAAAAACCGAGGGGAGAGCAAAATGCTTTCTTATAAGGCGGATGTCTATGAGGAACCGGTATGGATTACGGCGCAGCAGTTTAAAGATTATATTACGACGGATAACCGGGATCATTTTAATTATCTGTCGGTCTATTTTAATGTGAAGGATGATAATCATCCGCCGTTGCATTTTATGGCGCTCCATACGGTCAGCTCAATCTTTACGGGGAAGATCGCGCCATGGATGGGCTGCGGCATCAATCTTGTATTGATTCTTGGGATCTGCATGTTGCTGATGGGGATCTGCCGGGAGTTTTTGGGAAAGACCGAGGGGTTTGGGCGCGTTACCTGTATTTTATATGCCTTCAGCATGGGGGGGATTGCCACTTTGCTGCTGATACGGATGTATGCAATGCTGACTTTTTTCTGTATGGCGGCTTTGTATCTTCATATGAAAAAGAAACAGTCCGGACAGTGGCAATCTCATAACAGGCTGCTGATTTTTGTGACGGTTTGCGGCTTTCTGACACAGTATTATTTTGTGATTTTTATGCTGTTTCTCGCCGGGGTTACGTTGGTTTTTCTTTGGAAAACAGAGAAAAAAAATGTGTTGTATTATGTAAGGACAATGGGGATATCGGCGGTTTTGGGGCTCTGTATCTTCCCGTTTTCTATTATGGATGTGCTCTACAGTGAGCGGGGGGTGGAGTCGGTTCGGAATCTTGGCGGCGGGCTTTCGGGGCTCGGCGAGCGGTTTTTCAGTTTTCTTGTCATTGTAAGGGAGAGGATGTTTGGCGGGGATCTGGGCATGGGAGTCCTTTTGCTGGTGGCGGTGGCGGCTTTGGTATCTTTTGTCTTTACAAAATTAAGTGAGGATGGGGAACTGGCGAAGGTAAGGAAGAGAGAGCGGGAAAAAGCAAAAAAACATCAGGATAGCCGCAGGTGGGAATATTTTATGGTTTGTATTCCCTGTATCGGATATTTTCTGGTTGTGGTAAAGATCGCGCCGTATTATGCAGATCGCTATCTGATGCCGGTTTTTCCGCTGTTTGCGTTGCTTGCGGGGCTGTTTTTGCAGAAATGCCTGGATGTTCTGAAGAGACAATTGAAAGCGTTCGGATACGGGGGGATACTGCCTGTGCTGGCTGCTTTTCTGGTATTGCCGTATTTTTTTACGGTGAAGCCGGAATATTTGTATCTTGGTTACGGGATACAGGAGGCCATGTCGGAGAAGTTTCAGGACAGGGCGTGTCTTTGTGTTTATGAGGGAGTTGGGTATTATCAGAATCTGATGGAGTTTACCAATTATAAAAAAACCTTGATGGTGACGCAGGAGGAACTTCTTTCACGTTCCGTTGATAAGACGTTGGAGGAGGAGAAGGAACTGGTGGTGCTGATGAAAAACAATATTGATCAGGGGGCAGTGACGGAGTATCTGGAACGGGAGTATGGGTTTTTGCCGGAGGAATGGGTGATCAGGAAATCGGTACATCAGGATGTTGTGCAGTGTTTTCGGAAAGAGTAAGGGTGATGGGCTGTGATTCTAAAATTGGCGATGCTGGGGATATGGATGGCGGTGGTGCCGGCGGGAATGGGGTACTTTGCGTTGTATGCGGGCAGGAATAAAAAAGACAAAACAGAATCCCCGGGCTTTTTGTTTGGAGTGGGATATGTTTTGATGTGGGCGGTTTTTCAGCTGATCGCCGTGCCGTTTGTGCTGCGGGCAGGGCGGTTTCGGCAGGTGGAACTGTTCTTTGAGGCGGTTTCCCTGACTTTGGCCATAGCGGGCGGTTTCCTGTTTTTACTGCATTTGAAGCAGGGGTTATGGAGGGAGATTGTCCTTTGGGGAAGAGAAGTTGTAAGTGGCTTAAAGAGCCGGACGGGATTGTCCAGGTTGTTTCTCTGGGGGATCTTTCTGGCAGGACTTCTGTTTCAGATGCTGCAGGCGTATCGTCTGGCTTATGCGGATGGGGACGATGCCTATTATATTCCGATTTCCACGGCAGCGAATCTGGGAGGCGGGATGTATGCCATTGATTCCTATACGGGAGCGCCTACAACGCTGGACTTAAGGCACGGGCTGGCGCCTTTTCCGATCTGGGTTTCTTTTATTGCGGCAAAATGTGGTGTGAATGCGGCTGTGGCGGCTCATTCCCTGATGCCGCTTGTGCTGATTCCGGTGACCTATGTGCTCTATCTGGAGATAGGGAGGATGTTGTGCGGGAATGTCACGATCAGCAGTAAGGGGCATGCCGATCCGAAAACGTTGTTGCCGGTTTTTATGATACTGGTATCTCTTTTGCAGATTTTTGGAAATTATTCCATATATCCGGCATCCACGTTCCTGCTGACCAGAACAAGGCAGGGCAAGGCGGCGCTAGGGAATGTGATTCTGCCTTTTCTGCTGTTGCTGCTCTACCGGATGGCTGAAGAGGTAAAAGAGCAGGGCAGGGCGGGGGCGCGGGATGTGCTCTGGCTGATGGGAAGTGTGACGGCAGGGTGCCTTTGCAGTACGATGGCGGGCTTTTTGTGCGGCCTGCTGGTGATGCTGACGGTGGTGCTGGTGTTTATTTTGTATCGGAAACCTTATATTTTGTGGCAGGGGCTTTTGGGCTGCGTGCCCGGAATTGTGTACGCGCTGCTGTATCTGCGTGCGGGGTAATGCAGGCGGGATGAAGCCGAAATTTTGTACGGAAAGCCGGAAAGGTACCGGGAGGTTATGGTATCATTTTTGGGGCAGGGAAATAGCATATGTGGAATGAAATCATGGTACTATTTAAAAACTATATTGGAAACGGATGGGCGGCAGGGCTGTTTCTGGTATCTTTTATCTATCTGATGTTTGTGGAAAAGGACAGGGTTAAGAGGATCATTTTGCTGTATACATCGGCAGTGACGGTGGCGTTGTTCTTTTTTCCGCTGTTTGTCAGAGTGGTTTTCCGGTACCTGGATGAGGAAACTTACTATCGCGTTCTGTGGCTTGTACCGATGACGGCGGTGATCGCTTATGCGGGTATCCGGTTTGCCGCAGGCTTTTCCGGGAAAATGCTGCAGGCGGCTGCGGCTCTGCTGGTCTGTGCCGCTGTTATCATTACGGGGGATTACGTCTACGATAATCCTTATTTTGGACCGGCCTCAAACAGGTTTCATGTGCCTCAGACAGTGGCGCTTGTATGCGACGCAATCATTGTGGAGGGGCGGGAAGTGCGTGCGGTTTTCCCGGATGAGATGCTGCCCTATGTAAGGCAGTATACCGCGAATGTCTGTATGCCTTACGGGCGTGAGATGGCGGTGGAGCGCTGGGAAAATGATAATCCGCTGTATGATGCCATGAGAGAGGAAGAGGTGGACTGCAAAAAAATTGCTTCTCTGGCAAAAGAACAGGGATGTCATTATATTATACTGCATGAGGCAAGGCACAACAGAGAAGACTTTGAAAAAACCGGCTACCATTATGTGGAAACGGCGGCCGGCTATTGTATTTATTTGCAGGATGATGCCTATCTTGGACTGGAATATCCGGATCAGTGAGAGAGATATTATGAATCCGGATTGTCAAAGTCGTAATCGTTGAAACGGTTCAGCGCATACAGGAATCGGTCCGCAAGCAGGGCATGTCCTTTTTCATTCAGCAGGATGTTGTCCTTTAAATAGTCATCCGCGATCTCTTCATAGACGCTCCCATAGAAATTATCTACAAAAGAGACATGGCTCTCCATGCAGGTCTGAGACTGGAGACCGATATAGTTGGACATGGGTTCTTCCAGAATATCCGTAAGAAAAGGGGAAGTATAATTTCCGTCCTTATCCACAACATAGGCATAGGTGGGCGACATCACAATAATACGAACATGGGGCAGAGACTGCCTGATCAGGTCAAGCCCGGCCTTTAAGGCGCCGCAGAATAAGGTTGGATCAGACTCTTTATCAATATTGTAGGAACCTCTCTGATCCAGATAATCCGAGCCGTCATAATAAATACAGAGCACATCCAGTTCATTGTAGTCTATGGATTGTAAAAGATCGAGAGATTCTTTTATGTCATCAGGAAATCCGCCAAGATCCCGCTCCGCCCAGGAAATCGTTTTGGTATTGTCGATCGTAAAGATAGTACACAGGTTGTAAAAGGAAAAGGCGTCATAAATAAAGGAATCTTTGTAGGTGTCGTTTTTCATGGTCATATAGGAGCCCGGGATGGCGCAGTTATAGACTGTGGCGCCGGTTTTTGCCTGTACGACATTCGCCAGGTTGGCATCGGAATCCTTTTCATCCGCCAGGGAACCATTACCGATAAACAGAATGCGCAGGTCACCATCCGCTTCTTTTTTGTCTGTGCTGGAGGAATCCAGCGGTACGATGGAATCCAGCGGCTCCGTATCGAAGGAGAGCGTCGTATCATTTTCCTTTTCGTTGTTCTCCCGCACCCGCTTGTCCCAGAACAGGAGTTTAAAAGCAATCGTCACAAAAACCACCGCCATCAGAGAGAGCAGGATAATATGGAAATTTATCTTCATTTTTTTCTGTTTGGGCGCCGGTTTTCTTTTGGATACCTGCTTTTTGGGAGTTGACCGTTCCGGTTTATGGCTTTTTGTGGAAGGACTTTCTTCTGCCGCATCTATTTCCGGTTCGATATCATCCAAGCTGGTTGTTTCGAGATCGATCCATTCGGGTTCTCCGGAACGGTTTCTTTTATGGTTCGATGTATTGTGATTTGATTTTGTCATATTGTATTAACCTTTCTGAGATTTTTCCTGAAAGCTTTCCGCACAGCGCAAATTTGTGCTGTGAGCCAGTACTACCTTGCGGAAATTTCGGTGAACTCAGCACCCGCTCTTTGTGTCATTGC